>ERZ779869.2677-NODE-2677-length-14417-cov-9.939911_pt1 | contig 14417 bp, 7 predicted proteins | sample MGYA00511557_ERZ779869 | MGnify/ENA primary metagenome ERZ779869 (study PRJEB29588, sample SAMEA2154620) | human gut metagenome | biome: human gut; feature: human-associated habitat; material: faeces | place: Denmark | collected 2008/2010 ...
CAGATGTGGGGCGGATGGCGCGCGTCGCTCGCCTTCTGGAGCGTGCCGCCGCTGGTCGTCGCCGTGCTGTGGGCGTTGCGTATCCTGCACAATCGCAAGATCGTCGTCGCGTCGGCCGCCGTACGGAACTCGCCTTCCGCCCAATCCGCACGTTCCCAATCGTCGCATGGCGTGTTCACCCGCGTGCTGCGCCGTCCGATGACGTGGTACGTGACGGCCTTCATGGGACTGCAATCGTCCGCCTTCTACACCATGTCCAACTGGATGCCGTCCATCTCGGCGTCCATCGGCTACGACGCCTCCACCGCCGGCGTGCATCTGTTCATCTTCCAAGGCATCGGCATTTTCTCCGGCCTGCTCATTCCGAAATTCATGAACGTGCGCGGCAACCAGGTCTGCGCGGCGCTTACCGCCAGCGCTCCCATGCTGATCGCCGGCCTTGGCATGCTGCTGCTGCCGCATCTCATGCCGGTATGGGCGTTCGTCGGCGGCTGCGCGCAAGGCGCGTCCCTGGTGGTGGCGCTCGCATTGATCGCGTTGCGCGGCCGTGACAGCGCCGAAACCGTGGTGCTGTCGGGCGTCGCGCAGTCGTTCGGCTATCTGATCGCCTCGCTCGGCCCGCTTATGTTCGGCGTGCTGGTCCAGGCCACCGGCGGCCATCATGTGCCGCTGATGGTGTTCACGTTCGTCGCTTTCCTGCAGTGCGTCGTCGCGGTCGTCGTCGGCAGGCCTTCCAAAATGTGACTTTTCGCGTCTCATGAAATCGCAAGCGTCCGCAGAGGGAAGTACCGTTAGCCGTATGACAAGCCCTAAGACTGACGGTACTATGCATCTGCTCGATCCTGCTCCATTCGGACGTATCCTTCCGGCCATGGTCACCCCCATGAAGGCTGACGGAGCCGTTGATTTCGAGGCCGCGCAGCGTCTGGCCAAGCAGCTCGTGGCGGATGGTGCCGACGGTCTTGTGGTCAACGGCACCACCGGCGAATCTCCGACCACCCACATGGAGGAGAAGGTCGAGCTGGTTCAGGCCGTCAAGGAAGTCGTGGACGTGCCGGTCATTTCCGGCGCCGGTTCCAACGACACCGCGCACACCGTGCGCATGGTGGAGCAGACCCAGGAGGCGGGCGCCGACGCGGTGCTCGTGGTCGCCCCGTATTACTCCCGTCCGTCGCAGGAAGGCGTGTTCCGCCACTACAAGGCGGTCAACGATTCCGCGGACAAGCCGATCATCATCTACGATGTGCCGGGCCGTACCGGACTGCACATCCAGCTGGAGACCTACCGCCGTCTGGCCGAGCTCGACCACGTCAAGGCCGTCAAGGACGCCACCGGAGACATCGCCGGCGCGGTACGCAAGCGTATGGAAACCGGCCTGACCTGGTATTCGGGCGATGACGGCCTGTTCCTGCCGTTCCTGTCCGTCGGCGCAGTCGGCATCATCTCCGTGATCGCGCACGCCGCCGCCGGCCCGATGCGTGACCTCGCCAACGCGTTCGATCGTGGCGATATCCACGAAGCGCAGCGCATCTCCGTGCAGCTGGCGCCGCTCGTCGAAGCGATGAACGGCAATGGCTTCCAGGCCGTGATGGCCAAGGCCTCGCTGAAGGTGCGTGGAATCCTCGACTCCACCGAAATGCGCCTGCCGAACGTCGGTCCGGGCGAAGCGGAACTCGTGCGCGCGGAAAAGGGCATGCGCGCCGCGGGACTGCTGTGAACCGAATCGCATGATGCGACTGGCCTGTCGCGCATGAACGCCGGCAGGCACCCAAATTCCTCGTTTCCGCATAGGCGGAGACAATTAGTAATAGAAATCCAACTAGGAAATGGCTACAGAAGAAACCACAAAGACAACAACACACAAGCGCGGCAGCAAAGCTGCCAAGCGCACTGAAACCGCAGTCAAGGCATCCAAGACCACTAAGGCCGCGAAGTCCGAGAAGACCGCCATCAAGAAGGCCAAGTCCTCCACCCGCAGCCGTGGCAACGGTGGCTCGCGCAACGGCGGCTCCCGTGGATCCCGTGGCGGCAACGGTTCGAACCGTCGTCCGTCGCATTCCGCGCCGCAATCCACCGCGCCGCAGCAGGACGAGGTGCTGATCGCCCCGCCGAAGTACCGCAAGGGCTCCATGCGCATCGTGCCGCTCGGCGGTCTGGGTGAGATCGGCCGCAACATGAACGTGGTCGAATACAACGGGCATATCCTGCTCATCGACTGCGGCGTGCTCTTCCCGGAAGAGGAGCAGCCGGGCGTGGACCTCATCCTGCCTGACTTCCACTACATCAAGGACCGTCTCGACAAGGTCGAGGCGCTTGTGCTCACCCACGGCCACGAGGACCATATCGGTGGCGTGCCGTACCTGCTCAAGCTCCGCCCGGACATTCCGCTGATCGGTTCCAAGCTCACCCTCGCCTTCGTTGAGGCCAAGTGCAAGGAACACCGCATCAACCCGACGCTCGTCGAGGTCAAGGGACGCGACAAGCTCAAGGTCGGCCCGTTCAACCTGGAATTCGTGAACGTCACGCACTCCATTCCGGACGCGCTCGCCGTGTTCGTGCAGACCCCCGCCGGCTCGCTTATCGACACCGGCGACATCAAGCTCGACCAGCTGCCGCTCGACCACCGCATCACCGATCTGGTGGAATTCGGCAAGCTTGGCGAAAAGGGCGTGGACCTCCTGATGATGGACTCCACCAACGCCGAGGTCCCGGGCTTCGTCAAGCCGGAAACCTCCATCGGTCCGGCGCTCGACCAGGCGTTCGCACAGGCCACGCGCAAGATCATCGTGGCCAGCTTCTCCAGCCACGTGCACCGCGTGCAGCAGGTCGTCGACGCGGCCCACAAGTACGGCCGCAAGGTCGTGTTCGTCGGACGTTCCATGGTCCGCAACATGTCCATCGCAGCAGATCTGGGCTACCTGCGTCTGCCCGAGGACACCGTCATCGACCTGAAGCAGGCCCATGACGTGCAGGACGACAAGCTCGTCTACATGTGCACCGGCTCCCAGGGCGAGCCGATGGCCGCGCTCGGCCGCATCGCCGACGGCAACCACCGCGACATCACCATCAACGAGTTCGACACGGTGATCCTCGCCAGCTCCCTGATCCCAGGCAACGAGCATGGCGTCTACAAGGTCATCAACAAGCTCGTGCAGCTCGGAGCCCGCGTGGTCAACCGAGACAACGCCGCCGTGCACGTCTCCGGCCACTGCAACGAAGGCGAACTGCTGTACATGTACAACATCGTCAAGCCGAAGTGCGCCATGCCTATCCACGGCGAAAACCGCCACTTGGTGGCCAACGGCATGATCGCCGTCAAGACCGGCGTCGATCCGCAGAACGTCGTGCTGGCCGAAGACGGCGACGTCGTCGACCTGTACCACGGCCAGGCCGCGGTCGTTGGCTCCGTGCCGTGCGGCTACGTCTACGTCGATGGCGATTCCGTCGGCGAACTGACCGACGAAGAACTCGAGAAGCGCCGCATCCTCGGCACCGAAGGCTTCGTGTCCAGCTTCGTGGTCGTCGACACCGAAACCGCGGATGTTATCACCGGCCCGAAGATCTACCTCAACGCGGTCGCGGAAGACGAAAGCGAGTTCGACAAGGTCCGTCACCAGATCGTCGAGCAGCTGCAGGACGCGATGATGCAGGGCACGCGCGACACCTACAAGCTGCAGCAGATCATGCGACGCACGCTCGGCGGCTGGGTGGCACGACAGCTGCACCGCAAGCCGATGATCGTCCCCGTCGTCGCCGACATCGCGCAGGACGTGGACGACGCGATGGGACTGAACGCCGCGAAATAAGCCGTAAATTTACCATAAATTGAATCAAGGCGACGTGATCGGCACAACTGATCGCGCCGCCTTCTGTTACCAGAAAGAAGGAGTGACATGCCAGGAGCAAACCTCACCCGAATCGAAGCGGAAGAACGCAAAAGCATCATCGCCGCGCCAATCCATTACACGGTCAAGCTTGACCTGACCCGCGGAGCCAAGGATTTCGGCTCCGAAACCACCATCACCTTCGACGCGAAGCCGGGGGAGTCAAGCTTCCTTGACCTCATCGCCAACGAAGTCAGCGAAATCACCCTCAACGGTGAAACCCTCGACCCGGCTGAAGCGTACGTGGACAGCCGCATCGAGCTGAAGGGCCTCAAGGAGCACAACGAGGTTACCGTCAAGGCGATGTGCCAGTACTCCAACACCGGCGAAGGCCTGCACCGCAGCGTCGACCCGTCCGACGGCAACGTCTACCTGTATACCCAGTTCGAAGTGCCGGACGCCCGCCGTGTCTACGCCGTGTTCGACCAGCCTGATCTGAAGGCCGTGTTCGACTTCTCCGTGCTCGCCGCCAAATCCTGGATCGTCACGTCCAACATGCCCACCTCCTCCGTGACCGACAACGAAACCGTCACCGAGGAAGGCACGCTCGGCGATCACGCCGCCGAAACCACCAAGCTGTGGGTGTTCGAGCTGACCCCGACCATGAGCTCCTACCTCACCGCCATCTGCGCCGGACCGTACGCCGAATGGCACACCGAATACGCCAATGAGGACGGCCGCACCGTGCCGATGGCCATGTACTGCCGCCAGGCGCTCGCCAAGGCCTTCAGCAAGGACGTCGACTACCTGTTCGACATCACCAAGAAGGGCTTCGCCTTCTACGCCAAGACCTGGGGCGTGCCGTACCCGTACGCCAAGTTCGACCAGATCTACGTGCCGGAATACAACGCCGGCGCCATGGAGAACATCGGCATGGTCACCATCCGCGACCAGTACGTGTTCGAATCCAAGGTCACCGACGCCTACGCGGAACGCCGTGTGGTCACCGTGCTGCACGAGCTCGCCCACATGTGGTTCGGCGACTACGTGACCATGAAGTGGTGGAACGACCTGTGGCTCAACGAATCCTTCGCCGAGTTCACGTCCACCCTCGCCACCGCCGAAGCCACCGAATGGAAGGACGCCTGGGCAACCTTCAGCTCTGGCGAAAAGAGCTGGGCGCTGCGTCAGGACCAGCTGAGCACCACCCACCCGATCGTCGCCCCGATCAACGACCTCAACGACACCTACGTCAACTTCGACGGCATCACCTACGCCAAGGGCGCCTCCGTGCTGAAGCAGCTCGTGTACTACGTGGGCCGTGAGAAGTTCTTCAAGGGCATCAACAACTACCTCAACAAGCACGCCTACTCCAACGCCACCCTCGCCGACCTGCTCGCCGAACTGGAACTCACTTCCGGCCGCGACCTGAAGGCGTGGAGCGCCCAGTGGCTTGAGGAATCCGGCATCAACACCATCGCCACCGAAGTCGAAGAGAACGAGGACGGCACCATCAAGCGTCTCGCCCTGCGCCAGACCGCTCCGGCCGAGCATCCCGTGCTGCGCGCCCACCGTCTCGCCGTCGGCTTCTACAACGAGGATCCGGAAACCGGCAAGATCGTGCGCACCGACCGTTTCGAACTGGACGTCGACGGCGAACTGACGGTCGTCGACGCTGCCGCCGGCAAGGCACGTCCGTCGCTGATTCTGGTGAACGACGACGACCTGACCTACACGAAGCTGCGTTTCGACGACAAGAGCCTCGCATTCGCGACAAGCAACCTGTACCGCTTCGACGACGCGCTCGCCCGTTCCGTGATCTGGCTCGCCCTGTGGGACATGACCCGCGACGGCGAACTGCCGGCACGCCAGTTCATCGACACCTCGCTGGCCGCGCTCGCCACCGAACACGAGTCCACCACCTTCCGTTACGCGCTGGCACAGGTCAGCACCACCGCATGGCATTACACCGCTCCGGCAGAGCGTGCCGAGATCGTGAAGCATGTGGCCGCCGAACTGTTCAAGCTGGCGGGTCAGGCCAAGGCCGGCTCCGACGAACAGTTCCAGCTCGTCACCGCCTACCTGGGCTACGGCGAGCCGGGCGACGAGGCGTTCGTCGCCAACGCGAAGGGCCTGCTCGACGGTTCCGTGGCATTCGACGGTCTGGAAATCGACAACAACTTCCGCTGGACCATCATCAACGCGCTGAGCACCGTCAACGCGATCGACCAGGCGGGAATCGACGCCGAACTGGCCAAGCGCGAAACCACCGAGAACCGTGAGTTCGCCTATGGCGCACGCGCCGTGGCCGGTACCGCCGAAGCGAAGGCATGGGCTTGGAACGAGGCCCTGCACAACGACGAGCTGACCAACATGCAGCTTGAGGCTGTGGCCGGTGGCTTCGCGGCCACCCCGCGCGCCGACTTGGCCGAACCGTACGCCGAGAAGTATTTCGAGGTCGCCGACTGGATTTGGGAGCACAAGACCTTCCACATGGCTGAAGCGCTGCTCGAAGGCCTGTATCCGGGCTATGCCGATCCGGCGAAGCTCGTGGAGCTGGGCGACGCCTGGCTCGCCTCCCATAAGGGCGCGGACAACGCCTTGCAGCGCATTGTGCGTGGCAACGTCGAGGCTTCTCACCGCACGCTGAAAGTGCGCGACTTCAACGCCGCGCTCTGATAGCAGGGGCGACAGGAACGTTCCCGCTTAAGAGCCGTCATGTCGTCGCACGACTTTGATTTTGGGTGCGATTTTCAAAGTCATGCGACGGGCATATCGGCATTTATGCCCCCTAATCCTCGTTTTCCGCTTGAAAATAAGGATTAGGGGGCATTTTGCGTCGAAGGCTGTCGCACGACTTTGATTTTGGAGGCATTTTTCAAAGTTGTGCGACAAGCGTGCTGGCTTTCATACCCTCTAACTCTTATTTTTTGCTGGTTTTCAACGGAAAATGATAGTTAGGGGGTATTTCTTTATCAAGTGTTGCCGCACGACTTGATTTTCCGCCTTGAAATCAAAGTCGTGCGACACGAAAAGGGCATTGCGCGCCGTGAAATGCTTTGAATTGTGAAGTGTTATGCGATTGCGTCGTCACCTGCTGGTTTCGGCGGCACGGTTGAGTACGATAGGTCACGGAAATATCGTTTGCAGATAGCGAGGATTTGAGACTCATGCCACGTATGTTCGGAACCGACGGCGTTCGAGGATTGGCGAATAGGGATTTGACGGCACAGCTGGCGCTCGATTTGGGTGACGCCGCGGTGCGTGTGCTGGGCGATGACGAGCGGAGCGAATTCGAAAGCCGTCGCCGTGCGCTGGTCGGTCGTGATACACGAGTTTCCGGCGATTTCCTTGCCGCCGCATTGTCCGCTGGCATGTCCGCCGGCGGCTTCGACGTGATCGACGCCGGCATCATCCCGACGCCGGGCGTCGCATACCTGACGTCCGTGCTCAACGTGGAAATGGGCGCGGTGATCTCCGCATCCCACAATCCGATGCCCGACAACGGCATCAAGTTCTTCGCCCGCGGCGGCTTCAAGCTGCCCGACACCAAGGAAGACGAAATCGAAGCGGTGCTCGGCCAGGATTGGGATCGTCCTACCGGCGCCGGCGTGGGTCGTGTCAGCCATGACACCGCCACCGCAACCAACCTGTACATCGACCATCTGGTTTCCGCCATCGCGCCGGTCGGTCCGGACAAGTCGCAGCCGACGCCGCTGAAGGGCCTGAAGATCGTGGCCGACTGCGCGAACGGCGCCACGTCCGTGGTCGCTCCGGAAGCCTTGCGCCGCGCCGGCGCCGACGTGACCGTCATCAACGCGTCGCCGGACGGCTACAACATCAACAAGAACGCCGGCTCCACCCATCCTGAGCAGCTGCAGGCCATGGTCAAGGCCTCCGGCGCCGTCATGGGCGTTGCCTTCGATGGCGATGCCGACCGTTGCCTTGCCGTGGATGAGGATGGCAACATGGTCAACGGCGATCAGATCATGGGCATTCTGGCACGCGCCAAGAAGAACGCGGGCAAGCTCAACCATGACACCCTCGTCGTGACGGTGATGAGCAATCTCGGTCTGAAGTTGGCCCTGCGTTCCATGGGCATCAAGACCGTGCAGACCAACGTGGGCGACCGTTACGTGCTTGAAGAGATGCTGCGAGGCGATTATTCGCTCGGCGGCGAGCAGTCCGGCCACGTGATCAACCGTGAATTCGCCACCACCGGCGACGGCACCCTGACCGCGCTCACCCTGTGCAACGAGGTCGTCAAATCCGGTAAGAGCCTGAAGGAACTGGCCGCCGACTTCCCGCAGCTGCCGCAGACGCTCATCAACGTGCCGAACGTGGACAAGATGGCCGCCAAGACCAACGCCAAGGTGCAGGCCGCGGTGGAACGCGAAGAGAAGCTGCTGGGCGACACTGGCCGCGTGCTGCTGCGTCCGTCCGGCACCGAGCCGCTCGTGCGCGTCATGGCCGAAGCCGAAACCCAGCAGCAGGCAGACGAAGTGTGCGATCGCCTCGCCAAGGTCGTCGCCGACGAACTCACCCTGTAAGAGCCCGCAAGGAGATATGCCCCATGTTCGGACACAACTCGAAAGTGGACCTCGAACTCAACCGCGAGGTCGAAAAGCTCATCAAAACCGGCGGCAAAGAGAAAATCATGCCGATCGTGCAGGCCGGCGAACCGGTATTACGCCAGCAGACCATCGCCTACGACGGCCAGTTGAGCCGCAAAACGCTTGACAAGCTCATCGACACCATGCGCACCACCATGCTGGAAGCGCCGGGCGTGGGCCTCGCAGCCACCCAGATCGGTCTCGGTCTGGCTTTGGCCGTCGTCGAAGACCACGTATGCGAAGGCGACGATGGCGATCCGCGCGAAGCTGCGGAATTCCCCTTCCACGCCATCATCAACCCCAGCTACGAGCCGATCGGCACCGAAACCCGCAGCTTCTACGAAGGCTGCCTGAGCTTCGACGGTTACCAGGCCGTACGCAAGCGTTGGCTTGACATCACCGCCCGTTGGCAGGATGAGGACGGCAACAAGCATGAGGAACATCTGCACGGCTGGCCGGCCCGCATCTTCCAGCATGAAACCGACCATTTGAGCGGTGAACTGTACATCGACCAGGCCGAAATCCGAAGCCTGACCACCAATGAGAACCTTGAGGATTTCTGGTGCGAGGATCCGGTACCGACCGAAGCGGCGGCCGAACTCGGCTTCGAACTGTAATCGCGTAAACGAACGAGACAAGAACGATGAATGCCTCCCAGGCGAACACTTGGGAGGCATTCATCATATTCGGGATTATTGGAATGTTCGAAACATGAGTATTCCAAATATTCCAATATTTCAGTATTCCGGATTCACTAGCACATCGTACGTATCCGTGTTCCGCTCGGCATCCGAACGCAGATCCCAGCCAGGCTTGCGCATTCCATACAACACCAGCGGCGGTAAACCGAGCACAAGCACGACTACAGCCACAAGAATCGCATATGAAACGCTATCCAAACCGGTGAAACCAGCCGGTCTCACGAAAGTCAACACGAATGCCGCGGCGGAAGCGACGAAACCGACGCCCGCGACCAACCGAATCGCAGGAACTCGATACGTGCGGCGGACTTCTGGATGGGTGTTGCGCAGACGAATCGCGGCGGCAAACATCAACATGTACATCACCAGATACAGCGCGGTCGCCATATCCACCAGCGTCGCGAAAGCCGTGTTGCCATTGGGGATCAACACGAACAGCAACGCCAGCACGGTCACGATAATGCCTTGCGGAATCAGAATGCCTTCCTGCACGTCGTGGGCATTGCGCTTCTGCAGCGCGGGAGGCATCAGTCCCGTGCGGGCGGCCGCTAGCAAACCGCGAGAAGGACCAGCTATCCAAGCCACCACGGAAGCGAACGCGCCTAGCGCGATGAGCAGCGAAATCACCGGGGTGCCCCAACCCATGCCAAAATGGTCGAAGAACTCCCTGAACGCCAGATTGATGCCGTCGATGAGCCCCAGCTCACGATGCGGCACAGCAAAGGCGATTGCCAAAGTCGGCAGCACAAGTACCAGCAGAATCAGCGCGGTCGCTAGTGCAATGGCGCGTGGGAATTGACGTCCCGGATGCTCCAAGTCGTTGGCATGCACGGCATTGACCTCCATACCCGCGTAGGCGAGCACATTGGATACGATTAGCACAATCGACGCGATGCCCGTCCACGGCGGAAGCAGCGCGGATGCGTGCAGGGAGGTCTGCACTGGCTTACCGATCGCCAGCCAGATAATGCCGAAGACGATAAGCAGCAACGCAGGAAACAGCGTGCCGATAAGTCCCGAAATCGCCCCGACCTTGGCGAACAGATTGCCGCCGCGCAACGCCACCATCGTGCTTGCCCAATACAACACGATGATCACCGCGGCCACATATACGCCATTATTGCCCAAGCCACCCATGCCGAACACATACGACAGGCTGACGGCGATGAACGCAATCTGTATCGGATACCACACCACATTCTGAATCCACTGCAGCCAAATGGCGAGAAATCCGATGCGATTGCCGAACGCCTCACGCACCCACACGTACACGCCACCTTTCCAGCCGGTGGCCAGTTCGGCAGCCACCAGCGCGGTCGGCACCAGGAAAACGACCGCCGGAATGAGATACAGCAGAATGGAAGCGAGACCATAATCGGCCATGGCCGGCAGAGAGCGTAGCGAGGCCACCGCCACCACGGTCAACATCGCCAGTTGGCTGACTGTCATCATGGTTTTGCCGGTTTTATTGGCAACGGTTGCCGTGCTTGCGATTGCGCCGTGCCCGTCAGCGCCGTTCCCTCTATTCGCCCCGGCATGCGCAGGTATGCCCGTACGATTGCGGTTTCCTGCGACGGCAGACGGATTGCGTGGCGTTGTTGTCGGTGCCGTCGCAGCGTTCGTCGTGGAACGTGCGGACCCGGGATGTGCAGCTGCGCTTGCATCGTGCGCTACCACAGCAAGCGGCTTTTTCATATGAACTGTCATTGCAGCCAGCTTTCGTAAACATAATCGTTGTGGGAATGAACATGAATTTCCTTAATGCGGGAAACGATGGAATTCGTGGAATGACCGCGAAATATCAGTGGTGGAATCCGGATGCACGAGCCTCGCTTGGCATTGGTGAGCGCAGTCCGTCCAGATATTTCACACACGACTTCAGATCCTTGATGAACGCTTCGGCCATATCGTGGCTGAAACCGTTACGCACCACAATGCGCTGCACGGTCACCTGCGTCAGATCCACCGGCATCGGATAAGCCGGCACCAGCCATCCCTTCATGCGCAGCCGATCCTGCAGATCGTACAGATTCCACTTGCGATCCGGCTTGTCGTTGAGCATCCATGCGAACACCGGAATGTCGGAACCGTCGTTCCACAGCGTAAAATCATCCATCTGCTCGATCTCGCCCGACAGATATTTCGCCACATCATGCGAAGTCTGCTGCACCCTTCGATACCCGTCGAATCCCAAACGCAGGAACATGTAGTACTGCAGCAGTACCTGTGCGCCCGGACGGGAGAAGTTCAGTGCGAAAGTCGGCATTTCGCCGCCGAGATAACTCACCTTGAAAATAAGGCTTTCCGGCAGGTCAGCGGTTTCGCGCCATACGACCCATCCCAAACCGGGGTAGACCAGACCGTACTTGTGACCGGAGGTGCTGATGGAGTAAACGCGCTTGACGCGGAAGTCCCATGCGAGGTCCGGCTGGATGAATGGTGCGATCATACCTCCCGAAGCGCCGTCCACATGGATGCGCACATCAAGTCCGGTGCGCTCCTCGATGCGGTCCAGTGCTTCGCTGATCTGTTCGACCGGCTCATACATACCCGTATAGGTCACGCCCATGATGGCCACCACGCCGATGGTGTTCTCATCGACATACTTGTCGAGATCATGGCCGTCGAGCACTTTGTGGTCCTCGGAAATCGGCACATAGCGTGGTTCCACGTCGAAATAGTTGCAGAACTTCTCCCAGCACACCTGCACGGCGCTGCTCATCACCAGATTCGGATGATCGGTCGGCAGGTCGGCCTTTTCGCGGGCTTCCTTCCAACGGCGCTTCAACGCGAGTCCGCCCAGCATGCAAGCTTCCGACGAGCCGATGGTGGAGGTTCCGATGGCATTCATTGGATCGGGCGCATGCCATAGATCGGCGAGCATGTGCCAGCAGCGCGATTCGACTTCGGCGGTTTTCGGGTACTCGTCTTTGTCGATCATGTTCTTGTCGGCCGCCTCCATGTACAGGCGGTTCGCATGATCGTCCATCCACGTGCTCACAAAAGTTGCAAGATTGAGTCGCGCGTTGCCATCCAGCATGGCCTCGTCATGCACCACTTGGTAGGCGGTTTCCGGCAGACTACCCTTCTGTGGAATGGTAAATTTCGAGAACGCCTGGGCTTCCTTCGGACGGGCGAACAGCGGATTGATTTCCACGCTGTCAGGAACAACGCGGTCGTCGGCATTGCCGCAGGTGTTGTCGCAGCAATGCGAATTGTTGTTTTCAGTGGTGGAATGTGTTTCTGACATTGCAGTTCCTTTCGTTGATTTGGAACGTTTATTGCGTTCCGGGATTCAAAAATGAAAGTCGATTCTGGATTTTTGCTGGGAAATGGTCACATTTGCGCTATGTGAAAATTCGTATGGCAACCGCTTCGCACGGAGGTATCCGCGCGCGGTTTCGTAATGAACACCGTCATTCGAACTCGCATGGTTGTGTTCTCACAAAGAGGAATGCGCACGTTGGTTTGTTGCACATTCTTACACGCTGAAGGTGGGTATCGGCTACGATGGGCAGGTATGAACGAATCGACGATGAATCTTTCCTGGCTGGATGACGCGAAGCAGGACATCGAACAATGGTCGGCATCGATGCCGAATGACGCCGACAACCAGCCGATCGACTGGCGATGGGTGTCTTCCCTTGACCTGCGTAACGGCATTGGTGCCGCCACAAGACAGCACGTTGATTTGTTGGCAATGCTGCGGTCCTCGTCGCCGCAACTTTCCGCCCCGCAGCTGCACGCCCTGTTGAAAGATGATCTTGCGATTCGAGATCGGCTCGAACCGACCATCGCGCAGTGCAACAGCACGTTCATGATGGATTACGACCGACTTATCGCTTCCTATCGGCTGCCGCGCGCGCTTGCTTACGCGAACCGTCGGTTGTGCGACGAAATCGCTGTTCTGCGACAGATTGGCGTGGCGATGGGATTGTGGACGGTCACCGAGGAACGACGTGAGCGCGTGACGGTTCCGGTGCTGCTGCCCGGTTCGGCTTTGGCTTCCGAGGGAGTGGCGTTGGATGATATTCAGGATCGAACCGCTGACATCGTTAACGGCCGCGCCGCCCGTCGTGCCGCAGAGAAAAGTCAGAAGCGAGCCAGTGACTATGCCATGTCGCGTGCGAACCTGAGTGGAGTAACCAGTCCGGGCGGCTCCACGTTGTTTGATTACGGTTCGGAAACGAAATCCGCTGAAGCGGCGCAGTTGCGTCGGATGGCTGAATACCGCAAATCGGATTGGCGTGACGCTTATCTTCCTGGACGCGATGTGGACAATGTCATGGGAATCGACATCGAAACCACCGGTACTGACCCGGCGCGTGTGTACATCATCGACGTCGGCTTTGAATATATGAACATGATTTCCCCTCGCCCTGCTGCCGCACCTACTGGATACCAATACGAGCAGAGTTATTACGAAACGGGCGATGCGTATGGTCAGTCGCGTCTGTCGTTCGGCGTTCCTGCCGAGAACGCGACGCTCGGTAATCCGCTGATTCTCGATTTGACCGGTATCGATGTACGTGATCGTGCGTCCGGCTTCCGCCTGTTCGATGAGTGGCCGGAGGCTCAAATCGGTTTGCTGCAGCGATTGGAGCAGCAACCGTACGTAGCGCACAACGCTCGTTTCGAACATAGCTTCTTCATGTTGAATGTGGCTGGATATGCGGAAAGCTACCGTGCGGGCAAGATTACGATTATCGACACGTTGCCGATGAGCCGCCGTTGGGATGAAGGGTCAATTCCGGACGACGAGCATCCGTACGGCAATAACACGTTGGACGCGTACGCCAAACGCCAGGGTGCGCTTGACGAGAGCAAGTCGGAACGTCACCTCGGTTTGGAAGATACGCATATCATGCTGGTTGCCATGAAACATCACTTGGGTGTATTGCATGGCGAAGGCCGCGGTCCGTGGGGTGCGAATGGCAAGTCTGGCATCGGTGGCAAGCATTGCGGGCGCCGCTGGTAGCATTTGCGATTCGTGTCGCAGTTTCCTGGTTCTTCTTCCCGTGACCGTCCCGTTTTGGCTTTCCCTTCCGGCTTTTGTTACCCGTAACGCCGTTTTGCGGTTACAAAATGCGGATGCGATTGCGGATTTGCGGGGATGGAATGGGCGATTGCGGGGATGGTTTCGGTGGTTGCGGGGTTGGTCGGGCCTGGTTTGTCAAGTTTCGACACGCCGATGGAACGTTGGATTTCCAACGGTTCGCGCGTTGTTCATGCGGCCCGGGTTGCGCGGATCGCGATCGTGCTGTAAGTTTATCTCTTGC
>ERZ779869.2682-NODE-2682-length-14386-cov-3.644896_pt1 | contig 14386 bp, 11 predicted proteins | sample MGYA00511557_ERZ779869 | MGnify/ENA primary metagenome ERZ779869 (study PRJEB29588, sample SAMEA2154620) | human gut metagenome | biome: human gut; feature: human-associated habitat; material: faeces | place: Denmark | collected 2008/2010 ...
CTCGCCGGGGCGCTGTTAAGATGCTTGTAGTACAGCCGAATATGTGAACCGCAGTCCGGGGAGGTGCTGAGTGTATTTGCCCGAGCGCGGCGGAGATCTGCGCGGTTTTTTCTGGCAGCGCGGGTTTATTTGAGCGAAAATACCTCAGTCGCTCTCCGTGCTGTCTTCCTCTTCGATAAGTCTCATTCCGGCGGTGGCAGTGACCGGGAGCGAAAAAACGATCGTCTGTGCCTCCGAGTCAATTCCCGCCTTATCCATTATCGCCTTCATTATGGCGTTTTTGCGTTCGGTCCTGACGACAATAAACACGATCTCCTTCTCGGCGGCAATTGAAACGCCGAGAAATTTTTCTGCACGTTCGACTCCTGTGCCTTTGGCGTGGATCACTGTTCCGCCTGCCGCCTGTGCCTCGCGCGCGGCGTCCATTACGGTGTCGGTAGATCCCTGATTGGTAATTGCCAGCAAAAGCTCATACTTTGTGTTCTTCAACTCGCTTTCCCCTCCTTTTTCAAATTTCTGTCCGTCGGTAAGAAAGAACAGCTGTTTTTTTCCGCCTATGCTTGAAAGCGGGATTATAAAGGCGATGCCGATCCCGGGAATGTCTATTTTCAGCTCATTTTGCAGTTGGGTTTTTACGCGCGCCCAGGTGTCGCTCGTAACGGTTGAAAAGATAACCGTTTTCTGGGTTCGTGCAAGCCCGAAGTAGTCCAGCGTTTCGTTTATCGCCGTGCCGTTGCCGAGCGCGGTAAAGGAGACCTTGGCTCCCGCCGACTCGTACAGCGTCATAAACCGCCGTGCCATATTGCGGTCCGTTATTGTAACCATAAGATAAAGCTCGCTCATAACGATTCCTTCCCTTTCCTTATCACGTTAAAGCTCGATAATGGCGTCGTCCGGTATGTCGGGCAGATACCTGTCGGACGGCTCGTGACGCGCTTTGGAGCGTTTTTTCTTGAATTGATAGATAAGCCCAAGCAGCTGGATTGTGATGAGCGGCGTCATTGCTACCATTGCCACGACGCCGAAGGCGTCGGCAACGATGTTTCCGCCTGCGGCAAGGCACGCGCCCTGCGCGAAGGGGAGCAAAAAAGTGGCTGTCATCGGACCGGAGGCGACTCCGCCGGAGTCAAAGGCGATGGCGGTGAAGATGCGGGGAACGCAGAAGGAAAGCCCGAGCGCTATGGCGTACCCCGGAATGATGAACCAGAGGATGGATATTCCGGTCAGCACACGGATAAGCGCAAGACCTATCGATACCGAAACGCCGACAGACAGACAGGCTCCCATTGCCGTGGAGGAGACGGCACCGTCGGTGATCTCCTCGACCTGCTTGTTGAGAACGTATACCGCAGGCTCCGCCTTGACGATAAAATATCCTATCACCATGCCGATAGGCACGATTATCCACCTGTAAGGCAGGGACGCCACCGTCTCTCCGAGATAGTTTCCGGCGGGCATAAAGCCCACGTTTGCTCCGGTAAGGAACAGGACGAGTCCTACATATGTATAAGCAAGACCGACGATGAGCTTGTAAAGCTGACGGCGCGGCAGCTTAAGCGTAACCACCTGAAAAATTCCGAAAAATACGATAATGGGCAGCAGTGCCATTCCGATCTCGCCAAGATATGTCGGCAAAGAGTACAAAAACAGCCGCGAAAGGTCAGCGGTGCTGCCAAGCTCGGGTATGGCGGAGGGGATGTATGCGCCCTCAGCCGGATATATAAGCCCCAGCGTCATGACCGCAATTATCGGACCGACCGAACAAAGCGCGATAAGACCGAAGGAGTCGTCGCCCGCGCGGCTGTCGCTTCGTATCGAGGAAACGCCGACGCCCAGCGCCATTATAAAGGGGACGGTCATAGGTCCGGTGGTGACTCCGCCGGAATCAAAGGCGACGGCAAGAAAATCGTCGGGCACAAAAAAAGCCATGACGAAAACCACTATGTAAGAAATTATCAGCATAAGCCGCAGCGGGACTCCGAAGAACATTCTCAGGAGCGCGGCAACAAGGAAAATTCCCACTCCCGCCGCGACCGCAAGTATCAGCACGGCGTTTGGCACCGAGGGTACCTGACCGGCAAGGACCTGAAGGTCAGGCTCGGATATCGTTATGATGAAGCCCAGAAGGAAACCCAGCACGATAACGAGCGCGAGACTGCGTTTTTTGGTCATTGCAGCGCCCACGCGCTCGCCCATCGGGGTCATTGCAAGGTCTGCTCCGAGCGTGAAAAACATAATTCCGACGATAATAAGCGCCGCACCGGTCAGAAAGCTCAGGAGTATTCCCGGCGAGACCGGAGCGATGGTGAGGCACAGCAGCAGCACGATACATAAGATCGGCAATACCGCCGTCAGCGCCTCTTTGAGCTTTTCGGTTAGCTTCTGGCGTGATCTGTTAAGCAAAAAGTATCCTTTCTGTCTGCGCGCGGCAGATGTTTTCAAAATTTTCTTCCTATTTTATTATAACATATCCGGAAAATAAAAATGTGAATCAAATGATAATATAAAGCAAATAAACGGTGCTTTGTCTCCGTCGGCAGGGAACGGGAAAAGGTATCGGAAAGCCGCTCCGCGTAAAAAGCTTACCGCACATCGTGATAATAACTTTATCACAAATGTCGTGTGATAAATTAACAAAAGATTAACTCGATATTAATTCAATTTCAAAACTTTTTTTGGTCGTTGCTGTATAATTATAATGCTGTTCATATATTTAATATGAAAATGTACGGCGGATATTTATGCTTTCTTAATGGATGCATAATTTTCCGCGGCATTACGGCACACTTCATGGCTTTGATGAAAGGATGGCTAACAAATGAGATCAGAATACATACGCTCCGAATCCGGAACCTGCCGACTCCTGACACGTCTTATCGTTTTTTTGATTGCCGCTGCGCTTCTTCTGCCGCTTGCGGCGTGTGCAAAGACGGGAAATGGCGAGCAGACTCAGGACAGCTCCACCACCGCAGACACGGCTGCCGAAACAACTGCCGCTGTGACCCTTGAGCCGGACGATATTCCGGATACGCTGAAATTCGGCGGCGAGCAGGTCAATATTCTCTGCTGGGACAGCAAGACCGATTTTGTTATTGACCCCGACGATGCTACCGACGCGGTGCTCAGCGAGATAAACAAGCGCAACCAGATAGCAAAGTCCCGCCTTGATGTAAATCTGGAATGGACTCAGGTCCCCGGCTCATGGAACGACCGCAACAGCTATGTGGAAAAAACATATAACGACGTTCAGTCGGGCGGCTACTATGATATATTCTCCGGCTACAGCCTTACCGGAGCGCTGATGGCGGTCAAGGGTGTTTCCCGCGACCTGCTTACGCTTGATACGATCAACTTCAGCAAGCCCTGGTGGCCGAAAACACTGCTTGAAACGAATACTATCAACGGCAAGGTCTATTTTGTATCGGGCGATATTTCCGCCGACCTGCTTTATACCATGTACTGCTTCTTTGTCAATAAGGAGCTGTTTGCCGATACTCACCCCGGAAGAACGGTTGACGAGCTTTACAAGTATGTGGACAACGGAAGCTGGACGCTTGATGCCTTCTTCAGCGAGTGCCAGGATCTCTGGAGTGATGTGAACGCCAACGGTGAGCACGATATCGGTGACCGTTACGGCTTTGTTGCGGAAGATCCCTGCATAGACGCATTTTATATCGCGTCGGATCTTAAGTTCCTTGACAAAAATGATGAGGGCAAAATAATCGTGTCAGATCAGGTGCGCTCAGAAAAGACCCTTACCCTGCTCGAGCGGCTTAACGGCTTTTTCCGCACCGATATGGACGGTCTGCTCGTCAGCACGGCGCAGAATGCCGGCTCCGGACGCGGCACATTCAATAACGGACTGTCGGTATTTGCACTTGAGATAATCTCCTATGCGAAGACCCTTCAGGTCGCGGCGGATTTCTCATACGGTATCATCCCGCTGCCTAAATTCAATGCCGACCAGAGTCAGTATTATACCTGCAACGGCTTTGCATACTCAAACTACTCTGTTTCCGCCGGTTCGGGCGTATCAGAGTCGGCGGCGGCTGCCGTTATCGAATGCCTTGCCTCCGAGGGCTACCGCAATGTGACCCCGCTGGTGTTTGAGACCACGATGAAATACCGCTATGCGGATGCGCCGGACGACGCGCGTATGTTCGACATAGTACACGATTCCATCGTGTTTGAGTGTGGCAGAAGCTTCGCACTGCTGTTTGACAGCAAGCCCTTCGGGCTTTTCCGCCTGGCGCTCAGAGACCAGACAGTAAACAGCTGGAACCGTCAGGTTACAGTTAACTGGAGCAAGCTCAATTCCTATGCCGACGAAGTGAATAACGCACTCGGATAAATAATATGTGGCTGACCCGGATCCGGGTCAGCCACAAAATATTTGCGGGCGGCGGGAGCGACCCGCTTTATACGTCAAAAGTGGCGCTGTGCAGGAGAGGGCTCCTGATCCCCTCCGGCACAGCGCCGTTTTCCGGTGAGGACGCACTGTCCTGCCGGGAATATTTACAGTCTTTCCTTACTGCGGCGGATCATGCGCAGCAGATCCTTGAGCATCGTGTCAAGGCTGCGGATATCCTCGTCACATTCGTCGAGGCGACTCATGTCGTATTCGACCTTTCGCAGACCGTCACAGCACTTGAAATATACACAGGTGTTTTTAACATTTTCGGATCCTTCAAGGCTTTCAACCTCCGGCACATACGAAAAACCGTCGGCTATAAGTGCAAGCCGTGAAAGCAGCAGTTTTCCTGCCGGGGGCAGACGCTTTCCGCTTCTGCCTATGCGGGGATGGCTTTCGCCCGAGCTGTAATAAATTCCGACGGTACCGTCCTTGAGGCAGGTCAGCGTGACAAAGCGCGAGCGCACCGGAATGTCCGCAAGCAGGGCAAGCACCTCACCTACATCGCCTGAGGCGGCGTCGAGCTGATTGATAGCTTCAACGGCAGCCATCCGGCTGTCGATGTAAAACCTGTCCGGCTGTTGTCTTTCTCTGCTTATACTTCTTCTCATATCCAATACCTGTTCTTGCGTGGATCTGTCTGGCGGCGCGGGTCAGATCACAGAGCGCAGCTTTTCAGCATTTTCCCGGACACTGCCGGTTTTGGCGTAAATACTGGACGTTCCGGCAACGAAGATGTTTGCACCGGCGCGGCTCATTTTTGCGGCGTTTTCAAAGCTGACGTTGCCGTCAACTTCAATTTCAACATTTTCATATCCACGCTCGTCAAGCATACGGCGCAGACGTGTTATCTTGTCAAGGGTTCCCGGAATCAGCTTTTGTCCCGCAAAGCCGGGGTTGACGGTCATAAGCAGCACTCCGTCAAGATCGGGCAGTACTTCGTCAAGCGCCGAAAGCGGTGTGCCGGGGTTAAGCACCAGCATGGGCTTGGCTCCGCGGTCGCGTATAGCGGCAAGCGTGCGCTGAACGTGAGGCTCTGCCTCAACGTGAAATCCCACATAATCTCCCGGACGCAGGTCAAACCAGTCCAGCTTGAGATGCGGTTCCGTAATCATCAGGTGAATGTCAAGCGGAATGTCGCAGCACTCGTGCAGCTTACGCACAAAATCGGTGCCGAGAGTGTAGTTCTGCACGAAAACGCCGTCCATTATGTCGATGTGCAGATACTCTATCCCGCAGTCGGAGAGAGTTTTCAGCTCGTCGCCGAGATGTAAAAAATCGGCGCACATAAGTGAGGGTGAGATCTTTTTGGTAAGTGACATTACAGAAACAGCCTTTCCGTATTATTGTATGTTATTGAAGCCTGCGCCTGCACGGCGGGCTTCATAAGCGAGAACATTATACCACAACTTTGAATTGCGTGCAATCCCAAAGGGCGGACACACGAAAATAATTTATATATTTATTACCGATCGTTCACGATTCGGTGCTGTAAGCACACCGCAAAACGGCACGGCTTTCAGGATACTTCCCCCGAAGCCGTGCCGATTTTTGGTTTCCGAAAACCACCCGCTAAGCGGGAGATTCCATAGAGGCTTTTGCCGATGAGAGGCTCCCCTGTGTAAGGGGAGCTGGCGCCGAAGGCGCCTGAGGGGTTGTTTTTGAGATCATAGTGGACAATCCCTCGTCACGGCATACGCCGTGCCACCTCCCTTTACACAAGGGAGGCTAACGTATCCCGACGCATTTGCGGTCGTGGGATAAATTTGCAAATGTCGAAAGTTTCTTTTGGTTTTCAGCCCCGCCAGTAACATGCCCCTATTGGGCTGTGCAAGATATCAGTTTTGCCGGTGCAGATCGTAGACTAAAGTTAGGACTTTTGTCAGTTTTGTGAAAGTTTTCGCTCGCCTTTTTCAAAAGGTCCGAGGGCGCGAAACCTTCGTCGCCGTACGCAGGCGGCGAAATCCACTTGTGGCGCTTTCTTTTTGACAAGCTTTTTCTTTGCGCCTTCTTCATCAAAGAAAAAGCGGGTTGAAATTTTATTAATATTGACAGTTGTTGTATCTTTTGTCTACAACCGGTACCGGCTTTGCCTGTGGTTATGACTATGTTTTTTCGTTTGCGTTATGAGAGCATTGCCTCAAGTGAGGAAAGCTCTGTTCCGTTTACGGCGGTGCAGGTAACGCACACGATGTATCTTTCGATCTTGCGCAGCAGATAGACCTGTGTCATGCTTACTCCGCCAACATTCACATCGGCGGTTATGCGCTTGTATGCGTTTCCGCCTATGGTGACCTCGGTGGTGTCTCCGAAGGTGGGCTCAAAGCCGTCGAACTGCGTTTTAAGTGTATCGCGGAAAAAATCAACGTATTGGTCGATGGATGTGATAAGCGCGTTTACCGCGTCCAGCTTTTCGACCGTAAGGTTTACATTGCTGCCGGTGGCGGGATCCTGCGCCTGAAAATCAATGGTGGATGCAAGATCGGAGGCGTCGAATTTTTCGCCGTCCGTCATGGCATCAAGTCCTATGCCGAGAAGCTGTGCTATTTCCTCGTCGGTGTTGAATACCCAGCTTTCGGGCTTAGTAAAGGTAAGTGCGGCAAATTCGCTGTGATAGACGTTGCCCTCGATCTTGCCGCGTTCAAAGGTGGTCTTTTTCTGCATCTGCAAGCCGCCGCATCCGACAAGTGAGATAAGCGTGATGACCGCCAGCAGTGATGCCAGCACGACTCTTGTGTTTTTCTTCATGGTTTACAGTATCTCCTTTGAATGATATTCATTCCCGTCCGGGAACAGCTACATTATACCATATTACAAAGCGTTTTGCAACAAAAATCATAAAAATGCCGGATATGTCAGCCATGCGCTTGCGCGAGCCGGGATATTTCGCGCACGTGGGACATATGCGACGCGTGCTTTGTACGCTTCAGCGCTTTTTTCCTTGCATTTTGGCTTGTTTTGTGTTATACTTTATCCGGATAGAATTATTTCCGCTCCGTTCCGTGCCGGTATGATGCCCGTGTATGAGGCATCCGGCGCAGCCGGGGCGGCAGGGGTGTTATCATGGCAGTGACAATAATCGACGTAGCAAAGCGGGCAGGCGTGTCAAAAACCACAGTGTCGGCGGTGCTGTGCGGAAAAAGCGGAATAAAAAAGGAAACGCGTGACCGCGTAATGGAGGCAATAGACGAGCTTCATTACGTTCCCAACTTCAACGCGCGCAATTTTGTGCGCCGCAGGACAAATATTCTCGGCGCACTTGTGCTTACTGCAAACGCCGGACTGCCTAACTATGAATTTGACCGCGAGACAGGAATATATTCAAAAAACGTTATCGACGGCATTATTGAACGGCTTGCCGGGACGGGGTACGGTCTTATCACCGAGCCTTACGACCCGAAGTCGGGAAAGCTGCCGCAAATGGTGCGGGACAGCCGCATAGACGGGCTTTTTGTTATCGGCTCGATACGCGGAAATATTGATTTTGCCGATATGTTCGGCGAGCGGCAGATACCGCTGGTGCTGCTCGGAACGATCGACCCGGAGTATGATTCCTTCCGTGTGGATATTTCGCGGTCGGTCTGCATTGCCGTGAGGCGGCTGATCGAAACGGGACACCGCCGCGTGGGGCTGGTGAACTGTTCCACTCAGTTTTCCTCAAGTACCGAGCGGCTTGCGGGCTACGAAAAAGCTGTTACGGAAGCGGGGCTTGCCCCGGACAGTCGTTATGTGGTATACAGCGAGTCAAACACCGGACTTGCCGGAATGCACGCGGCGGAGGAGCTGTTTGCGCGGGTGCGCCCCGATGCGCTGGTGTGCGCCAACGTATCTACCACAATGGGAGTTATGCGCTATCTTTACCGCGAAAAGCTGCGTGTTCCGGATGATATTTCGGTGATAGGGCACGAGGATTCGGTGGTGTACGGCTACGCCTCGCCCGCCCTTACCGCTGTCAATATACGCAAGGAGGAGATGGGCGCGCGCGGAGCGGACGTTATGCTGCGCCGCATTGCGGGAGATACGGAGGATTTTCCGCTAAACTGCTACATGGAGCCGTATCTTGTGGAGCGCGAGTCGGTCGCGGATGCGGCGAAGCAGAAGACCTTGTAGTAATGTTGCACAAAAAACCGGCGACATACTTGTGCTTTATGACGGTTGACTTTTTTCACGGGAACATGATATAATATCTGTGAAGTATCACATGCCGCGCAATGCTGCGGCGCGGCGTGTGATTTTTTGCCCCCGAAAAACGGAACGTTCCGCAAAACCGTTCCGACAGACAAAAAGAGGTGTTACCATGAAACTGAAATACTACGGCACAGGCGGCGGGGGAGGCATTCCCGAAATATTCTGCGACTGCCGTGTCTGCCGCAATGCCCGCGAGGTGGGCGGCAAGGAGATACGCACCCGCTCTCAGGCGGTGATAGACGGTAAGATCGCGCTGGAATTTCCGGTCGATACCTTTCTTCACACCGCGTACTGTGGGCTTGATATGCGCCGCATACATAATATTGTCGTGACCCACGGTCACTATGACCATTTCCTCCCGCAGGATCTGTTCAGCCGTCCGCAGGGATATGAGTCTCCGCTCAGGATCTACGCTACTGAGGCTTCGGCGGCAAAAATGCTTGAAACGATTGCCGCGCAGGAGGAGGCGTATGCCACGGGCAAGCGGATAAGGACCTCGGATTTTTCAATTGAATACCATCCGGTGGAGGTCGGCGTTCCGTTTGAAATAGACGAATACCGCTTCACGGCTCTCAAGGCGCACCACGCGCAGGGGGTACAGTCGGTGATGTATGTAATTGAAAACACCGCCGAGGGCAAGCATATCCTGTGGGCGCACGATACCGGTCCTTTTTACGCCAGTGCGCTTGAATGGCTGGCAGACTACCCTCACGTATTCGATTTTGTTTCGCTTGACTGCACTCTTGCCCGCGGCGAGCTTATCACCGCGGCTCACATGGATATACTCGGGTGCAACGATATGAAGCAGAAGCTCGAAAAAATGGGCAGGACAGACGCGCACACGCAGTTTTATCTGAGCCACATCGGGCATCTGCTGCGTCAGACTCATGCGGAGGTCGAGGCGGAAGCCGCCGCCTTCGGTATGCGTCCCGCGTATGACGGACTGACCGTTGAGATCTGACATTATTCCGGTTATTGCGGCGAAAGCCGTAAAATATATTATTCAAAACAGGAGAATTACTATGAAAAAACGTGTTTTTACTTTGCTGGCATTTGTTCTCTCGCTCATCCTTGCGCAGACGCTTATGTTTTCCGCTTCTGCCGCCGACTATGAGAAGGAGTTCAACTTTCTTGACGAAAGCACCTACAAAAGCTCACTTGTTTACACTGCCGGTATGAAGATAGCCGGTAACTCTACAACTATGGGCTACAAGGGCTGGCTCGGTTCTGCCGAAAAGTCCGCTTCCTCCGTTTTCGTTTTCGAAGCCGCCGAGGGAAAGGTGTTTGACACTCTCACCATCGCATACCGCGGCTATTCCATCGCTTCCGGCGCGCCGGACGGCGTAAAGCTCTATGTTTCCACGGTCGGCGAGGCTGACTATGCCGCCGGATATACCGAGGCAAACTGGACTCTTGTCGGCGCTCTCATCAACGATTCGACCGCCGGTACAGGCGTAAATGCCGCCGATCCTGCAAACCGCGACCCCGAGCTTGTGCGCACCGTTGACGTTTCGGCTCAGGCATCCGGACAGTCAAAGATATTCCTGCGCATTGACTTTTACCGCTCCGCGAACATGGACGGACTTCCCGCCACATACTTTGCCCCCAAGGGTGCGTCGGGCAGCTACGCGACCGCTCCTGTTGTGACCGAGGCTCCCGCCACTGACGCTCCTGTTGTGACCGAGGCTCCCGCAACTGACGCACCGGTTGTGACCGAAGCCCCCACGACCGAAGCTCCCGTAAGCCCCGACACCGGCGACAGCATAAGCGGTATCGTTATAGCGGTCTGCATAGCTGCAGTTGTTTCAGCGGCTTCCGTTACTTTTGTGTCCCGTAAGCGCAGAAGCGCCAAATAAATCAGGAAAGATACAAGAATGAAAAGAATAATTACCCTGCTTATTGCTTTCCTCCTGCTCCTTTCCCTGACCGCCTGTGCCGAGGAAAAACAAGATCCCGACACAACGACCGCCGCCGGGGACAGCTCCACAACTGCCGCAGAGGTGGACTCGCTAAGCCCCGAGGAGAGCTTTGAGCTGCCTGCCGAAAGCACCGAGTATGCCGGGAAATTCATAATCTACAACGGTTTTTCAGACGCCACGACTCTTTTTACCACCTGCACAATGGTCAGTGAGGACGGCGTGTCGGGGGATGCCCTCGACGCGGCGATATACCGCCGCTGCCTCACGATGGAGGAAAAATACGGAGTCGAGGTCTGCGAAGTGCCGATAGCCGCCTCACAGCAGTACGACGCGGTGGAGAAGGATGTCACTGCCGGAACACATTCCTTTGACATTGCCATGATAAACACCACCAATGTTTCAAAGCTCGCGCTTGCGGGTTACTGCTATGACCTTACCGATATTGAAAATATCTCGCTTGAAAAGGTATGGTGGGATCAGAGCGCAAACGAACAGCTCAGGTACGGCGAGCATCTTTACTATACATACAGCGACATGGACACCACACAGTTTGACGCGGTGAGATGTATATACTTCAACCATGACCTGATGAAGAAGCACAGCCTGGACATTGATGCGCTTTACAGCCTGGCGATCGACGGCGAGTGGACCCTTGACCGGATGTACACTTACGCCAAGGACGTTTACGAGGATAACGGCGACGGTACAGCAAATGCCGACGATGTTTATCCGATAGTTGGCGTGCCGTCAACGACCCTCAGCGCAATGCTGAGCGGTGCAAATGCAAGCTACATCAAGATCGACCCCGAAACCAAGCTGCCCTACGCCAACTTCACCTCCGAGACCTTTATGGACACCTACAATAAAATACTCGACGTGATGTTCTCCGACAGATTCTTCTACAACGGCTGCTCCAAGAACACTCAGGCGACCGAAATGTTTGTAAACGGCCATGCGCTGTTCCTTCTGACCACGATCGTCAGCTCCAACACCATGCGCCAGAGCATGTCGTCTGATTTCGGCTTCCTCCCGCTGCCCAAGTACAATGAGAATCAGGACATTTACATCTGCAATGCTCCCAACCCTTACGCAATAATGATCCCCTTTGACGCGCCCGACGCCGAAAGGACCGGATTTATAATTGAGGCTATGTCATATATTTCTCATGACACCGTCCGCACTGCGTATTTTGAAGTAAGGCTTTACGGGCGTACCCTCCGCGACGCGCTGTCATGGAAGACGCTTGACATCATTTACTCAAATATCGCATACAACGTCCCGGTTCAGACCTCGGTGAACTATTCGTCAAAGATAAACGATATGATGGTCGCAAACGACAGGTCTATTGCGGCATATGTTGCATCGGTCAAGAACACGGTAAATTCCGATATTCAGAATTTTATTAAAAAGGTAAGCGAATGAGATCAAAACTCCTTATTGCTCTATGCCTTACGCTGATAATGCTTATGCTTGCCGCCTGTGATCCGGCGGTTGGCACCGAGGACAGCTCCGCTAAAGAAATGTCTGTCGCCGCTCCCGGGGAATCTTCGGGAGCGGAAACGGACGCTCCTGTGACCACTGCCGAGGAAACGCGCAAGCCGGTTGAGCTGAAGCCCGTAAGCGCAGGGGATATCCCTGCTTTTTCCGGAGGAATAAAGCACACCGACTACAATTGCGGCGACGGTGTGTATATGCACCATGTAACCATGGTTCTGCCCCGCGAGTACACGGCGTATGTTGAAAAGCTGCCGTCGCTGGGATACACCGAGGTAAACCGCCGTGAGTACGGCAGTAATTATTTCTGCACGTTTGCGAAGGACGGGACGGCTCTTATCGCGTCGTATTTCGGGGCGGATTCCTCTGTCCGCCTGACGATCCTTCCGTATGACCCTTACGACGCCTATGATGATATCTACGGCGTGACCGATGCGCCTGCGGGGGACGTTGAGCCTCTCTTTACAATGGTATCGACCGACTTCGTCACCAAGACGAACGGAATGTCATATATCATCCGCACGCCGAAGGGCAGCTTCATCATTATTGACGGGGGCTGGACGGGTGTTGGCGAGGCAAAAAAGATACTTGATATTCTGAAATCCCAGAACACCCGCGATGGAGTGCCGGTCGTGGCGGCGTGGATACTCACGCACCCGCATTCCGACCACATCGGGGCAATATCCGAGATGGCATCGATCTATTACGACGAAATAAAGCTTGAAAGAGTTATTTTCAATTTTGTGGATGACGAGATACTTGCCAAGTCGGATTCAAAGGCAATGCTTGAAAGCAACAGCAGCATTCTGAATATTCTGCGCAAGGCGCTGTCGTCCGAAAAAAAATGGGCTGCCGCCGCGGTAATAAAGCCGCACACGGGCGACCTGCTCAATATCGACGGCGTGACGGTGGAGATCCTTCACACGCACGAGGATGTTTACCCGAAAACGGACGATCTGCTTTACAACAACGCCAATTCCATGGCGTTCCGCATATCTGCCGGCGGACACAGCGCAATGATAACGGGCGACCTTTCCGGAACGGGTATGAAGGTGCTTGCCGAAAGGTACGGTGCGGCGCTCAAGAGCGATATTCTTCAGCCCACTCACCACGGCACGACTCACGGTCAGGTAACGACGTATAACTATATCTCCCCGTCGATAGTTATGTGGGACACCTCGGCGTCAAGGTACGCCGAGTATGAGAACCAGGCCTACAATCAGCTTCTTGTGCGGATAGCGCCGCGACACTATATCAGCGGTAACGGCACGGTCACTGTGTCGCTTACGACTCTTGAGGAGATAAAATCACCCTCCTGACGGAAGCTATGCCGGGAGCTGCGCGGTACCGCGCAGCTCCCTTTTGTGTGACAGGTCTGCGCCGTTGTTTCATTATAATATTTGACATAACGCGGCGGATATGCTATAATTGAGTTGCACCCGGACGGCGCGAGCCGTGCCGGAATAATAATCAAGGACGGTTTCTGTCTTAATGAAAAACACGCCGCTGGCGGACCTTTTGCGTCCCAAATGCTTTGATGATATTGTCGGTCAGAGTCACCTTTTCGGCGAAAGGGGTGCGATCCGGCGCATCTGCGAGAGCGGACGGCTTACGAATATGATCTTTTACGGTCCGCCGGGTACAGGAAAGACCACTGCGGCTTCAATTATTGCCGCGCAGTCGGGTATGGAATTTCACCGGCTCAACGCCACCACCGCTTCTCTTGCCGATGTAAAGGCGGTGCTTTCCTCCACCGAGAGGGTGTTCGGCGCGGACGGCGTCCTGCTTTACCTTGACGAGATACAGTATTTCAACCGCAAGCAGCAGCAGTCGCTGCTTGAATATATCGAGGACGGCAGGGTCACTCTTATTGCCTCCACCACCGAAAACCCTCATTTTTACGTTTACAGCGCGCTTATCTCACGATCGTCGCTGTTTGAGTTCCGCCCGGTAAAGCCGGAGGAATGCAAGCGTGCGCTTCGCCGCGCGCTCGACGCGCTCAATACCGAGACCCGGAACGAAAAGACCGTTTCGGATGATTTTCTGCTTGAAATAGGCAGGCTTTCGGGCGGAGATGTGCGTCGGGCTATCGGAATTTTTGAAAATGCGTATTTTGCCGCGCGCGGGGAGGCGGCGGACGGCTCTGACGACCCAAGCTGCGAGATAACCGCGGCGGCGCTCGACGGCATTGATACCGGGCACGGTAATTTCGGGGACGATACCCATTACGACCTGCTTTCGGCGCTTCAGAAGTCGATACGCGGCTCAGACCCCGACGCGGCGGTCTTTTACCTGGTTTCGCTGCTTGAATACGGTGAATTGCTCTCGGTATGCCGCAGGCTTCAGGTCATAGCCTCGGAGGATATAGGGCTTG
>ERZ779869.2686-NODE-2686-length-14373-cov-2.482539_pt1 | contig 14373 bp, 11 predicted proteins | sample MGYA00511557_ERZ779869 | MGnify/ENA primary metagenome ERZ779869 (study PRJEB29588, sample SAMEA2154620) | human gut metagenome | biome: human gut; feature: human-associated habitat; material: faeces | place: Denmark | collected 2008/2010 ...
TTTCCAATTATAATAATTGCAGTAGAACTTGGAGTGGTAAGCTCAGTAAAAGAATTAATAAAAACAATAAAAAATAATAAAATACCACAGTTTATTAGAAAAAATGCATCATTAATAATTCTCGTAGTTATAGCATTAGTATCATCAGGTTATGGATTATTAAAAAGCAATCCAGAATTTTTATATACTGATTATTCAAAAAGAATAGAAATTGCAGAACAATACTCTAATTTAAAATTTGTATATATAGGTCAATCTCCATTTAATCAGCTACAAGACATGGAAGAGTTTTTAAGATATGATAATTCAATAATAATAAATACATGGCAACTAGACAGATTAAAAGAAATCGATGGCTTGGATGATAATACAGAATTTATATTAAACATAAAATGCTGGGTGTCTGACTTTGATAAAACACTTAAAACAGTTCTTGAAAATACAGGAGCAAAAGATTATGAGCTTTTAATAGATGATGGACAAAGCAGAGTATATAAAGTGAAAAAATAAAATATAAAAAACCTTGAATTATTAAATTTGTTAAATAGTTCAAGGTTTTTTTTATGTATAAAAATATAGGTTTTACATATATTACCTATTAGAGGTGAATAGTATGCTAAAATTTACAAAGATGACAGGACTCCGGAAATGACTATATATACATTAACTGTACAGGAAACAAAAGAATGGAGCATGTGGAAGAATTAGCAAAAAAATATAGTGATAGACATTTTGGAATAGGAGCAGATGGAATAATTTTAATTCAAGATAGCAATAATGCCGATTTTAAAATGAGAATATTTAACAGTGATGGCAGTGAAGCTGAAATGTGCGGAAATGGAATAAGGTGTGTTGGAAAATATGTATATGATAATGGATTAACTAAAAAACAAAATATAAGTATTGAAACACTTGCTGGAATTAAAAAGTTGCATTTAATATGCAATAATGATATTTGTGAAGAAGTAGAAGTGGATATGGGAGAACCTAAATTTAAAACTCCTGATTTTCCAGAAATACAGGGAGAAACAATAACAAGAGATATGAATATTTCTGTTGGAAACGATGAATATCGTTTTACTTTGGTATCAATGGGAAATCCTCATGCAATTGCCTTTGTAGAAGATGTAGATCAAATTCCGTTGGACAAATATGGACCAATTATTGAAAATAACTCTAAATTTCCTAATAGAATAAATGTTGAATTTGTACAAATAGAAGATAAAAATAATATAAAAATGAGAGTATGGGAACGAGGAAGCGGCGAAACCTTTGCTTGTGGAACAGGAGCATGTGCTTGTGTTGTTGCAGGTGGATTAAACGGATATACAGATGATAAAGTTACGGTGGAACTTCCAGGTGGAAAGTTAGATGTAAAATGGGACACAGATAATCATGTTTATATGAAAGGAAGCGCCACTAAAGTTTTTGATGGTGAAGTAGAAATATAAAAAATGTATGGAGGTTATATGGTAAAAGTTAATAAAAATTTTTTACGATTACAACAAAATTATTTATTTTCTACAATAGCAAAAAAGGTAAAACAGTACCAAGAGGAACATCCTGATAAAAATATAATAAAACTAGGAATTGGAGATGTAACACTTCCAATTCCTGTGACGATTACTGAGGCGATAAAAAGAGCAACAGATGAAATGAAAAACAAAGTAACATTTAGAGGATATGGACCTGAGCAGGGATATGACTTTTTAAGAGAAAAGATTATCAAATATGATTACCAACAAAGAAACATTGATATTGACCTTGATGAGGTATTTGTCTCAGATGGTGCAAAATGTGATACTGGAAATATTGTTGATTTGTTTGATAAAAATTGTATAGTTGCTATAACTGATCCTGTATATCCAGTATATTTAGATACAAATGTAATTGCAGGTAAAAGCGGAGAATATGACGAAGAAAGAGGAACATATGATAGAATAGTATATATGAAATCAACAGAGGAAAATAATTTTGAGGTTAGTCCTGAAGATCTAAGTAGAGACGTGGATCTGATTTACTTATGCTCACCAAATAATCCAACAGGTACTGTACTCAGAAAAGAAACTCTTATTAAATGGGTTGAATATGCAAAAAAACATCATAGCGTCATTTTATATGATGGTGCATACGAAGCATATATACAAGAAAAAAATGTGCCACATAGTATCTATGAAATAGAAGGAGCAAAAGAAGTGGCAATAGAATTTAGAAGTTTCTCTAAAACAGCAGGTTTTACTGGACTAAGATGTTCATATACTATTATCCCTAAAGAACTGAAAGTAGAAGGAGTTTCACTAAATGAATTATGGAACAGAAGACAATGTACAAAATTTAATGGAGTACCATACATTATTCAAAGAGCAGCAGAAGCTGTATATTCTAAAGAAGGAACAAAAAAAATAAAACAAAATATTACATATTATAGGCAAAATGCAAAAATTATAAAAGAAGGATTGGATAAAATTGGAATAAACTCATATGGAGGAGAAAACTCTCCATATATATGGATGAAAGTACCAAACAATATGAAATCATGGGATTTCTTTGATATGCTGTTGGAGAAAGCAAATGTAGTAGGAACACCTGGTTCCGGATTCGGACCAAGTGGAGAAGGATATTTCAGACTGACTGCTTTTGGTTCAGCTGAAAATACGAAAAAAGCATTGGAGCGAATTAAAGCTTTGTAAAAAGCAGACCGGGGAAAGGAAGATAGGTGATACGATGAAACAATCCATTCGTTTGGCACTGGTTAGTGCCCTTGCATTAGTTTTGTGCCTTGTGCCGGGAAAATATACGTTTGCCGATTCGGTGTCGGTAAAACCATTTCTCGCATTTGGTGCAGATTTATCAACGAAAGAAAAAGCGCAGGTAATGAAGCAGTTTGGAATTACAAATGAAGAACTCGCAGATTATCAGACAATCACAGTGACAAACAAGGAAGAGCATCAGTATCTGGATGAATATCTTGCTTCCAAAGTAATTGGAACGAGAGCGTTATCGTCGGTTATGATTGAAGAGGCAGATGCCGGCAGCGGAATCGAGGTAGAGACACATAATATTTCTTTCTGCAGCAAGGAAATGTATACGAATGCCCTTGTGACCGCCGGAATTTCGGATGCCAAAGTGACGGTTGCCGGACCATTTCCGATTTCCGGTACAGCTGCTTTGGTTGGTGCGATGAAAGCTTACGGTGAAATGACCGGCGAAGGAGTCGATGAGGCGAGTTCCGATGCAGCGACCAATGAGCTGGTAGCAACGAGTGAGCTGGCAAATGACATCGGTAAGGAAAAGGCTGCTCAGTTTGTGGCACTTTTGAAAGACAAAGTAGTCAGCGGAGATTTGACATCAGAAGATGAAATAAAAGACGCAATTAATGAAGCTGAAAAAGAAATGAATGTTTCCATTGATGATGAGATGAAAACCAAGATGGTTTCATTGATGAAAAAGATTGGCGGACTGGATTTAGACCTTGGTAAAATTCAGAATCAGGCGCAGAATGTCTATGATAAAATCAAGGACATGGGAATTAATTTGGATGATGCCAAAGGAATTTGGGCGAAAATCTGTGATTTCTTTGTCATGATAGGAAAGGCAATTGCTGACTTCTTCTCGAATTTGTTCTAAGTAAAATCAGGAAAAATTTAAAACTGTAATATGAAAAACTGCTGTCTTAGAAAAAATACTATGGCAGCAGTTTTTATGCCGTCAGGAATAGAAATATTAGTAATTTGGGTATGCTAACAAGAAAACAAGTACTGGAGGCATAGCTTTGGAAAAGGAAAAAGAAGAGTTTAAGCCCTTTGTTCCGGCGGAAAAACAAATGAAAGAATTTAGCATAACCGCTGTGATTGTTGGGGTTTTGTTAGCCGTTGTTTTTGGTGCGGCAAATGCATACCTTGGACTTCGTGTGGGAATGACGGTGTCAGCGTCAATTCCGGCGGCGGTTGTATCAATGGGGATTCTGCGCGGTTTGCTGCGCCGCAATTCTATCTTAGAAAGTAATCTGGTGCAGACAATTGGCTCGGCAGGAGAGTCATTAGCGGCAGGTGCCATTTTTACGCTGCCTGCGTTATTTTTGTGGGCAGAAGAAGGGAAGGCGGAGACGCCGGATTTGTTTACCATCACAGCACTTGCTTTGTGTGGAGGCGTTCTTGGCGTGCTTTTTATGGTTCCGCTGCGCAAAGCATTAATTGTAAAAGAACATGGGGTGCTTCCATATCCGGAAGGAACGGCGTGTGCGGATGTGCTGCTAGCCGGTGAAGAGGGTGGAAGCGGCGCAAAAACTGTTTTCTTTGGCATGGGTATTGCTGCTCTGGTTAAGTATATTGTCGATGGGATGAAGGTAATTCCGGGAGCGGTTATGGTGCCCGTTAATTCCTTAAAAACATTGTTTTCCGTACAGGTATATCCCGCACTTATGGGAGTGGGATATATTTGTGGAATCCGAATTGCCTCGTATATGTTTGCGGGAGCGGTTCTTGGCTGGTTTGTTTTGATTCCGGCAATTGTGTCTTTTGGCGGTGAAAGTATTTTGTATCCCGGTACGGTGCCAATCGCCACTCTTTATAACGAGGGCGGGGCAAGTGCTATCTGGAGCTCTTATATCCGATATATTGGAGCGGGAGCTGTGGCGGCAGGAGGCATGATCAGTCTGGTGAAAACTCTGCCACTTTTATTTTCCACTTTTTATGAAGCAGTGAAGGCAGCACGGAGCGGAAAAGAAAAAAGCGAAAAGCGAACGGAGAGAGATTTAGATATTCGGGTTGTCATTGGAGGAATTGTTCTATTTGCATTACTCATCTGGCTTGTTCCGGCGCTTCCGATTTCGTTTTCCGGGGCATGGCTTGTCATTTTATTTGGCTTTTTCTTTGCAACCGTATCTTCGCGCATGGTCGGACTGGTGGGCAGCAGCAACAATCCGGTTTCCGGTATGACGATTGCCACTTTATTACTCGTGACGGCATGGTTAAAGGCGACAAATACCATCGGTATGCCGGGGATGATAGCAGCAATTTCGATTGCCTCGGTAATCTGCATTGTGGCGGCACTTGCCGGTGATACTTCGCAGGATTTAAAAACAGGTTTTTTACTGGGGGCAACGCCGAGACGCCAGCAGATCGGCGAACTGATTGGTGTGGCGGTGTCGGCAGTTACAATTGGCGGTGTAATGATGCTTTTAAATCATGCGTGGCAGTTTGGCAGTGAGGCGTTAGCGGCACCGCAGGCAACTCTTATGAAAATGATTACCGAGGGTGTCATGGAGGGAAATCTTCCGTGGACACTGATTTTTATTGGCGTTTTTATCGGCGTGGCGGTTGAAATTATGGGCGTTCCGGTTCTTCCGGTGGCAATTGGACTGTATCTGCCGTTTGAATTATCGGCTTCGATTTTGGTGGGAGGAATTTTGCGTTATGTTTCATCTGGGAAAAAGAAAGATGCCGAAGGAGGAATTTTATTTTGCTCCGGTCTGATTGCGGGAGAGGGGCTGATGGGAATTGTTCTTGCTCTTTTGGCAGTCTTTGGAAAAAGTGATAAAATTGATTTGTCGCATTGGATGGATACCGGAATTTTCGGTGCCGCGGCACTTGTGTTTGTGATTGCTGCCTGTATCCTGATTTCTGCAAGAGAAAAGAAAAAGCCTGCGGACTGATTACGCCCGCAGGTCAAAATTGTATCGTTTCATATCACCGATTGGTGCCTTGTTTGTTGCCAGAAAATCATTGACAATATCGACTTCTTTTTCTTTGAGCGAAAGTTCGGAGGTGCAGGCATAACCCTGTGCGTTAATGGCATCCTGCAAAAGTTCTACATTGCGCTCGAATAAATGAAGTGTATCTTTTTCAGAAACAAAAAAGTTTAACGAAACCGTAGTGTTTTCTTTGGCAATCCGGATATCCAAGGTGCCAAGGTGCTCCATGTCAAGGTGGAGCAGAACTTTTAAGTTATCCGGGTTCTTTTTCAAGGCTTCCTTGCGTGTCATCACATACAAATCTGCATGTGCATTCTGATTTTGCAGTTTAATCGGAAGCTGAATATAAGGAAATGTCTCATTTAGCGTTTTCATAAAGTTTAGGTTTTCTGTCATATCGGAGGCAGAAGATGAAAGTTTGCTAAAGACATCTTTGCCTAACACGGTTTGACTGAAATGAGAGAGCGTTTCCCACTCTTTTGCCATTTTCTCATATGTTTCCGTGAGCGCACCGGGCTCTTTTAGCTGTTTTGGCGAAATCGTCCAGTTGGAAAGAAACTGTCCCTTAACAAGTTTTCGAAAGGCGTCCGAGGATATAAGTTTTCCTGCCTGTTCATCGGTGAGGTTAGGAAGCATTTGTTTTATCTCGGTTAGAAAACGGCTGACCGAAAGTGTACCATCGGCAAGCTGTTTTTTTGCGGCTTCGGAAAAAGGAAGGTCACGTAACTGCTCGTGGACTGCCGCGCGTTCTTCCTCCGGGAGATAGGCACCTACTTCTTCTTTGGAAAAAGCGGGATTTTCCGGTTCCGGCGTGCTTTTTGATCCCACGGATTCGGTCAAATTATTAATCAGATTTTTTACCCGCGAAAAAGGGGTGGAAGTTTCTGCGCCCGCTGTGCCATTGCTGCCATCTTGAACGGGATTCCCCGTGGTGTTTGCAGCTTCTTCTCCGGTTTCCGGGATAGGTGCTTCTGAATTTTCCTCGGCGGATACGGCAGCGGTCTCGTTTGCCTGCTCAGTCATTTCCGGCACGGTCACACCCTCTAACGCTAAGTCTAAGAGAGCGGAAGCAGTTTCTTTTGCCAATGCAGGAACCTGACTGCCGATTGCGTGAAGCATATCACCAATCGAATCGGTGAGCGCATCCATTTTATATAATAACTGGTGTGTCTGGTTCTGATAGTTCTCAAACTGGAGAACGGACTCGTTTGTCATCGGCAGTCCCAGACATTTCATCGTGATGACGGAGTGAACGTCGGCCTCCGGGTACTGAGCACACAATTGAATTGATGCCATAATGTTTTCACGGCTGATGGACTGGCTATTGCTAAGAAGACTGCGCACCACATCCAGATTACGCGGAGAGCGTGGGAGTAAAGCTTCCTCAAGTGCCTGGGCAATGGTATCTTCCATATTTAACAAATAAGCTCCTGTAGTCGCTTTCATGTAAATGGTGTTATTTTCAAGACCGGTAATCAGAAAAGCAGCCTTTTGTCCGATGGAATACTGATTGGCATCGGGAAGCTGACCGGTAAAGGATGATCCGTCTTCCATGGAAAGGGTAATGTCATTTCCGTGGATATCACTAATGACACCCCGCAGTGTCTGACCTTCACGCAGATGCAGTGTGGAATTTCCGGAGCGGTAGGTCCTTGTCTGGGAACGGATTCCCTGCGAGGAACCACCATTGTTCTGAATGGAATTACTTATAATTGGCATAGCGCTCTCCTTTCTTTTTGTGAAAACATTTTACCTTTTGACCCTAATACGATTATATGCTAAAATAAAAATGAACGCAATATTTAGGAGGAAAGACCATGAAACCATTTATGGATAGCGATTTTCTACTACAAACCGATACGGCAAAAAAACTGTATCATGATTATGCCAAACAGGTGCCGGTGTTAGATTATCATTGTCATCTCGTCCCAAAGGAAATTGCAGGGGATATACATTTTAAAAATATGACGGAGCTGTGGTTAGGAGCTGACCATTATAAGTGGCGTGTCATGCGCTCAAATGGTGTCGATGAATATTTCATCACAGGGGATGCCCCGGACGAAGAAAAGTTTCACGCTTTTGCCAAAGCCCTGCCAAACTGCATTGGTAATCCGATGTATCATTGGTGTCACTTGGAACTACAAAGATATTTCGGCATAAATGAGACTTTATCTGAGAAGAATTGGAAAGAAATTTATGATAAATGCAATGAAATTTTGCAAAAACCGGAAATGTCTGCAAAAAATCTGATTCGTATGTCCGGTGTTACGCTCGTTTGTACGACAGATGACCCGATTGATGATTTACATTATCACGAGCAGATTGCAGCCGATTCTGATTTTGATGTGCAGGTTCTTCCGGCATGGCGTCCGGATCTTGCGATGAGTCCGGAAAAAGAAGGATTTGTTTCTTACATTCAGAAACTTGGTGAAGTAAGCGGTGTTACCATTACGGATTTTACAACGCTCAAAGAAGCACTTGTTAAACGTTTGGATTATTTCTCTGAGAGAGGCTGTGTAGTTTCTGATCACGGTTTGGATTATGCAGAGTTTTGTCCGCTTAGTGAGGAAGAAGAAAATGCACTGGTAAAGAAAAGCCTTGCCGGTGAGACTTTGACCGAAGAGGAATTAAAACAGTACCGCACAATGTGCATGCTGTTTTTAGGTGCTGAGTACAAAAAGAGAAACTGGGTTATGCAGCTTCACTATGGTGCAAAGCGCGAGAATAATGAACTGGTATTTAAGAGTGCCGGTGCCAACGCCGGAATCGACTGCATTAATCCAAAAGGATTTGTTGCAGAAGTTGCAGATTTTATGAATGCCTTAAACGGCGAGGGAAATCTTCCGAAAACAATTATTTACTCCTTAAATCCAACCGACAATGCATTGATTGGAACGATGATTGGATGTTTCCAGGGAGATGGCGTGCGCGGCAAAATCCAGCAGGGTGCTGCCTGGTGGTTCAATGACCACAAATACGGTATGGAAGAGCATATGAAATCACTGGCTTCTTTAAGCCTTCTTGGCAATTTTGTTGGTATGCTGACGGATTCGAGAAGTTTTATTTCATATCCGCGTCATGAGTATTTCCGCCGTATTTTATGCAATTATATCGGAAATCTTGTGGAAAATGGAGAGTACCCGGAGGATTATGACCTCTTAGGAGAAATCGTGAAAAATATTTCATATTACAATGCAGTAAATTATTTTGGCTTTGACCTAAAATAAGAAAGGAAACAGTTTTATGTTTGAATTGGTAAAAGGAACACAGGCTGCGAGCCTTTACATTGCAAAAGAGGCGGATGATTTTGCGGGACTTTCCCACGTGGCAGAAAAAATTCAGAAAGATATTGAACTTGTCACGGGTGTGGCGCCAAAAATTTGTGATGCGATGCCGGAGGGATATTCGATAATTCCGGGTACCATTGGAAAAAATCCGGTGATTGATGAAATGATTGCAAATGGGAAACTAAATGTTTCTCAATTAGACGGAAAACGAGAGAGTTATACTATTTGTCTTGTGGACGGCGATAAACTGGTGATTGCCGGAACAGAGACTGTGGCAACTTTGCATGGTATGTATCACATTTCCGAAAAAATCGGTGTGTCACCATGGGTGTACTGGGGAGATGCCATTCCGCGCAAACAGGCAGAGATTGTCTGGGATGAGAGCATCGAATTTACCTCAAAAGAGCCTTCGGTTAAATTCCGTGGATTCTTTATGAATGATGAGTGGCCGTCTCTTGGCAACTTTGTCATGAATACGTTTGGTGATTTTAATGTGAAATTTTATGACCGGGTATTTGATCTTTTACTCCGTTTAAAGGGCAACTATTTCTGGCCGGCGATGTGGTCTGCTTCTTTGTGCTTGGATGGAAGCAAAGAGGATCCACTGGCAAATGTAAAATTAGCGACAGACCTCGGCATCACGATTGGAAATTCTCATCATGAACCTTTGATGCGCTCCAGTGAAGAATGGGATAAAGTAAAGACCGATACGAATAATGTCGGTTATGGAAAAGACTGGAATTATTATACCAATGGCGAAGGCTTGTACCGTTACTGGGAAGATGGCGTAGAGAGAAACAAAGACTTTAAACATATGATTACGATTGGTATGCGTGGTGAGCGTGATACGACAATGCTTCCGGAAGGTTCCTCGATTCAGGAAAATGTGGAACTGCTTCGCAAGATTATTGCAGACCAGTTAGAGATTATTAAGGCAAAAGGCTGCGATGACATGCCAAAGATGCTTGCCCTTTACAAAGAGGTAGAAGATTATTATTACGGTGGCGATGGCGTAGAAGGTTTAAAAGACTGGGCTGCGCTTGATGACACGATTCTTCTTTTGTCGGACGATAACTTTGGAAATGTGCGTACACTGCCAACCAAGGAAAACCGCGACAGAAAAGCTGGTTTTGGTCTGTATTATCATTTTGATTATCATGGTTCGCCGGTTTCCTATGAATGGGTTAATTCGACACCGCTTCCAAAAGTATGGGAGCAGCTTACCATGGCATATGAGTACGGTATTAAAGATTTGTGGATTGTCAATGTCGGAGATATCCGTCCGCAGGAACTTCCTCTTTCCTACTACATGGCACTTGCTTATGATTATGAGGGAATGGGAATTAATCATCCAAATGAAACCGATGATTTCATCCGTGGCTGGGTAGAAGAGCAGTTTGGCGGCGTTGTAGAAGATGACGATGTCAAAGAAGAAATTGTTTCTGTTTTGAAAGCATATACAAGAATGCATGGTAACCGCCGTCCGGAAGTAACATATCCGGATACCTATCATGTGACACACTACGGTGAAAACAGTAAAATGATTCATCTCTGCCACCGCATTAAAAAGATGGCAGATGACATTGATGGCAAACTTCCGGAAGAAGCAAAGGCAAGTTATTATGGACTTGTTTATTATCCGGCAGTTGCAGGGGCAAACGTTCAGTTGATGAATCTGTATGCAGCGAAGAATCAATTTTATGCGAAGTATGGTGTGGCAGCAGCAAAAGATTATGCAGAAAAAGTAAAACAATGCATTACATACGATGAAGAACTGACAAATTATTATAATAAAGAAATGGCAGATGGCAAATGGGATGGCATGATGCTTTCAGCACACATCGGCTTTACGCATTGGAATGATGAGGACTGGAAGTACCCGGAGACCGTTCAGGGAGCTGTATCGGATGAGGATAAGCTGCTTGTTCATGCAGCAGATTCCGATTGCTTTGTATCGGAAGGTGAGGTTTCTCTTCCTGAGTTTACTTCTGTTGGTGAAGAAACATATCTGCTTCAGGCTGCGAATGCCAAAGATGCTTTGCTTGATGTGACACTTACATGCGAGGATGATTTTGTTTCGATTCGTGAATTATCCTGTGGTCCACAGTCTGTCCGTAATTTTGAGGTGTCCGTTGACTTCTCAAAACTTACCGGGACAAAAGAGTCTGAAATCCTTGTTCAGGCAGCAGGCTGTGAAGTGAAAGTAAAAGTAAAAGCAGTTGTAATAACGGAGAAGCTGCCGCCGATGACATTTGTAGAGCGCGATGGTATTGTCTCGATGGAGGCAGAACATTTTGCAGCGAATGAATCAAAAGATGGTAAGGAATGGAAATGCCTGAAAGAATATGGTAAAACCCTTTCTTCTATGAAAGTGTACCCGATGGGAACAAACTTTGACAAACCGGGCGAGGGACCAAGTCTTTCTTATTCCGTTTTGATTCGTGAGGGCGGTGAGTATACGCTGCGCGTGATTACAGCACCGACTAATAGTTTGGAAGATGGACGCAACATGCGATATGCGGTTTCTTTTGACGATGGTAGTGCGAGTGAAGTTAAGACGGTTCTTGATGAGCGTTATAACATTGGTGGCGGCCACAGCCGTGCCAGAGACTGGGCAGAGGGTGTTTTAAATAACTGTCACTATGGAGAAACGAAGGTAACATTGGATAAGGGCGTACATACGATTCATATCTATAGTATGGAATCCGGTTTGGTTTTGCAGAAACTTGTGCTTAGTCATGAGGGAGATGCCAAAGAATCTTACTTTGGACCGACCGAGAGTGGGGTTGTGAGATAGGATTTTGATTTGTTGTAGAGTGCCAATTTCCTCTTTATGGGATTAATTGGCACTTTTTTACCATTCATGTGCAAAAAACAACCGTTCATAAATAAAATCGTTGAAATAGAATGAATTTGTTATAATGATATTGAACCTGGAAATATAAGACATAAGAAAGGATATTATATTATGTTATTGCGTATTGCGTATTGTGATGATGAGATTGAGAATGGTAAAAAGATAAAGGATTATATTAATCAGTTAATGATTCAGATAGAAGTAGAATTTGAATTGGATTTTTATGTATCTGGAACTGTATTACTGGAAAATGTAAAAAAACAAAATGATTATTATGATATGGTACTTCTCGATATGGAAATGCCTGATATGAATGGAATTGAGATTGCGGAAAAAATTCGAGAACTGGTATCAAGAGAGGTACTTATTACTTTTCTTACCAGTTATCCGGAGTATATGCAGAAAAGTTTTGGTGTTCAGGCATTTCAATATTTATTAAAGCCGATTACTTATGATGTTTTTAAAAAGGAAATAATCCGAACAATACAGTATATTGAAAAAGATAATGCCAGTATACTTGTTACTGACGGTGATACCGGTTATGAAACGGCTGTGCGTCTGAAAAATATTGTTGCTATTGAGAAACAAAAGGGAAATGCGGTAATGGAAATTACTTTAGAGAAATCGAAAATGAATGCGAAAGGTAATATTTCGGATTATGAGGATAAGCTTGTTGAAAATCATTTCATACGAATTAGCAGAAATTGCATTGTTAATATGAAATTTATTCATTCTTTTTTTGAACGGGAAATTCGGATGACAACTGGTAAACGAGTCGAGATGAGTAGGAGAAAAATTACCGAGGTTAAAGAAGTATTTACAAAGTATTTGGTGTTAGGAGGAAATCACAAATGACAGCATTGTATATCGTTTCTTGTGTATTTGATGCGTTTGTAATTTATCTTTTGTTTGAAGATATTTTGGGGAAAAGAAAATCAAGCGTGAATAAATGGATTTTGATGCTAACTTTGCTTGCGCAGCAATTTATTTCATCATTGATATTAAATAAGATGCAGTCTGTTTATGCACGATTGATAGTTATGATTGTGGGGACTTTTCTTCTTACGCTTTTTTATGAAACAAATCTAGTGAAACGTTTTTTTGCAATGGCAGTATTTATTGGTTTTTCTATAATTGCGGAGGGAATTGCCGAGGTTGTAATGGTGTTATTGGGAATAAACAAAGGTGAAGAGGAAGAAATAATAGCATTGTTTTTAGTTGAAATATTTCTTCTTTTGCTTGTACCAGTTGCCTTATCAAATCATGTGTCTTTTGCTTGTATTGTTTAAAAAGATATTTACGAAAAGAGAGGGAAATATTCCGATTAAATACCAGGTTGGTTTTTTGATTGTACCTGTGCTAAGTGTTGTAGTGATAAATGGTATGGTATCCGGTCAGCCAACAATTTCATGGTTGTTTGGTGTGATAAGTCTTCTTATATTGAATATGGTTTCTTATTATCTTTTGAATACGTTGACTGGGTATATTACCGAGCAGAGCAATAAAGAACAAATGGAGAGACAGATTAAAACGCAAAAGGAAAAATATGAACAGTTAGCAAGTTCTTTTGTTCAAGGAAATCGATTGATTCATGATGTGAATAAGCACAATCAGATGATTAAAAAATATCTGGAAGAATCTGATTATGAGGAAGCAATCAATTATATCGAGAAAATAGATGATTCGTTTGCGGAGTTATATTCTTCGGTTAATACGGGAAATTTGGTTGTGGATTCAATTATTGGCGGGTTTAAGGAACGATTGGAACAGATTGGGTGTGCTGTTGAGTTATCTGTTAAGATAAATAAAAATCGAAAAATCATGGATGATTATGATTTGGTAGTTGTACTTGGAAATGTAACTGATAACATTATAGAGGCAGTGACATGTGGCGAAAAGAAGCGTTCATACGTTGAAATGAAATTAGAGATGACACATACATCGTTTGTTTTTTATGCTAAAAATAGTGTTTCGTCTGAAAAGAAAAAAGAAAAGAATAAGTGGTTTCATGGGTTGGGATTAAGCAATGTTAAGGATACTGTGGAAAATTATGGAGGAACTATGCTTGTCAGCCACACAAAAGAATCTTATGAGACGATGATTCAGGTGCCGATAAGGGAGGAATAAAGATGGTGAGCAGTATGGTTACAAATTATTTGATAAAAGCATCGATTATAGAGGAAAAACAACGTGAGCTATATGAGTATTCAATAAAATCCTTGTTTGGAAATGTCTTGAATATTGTTTCGTGTCTTGCGATTGGCATGTTATGTGGAGAGTGCGTTCGTGCAATTATTTTTCTACTTGTCATGGTTCCACTTAGAAGTTCGATTGGAGGATGTCATTTAAAAAGTTCCCTTTTATGTTTTTTGACTTCTTGCGCAATTGTGTTAGTTTGTATTTTTTTACTGTTCCGTCTAGTGCTGTAACTGTTATTGTTTTTATTGTGTCTCCGTTTGGTAAGATTATGCTTTCTTCTAGTTGTCCTTCTTTTTCTTCTCCTCCCATTGTTACTTTTGCTAAGATATTTGATAATA
>ERZ779869.2693-NODE-2693-length-14351-cov-4.312115_pt1 | contig 14351 bp, 13 predicted proteins | sample MGYA00511557_ERZ779869 | MGnify/ENA primary metagenome ERZ779869 (study PRJEB29588, sample SAMEA2154620) | human gut metagenome | biome: human gut; feature: human-associated habitat; material: faeces | place: Denmark | collected 2008/2010 ...
TGACGTCGACATAGGCTTCGCCGTCGAGCTCGACATTACGGCCGTCGACACGGAACGTATCGTCGTAGGAGAGCGACGTCCCGGGCCCCAGCCAAACGTCGGTGCCATCGGGCATGGCCACGTGCATGGCCACGGTATCGGCATTATAGAAACTATGGACGAATGGTGCGGTCACGATCCGGTAGGTCATGAAAGACGCGACGAGGATCGCCGCAACAGCTGCCGCAGCGGCAAAACGCCGTAGGGGGATCAGACGCCCCTTGCGCACCGGAGCGGCATCGAGGGCATCGAGGGCATCGATCCGGCGGTTGAGGCCGTTGAGCGACCGCACGAAACGCGCCGGCAGTTGCGTATCGGGACGCTGCATACGACCCCGCTGCCAGACGGCACGCAACTCGGCGAAAACGCGGCGGTTTTCATCGCTCGCGCAGATCCATTCCCACAGCATCCGCTCCTCATCAGGGGTGGCGGCGCCGGCGAAATAGGCCGTAAGTAACTTCTCGTCGAAACGGACGGTCGTGTCGTTCTGTTTCACAGTTCGGAATATTGGGTTTCTACCCTAAATACACCTCGCCGGAGCAAAACACCTACATGAAAATGAATTTTTATTTGCCAAGGATATACATTGTCAAGAAAATCAGCATCTTATAGTGGCTTAATTTTTGCCGGAGCTGTTTCAGGGCATTATAGATATGGTTCTCGACCGTCGAAAGCGTGATGCCCAGCTGTTCGCTGATTTCACGGTTCGAAAGTCCTTCGATATGGCTCATGCGGAATACTTCGCGGCATTTGGGCGAAAGCGATTCGATCGCCGCGTCGATCTCGCCGGCGACCTCCTGCGAGTAAAGTTTACGGATGATTTCGCTGTTGTCGGGATCGTAATGGGCATAACAACTCTGCTCGATCTGCTGCGCCACCCACGAACGGTAGGCCGTGGCATTGGCCCCTTTCTTCAGGGCATTGAGCGATGCGTGGTAAACCGAGCGGAGCAGGTAGCCCTGGAGCGAACCGTCGTCGCGCAGATTGTCGCGGTGGAGCCAGATACGGACGAAAACATCCTGCACTACGTCCTCCGCACCGTCGTCCCCGACAAACAGCCCCGCATAATTGACGAGCGACGCCCAATAGAGGCCGTAGAGTTCGTTGAAAGCGTTGCGGTCGCCGGCTTTCACCCTTGCTATCAATGTCGAATCTTCCACTTCGGTTCCGGTTAGACGTTTACAAAGATACGTCTTTTTATCGTTTGTCCAAAAACGCCGTCCCGCATCCGCCTGACACCCTGCAACGGGCGAAAAGTCCGGAAAAATGCGGAATATGCGGGATTTCAGGCGGCCAAGTATACTTTTTGTGCATATATGCGGACTGTTTTCCGGATAAGATGGCTTAATTTTGTACGGATTTGAAATACAATTTTAACCTAATAATAACCCGAAGTATGAAGAAAAACATTCTCCTGACCGCTGCCGCCCTGGTGACGACCCTTGCCGGCGTAGCGCAATGGCAACCCGCGGGCGACCGTATCCGCACCCAGTGGGGCGAAAAGCTCGATCCGCAGAACGTATTGCCCGAGTACCCGCGTCCTCAGATGGTACGCGGCGACTGGCAAAACCTCAACGGCCTGTGGGACTATGCGATCCTGCCGCTGGGACAGACCCCCGACAAATTCCAGGGACAAATCCTCGTGCCGTTCGCTGTGGAGTCGAGCCTCTCGGGCGTAGGGAAAAGCCTGGGTAAGGATAACGAACTCTGGTACAACCACAGCTTCACGGTACCCGCGAAATGGAACGGCAAACGCGTGCTGCTGCACTTCGGCGCCGTAGACTGGAAAGCCGACGTCTGGGTGAACGGTGTCAGCGTAGGCAGCCACACGGGCGGCTATACGCCGTTCGAGTTCGACATCACGTCGGCCCTGAAAAAGGGTGCCAACGATATCCGGGTTCGCGTATGGGATCCGACCGACGACGGCTACCAGCCGCGCGGCAAGCAGGTGAACCGCCCCGAGGGCATCTGGTACACTCCCGTGAGCGGCATCTGGCAGACGGTATGGCTCGAAGCAGTGCCTCAGCAATATATCAAGGAAGTGAAGACCACGCCCGACCTCGACCGCAAGTCGTTCCGCGTCGAAGCCCCGGTTTGCGGCGCACAGCCTGAAGACCGCATCGAAGTGGCGCTTTTCGACGGCGACACGCAGGTAGCCAAGGGCAGCTCGCTCAACGGCGCCGCAGTGGAGCTGGCCGTTGCCGAGCCCAAACTCTGGAGCCCCGCATCGCCGTTCCTCTACGACATGAAGGTAAGCCTGGTACGCAACGGCAAGAAAATAGACGAAGTGGAGAGCTACACGGCCATGCGTAAATTCTCGATCGGCCGCGATGCCGACGACATCGTCCGCCTGGAGCTGAACAACGAGCCGGTATTCCAGTTCGGCCCGCTGGATCAGGGCTGGTGGCCCGACGGCCTCTATACAGCCCCCTCGGACGAGGCGCTGGCATTCGATGTCATCAAGACCAAGGACTTGGGTTACAACATGATACGCAAACACGTGAAGGTCGAGCCCGCACGCTGGTACTACCACTGCGACAAACTCGGCATGATCGTATGGCAGGACATGCCCAGCGGCGACCGCGGCCCGCAGTGGCAGATGCACAACTATTTCACGGGCGAGGAGAAGCACCGGTCGGCAGAATCGGAGGCCAACTTCCGTAAAGAGTGGAAAGAGATTATCGACTACCTCTATTCGTTCCCCTCGATCGGCGTATGGGTTCCCTTCAACGAGTGCTGGGGACAATTCAAGACCCAGGAGATCGTGGAGTGGACGAAGGCCTATGATCCTTCGCGTCTGGTCAACCCCGCCAGCGGCGGCAACCACTACCTCACGGGCGACATCCTCGACACGCACCACTACCCCAACCCGCGCCTGACGCTGCTCGATACCAACCGTGCAACGGTGCTGGGTGAGTACGGCGGCATCGGCTTCGTGATGAAGGGGCACCTCTGGGAGCCCGACCGCAACTGGGGCTATATCCGCCTCAACTCCCCCAAGGAGGTGACGGACGAATACGAGAAATATGCAGAAATGCTCTACAAACTGATCGGCCGCGGATTCTCGGCGGGTGTATATACGCAGACCACCGACGTCGAAATGGAGGTCAACGGACTGATGACCTACGACCGCAAGGAGATGAAGGTCGAGCCGGAACGTATCCGCAAGATCAACCAGAAACTCTGCAACGCGCTGAGCAAATAGGCGCCCGGCATCGAAATACGAGGGACTTCCCGACGGATTTTCCTTTGAATAATTATAACAGCCTAATTTCTTAGGCTGTTATTTTTTTATCATCGTGCACCCCGGCAGCCTCCGCCTTGCCTATTCCGGGAAAAAGCGTTGTCCCGGCTGTCATGCCGACAGTCTTTATAAATTTTCTTCTGTCCATTTCGCGGGTCTTTCAATCCAAATTCTTTTCGTACAGCCATTTTGAAAGATGGTCGGCTACCTCCACGTTGTTCAGGTCGGAGAACGGGAAATGCGTGTTGCCGTGCAATCCGATTTCCGGCAGGTGTATCACGGTTGCATCTCCGCCATATTCATTGAGCAAAGCCGCCCACTTGCGCATCAGATGCAGGCGGCGCGTCCACTCGTACAGTTCCGGTCGTTCGTCCGTCTCCGGCAGGTTGTCGCCATAATAGATAAGGATCGGGATTTTGGTATAGCCCATGAATACATCCATCGAGACCTCGATGCCTTCGCTGGTATTGGAACGGGTGACGCATTGCCCCTCTTGCGGCACTTGCCCTTCGGGGAACGGCACCTGCCCGCCCGGCTCGTATGACACGATAGCACGGATGTTCTTCGTCTTGCGCAGCGTGAACCAGCCCACCGGGCCGCCCTGCGAGTGGGTGACGAAGACAGCGGGGCCTACCTTGTCGAACAAGGCCGCGTATCCGTCCGAATATACCTCGAAATCCACCGGCCCGATGTTGGGAGTCATCTGGCGGAAAAACTGGTCGAGAGCCCCGGGATCCCGGCTGAACTGTACGCCCTCGAAATAGTCGGGCCAGATACCTACCCGAAAGCGGTTGAACCATGTTTCCTCGTCGAAGGCAGGAGTAATGGCGGCGGATTCCGTTCCCCGTCCCGCATTTCCCCGTCGGGGCTGATCGACGAGATAGGTGGAGAATCCCCGGCGCAGAAAAATGTTCTGGAAGCCCTCGCGTCCGTCGGGCGTCGTTTCCCAGGTCTTGGAGAACTGGCCTACACCATGTGCAAAGACAAGCGGATATTTCCGTGCATCGACTGGCTTTTGATAGAACACGTAGGCATGGTCGCCGTGATAGGTATGTCCGAGAGAATCGGTCAGCACCTTGCCGCCTATGGCAAAACTGCCCTGTTCGGCAATTTTCAGCACCGGGCGTTGAGAACTTGCTGTCAGGAACAACGCCGTACTCATACAGATTGCAAGCATCCTTTTCATACCGTGCGCTATCTCTGTATTTTCGATTCCTGCAAAGCGTCGTAACGGCTGCCTGTAACCGGAATGGCGGCAACGGCATCTTCAAGCTCTTTCACCGTCTCGGCTGCAAAACGAATATCGGACGCCCTCAGGTTCTCTTCGAGGTGCGAAAGTTTCGTCGTGCCGGGAATGGGAACGATAAAAGGTTTCTTGTTCAGCAGCCATGCCAGAGCGACCTGCGCCGGGGTGATGCCCCTCGTTCTGCCGAAAGCGTTGAGCACTTCCACGATGCGCATGTTCTGCCGGATGGCTTCGGGCTGAAAACGCGGCAGCGTCTGGCGGTTGTCGTTGGTGGGGTCGAACTGCGTGTACTCGTTGATCATACCGCCGAGGAAACCCCGGTTCAAGGGGCTGTACGGAACGAACCCGATGCCCAGTTCCTCGCAGAGAGCCAGCACACCGTTCTGCTCGACGGTGCGGTGCATGAAATGGTATTCGCTCTGAATTGCCGTTACCGGACAGACGGCATGGGCGCGGCGGATGGTTTCGGCATTGACCTCGCAGAGGCCGAAGTGCAGAACCTTTCCTTCTTTGATCAACTCGCCGACCGTTTCGGCCACGACTTCGATCGGCGTACCGGGGTCGATGCGGTGCTGGTAGAAGATGCCGAGCGTCTCCACGCCGAGGTTGCGCAGCGAGTTCTCGCATACACGGCGGATATTGGCGGGCGTGCTGTCCTCTTCCGTCCTGACCTGAACGCCATTCACAAACTTATGTCCGAACTTGGTCGTGGCGAACACACGGTCGGCATAACCTTTTAAGGCTTTCCCTGTCAGTATTTCATTGGCATGGTAACCGTAACTTTCCGCAGTATCGAAAAGCGTCACCCCTCGTTCGATAGCTTCGTGGACGAGACGAATGCAGGCTTTATCGTCAGGATGCTGGCTGCGATGATGGTTCAGCCCCATGCAGCCGAAACCCATAGTCGAAACCCGAAACGCCGCATTGCCGCTGCCTAATGTGCGGAAGCCGTGAAGGGTTGCCATGGCGGCCATGCCTGTGGACGCAGTTGCGGGTCGTCCCATGACCGCCTTTTTTGCGGCGGTTGCTTTCCCGAATGCAGGGGCGACGCAAAATGCTGCGCCTGCCAATGCCGCCCGTTTCAGAAAACCGCGGCGGCAGATGGCTTTCTCTCGGATTTGTCCCTTTTCCATATTTATATTTGGTTGGTTATCTATCCGATGCAAAGATATACAGAGATTCTCGCCCCGGCCGTATCAATTTTACGGATTGAATGACCAATTTCATCGGCCGGAGGTTCAGCGCCTTCCGCCATCAGTGATTTTGGTTGCCGTATCTGTAAAATTGATACAACCCGGTTAAACAGGATCGTCTATTTTTGTATTGCCGGAAAAGAGTTATGGCCATGGAAAAGAATTTGCTACCCGAAAAAGAATATCATGCATGGGATAAGAATCGGGTCGAAAGTCTGGATCGGCGTTCCTCCGCCGATCCTGCCGGGGGTGGAAATCGGAGACGGGACTGCAATCGGCGCGGGTAGCGTGGTGACGCGCAGCATTCCGCCCCGCTGCGTTGCCGTCGGAAATCCGTGCAGGATTATCAGGCGGTTATGAAGAGAAAAAGTATATTTGCAATAAATAAAGACGATCGGATTATGAATGAAATAATGAAAATCGACACCATTCAGCAATACAACGACTATTTCGGCGTGGAGACGCTGCATCCTCTGGTCAGCGTTATCGAGGGAAGCAGGGGGAAACCCCTGTATTACTGCCGGAAATTATATAATGTATATGCCATATTGCTGAAAGACACGATTTGCGGACAGCTCAAATACGGGCAAAGCGCCTACGACTACCAGCGGGGAGCGATGCTTTTCATTGCACCCGGTCAGGTAATGGGATCGGAGGACGACGGATTACTGCATCAACCCGAAGGATGGATACTGGCCTTCCATCCGGAGCTTTTGCGGGGAACGCCGCTGGCCCGTATGATGAAAGAATACTCTTATTTTTCATATAACGCCAACGAAGCGCTGCATCTTTCGGAGCAGGAGCGCAAGACTGTAATCGAATGTATGGAAAAGATAAGGACGGAATTGCAATATCCCATCGACAAGCACAGCAAACCGCTGATTGTGGACAACGTCAAACTGCTGCTCGACTACTGCATCCGCTTCTATGACCGGCAGTTCATCACCCGTGAAAATGCCAACCACGATATCCTGACCCGTTTCGAGGGCTTTCTGGACGATTATTTCGCATCGGATGTCCCGGCCGAAAAGGGGGTGCCTTCGGTACAGTATTGTGCGGATAAGCTATGTCTTTCGGCCAACTATTTCGGGGACTTATTGAAGAAAGAGACCGGAATGTCCCCGCTGAAGCATATCCAGCAGAAAATGCTGGACGCAGCCAAAGAGCGCGTATTCGACACGAAGAAATCCATCAGCGAAATATCCTGTGAATTGGGGTTCCCTTATCCGCAGCATTTCAGCCGCTGGTTCAAGAAAATGGCAGGATGCACGCCGAATGAATACCGAACCGCGAACTGACTTTACCCGCATCCGCCCGATGCATTACGCGAGCAGACGGCTCCGCAAGTTCGCACGCAAAAAACCGGCCCTCATTCGGGGAGCCGGTCATACTGCGCATCGGTTACGGGTTCCAACCATTCATTGGAGGTATTCTCGCCCGGCACCTCGAAGGCCAGATGAGAAAACCAGCTGTCGGCCGCTGCGCCGTGCCAATGTTTTACGTTAGCGGGAATATGGATGACCGTACCGGGAAGAATCTCCACCGCCGGCTTGCCCTCTTCCTGGTACCAGCCGCGGCCGGCAACACCGATAAGCATTTGGCCGCCGCCCTTCGCTGCACGGTGGATATGCCAGTTGTTGCGGCAACGCGGCTCGAAGGTAACGTTGGAAATGTTCACCTGCTCCCGTGAAATCGGTGCGAGGTAGCTGTTCCCGATAAAATATTGTGCATAGGCCGTGTTGGGCTCGCCGATGGGAAAGATCATCTCGCGCTGGAAAGCCGTCCTGGCGTCCTCTCCGGCAGTATCTTCCGCCCACACGTCTTTGGCGAGGCGGAATGCCGCCCACGCTTTAGGCCATCCCGCATAGAACCCTATGTGCGTGATGATCTCGGCGATCTCCGTGCGGGTAATGCCGTTATTCTTCGCGGACTGAAGATGGAATGTCAGCGAGCTGTCCGTGATACCCTGGCTGACGAGCGATGTGATCGTAACCAAGCTGCGGTCACGCAGGCCGAGTTTATCGGTACGGCTCCACACCTCGCCGAAAAGGACATCGTCGTTGAGTTCCGCGAATTTCGGGGCGAACTCCCCCAACTGGTTGCGCCCTGCCGTTTGTACGATCTTTTCCTGTGCCATAACGTTGAATGTTAAAATGCTGAATACTGAAAATAAAAGAATTCTGTTCATAATCGTTTCTTTTATTGGATGAAGTTATTGATTCTGTTTGCCGGATCGAGCGGGGTCTGGTCGGAGAGCACCAGCGTCTTGACCATATGCAGCGTTCCCTGTTTGTATTTTTGAAAATGTTCCGAGGCGATATGCTTTTCATAAGCCTCCCGGCTCGCGTAGGTTTCGAGAATGGTCACCATACAAGGATTCTCCTTTTCGCGGACTGCATACATGGTCAATACTCCCGGCTCGGTGCGCAAGGAAACCTCGCCGACTTGAGTCGCATACTCCAAATAGGCTTCGAGATATTCCGGATAAACCTCGACTTTCGACAACCGCACAATGCCGTCGGAGGCCATCGGCAGTTTGGCGCACATGCCCGGCTGTTTGTCCAGGTTCAGACACTTGCCGATCACCTCTCCCGTCGCAAGATAGGAATAGGTCGTAAAATCGAACAGCACGGGTTTCAAACGGGTGTAGTCGGGCTTACCGTCGCTGCCGAGCACATCGGGGTCTGCATAGGTATTGACTACGGAACAGATAAAGTTGTCGAAGCCCTCCGTTTCGTAGACATCCACGACTTCGCACTCCATTGTGAGCGGAGAAGCGTCGATGACAGGCGTACCGTTTTCACCGATATGATACTCGAACACTCCCGATTTATCGACCGACGCTCCGCTCACGCTGCCCACATAGTCGGCTTTGGGCAGCATCCCGCGGCTTACGAGATTGATGGATAGTTTCTTCGATTTCCTTATTCCCTGATTGGTATAATGGCTTTTGCTCATACTTACGAGTATCCGGTCGTGGCCGATAATTCCCGTGTGACCCACTACGAGCCAGTTCACTTTTCCTTCGACTTCGGCACCCACAACCGTCATCGGTTTCGGATAGAGAGCCAGCAGACTTCCGATATTTTTCTTTCCCATTTCAGTCGTATTACGTTCATCCGGGCTCTCTTTCACCGTCGTGCCGCATGACAGCATAACGGATAAGAGCAGCACGCTTAAAATAGATCTTATCATATCGCCTCGTTTTTGTCAGATTGCCTTGATAAACTTTGCCGGGACACCGCCCACGATCGTATTCGCCGCCACGTCTTTCGTCACGACCGCTCCCGCTGCGACGACGGCATTGTCGCCGATGGTTACGCCTTGCAGTATAGTCGCATTCGAGCCTACCCAGACATTTTTCCCGAGTACGATGGGTGCGGGGCAGGTGGATTTGCGCTTTTCGGGCGAAAGCCCGTGGTTGAGCGTGGCAAACACTACATTATGCCCGATTTGGCATCCGTCGCCTATCGTCACCCCGCCGTGATCCTGAAAATGGCAGCAGGCGTTGACAAACACATTCTCACCCATACTGATATTTTTGCCGAAATCGGCATAGAACGGCGGGAAAATGCGGAGCGACTGCGGCACTCGGCAGCCGAATAGTTCGGAGAGCAATCCCCGCACCTCGTCCGGCGTATGGTAAGCCGTATTCAGCCGGAAGGTGACACGACGAGCCTCGTCGCTCATCTCATCCATGAAACGGTGTATTTCCTCCGTATCGAGGGCCTGTCCCGTCTTTACATAATTTTTGAAATCTTCGATGGTCATAATATTATAGTGGTTTTACTGTCGCTCTATTTTCACGCGTATATCGCCGCCGATGCTCAGGGCGTCGATCCCGTCGCCGTCGATGCGGCCTATTTTAATCAGGTCGCTGCTGTGCGACCAGTTTTTGCAGAAAATGGCCACGTTACCCCACGGCGCATAAATCGTGATGTCGCCGGGCGTGGGGGCACAACCGCGCGTGACGCCTTCCGTCGTCAAAGCCGGATCGGGATAGAAGATTTTCTCAGTCGTGCCGTTGTAGTCGTTCAGCGTAATCTCAAGCGGAAGCCGGGACAGGAAATCCCTGCCTGCGGCATTGTCCTCCATTGTGGCAGTGAGCGTGCGGTCACCGACCGTGATATTCATTTTCAAAGAGGTTGCATCCGGTGCATCAGGCTTGTCCTGCTCTTCCCGGTTTGCTCCTATTTCTTCAAGCCATGCAGGTACACGGGTTGTCATTTGTGACAGTGTTGAAGATGTCAACAATAATGTGTGTTCCATAAGTGTGGCATCGGGGCAAAGGCTGCGGGCCTCGCTGACCGATGTGGAAATTCCACTGCTCCCGCTTGTGGCGAACAAGGCTATCCGCTTCCCGGCAAGCTTCGAGGCATGCCCGTGCAGGAACGTCTGCATCGGCGTTGCCATACTGCCGTGCCAGATCGGGTAACCGAAAAATATCATATCATAGTCATCGAAATTTTCAACAGTAGTCTTGACGGGCGGATAATCGCCTTGCCGGATGGCCGCCAGTTCTTCCTGCGAGCGTTCCAACATGGCATTATAGTCGTTATCGTAAGGCGTTTCCGGCTCGACTTCCAGCAGGTCGCAGCCGAGCGTCGTCTGAATCAGTTGCGCCACACGCCCGGTATTGTTCGTGCGCGAAGCGTAAAGCACCAGATAGCGACCGTTACCGCCGGGAGCAGGCGTATCGGGTTCTCCATTGTCGTCGCCGCCCGGCTGTTCGGGCGTTTCGGGTTGTCCGGGGGTGAACGGCTCACGATCGGAACCGCCGCAGGCTGCCGTCGAAAGGACGGCAACCAATAAAAATGAGACCAGTCGTATCTTTTTCATAAACAAATTTATTTGTCGATTTGGCTTTCGGTAAACGGATCGGCACGGTGTCCCATCAGGTCTATCTTCGCATATTCCCTGTCGAATTCTTCCATTTCACGGGACGTGAGGCGGATATTGCCGGCACCCAGAAAATCATCGAGGTGGCCGGGATTGGTCGTGCCGGGTATCGGAGCTATCCACGACTTGCGCGAAAGCATCCATATGAGGGCGAACTGCGCGAGGGTCACGCCTTTGCGCTCTGCCCATCGGCGGACAAGAGATACAAGCGGCATATTGTGTTTCAACGCTTCGGGCGTAAACTGCGGCAGGTTCCACCGGCGGTCTCCTTGATAAAAACGGCTATTCTCGTCAATCACACCCGTAAGAAAAGCCCGTCCCAACGGGCAATACGGGACAAAACCGATGCCCAGTTCTTCAAGTGTCGGGAATATCTTCGTTTCCGGCTCGCGCCACCAGATGGCATATTCGCTTTGCACGGCCGACACGGGGCATACCGCATGGGCGCGGCGAATGGAGCGGGCGCTTGCTTCCGACATGCCCCAATGCAGCACTTTGCCCTCCTGCATCAAATCCTTTACCGTCCCGGCCACATCCTCCATCGGGACATTGGGGTCGACACGGTGCTGGTACAGCAGGTCGATGCGGTCGGTACGCAACCTGCGCAGCGAGCCTTCCACCGCACGGCGGATATGGCCGGGACGGCTGTTCAACGCCGTCGGTTGCCTCTCCTCGACCCCGAAACCGAATTTCGTGCCGATCTTCACCTTGTCCCGGAAGGGGGCGAGGGCTTCGCCCACCCATTCCTCGCTGATGTATGGCCCGTATACTTCCGCCGTATCGAAAAAGGTCACGCCTCTGTCGTAGGCGCGACGAATCAGCGCTATCATGTCCTGCTTGTCGTACTTACCGCCATAGTAACCGACCATCGGCAGGCAGCCGAGCCCGATGGACGATACATCCAAACCTCCTATCTGTCGGTGTTCCATACCGTTCGACGGGGCAACGTCGTTTGAACGTCCGTTTTTCGGCGGCGACGGGGTTTGCGCAAAAACTTTGGACAATCCCGTCCACTCTCCGGCTGCCAACAGTGCCGTCATGGATGACATTTTCAAAAAGTTTCTCCTGTCCATAGTTTCAAATTCTTCATGAATGATGCACGCGGGTCAATCCCCGCAATATTTCCATCTCGTTGTCTTCCAAACGGAAATCCGAAAGGGTTATTTCCTCGTCAGGGGTACATCCGGTCTGTGCAAGAAAACATTGCACCACTTTCCTCGGAGTAGTATGATAACGGTCTGCAAGAAAGCAGACCACTTCATCCTCATACAATTCGGAGGGAATGTCTATCCGTTTATTCATGATCCTTTTTTTGATAATGCAAAGTTACCGTATCACACCCAAGCGGGCGTAACGATAAGTGGGAAGTTCATACCTTTTTTACTGATTTTGGCTCATAGACATTCGGCTATTTGATTGAAATAGTGTATTTTTGTCCATGGATACCAATCTTGCATATGCTATGGCTAAGATTATGAAGATACGAAATGTAGGCGATTACAGCCGCTATGTCGGGCACACCGACCGCCATCCGCTGGTCAGTGTCATCGATTACGCGGAAGTGTCCCCCGTCCGTCACAGCCTGAACAATTACAGCGTGTACGGAATCTTCTTTCACGATGAAGCGGAAATAGATCTGGCATACGGATGCGGCAAATACGACTACAAGAAAGGAACCGTCATCTGCGTGGCTCCCGGCCAGATAGGAGGGAAGGAGGATAACGGCGAACAGGTGATGCTGACGGGATGGGCGTTGCTTTTTCATCCCGACCTGCTGCACGCGACCCATCTGGAAAAGGCCATAAAGAATTACTCCTTTTTCGATTACCGTGTCAATGAAGCCCTGCACATGACCGACGAAGAACACGATATATTCGTCTTGCTGATGCGGCAAATCCGGGACGAACTTCAGAAAAGGCCCGACGAACTCCAGAACGCCATTATCGTGGGATATATAGAACTGATGCTGAACTTCTGCCAGCGTTTCTACAACCGGCAGTTCATTACCCGAAAGCTGGAAAACTCGGATATACTCATGAAATTCGACAGCTTGCTGCGTGATTATTACGAGGAGAAGACCCAGTTGACGCTCGGCATCCCGACCGTACAATATTGCGCCGACAAACTCTGCATGTCTCCCAACTATTTCGGCGATATGATAAAAAAGACGACCGGAGATACGGCGAGCAACTACATTCGTCAATATGTTATCCAACGGGCGAAAAGCGACTTTGCAACCGGGGCGTCCATCGCACAGGTGGCGGACGGACTCGGATTCGAATATCCCCAGCATCTCAGCCGGATGTTCAAAAGACAGGAAGGACTCTCCCCGAAAGAATATTGCGAAAGACTTCGGAAAAAGATCCGGGTCAGAGAATACGGCGGATCTGCGACGCCGGAGTGAGGCACAGCGTGTCGTAATCCACCCCTGAAACGACCGTGAGACCGCAACGACGGCCGGGAGCTATTTCGCCGAATTCATCCTCCATTCCCAATGCCTGTGCACCGCCCCTGGCAGCCCATGCGAGCAGTTCGGGAAGCGGAATGCCGGGGAACATACGCATTTCCTCGAAAACCGAAAGCCGGTCGTTCGAAGCCAGCGAGTCGGTTCCGAGGCAAATATTGAGGCGATTGCGGCGTAACAGCTCCACAGGGGGTTCGAGGCCGGAGATATAGCGGTTGGAACGGGGGCACAGGCACCACCATACGGGCGCCGTAAAATGTCCCATAACGATATCTATATCGCGCTGCGTTATGCAGCAGTCATGCACCAGGATCACGCGGCGGTCGCGCGGCACGCAGGCCACGAGGCGTTCGGCCGGGGAGCCGTAATGCAGGAAATCGCAGGAGAAACCGGCCTTCGCGTACCACTCCCACAGCGGGCCGCGGTGTTCGAAGAGCGCCGCTTCGCCGGGAGATTCCATGAAATGGATCGAAAGCGGGGCATCGCCCCGGGCAGCGATCGCACGCAGGGGGGCATCCTGCACCGAATAGAGCGAATGGGGGGTCAGCGAGGTTTGCGGATGGCGGAGCAGAGGCAGCAGGTGCTCGGCCGAAGCGGCGCGCAGGCCGAAAAACTCGACAAAAGTACGGTAGGCGATACGGCTGCGCGATTTTACGGCGAAAGTGGTATCCCCGTTCGAAATATCGCCTACGGCTTCGATCCCGGCCTGCCACATGGCGGCATCGGCGGCTTCGACGGCTTGTGCTCGCTGTTCGGCGGAGAAGCGTTCCCGCACCTGCGACATAGCACCGGCAAACCCCGCAAAACCGCACCGTTCGGGGATTACCCCCAGCAAATAGGAGAGTTCGAGGTGACAGTGGGCATTGACCAGCCCCGGAGCGAGCACCCCGGCATAAAACTCGGTGCCGGGACTCCGGTCGGGCTCGGGACACGTCCCGACGGAGAGGATGCGGCCGTCGGCCGCAACCCCGACCAGGGGATTGCGGAGCAGGCCCTGCGGTGTCCAAAGCAGGTTAGAGGCTATCCGCCGGGATGGCTGCGCGGAGGAATTCATCGGCAAAGATTCGCAGGTCGAGTTGTTGCTGGTAAAGGCTGTCGATGGCAACGGACGTCGAAGGGATGTAGTCGATCTCAAGGCCGGTCACCGTCACCGAGGGGCGCAGGGGCTTCTCGCGGAAATCCAGAAAATCCAAGTGCAGGCGCCGATGGGTGGTGTCGACCGTGAAACGGCGGGTGAAATTCTCCGTCCGGTTACGGCGCAGCGTC
>ERZ779869.2695-NODE-2695-length-14346-cov-2.306906_pt1 | contig 14346 bp, 12 predicted proteins | sample MGYA00511557_ERZ779869 | MGnify/ENA primary metagenome ERZ779869 (study PRJEB29588, sample SAMEA2154620) | human gut metagenome | biome: human gut; feature: human-associated habitat; material: faeces | place: Denmark | collected 2008/2010 ...
AGTCAAATTTTATCTTGTAAAACCCAATCTAAAATTTAAAATCTAAAATCTAAAATTATTCTATTCTTCCCCCTTCCCGTGGCAATTCTTGTATTTTTTTCCGCTTCCGCAAGGGCATGGATCATTACGTCCTACTTTGGGACCCACTTTCACGGGTTCGGTTTTACGGGGAGCTTGATTGGTCTGAGTGGCAGGAGAATCACTACGTCCGGTACGCATCTTACTTAAATCAGTCCGTTTCTCTTCCGCCTGCTTTACTTCTTCAGGGGCATCAAAAGGAATTTGTCCTTTCATCAAGGTAGACACGACATTTTTGTTAATCTTGTCCACCATGCTCTTGAATAAGTTGAACGACTCGAATTTATAGATCAACAGAGGATCTTTTTGCTCGTAAGTTGCATTCTGCACGGATTGTTTCAAATCATCCATTTCACGCAAGTGTTCTTTCCACGCGTCGTCAATATGGGCCAACATGATGGACTTTTCGTAAGCCCGAATCAATTCCTCACCTTCAGATCTGTAAGTTTTCTCAAGATTAGCCACGACATTGTAAGCCCGTTTTCCATCGGTAAAGGGCACCACGATATTCTTGAACATTTCCCCTCTCTGTTCGAAAACATTCTTGATCACCGGGAAAGCCTGTTTAGCAATAGTTTCCGTTTTGCGACTGAATGTATCCCGTACTTCCTTGTACAATCTCTCGGTCAAGTCGTTGGCAGAAGTCTTCTGGAAATCTTCCTCCTTTATATCAAAATCAACGGCAAGATATTTCAACACATCCATGCGGAAGCCTTCCAAATCATTCGCCTCTTTGTGTTCTTCCACCAAAGCCTCACATACATCATACATGTTGTTGGCAATATCCACACCGATTCTCTCTCCCAGCAAGGCGTGACGTCTTTTCTTGTAGATTACCTCGCGTTGAGAGTTCATCACATCATCATATTCCAGCAAACGCTTACGGATACCGAAGTTATTTTCTTCCACCTTACGTTGTGCACGTTCGATGGATTTGGTAATCATGGAATGTTGGATCACATCACCTTCCTCGTGACCTAAACGGTCCATCACCCGGATGATTCTCTCAGAACTGAATAAACGCATCAGATCATCTTCCAATGACACGAAGAATTGAGAAGAACCCGGGTCACCCTGACGTCCGGCACGACCTCTCAACTGACGGTCGACACGACGAGAATCGTGACGTTCCGTACCGATAATGGCCAAACCACCTGCGGCACGTACTTCCGGGCTTAACTTGATATCGGTACCACGACCGGCCATGTTGGTTGCAATTGTAACCACCTGTGATTTACCGGCCTCAGCCACGATATCCGCCTCCCGTTGATGCAACTTCGCGTTCAATACGTTATGCTTGATACCCCTCAATTTCAACATACGGCTCAACAATTCGGAAACCTCGACGGAAGTCGTACCCACCAATACCGGTCGGCCTTCTCCAACCAATCGGGTAATCTCTTCGATCACCGCATTGTATTTCTCACGTTTCGTTTTGTACACGTAGTCATTGGCATCCTTTCGGATCACCGGTTTGTTTGTCGGGATAACCACAACGTCCAACTTGTAAATATCCCAGAACTCACCCGCTTCCGTTTCTGCCGTACCGGTCATACCGGCCAGCTTATGGTACATACGGAAATAGTTCTGTAAGGTGATCGTGGCAAATGTTTGTGTGGCAGCCTCTACTTTCACGTTTTCCTTTGCCTCGATAGCCTGGTGCAAACCATCGGAATAACGACGTCCTTCCATGATACGTCCCGTTTGCTCGTCCACGATCTTCACCTTGTTGTCGATCACCACGTATTCAACATCCAATTCGAACAAGGTGTATGCTTTCAACAGCTGGTTCACCGTGTGTACACGCTCGGATTTGGCAGCATAATTTTGCACCATCTGATCTTTTTTCTCCAGTTTTTCCTCCTCGGTCAAGTTCATCTTATCAATCTCGGCCAATTCAGAACCCACATCCGGCAAGATGAAGAAATTCGGATCTTCACCCGCGGCCGTAATCGTATCATGCCCTTTATCCGTCAAATCGATAGAGTTTTGTTTCTCATCAATCACGAAATAAAGTTCATCCGTAATTTCCGGCATACGACGGTTATTCTCCTGCATATAAATATTCTCGGTTTTCACCAAGGTAGCCTTGTTGCCCTGTTCGCTCAAGAACTTGATCAATGGCTTATATTTAGGCAATCCCTTATACGCTCTCAACAACAATATAGCTCCCTGTTCCTCTTGTTTCCGATCACCGCTGGCCAATAATGTTTTAGCCTCCGTGAAAATCCGGGCAACCAGTTCGCGCTGCATACGCACCAACTTTTCCACACGGGGTTTGTATTCATCAAACATTTGAATGTCTCCCTTCGGAACCGGACCGGAAATAATCAACGGGGTACGGGCATCGTCAATCAACACGGAGTCGACCTCATCGACAATCGCGTAATGATGCTTGCGTTGTACCAGGTCTTCCGGGTGAATAGCCATGTTATCTCTCAAGTAGTCGAAACCGAATTCATTGTTCGTTCCGAAAGTAATATCTGCTTGATAAGCTTTCCGTCTCTCCGGGGAGTTCGGTTCCGTCTTGTCAATACAATCAACCGACAAACCGTGGAACATGTAAAGAGGTCCCATCCACTCGGAGTCACGTTTTGCCAGGTAATCATTGACCGTAACCACGTGTACCCCGCGGCCTGTCAAGGCATTCAAGAATACGGGTAAGGTAGCTACTAACGTTTTACCTTCACCGGTAGCCATCTCGGCAATTTTACCTTGGTGTAACACGGAACCACCGATCAACTGCACGTCATAGTGAACCATATCCCATGTTACTTCATTTCCTCCGGCCATCCACGAATTGAAATAAACCGCATCCTCACCGTCAATCTCCACGAAATCTTTCGTTACGGCAAGATTACGGTCAAAATCATTAGCTTTCACGACGATCTCTTTGTTTTCCTTGAAACGTCTTGCCGTATCTTTCATCACGGCAAAAGCTAAAGGCAGTATCTCGTTTAAAACATCTTCCAGTTTTGTGTTAATCTGTTCTTCCAGCTTATCGATCCGGTTATAAATCTCCTCTCTTTCCTCGATCGAAGGTTTTTCATTTTCCACTTTTGCCTTCAACGAAGCAATTTCATCTTCTTCTGCTTTCACGTGAGCATGAATCTTTGCTTTCAGATCAGCCGAAATTTGCCTCAACTCATCATGGCTCACTCCCTTGATCTTCTCCCACTCCGCATTTACTTTTGAAACAATTGGTAACAACTCTTTCATATCCCGGTCAGCCTTGTTACCAAAAAGACGTTTTAATATATCGTTAAATCCCATAGTTTATACAATTGAAAATTGAAAATTAAAAATTGGAAATGACTAAGCACAAATTTCCTTTAGTCATTCAATCATATATCTAAAATCATACATCCGAAATCATTCCATTTTCCCGGGAGCCCGGATAGGATTGGCTGCAATTTCCGGTACTTTCCAACCCGGAAGAACAACAGATGAATATGTAGTACAAACTTTTACAGTATCCTCGTTTTTCGCATGATTCTGATTGTAGAAATCGCCATAATCAAAATCCTCCGAGGATCTTTTCTCGGTAGAAACCGTAACTACCTTTTCGGTAGAAGAAACTAACAAACGATAGCAATCCGTCTTCACGGATACATTTCCCCCACGCACATTTATCGGCAGGGTTGCCACGCATCCGGCGACAACATACAAGGCTGCTATCAAATATTTGTTCATTTCCATACCGCCAAAGATAATGCTTTTCTCCTAACTTTTTAGTTTTTAGTTCTTATCTTTTATGTTTTAGTTTATAGTTCTTACAGTTTTTCTCCGAAAGCCAAATCTCCGGCATCACCGATTCCCGGGTCAATGTAGCAACTTTCCGTCAAATGCTCATCCAATGCCCCCGTCCAAACCGTTACCGGTTCATCTTTCAAAGCTTCCGTAAGCTTTTCAATACCTTGACGACTGGAAACAATGGCTGCGATATGCGTGTGTGCAGGTCTTCCTCCCTGTTTCAATAACTCATGATAAGCCACCACGATAGAGGCACCCGTGGCTAACATCGGATCAACCAGCAATAACTGTTTTCCTTCTAAACTTGGCGTATAAATCGAGTCGAAACGAATTTCAAAATCGATATGATTTTCCTTGTATTTTCTTCTTGCCGAAATAAAAGCACTCCCGGAACGGTCAAAATAATTTAAAAAACCTTGATGAAAAGGTAATCCTGCGCGCAACACGGATGCCACCACTACTCCCTCGTCTGCCAATCTGACATCAGCCACGTTAATTGGAGTCTGCACCTGCCGCGTTACATAATGAAATGTCTTGCTGATTTCGTAAGCCATGACCTCTCCCACTCGTTCCAGATTCCGACGAAAACGCAACGGATCTTTTTGAATCTCTTTATCTCTAAGTTCTGCTAAAAAATGATTACAAACCGAATCCTCCTTGTTAATAATATGCACCATTTGATCTATTTCTTTTCTTAAACTTTTCTTTCACACACATCCTCCAATTTATAATTCTACAATCATGAATCACAAATCGTAAATCATACATTCATTTTATTCTATTTCCTCATACTCCGCATCTTCAATTTCACTACCTCCCAGTTTTTGTTGTTGCTCAGCCTCATGCGTCTCCTTACGCAACTGATTTACCTTGTAATGATTAATCAAATCCGTTATCCCGTAAAATATCGTAACAGCCCCGAAGAAAGTAATAATTCCCTCCTTTGCCGAGAAGGGGTTAGCAAAAACGATCAATCCGGCCAACAAAATAATTACCGGATACACGTAACTCAACGGAGCGATATACCCGAATTTTCTTGCTGAAGTCAACATCACCAATTGTCCGATACCCGCAACGATCAAGATAAATCCCAACAAGTACATCAACATATTGGTAAAGAAATCAGCCATCGACCACAACAGGATACCCAGGATGATACTTCCAATCCCGTTAAAAGAGACCAATCCCCAGGCAGAACGTTCATCCTGATCCCGCATGGATACCAAAAAAGAAATAATCCCGGTAACGCAAAATACGGCACCGATAATCTTTACCGTGTAATTCAATACTTCTGTCGGCCACAGCACGAGCACAAGACCTAAAACAATCGCCACGATCGATTTAACGACGGTCCTTTTGTAATTTCCGGAAGTATAAATAATCTGCATAACTTCTATTTTTTAAATTCATACGAAATTCGTCAACGAAAGTAGTGATTATTTTTGAAAAAATTAAGCCGGACGACCTGTCCGGCTTAATTTTTTATTTAATCAGTTCAACACTTCGCTTTACAAACCTGTTCAGTGCCTCGCCTTTCAGTAGCCCGTTTGCTAACAATGCCAAGTCAATTAATTGACCCACAACTTTATTACCTTTTCCGTACTCCTCCAGCAACGAGTTTTTTTGTTTCCTTAAATCGGCAATGGTCTTATCGTATTCGGTTTTCCGGTCTTTATCCACCTGAGGAATTTCCTCGTCTTTCTTACCCTTGTTAAACTCGTCCAGTTCCGCCTCTTTCTTTTCCGTCTCCTTGATCTCGAAATTAATCGGTTCCAACCGGGCGCTCATTTCTTTTTTCTCGTTCTCCAAGATCGTGTTCACTAATTTATGATCCGTGTTTACCACCAAAGTGTACTGATCACCCATAGCCCCGTAGAATCCCATACCCGGATTCATGGCTGCCATCTCTTTCATACGACGCATGAATTCAGAACGTGTCACAATCACCGGATCACCATTCTCACCCATAGCCTCGAAGTTAACCATGAACATTCCTTCTTCTTTCGGCAGTTGGGAAGTGAACACGGCACGCAATTCCTCTTGTTCTTCATGACTCAAAGAGACCTCTTTCGTCTCTTCTTTCGGAATCAACTTGTCGATCACATCCGAATCCACCCGAACAAACCGATGGTCGGAATTCTTTTGTTCCAAATGGTTGATAAAGTGCGTATCCAATTGTCCATCCATCAACAGCACATCATATCCTTTGCCCTTGGCTGTCTCAATATACGTGTACTGCTCTTTTACATCCGTGGCATACAGGAATACCACCTTATTATCTTTATCCGTTTGGTTAGCTTTAATCAGGTTCTCGTACTCTTCATACGTGAAATATTTCCCTTCCGTGTTCTTGAACAAGAAGATGGTCTTGGCTCTCTCGGCAAATTTTTCATCCGTCAACATACCATATTGGATGAAAATCTTCAAATCATCCCACTTCTTCTCGTAATCTTCCCGTTTATTCGTGAAAATATCACTCAAGCTGTCAGCCACTTTCTTCGTGATATGACTTGAGATTTTCTTCACGTTACGATCGCTCTGTAAATAAGAACGGGATACGTTTAACGGAATATCCGGAGAATCGATCACACCATGCAACAATGTCAGGTATTCCGGCACAATTCCCTCCACGGAATCCGTCACGTACACCTGATTGCTATATAATTGAATCTTGTTTTTCTGAATCTCGAACTTGTTATCGATCTTCGGGAAATACAATATACCTGTCAAGTTAAAAGGATAATCCACGTTCAAGTGAATATGGAATAACGGGTCTTGAGCCATCGGGTACAACTCGTGATAGAATTTCTCGTAATCTTCCTCCGTCAGGTCGGCCGGTTTACGGGTCCACGCCGGATTCGTGTCATTGATCACGTTATCTTCCGTTGTATCTTTGTATTCTCCGTCCTTCCACTCTTTCTTCTTTCCGGAAATAATCTCTATCGGTAAGAACTTGCAATACTTGGTCAGCAACTCGTTCACCTTAGTATCTTCCAGAAAATCTTTCTCTTCTTCGCTGATATACATGATAATATCCGTACCTCTCTCGGCCTTTTCCGTCTCCTCCAAGGTATATTCCGGATTTCCTTCACATGACCATTTTACAGCCTTCGCTCCTTCTTTATAAGATTTGGTCACGATTTCCACCCGATCACTTACCATGAACGAAGAATAGAAACCTAACCCGAAATGCCCGATAATGGCAGCAGCGTTATCCTTGTATTTGTTCATGAATTCCTCCGCACCGGAAAAAGCGATCTGGTTGATATACTTTTCCACTTCCTCCTGTGTCATACCGATACCGTTATCTGATACCGTCAATGTTCCTGCCGCTTTGTCAGCCTTCACTCTTACCTTCAACTCACCAAGTTCACCTTTAAACTCCCCGTTCGAAGCCAACACTTTCATTTTCTGAGAAGCGTCCACGGCATTCGAAACAATCTCTCTCAAAAAGATCTCGTGATCCGAGTATAAAAATTTCTTGATAATCGGGAACAAATTCCCTGTTGAAACTCCAATCTTTCCTGTTGACATAACTTTATATTTTTAATTTAATTATACTTCAAATTTCACGACAATGAAATGACAATAGTTATGCCAAACCCTACACCCTGCCGAATTGGCAGTAATTTCATACGACCTTCTCTATAAACGAGGGTACACCCCGAAGGAGGGAGTTGGTTTGCTGTAAAGTTGTATATAACTTTCAAATTCATTACCTTTGCCCCCTGCAAATAAAATTAGGAATGAAGGTAAAGAAATTTTATATAGAGACTTACGGCTGCCAAATGAACGTGGCAGACAGTGAAGTAGTTGCGGCGATCTTGGAAGATAAAGGATACCAACGAACACAAGAAAAAAGTGAAGCAGACGTCATTCTGGTGAACACGTGTTCCGTGCGTGAAAATGCAGAACAACGGGTTCGCGGACGGGTACAAGGGTTTTCCGAAATAAAGAAAAAGAACCCGCACGTGCTGGTAGCCATCATGGGATGTATGGCGGAACGTTTGGGCGAGGCGCTCTTCGAACAGGAGAAAAACGTGAATATCGTGGTCGGTCCCGATGCCTACATGGATCTCCCGCTTTTAATAGAGAAAGCCGAAAAAGGTGAAAAAGCAATCAACATTGAACTTTCCACCACGGAAACCTACAAAGACATATGCCCTTCCCGTATCGACGAAACTGCCATTTCTGGTTTTGTTTCCATCATGCGGGGATGTAACAATTTTTGTACCTATTGTATTGTTCCGTACACCCGGGGCCGCGAACGTAGCCGGAGTCCCAGGAGTATCGTAAATGAAGTCCTCGATCTCCAATCCAAAGGTTACAAGGAGGTGACGCTACTCGGTCAAAATGTAAATTCTTACCTTTGGCGGGGAGATAATCTGGAAGTAAATTTTCCGGCATTGCTTGCGATGGTTGCCAAAACGGTTCCCCACATGCGTATTCGTTTTGCCACGTCACACCCGAAAGATATGAATGACGACATTCTACGTGCGATCGCCACCTATCCCAATATTTGCAAACATATCCACCTGCCTTTCCAATCCGGAAGTAATTCCGTACTGAAAGACATGAATCGAAAATATACCAGAGAATGGTACCTTGACCGGATTCATGCCATCCGAGAGATTGTCCCTGATTGTGGAATTTCCACGGACGTGTTCGTCGGCTTCCACAACGAAAGTGAGGAGGATTACCAGCAAACCCTTGCCTTGATGAAAGAGGTTATGTTTGACTCCGCCTTTATGTTCAAATACTCGGAACGTCCGGGTACCATGGCTTCTCGTAACTTGCCGGATAACGTAGACGAGGAAGTGAAAGGACGCCGTTTGCAGGAACTTATTGATATGCAGGTGGAGATTTCTCACCAAAGTAATTTGAAAGATGTGGGTAAAGTGTTCGAGGTTCTCGTGGAAGGTGTTTCCAAAAAGAAATCGGATGAACTTTTCGGTCGCAGTAGTCAAAATAAGGTGATCGTATTCCCGGATAACGGGACTAAAGTCGGTGAACTCGTTCAAGTCCGTGTCACGGAATGTACTCCCGCAACTCTTATCGGTGAAGCCATTAAAAATTGAAAAATCAACTATTACCATGTCTCGCAAACTCCTCAATGAAGAACTGAACCGACTCACCACGGAAGAGTACAAAGATGCTGAAAAACTCCCCATCGTGGTCGTACTGGACAACGTGCGCAGTTTAAACAATATCGGTTCCGTGTTCCGCACGTCCGACGCCTTCCGGCTTTCCAAGATATACCTTTGCGGTATCACAGCGACACCACCCCACCGGGAAATACACAAAACAGCCCTCGGAGCGGAAGAAAGCGTGGACTGGGAATATTTCGAGGAAACAACCGACGCCGTCCAGGCATTGAAAAACGAGGGGTACACAATCCTGTCCGTGGAACAAGTGGAAAATAGTATTTCCCTGGAGCAATTCGCCATCGAAAGCGAGAAAAAATACGCTTTTATCTTCGGGAACGAGGTGAAAGGCGTGCAACAGGAAGTCGTTGATCTTTCAGATGCCTGCATCGAGATTCCCCAATTCGGGACAAAACATTCATTCAATATATCCGTCACCGCCGGAATCGTACTGTGGCAGGTCATTCACCCGCTATTCTATAAACAACTAAAATAGTTTACGAACTCATTTTCATAGCTTCCACGATTTTCACGGCTTCCACGGCCTCTCGCACATCATGAACCCGGAGAATGCGTGCTCCCTTCAACAGGGAAATCGTGTTCAACACGGTTGTTCCGTTTAATGCTTCTTGGGGTGTGATCTCCAACAAACGCCAGATCATCGATTTCCGGGAGATTCCCACTAACAAAGGATACCCCAAATCCAAGAAAGACTCCATCTTATCCATCAATTCGTAATTATGAGCCATGGTCTTTCCAAACCCAAATCCTTGGTCCAAAATAATATTATTGAATCCCAAGGTATTCAACCGGGCAATGCGTTCCATGAAAAACTCCCGAACCTCTCTCACGACATCATCATAATGCGGATTCACCTGCATATCCTGAGGTGTTCCCTGAATATGCATCATAATATAAGGAAATCCTAATTCCGCTACCGTTTCGAACATTTTCTCATCCATCGTTCCCCCGGAAATATCATTAATTATAATCGGTCCGAGACAATGACTAATTTCTCTCGCCACATCCGCCCGAAATGTATCGATAGATACTGGAAGATGCGGATGGTATTTACGAATCAACTCTACGGCAAAACTCAATCTGGACAACTCCTCTTGAGCATCCACGAACGCCGCTCCCGGACGGGTAGAATACGCCCCCACATCAACAATCGCTGCACCTTGTTCTACAATCTCATCCACCCGTTCCATAATTTTCAACTCGCTCGTGTATTTTCCCCCGTCATAAAAAGAATCCGGTGTCACATTCAATATACCCATTACCACGGGTTTCTCCAGACTCACCTTTTCCGTTCCAATCGTTATATGTGTCATAATTTTCAACTTTCAATTTCCAAAATTCAATTATTTGAGTACTTTTACGGGACAAATTAACAATTTATTTTTCAGATTTCATTATCAAATGATAAATAGAGTATGCCAAATACAGCACAAGAATATGATAAAGTGATAGATATATGTCAGGATATCTTCGTGAAGAAAATGCAGGATTACGGGACAGCTTGGAGAATACTCCGTCCCACCTCCATCACGGACCAGATATATATCAAAGCAAACCGCATACGCAGTATAGAAGAAAAGGGAGTTACCAAAGTTGGGGAAGGGATCGTTCCCGAATTTATAGGAATCATCAATTATTCCATTATGGGACTGATTCAACTTCAACTGGGAGCGGGTAACGACACTCCCCAGGATGAAGTTCTTCGTCTATATCAGAATTATTTCCAAAAAGCGAAGGAATTGATGCTTGCCAAGAATCACGATTACGATGAAGCTTGGCGGGAAATGCGGGTCAGCTCGTACACCGACTTGATTTTGATGAAGATAAACCGCACAAAACAGATAGAAGATCACCAAGGTGCCACGATTATATCGGAGGGTATCGATGCCAATTATTTCGACATGGTAAATTATGCCGTTTTTGCACTGATTCGCCTTGTTGTAGAACAAAAGTAAGGTCTAACCTGAAAATCAATAGCCATGAAACTCGTCAAAAACCTTTGCAGGATCATTGTCGGGATCGTATTCATCTATTCCGGATTCGTGAAGGGAATTGACCCGTCAGGATCTGATTACAAATTCACTGACTATTTCAATGCCTTCGGCATGGGCTGGATGAATGCAACCACGTTGTTTTTTTCCTTTGCACTCTCTCTGGCAGAATTTCTAATCGGAATTGCCTTGTTGTTTAATTTATGGGTGTCCCGCTTGGCGTGGGGTTCCTTGTTATTCATGGCTTTTTTTACCCCGCTGACCCTCGTGTTGGCACTGACGAATCCCGTGAGTGACTGCGGTTGTTTCGGGGACGCTATGGTACTGACTAATTGGCAAACCTTCTGGAAAAATATCATTTTGCTTCTGTTGACCATCATGGTCTTCGTGTACCGGAGGGAATATAAATCATCGCTCCCCTTGATGGAACAATTTTCGTTTCTCGCCCTGGCTGGAGCCGGGATGTTATGTCTTTCCATTTATTGCTATCATCCCCTGCCCGTGCTGGATTTTCGTCCTTACGCTGTCGGCAAGAATATCACGGAAGAAATGAGACTTCCCGAAGGAGCCGAACAGGATCAATACGAAGTAACACTAAAGTACAGGAACAAGCAAACCGGAGAAATCCAATCTTTCACAGAAGAAAACTACCCGTGGCAAGACACGCTGAACTGGGAGTACGAAAGTAGTTCGGAGCGACTGGTAAAGAAAGGATATATCACACCGATTCATGACCTCGTGATCGAACACCCCACGCTCGGAAACATCACCGACGAGATTCTGGAAGACAATAATCATACCATCCTTGCCGTAGCATACCACCTTAACCAGAGTGACACGCAATGTCAACCCGTCATCAACCGACTGGCAGAATATGCCTGGGAAAAAGGGTTCCGCTTCTATGGTTTAACCTCATCCACAGAACAGGACATTGAAGCATATAAAAAGCGGTATCACGTTCCCTACGAATTTTGTACAGCTGACGAGATTCAGTTAAAAACCATGATTCGCTCCAATCCCGGCGTGATCATCCTCCGGGAAGGCACAATTCTCGACAAATGGGCCGGAAAAGATGTTCCTGATGTGAAAGAATTACAGAATACCGACTTGACTGCTTATTGTGTACATTCAAGAGAACAAATGCAACGAATTTATTTGGTTTACTCCATTATCCTTCTTTTCTTTGTAGTATATTTACTGGTTCCACGTAAAAAAAGGAAAAGAAACTATTAAGCATAAACAATTCAAAACATAAAAATATGAGAAAAAAGATTGTAGCAGGTAACTGGAAAATGAACAAAACCTTCGCAGAAGGAGTTGAATTGGCAAGAGAAGTGAATGACTACGTGAGATATAAAGAAGGTGGAGAAGGCGTTCTCGTGGTTCTCGGCACTCCCTTTATCCATTTGGCAAAAGTGGCTCATAATATCACGGAAGCTTCCATCATGGTTGCCGCACAAAACTGCGCAACGGAAAAAGCCGGAGCCTACACGGGTGAAGTTTCAGCCGACATGATCGCTTCTACAGGAGCAAAATGCGTGATACTGGGACATTCCGAAAGAAGAAGCTACTATGGCGAAACAAGCCCTATTCTCGTGAAGAAGGTGGCACAAGCTTTAGATAGCAAGTTGGAAATCATCTTCTGCGTGGGCGAGAACCTCGAGGAACGCGAGGCCGGCAAGCACTTCGACGTGGTGAAGGCCCAGATCGAAGAGGTCGTCTACAACCTCACCGCCGAGCAGTACAAGGAGCTCGTGATCGCATACGAACCCGTTTGGGCCATCGGAACCGGTAAAACCGCTACACCCGCTCAGGCTCAAGAAATGCACGCCTTTATCCGTTCTGTTGTAGCAGAGAAATACGGACAAACCGTTGCAAATGAAACTTCAATCCTTTACGGAGGAAGTTGTAACCCCGGAAATGCCGACGCTATTTTCTCCAATCCCGACGTGGATGGCGGACTTATTGGTGGAGCCTCTCTAAAAGCGGCAGATTTCTTCGAGATTATCAAGGCAAGAGCTAAACACTAAGATAAGGGCTTTTAGTCTTTAGTTAGTATAATGCTTACGTGCAAAAAAATTGAAAGGGGCTTGAAGCCCCTTTTTCCTTATCTAGTTACCCGAACTCGTTTCGCCGTCTCCCCTGTTTCATCGACAGCATGAGCTACATTACGAGCCAGTTCTATAAATGCCTGTCCGGTGACACTATCTTCATCCAAAGCTACCGGGCTACCATTCTCGCCTCCTTCCATGATGCCCTGCACGATTGGAATTTGTCCCAACAGACGCAATCCTTTCTCGGCCGCAAGCTTTTTGGCCCCCTCTTTACCGAAGATATAATATTTATTATTCGGTAGTTCGGCTGGAGTAAACCAAGACATATTCTCTACCAACCCGAGTACAGGAACCTGTATCCCAGGAGATTCGAACATATTGATTCCCTTCACGGCGTCGGCCAAAGCCACCTGTTGTGGTGTACTAACCACGATTGCACCACTCAAAGCTACGGTTTGTACCAAAGTCAAGTGAATATCACTTGTTCCTGGAGGAAGGTCAATCAGCATAAAGTCCAGCTCATCCCAGAAACCGCCTTCTACCATCTGTTTTAAAGCATTGGAAGCCATCGGTCCTCTCCAGACAGTTGCAGAATCCGGATCCACGAAAAAACCAATCGATAGCAACTTCACCCCATATCTCACAACCGGTTCTATCAACTCCTTACCTCCTACTTCTACCATATAAGGACTGGCATCCTCACACCCGAACATTTTCGGCATAGAGGGACCATAAATATCAGCATCCACTAGCCCGACTTTATACCCCAATTTAGCCAAGGCTACCGCCAGATTTGAGGCTACCGTTGATTTACCAACTCCCCCCTTACCCGAAGACACGGCAACAATATGTTTCACCTTCTCCAAGGCCAAAGGTTTCTCCAAGTCATGTACGAACACGGTCTCAATCTCCACGGTTGTATATCCTAATTTCTCTTTCAACAGAGATTCGCATTTCTTTTTCACCGCTCCCACAAACGGGTCATTGGACTTTTGAAATACCAAGCGAAAATCCACCTTACTGTCCTCGACCTTTATATTCTGCACCATATCCAGCGCAACGATACTTTTCGATGTGCCGGGATATTTCACTTCCGACAAAACGTCACGTATCTCTTTTACTACCTCTTGCATAATATTTATTTTTTATAAATCTTCCAGACAAAATTACTGTTTATAAATTAATTTCCCAACAAACATTCCATGACTTACCGACATTCGGTTGTTAATTGCATGTACAAATCATAAGCCCTACGATTTTCAATTCTTATATTTTATCAAGAATCAAAGCCTGCAAACGCTTCAA
>ERZ779869.2697-NODE-2697-length-14343-cov-5.275196_pt1 | contig 14343 bp, 9 predicted proteins | sample MGYA00511557_ERZ779869 | MGnify/ENA primary metagenome ERZ779869 (study PRJEB29588, sample SAMEA2154620) | human gut metagenome | biome: human gut; feature: human-associated habitat; material: faeces | place: Denmark | collected 2008/2010 ...
GCCTGCGGCGCGGTGCCGGGCTTGATGGTCAGCCCCACCTTGCAGCCCAGCGCCCGGACGGCATCGATGGTGGCCTGGATATCGTCCTCGCACTCAAGGTGGAAGTTGTACAGGGTGGCACCGGCCTTGATGAAGGCTTCCGCATACTGCAGCGGGTGGCTGATCATCAGGTGCACATCATAAAAAGCATCCGGCAGGTTTTTGTGCAGGCTCTTGAGCACCGGCACGCCAAAGCTGATGTTGGGCACAAAGTGGCCGTCCATCACATCGTAATGCAGCATCTGTGCACCGGCGTCCAGCACCATGCGGCAGTCTGCACCCAGTTTGCCAAAATCAGCAGAAAGAATCGAAGGACTTACGATGGCCATAATATTTTATTACGCTCCGTTATTTTTAGCAATTTTTATCCCATGCGTTGCGCGTTTTGCAGGGTTCTGCCGGGCAAAAAATACGCGGGCATGGTTATCTTTTAGTTTACATGAAAACGGCCAAAAAATCAAACCCGCAGCCGTTTTTTTCACCGAAAAGTCGTAAATGGCGCAAAAAGTCCATTGCGCGGCAGCATCTCCATGCGCCGCGCAGCTGTCGCCGAAGGCTTGCCATTTTGCAGCAGCTTTCTTTGAAGCAGGACGATTTGGAATGGCCTCCGCGTTGCTCTGGCCATATTCAGCGGAAAGACTATTATTTATATTCGTGTTTGTCGCACTCTGCGGAGTGCGACAAACACATTCTTAGTTTTTTACGCGGGGTCTCCTCTTTTACTTTTTTGCGATTTCGTGGTATACTGACCGGTAAACCGGCAGGATATCCAACCTCTGTCGGAGAACGTGGACGTGCCTTGCGGTCCGGTGCGTCCGGCACACAAAAAATGGAAGGAACCGGGTTTTGTTCTGCAATAATCGGGGATGCTGAGCCGTATATTGAGTGAACGTCCCCGTGAGAACCACAAACATTCCATCGAGAAGCCCGCTTCCGGGCATCCAAGGAGAGTTTATAACAATGGGACAGCTGACCAGAAACGAAGTATTTACCTTGGCGGTGCAGCGTTACAGCGACACCGTCTACCGCACTGCGGTGCATAATTGCCGCTGCACAGCCGATGCTGAGGATGTGGTGCAGGATGTGTTTGAAAAACTGCTGCATTACAACGGCATCTTTGAGAGTGAGGAGCATCTCAAAGCATGGCTGCTGCGGGTGGCCATCAACCGCTGCCGGGACCTGACCCGCGCCGCCCACCAAAAGGACACCGAGCTGGACGAGAACCTGCCCGCCCCTGATGTCCTTGCGGAGGACGGCAGCGTACTGGATGCCATCCGCACCCTGCCGGAAAACTACCGCAACGCCATCTATCTGCATTACTACGAAGGATACACTGCGGCAGAGATCGGGCGGATGATGGCGGTGCCCACAAACACGGTACTAAGCTGGCTGCGGCGCGCACGGGCACAGTTACATACGATGCTGAAGGAGGAGATCGAAGATGAGGTGGTATGAATATAAGATGGAGGTCGATGACCTTGCTGCCCCGGACGATCTGAAGGCAAAACTGCTGGCCATGACCGACACCCTGACTGCGGAGGAAAAAGCTGAGCCCATGATGGCCGCCCCCGCCCCGCAGACCGCTGCACCCGCAGCACCCCTGAATACCGAAGCCAAGAAGAAAAAGCCCATCCACTTCCCGGTAAAGCAGCTGGGCACGCTGGCTGCCTGTCTGGCCCTGTGCGTGCTGGGTTACAGCACCCTGCATCTAGGCATCGGGATGGGCAGCGCCAAAAGCAGCGCACCCGCCCTGTACGCAGCCGAAGGCGCTGCCGACAGCTCCGCTGCTTCTGTGGCAGCGGGCGGGTTTGATCTCCAGCATGCCGCGCTGGATAGCACCCCCGAGGCAGTGAATTACAGTCTGGATGCAGACGACCGCTCTCTGGAAACGGAGTACAGCGGCACCGGCAGCGCCGAGGCTGCTGCCCCCGCAGTGGACAGTGCCAAGATCATCTACACAGCCAACCTGACACTGGAAAGCAAGGACTACGAAACAGCCCGCAGTGCACTGGACAGCGCCCTTGCCGAGGCGGGCGGCTATCTGGAATCCAGCAGCGAGTACACGCGCACCGGTTCCAGCCGCTCTGTAAGCCTGACCTACCGGGTGCCGCAGGCCAACTACCAGAGTTTTTTGGACGCTGTTGCCGCTGCCGGCAATGTGACCTATCGCAGCCAGCAGGCCGATGATGTGACTACCCAGTATATGGACGTGTCCGCGCGGCTTTCTAACCTGCAGGCACAGCGCACCCGCTTACAGCAATTGCAGGAACAAGCCAAAACTCTTTCAGATCTGTTGCAGATCGAGGACTCCCTCACCGAGGTGCAGTCCCAGATCGAAAGCTGGCAGAGCCAGCTGGACTGGTACAGCGATCAGGTGCAGCAGTGCACCGTGTATATCGACCTGAACGAGGTGCAGACCTACACCCCCGCCGACGAGGGCTTCTTCTCCCGCATCGGCTCCGCCTTTACCGCTGGCTGGGGCAACTTTGTAAACGGCTTGCAGCAGCTGGTAGTAGCGCTGGCTTCCGTCTGGCCGCTGGCAGTGCTGGCGTGCGCTGCCGTTGCCGTGGCGCTTGCATGGCGCAAAAAGCACCCGAAGAAGTAACTCCCGTAGAAATCCATTTTTCCGCATGAAGGCTTCCCCGGGCTGGGGAAGCCTTTTGTTCAACCCCGTTGAAAAAAACCACCCCTGTCCCGCCGGGCATCTACGCCGGGAGACAAGGGTTGTTTTGTATATTTTACAGCATTTATTACACGCCGGAATAAGCCGAGAAGCCACCGTCCACCGGCAGGCAGATGCCGGTGATGAAACCGGCTGCCTCATTGTTCAACAGGAACAACAGTGCGCCCACAAGGTCTTTTTCGCTGTCGCCGAAGTGTCCCATGGGGGTGGCGGCAAGGATCTTTTTGGTGCGCTCGGTAGGGGTACCGTCCTCGTTGAAGAGCAGCTTTGCGTTCTGCTCGCTGGCAAAAAAGCCCGGAGCGATAGCGTTGACCCGGATGCCCACCTTGCTGAAGTGCACCGCCAGCCACTGGGTAAAGTTGGTCACAGCAGCCTTGGAGCCGGAGTAGGCAGGGATCTTGGTCAGGGGCAGGTAGGCGTTCATGCTGGAAATGTTCAGGATGTTGCAGCCCTCGCGGCCTACCATCTGGCGGGCAAAGGCCTGCGTGGGCAGCAACGTGCCAATGAAGTTCAGGTTGAACACCATCTCCACGCCGCTTTCGTCCAGATCAAAGAAGGTGACGGTGTCACTTTCCAGATCGGCCATCTCAAAATATTCCTTGTCCGTGTTGGCACGGGCGTTATTGCCGCCTGCACCGTTCACAAGAATATCGCAGGGGCCAAGGTCTGCCAGCACATCCTCTGCTACCTGCAGGCAGTTGGCCTTATTCATCACATTGCAGGTGTAGCCCTTGGCGATGCCGCCCTCGGCTTCGATCTCGTCCGCAAGCTCCTTGAGCTTATCCATGTTGCGGCCCAGCAGCGCCACCTTTGCGCCTGCCCGTGCCAGCGCCTTGGCAAAAATGGAGCACAATGTCCCGCTTGCGCCGGTGACAACAGCCACCTTGCCGGTGAGATCGGTGTTCAGTACATTCTTTTCCATAACATCCTCCTGTTACAGCTGTATTCACTGGCTAGAGTATAACAGAAAAAGACGGTCTTTGCCAGAACGTTCTTATTATAAAATGGGAAAGTTTTACGCTTTTTGCCGGGCAACAAGCACGATATCTTCTGGATGCAGTGCAGACGGAATCGCGCAAAATCGCAAAAATGACCGTTTTTACCTTGAAGATCTTCTAACTCTTCCAAAGCAAAACCAGTATGATAAACGCATGACAAACACATCCTACTTCGGCTCCGCTGCCCGCAGCGGGCTACACTGTTCAAGCGCAGCGGCCTGCGCCTATGACCCACAGAGTTTTGAACAATGTGGGCATTCAGACCCGGAAACGCCGCATTCCGTACCCACAATGTTCAACCCGCACGATGTGAACATTTGACGTAGAATAGTTTCTTTTTACACACTGATCAAATATAAAAAGTTATAATAATATTCTACACTGTTCACGCTGCACAATGTGCAACAGCGGCGGTGCTTCCCACTTTGATGTGAACACAAAAAAGCAGGTTGAATTTAAAAAATTCAACCTGCTTGGTGGTTGCGGGGGCCGGATTTGAACCAACGACCTTCGGGTTATGAGCCCGACGAGCTACCAGACTGCTCCACCCCGCGATATTTACTTTTCGCTTCTCAGCGGCTCTCGCTGACTGCTCAAGTATAATACCATAGGCCGGGCAGAATGTCAACCCTTTTTGCGAAAAAATTTTCGTATCCTCTTGCCACAGCTTTTAATGCGTCATCGTCCGGTGCTGTGCGCGGTATTCGGCGGGGGTAATGCCGTACAGGCGGCGGAAGGTTTTCAGGAAGCTGCTGTAATCCGGGAAGCCGCTCTCGGTGCAGGCGTTCAGGACGGAAACGCCCTCCTCCAGCGCCTTGCGGCAGTGCTGCATCCGCAGATAGGTCAGGTAGTTGTGGATACTCTCCATGGTGCACTCCTTGAACGCGCGGGAAAGGTGCTCCCGGCTGGCGTAAAGTTCCTGCGCCAGCTGCGCGGTGGTAAGGGTCGAGTCCTGATAATGCGCCTGCAGGTAGGCCACCGCGCGCGCGACCAGTACACTGGTGCTGCTGGGGGCAGCGGTCTGTCCGCTGCCGGTGGCCTGCGTGATGAGCAGCATCATTTCAGAGACCTGCGCCTCAAAAACGGTGTCCCGGATAGAGCCCGGCAGCTCCAGACTTTGCCCCATACGGACGAAAAGCCCCGCAAAATCCCACTTACGGCAGGCTTCGCTGTCCAGCACGGTGAGCTGCTGCAGCCAGCCTGTGTTTTTCAGGTTCACGCGCCGGCGGGTGGCCTGCCAGAGAGCATCGTCGATCTGGACGACCAGACGATCCGACTGGTCGTCATCAATGTTGAAGTTGCCGGAGTGGTAGACCTGAGAGGGAAAGTAGACCAGCTCCCCCACATGGACCAGATACACGCTGCCGTCCACCGAGTAGCGTACCGTGCTGCCGCCGATGGGGAGCACCAGCTCGTGGTACGGGTGGGAGTGCACCACAGACTGCTTATTTTCCCGGTTCGTGTACCATGTGACCAGAAGCCGGGTGTCGCGCAGCCCCATCCGCGCCTGTGCTTCCGTAAGGACATTATCTATGCTGGATTCCGGCGCACGCTCCTTCTACACCAAGGCTACTGCCATCCGCACCCCGGCTGACCTGAAGGGTCTGAAGATCCGCACCATGGACAGCCAGATGGCCATCGACATGATGAACTGCCTGGGCGGCTCCGCTACCGTTATGGGTTACAGCGATATCTACACCGGTATGCAGCAGGGCGTCATCGACGGTGCCGAGAACAACGTCACCGCACTGCGCGACCACGGCGACGTGACCAAGTACTACTGCTTCGACGAGCACACCCGCATCCCCGATATGGTGGTCATCGCTTCCAGCGTGTGGAACAAGTTCTCCGACGAGCAGAAGTCCATCGTGGCCGAGTGCGCTGCTACCGCTACCGAGGAGTACAAGGACGCCTGGAAGAAGTTCGAGGACGAGGTGCTGGACAAGGCTGTGAACCAGAACGGCGTCGAGCTGGTCAAGGATGTGGACATCGCCGCATTCCAGGCCGCTGTGCAGCCCATCTACGACAACCTCAAGACCTCTAACCCCACCACCTATGCGGTCGTGGAAGAGATCCGCGCAATGGCCTAAACGCCAACGCATTGCTTTCCATTCTTATCTCCCAAGCTGCGGGCGGCGCACGATGCTGCCCGCAGCTGCGCGGGAGGGAATGAGTTCAAGGAGATGATCTTGTGAAAAAACTGGATAAAATTCTGGATAATGTCATGCGCTTCCTCATGGCAGTGGCAATGTTCGCCCTGCTGGCAGGCGGCACTTGGCAGATCTTTACCCGCTGGATCCTGCGCAACCCCTCCACCGTTACGGACGAGTTTCTGCGCTACGTCCTGATCTGGGCTTCCATGATCGGTTCTGCCTACTGCTTCTACAAGGATAAGCATCTGGCACTGGATCTGGTCAAGGGCCGCGCAAAGGGTGCGTTCAACGTTGTGCTCAGCGTGTTCATCGAGGCCGCCATCGTGTTCTTTGTGGGCTACGTCTTTGTTTACGGCGGCTGGAAGCTGACTGCAAACGCCACCAACGTTTCCTCGGTCATGCGCATCCCCTTCAAGTTCCTGTATTCCATCCTGCCGATCTCCGGCGTGTTCATCATTCTGGCTCGCGCGCTGAAGTATGTACAGCTCTTCGCGGAGCGTAAGGAAAAGAAAGGAGAAAACGCATAATGGTTGCACAGGCTACGTTACTGCTATTCGGTTCCTTCTTTGTCATGCTGCTGGCCGGTGTGCCCATCTCGGCAGGCATCGGCATTGCATCCATCTTCACGGCACTGTTCAGCATGGACCCCGCAATTTTTGCCCTGACCGCCGCACAGCGCTGCTTCTCGGGCATTGACTCCTTCTCTCTGCTGGCGCTGCCCTTCTTCTCTCTGGGCGGCAACATCATGAACAAGGGCGGCATTGCAAAGCGCCTTGTCCGTCTGGCACGTCTGGCTGTGGGCAAGATGCCCGGCTATCTGGCTGCCACCAACGTTCTGGCCAATATGTTCTTCGGTGCCGTTTCCGGTTCCTCCGTGGCAGCTACCTCTGCCATGGGCTCCATCATGGCTCCGCTGGAGCTGGATGAGGGCTACGACCCCAACTACTCCGCAGCCGTCAACATCTGCTCTGCCCCCACCGGCATCCTGATCCCCCCGTCCGGCCCGCTGATCCTTTACTCCATCACCGCCGGCGGCGTCTCTGTGGCTGCTCTGTTCATGGGCGGCTACCTGCCCGGCATCCTGATGGGTCTGTGCGTGGCTGGTCTGGCTGTGTTCATCGCCGTCAAGAAGGGCTATAAGTCCTCCGCCGTCAAGGACCCCGACCCCGCCGTCAAGATCATCATTGATGCAGTGCCCTCTCTGCTGGCCGTCATCATTGTCATGGGCGGCATTCTGGCAGGCTTCTTCACCGCTACCGAGGCCGGTGTGGTGCTTTGCCTGTACTGCGGCCTGCTGTCCATCCTGTACAAGGAGATGACCTTCAAGAGCTTCTACAATCTGCTGGCAGACACCATGGAGAGCAGCGCCACCATCCTGTTCCTGATCGCCGCTTCCTCCATCATGTCCTACGTCATGAGCTACTCCGGCATCCCTGCCGCTATCAGCAACGCACTGATGAGCGTTTCCAGCAACCGCTACGTCATCCTGCTGATCATGAACGTGTTCCTGCTGGTCATGGGTATGTTCCTGGATCTGACCCCGGCTGTCCTGATCTTCACCCCCATCTTCCTGCCCATCACCCGCAGCATCGGCATGAGCGATGTGCAGTTCGGCATCATGCTCATCATGAACTTGGGTATCGGCTCCGTCACTCCTCCCGTCGGCTCCTGCCTGTTCGTTGGCTGCGGCGTCGGCAAGGTCAAGATCGAGGGCGTTACCAAGTACATCGTGCCTCTGTTCGCCGCCATGGTCGTGGCACTGTTCCTTGTCACCTTCATCCCTGCCATTGCGCTGTGCGTCCCGTACCTGTGCGGTCTGGTGCCCAGCCTTGGCTGGACGTTCTAAGCCCTGACTGTTCCGGGTAAAGCAACGAATACGTTGCCCCCATTTCTCTGAAGATATCCTGCATCTGAGGGGGAATGGGGGCATTTTTTATCAAAATCCAACGAGAGGAATAAAAACTATGGAGATCTGCTCCCGTTTTACCGGCATGGAGCGCAAGGACGGCGCTTTCCTGCTGCATACTGATAACGCTGATATCAAGGTCTGCTTTGTGACTGATGAGATCGTCCGCGTCCGCGCAAGCTTTGACCATGAGCTGGCAGAGGAGTCCTACGTCCTGATGACCACCGCATGGGAGGATCGGATGGACGCGCTGTTCAAGGGTGAGCGCACCCGTGTGGAGCCCTTTGCCGCACAGGTCACCGAGGACGACAGCACCCTCACCTTTGCCACCGGCAAGGTGACGCTGGTGGTGGACAAGGACCCCATCAACTTCAAGCTGCTGGCTGCCGATGGCTCCGAGCTGTACAGCACCCTGCCCGGCAACCCCTTCGTCAAGGACGCCAACAACCGCGTGGTGGCTTACAGCCGGATGAAGGAGGACGACTGCTTCTACGGCTTTGGTGAAAAGACCGGCCTGCTGGATAAGAACAAGACCTTCCAGCGGGAGCGCGCCACCGACGCCATGGGCTACGATGCCGAGAAGATGGATACCCTCTACAAGCACATCCCCTTCTATATCCGTCTGGACCGCGACACCCACAAGGCGGTGGGTGTGTTCTACCACAACTTCTACGAGTCCGTGTTCAACATGGGCTGCGAAAAGAGCAACTACTGGCCCCGCTACACCTATTTTCAGGCAGACGGCGGCGATCTGGACTGCTTCCTGATCGGCGGTGACACCATTGCCCGCATCGTGGACAACTACACCCTGCTGACCGGCCGTCCGGCACTGCTGCCCAAGCGTGCACTGGGCTATCAGGGCTCCAGCATGTACTACCCCGAGCTGGAAAAGGACAGCGATGACGCCGTGCTGGGCTTTATCGACACCATCAAGGAAGAGGGCTTCCCCATCGATGGCTTCCACCTGTCCAGCGGCTATACCAGCCAGAACAACAAGCGCTGCGTCTTTACATGGAACACCGACCGCTTCAAGGACCCCAGCGCCTACTTCCACGCCATGAACGAAAAGCACGCCCAGAACGTGCCCAACGTCAAGCCGGGTGTCCTGCTGTGCAACCCCCGTTTCGACGAGTTCAACGCAGATGACGTATTCGTGAAGGACAGCAAGAACCCCGAGACCTACGGTGTCGGCAAATGGTGGGGCGGCGACGGCGCATTCTGGGACTTCACCAAGCCCGAAGGCCGTGCAGCTTGGAAAAAGTACCTCACCGAGTCCATCATCGCCGTGGGCACCGATTCCGTCTGGAACGACAACTGCGAGTACGACAGCCTGATGGACAAGGACTGCACCTGCGATTTTGACGGCAAGGGCGGCACCATCGGCCAGCTGAAGCCCATCATGAGCACCCTGATGTGCAAGGTGGGTGCCGATGCCGTAGTGGAGCACAACGCCAAGGCACGCCCCTACATGGTCTGCCGCAGCGGCAGCGCCGGTATCCAGCGCTACGCCCAGACCTGGTGCGGCGACAACTACACCAGCTGGAAGAGCCTGAAGTACAATATCCCCATCATCACCGGCATGGGTCTGTCCGGCCAGCCCAACGAGGGCGCGGACATCGGCGGCTTTGCCGGCCCCGCACCCACCGAGGAGCTGTTCGTGCGCTGGGTGCAGAACGGCATCTTCCAGGCTCGCTTCTCCATCCACTCCGCCTCCAACGATAACACCGTCACCGAGCCGTGGATGTTCCGGGAGTCTGCAGACACCATCCGGGACGCCATCCTGCTGCGTTACCGCTTTACCCCCTATCTTTACAGCGCCGAGTACGAGGCCAGCCAGACCGGTGCGCCCATCATGCGCGCTTTGGTCTACGACTTCCAGAACGACCCCAAGGCATGGGAGGAGAGCTTCGAGTTCCTGTTCGGCCGGGATATTCTGGTGGCTAACGTTCTGGAAGAGGGTGCCAAGACCCGCACCGTCTATCTGCCCGCAGGCTGCAAGTGGTACGACTGGAACGATAAGTTCCGCTGCTACGAGGGCGGCCAGACCATCGAGGTGCCTGTCACCATGGCTACCATCCCCATGTTCGTCCGCGAGGGCGCAGTCATTGCCATGGCAGACAACCAGCTGATGACCATGGAGGGCGACCACACCACCGCCCTGCACCTCATCGTAGCACCCAAGGGCACCACCACAACGACCCTGTACGATGACGACGGCATCACCAACGATTTCAAGAGCGGCGTGTACCGCAAGACCACCATCACCACCACCGCAGGCGAGCGGGTGACCATAAACTTTGCCTCCGAGGGCAGCTACAAGGACACCGTGGAGACCATCAAGGTGGAGATGATCGCCAAGGAAAAGAGCCCCTTCTGGGTCACGCTGGATGGCCGCAAGATCGAGCACTTCCTCAACCGCCGCAAGTTCGACGCCGCTGCCGAGGGCTGGTATTACAGCCAGAGCAAAAAGGCTGTCGAGGTCAAGTATGCAAACCCCGCCAAGGATCACGCGCTGACTGTTTCGTTTGAACAGTTCGACCTGATCGGTATGTAACACTGTACGGAGGAACCTCTTATGCTGCTGCGTAGTTTTGAATCCTTTGAAAAGACCGAAAACGGCTACCTCATCCACGGCGATGCCGCTGATGTGAAGCTGATTTTCATGACAGACGATATCATCCGCATCCGGGTGCACTTCGACAAGGGCACCCCCATGGAGGAGGAGTCCTACACGCTGGTGACCACCGCGTGGGAGGACCGGATGGACACCCTGCTCAAGGACGAGCGCACTCGCATCACCGCGCTGGATGTCCCCTGCGCCGAGGACGATAAGGCCCTGACCTTTGAGACCGCACACCTGACTTTGAAGCTGTTCAAAAAGCCCTTCCATTTTGAGCTGTTCGATAAGTCCGGCAAGCTGATCTATCAGGATCTGCGGGAGCGCGCCTTTGAGAAAGATCAGATCGGCCGTCTGAGCCACTTCTCCAAGGTGGATCGGGAATACGACCACTTCTACGGCTTTGGCGAAAAGACCGGCCATCTGGACAAAAAGGGACGCCGCCTGCGGATGTCCCCCAAGGATGCCATCGGCCACGACCCCGAGACCGGCGACCCGATGTACAAGCACATTCCCTTCTACATCCGGGTAAATGAGCACGACCTGCGCCCTGTCGGCCTGTTCTACCACAACTCCTACGACTGCGTGTTCGACCTTGGCGAGGAGCTGTCCGGCTACTGGGAGCGCTACTGCTACTACCAGACCGACGGCGGCGACATCGACCTGTTCCTGCTGGCCGGTGAGACCCTGCCCGAGATCCTGAACGAGTACACCCTGCTGACCGGCCGCAGCGCCCTGCCCACCAAGCAGTCTCTGGGCTACTGCGCCTCCACCATGTACTACGCCGAGCTGGAAAAGAACTGCGATGAGGAGATCTACAAGGTCATCGACAAGCACGAAAAAGAGGGCATCCTCATCGACAACTTCTGGCTGGCCTCCGGCTATTCCAGCGGCGAAAAGGACAACCTGCGCTATGTGTTCAACTGGAACCACAAGCGCTTCCCGGATCCGGAAAAGTTCTTTGAGAACATGAACGCCCGGGGCATCAACGTCATCCCCAACCTGAAGCCCGGCATCCTGAAGCACCACCCCTACATCGACCTGTTTGAAAAAAACGATGTCTTTATCAAGACCCCGGACGGCAAGGCTCCGTACTATGGCCGCTGGTGGGGCGGCGAGGGACGCTTCTTCGACTTCACCGGCCCCAATGGCCGCAACACATGGAAGCAGCTGCTGGAGGAGAACATCCTCAAAAAGGGCACCAAGACCGTCTGGAACGACAACTGCGAGATGGACGGCGTGGAGGACCGCGACGCCCAGTGCGACTTTGAGGGCAAAAAGGGCACCATGGCAGAGCTGAAGATCCTGCACTCCAACCTGATGGCCTACACCGCCAAGCAGGCGCTGGCAGATGTGTATCCCGGCGAGCGCCCCTACATCATCAACCGTGCAGGCTACGCCGGTATCCAGCGCTACGCACAGGTGTGGGGCGGCGATAACCTGACCGACTGGCGCACCGTCAAGTTCAACATTGCCACCATTCTGGGCATGGGTCTGTCCGGCTGCTCCAACATGGGCTGCGATATCGGCGGCTTTGCCGGCCCCGCACCCGAAGCAGAACTGCTGCTCCGCTGGCTGCAGAACGGCATCTTCCAGCCCCGTTTCTGCCTGAACTCCGCCAACAACGACAACACCGTCACCCAGCCGTGGATGTACGAGGAGAACCTGCCCTACATCCGTGCAGCCTACCAGCTGCGCTACCGTCTGATGCCCACCCTGTACTCCCTGATGTACGAGTCCAACCAGAACGGTATGCCGGCATGGCGTCCGCTGTTCCTGGAGTTCCCGGACGACCCCAAGTGCTACACCGACAAGAACCTGACCTTTATGTTCGGCAAGAGCATTCTGGTGGCGAACGTGGTGGAAAAGGGCGCGACTACCCGCACCGTCTACCTGCCCGCAGGCTGTACATGGTACGATATGAACGATAATCTGCGCGCATACGAGGGCGGCCAGACCATCGAGGTCCCGGTCACGCTGGCAAGCATCCCCATGTTCCTGCGCGGCTCTGCCGTTGTGGTGACCACCGAGGACGTCAAGCACATCCTCAAGGACACCATGCGCCAGATCGACCTGCTGGTCGCTGCCGAGACCGACACCAGCTTTGTGCTGTACGATGACGACGGTCACACCGAGGACTACAAAAACGGCGTTTACGCCAAGACCACCATCACCGTCAAGGCCGGCGACCGCACCGACATCCGCTTTGCCACCGAGGGCAGCTACGAATCCCCCGTGGAGCGCATGACCCTGAAGCTGGTCAGCAAGAAAAAGGGTGCGCTCTGGGCCAGCGTGGATGGGCAGCAGCTTCCTCAGTACATCGTCCGCGACGGCTGGGAGGCCGCAGAGTCCGGCTGGTACTATAACCTGCCTGACCGCACCATCTGGGTCAAGTTTGCAAAGCCTGCCAAGAAGGACTTCACAGTGACTGTCTCCACCGAAAAGTTTGACCTCATTGGTATGGCAGAGGACTAAAACGCCATCTCCAATCTTCTTTAATTCTTCTTCAAAAACACGATGACCCGCGGGGAGCTTTCCCACGGGTCATCGTGTTTTTTATAGGTTTCAGGCTTCGGTCTGCGTCTCCCGCCGGAGGATGCGGCAGACCATGAACAGGCAGTAGAACATCGCCAAACCCCATGCAAAGGGATTGGAAAGGCAGATGCCCAGATATCCAAGGCTGGTCTTTACTGCCAGCACGCCGCCAAGGCTGCGGCCAATGAGCTCGCCCACGCCGGAAACGATGGCCAGCACGCTGTAACCAAGCCCCTGCAAGGTGTTGCGGAAGATCATCAGCAGGCCGTGGAAGCAGAACAGCATACTCATGACGCTGAGGTACTGGATAGCACACGCCGTGACGGCAGGGTCGGCATCGCCCAGCACCAGCCCCACCGCGTAGGGCTTGATGAAAAAAATCACGCCCCACGCCACGGCGCAGTAAAGCAGCTGCACCATGCAGCCGTCCTTAATGCCCTGCCGGATGCGGTCGGTGCGGCGGGCGCCGTGGTTCTGTCCCACATAGGTAGCCATGGCCATGCCTACGCTCTCCATGGGCAGGGTGAACATCTGGCGGATCTTTTCGCCTGCGGTCTGGGCGGCCACAGCGGTGCTGCCCAGCAGATTGATGGCGTCCTGCATGATGACGGCGCCGATGGCCGAGACCGAATACTCAAAACCCATCGGGAAGCCGATGTAGGCCAGCCGCTTGCAGTGCCTGCCGGAAAGGACGCAGTTTTCTCTGGTGAAGTGGATGTCCTCCACTTTGGTGAAGAACCACCAGGTGCAGAGGATGCCGCTGACGAGCTGGCTGATCACCGTCGCGATGGCCGCGCCCTCGACGCCCATGCCCAGCGGCACGATGAACAGCACGTCCAGCGCAATGTTCAGGAAGCTGGACACCAGCAGGAAGTAGAACGGATGCTTCGAGTCGCCCAGACTGCGCAGAACGGTGGACGAATAGTTGTACAGCACCGTCGCCGGGATGCCCAGGAAGATGATTCGGATGTAGCGCACGGCATTCTCCAGCAGCTCCGCCGGGGTGTGGATGAGCTGCAGCAGCGGGGCCGCAACAAGAGTTGTGCCCACCGCAAAGACCAGACTCATCACCACGCAGAGCACGGCACCGTTGAACAGGTACTTGTGCAGGTCATCCCGGTCCTTTGCGCCGAAGCTCTCGGCCACCGGGATGCCGAAGCCGTTGCAGGTGGCCAGCACGAAGCCCACGATCATAAAATTCAGCGAGTGGGTCGTGCCCACCGCGCCCAGCGCATCGGTGCCGATGCAGCGCCCCACGATGATCGTGTCCACAAAGCTGTACAGCTGCTGGAACAGCGTTCCCAGCACCAGCGGCAGGGCGAACTGCAAAATGCGGGTCAGCGGCCGGCCGACGGTCAGGTCGGTGGTGCCGGAACCCTTTTTGGTTTCTTCCATAAGTTTTACATGCTCCC
>ERZ779869.2699-NODE-2699-length-14341-cov-5.393672_pt1 | contig 14341 bp, 14 predicted proteins | sample MGYA00511557_ERZ779869 | MGnify/ENA primary metagenome ERZ779869 (study PRJEB29588, sample SAMEA2154620) | human gut metagenome | biome: human gut; feature: human-associated habitat; material: faeces | place: Denmark | collected 2008/2010 ...
TTTTACAGCGGATTCATGTATCGGATCTTAGGGCTGCCAGACCAGTTATTCACCCCGATGTTTGCCGTGGCACGTATGGTCGGCTGGAGCGCACACCGTTTAGAAGAGTTAATGAACTGCGATAAGATTATCCGTCCAGCATACCAGAGTGTGGCTATGGATAAGGAATATGTTCCAATGAAGGATAGAATTATCGTGGAATAGCAAAGAGAATTTTAAAATAAAGCTATTTTTGGGAGGAAAATAACAAAAATATGAAAGCGAAAGACACAGGGAGTTCTGACTGGCCAGAAGGTGAGCCGTCAGCAGAACAAAAAGTGACTTTAGAGGACTACCAGCAACTAATCATCCAAATGCGAAAGGCCAATGTACAGTTTCAGCAAATGTGTAACATTCCATCAGGAGAACTGACAATGTTACTCACCCTGCGCCACCTGTTACTGGCAAAGGAATTTGTCATTCCGTCAGATATTGGGGATGCGATGAAGCTGTCAAGGCCAGCTGTATCCCGAATGCTCCATAATTTAGAGCGTAAAGGATATCTGGAAATGAAAAGCAGCGAAGAAGATCACCGCTACGTCAAGGTACAGTTCACCCAGACTGGAAAAGAACTTATCATCGAGGAATTTGAAAAATGCTGTAAGCTCTTAGAGAGGGTAAAAGAGCGAATGGGAGAAAAGGATATGTATAAGTTTCTCTATTATTACAGCCAGTTTTGCACGATTTTAGTAGATGAGATTTTTTGAGTGTCTCTGACAGGAGAAGCAGCTTAATTCATTAGCATTTAAACACCTTCTAATGCTAATGAATTAAGCTGCTTTTTTCTGGCTTTGGAGCCACTCAAAAAGGGTATCTTCTCGGGGCAGGCATTATTCTTCGTATGAGCGAAAATGACTTTGGAGCCATTCAAAAAGGGTATCTTCTCCCGTTAGGAGCGTTTCTCCCTGCCTGCGGCAATCAGAATTCCTCCAGCTTCTTCAGCAATGCCATTTCCCCTGAAACCTTATACTTCGCACAGAACCGACATAATGCAAAGAGAACTTCCCCCAGCTTTTCTGACAATTCCTCATCACTGCTGAATTTTTTCTCTGGATTTTCCCCAGCGGTGCCAAGCTGTAAATTCACAACAGAAGTTAGCAGGTCTTTAAAGACATCTTCATCCTCCGTGGAAAACATTCCAGCGGCGGCAGCCTTTTTCGCAATCTTCTGGCCGCGGATGAGGGCAGGGGAACTTTCTGGAACAAGGGCAATCTCTTCTTTTAAAGAGGTCTGTTTATGTCCTTCTTCCTGAGATTTTAACTTCTCCCAGTCGGCCTGTTGCTGTTCTACACTATCATAATGGCGGCCAGCAAATACATGAGGGTGACGGTGGATCATCTTGCGGGCGATGCCATCGATAACATCTTCGATAGCAAATTCGCCATTATCTTCAGCAACCTGGGACTGCAAAAGTACCTGAAATAAAAGGTCACCAAGTTCTTCTTTTAAATTGGCGCAGTCGCCAGTCTTAGTGAGGTCAGTTACTGCCTGATTCACCTCGTAGGCTTCCTCTAATGTATATAACTTAAGAGATTCATGCGTCTGTGACTTATCCCACGGACAGCCATTCTCTCCGCGAAGTGTGGCAACAATCGCCTGTAATTCCTGAAAATTAAACTTTTTATCCATTATAAATGCTCCTCCTTCAAACAGAATAAAATGGAAAATAATCTTTAATAATATGTGGTCAATATTTAGCTATCCAATTACATTTCAAGTTAAAATGTAATATTGTCCCAATATCTATAAAATCTTTGTATCAAGTAAATACAAATAAAATATAAGTAGAATGCGACTGGAATTACTATCATGCAGAAGTAATTATTAAATATGCAAAACTATGCAAAAGACTATTGTAAAAATATGTTATTTGATTTATTATATCTATATTTTTTATTACCATTATTATTGCTTCTCTTAAATATTGGTAACCTTTTATATGTGCTGGTACACCTAATTCGTGTATTATATTTGTTACTAATGCTTCTAAAACTTCTTCATCTTTTTTATTATTTTCTGCTATATCTATATAAGGTACTTTTACTTCTCTATTATTACTATAACAATTTTGTGCAGTTGTTGGTTTATAATTTTTTATTTCTTTTATTCTTTTTATTAAAATTTCAATATCAAATGGTTTTACTACATAGTATTCTGCTCCCAATGATATAGCTGTTTGTGTTATTTTTGCTTGTCCTACTGCTGATAGCATTATACAAATTGGTTTTTTATCAATGTTTGCTGAATTTATGTATTCTAATACTCCAATACCATCTAAATATGGCATTATTACATCTAGTAATAGTACATCTGGCTGAGTATTTACCACCATGTCGCAAGCCTCTTTACCATTTTTGGCTACTCCTATAACTTCCATATCCTCCTCTTTTTCTAAATATCTGACTAAAGTCATCGCAAAATCTGCATTGTCATCTGCAATCAAAATTGTTGTTTTTTCTTTCACTTCAATACCTCCCAAATTTTTGAATTGTAAAAAATTTACATTTTGAATTATAATATTAATTTCATCTAAATGCAATAGTTTTCTGGAAAATTTTTCTAATTTTGCTTGTAAGTATTTATATTTCAACGTATTTTTTTGTTGTTTTTTCTGTTTTTATGTTTAAAGATTTTACCATCTCCATTTTTTCTTCTGGAATTTCCAGCAATAATTCTATGTTTTCTTTATATTCTGTTTTTACAATTTTTATTTTGTTTTTTTCTAATTCATATTTTATTTGTTCTAAGTCTTTATAAGATGATTCTACTTTTACTTCATAGCCTATTGCTTTTTGTATATAGTCAGTTTTTTTTAATCCTTCTAATGTTGCCCCGAGAATATGCTCTAACTAATCCACCTTTTCCAAGCAAAATTCCTCCAAAATATCTTGTAACTATTACTAATACATTTGATAAATTCTGTTCTGTTAAAATTTTAAGTATTGGAGCCCCAGCTGTTCCAGAAGGTTCTGCATCATCACTATATTTTTTTGCTGTTGTTCCGGTCTAGCTCCGTAATTATATATGCGAAACAATTGTGTTTCGCATCATAATATTCTTTTTTTATCTTTTTTATATATTCTTCAGCTTGTTTAACAGTTTCTATATAGAAAATATTTGCAATAAATCTTGATTTTTTTTCTATAACTTCTGCTCTTGCATTTTGATTAATAGTTTTAAATTTCATCTTTTACCTCTTAAATTTTTATAATCCTGCTGTATATCCTGTAGAATATGCAATCTGTAAATTAAATCCACCGAGTTAAAGCATCTACATCTATTATTTCTCCGGCGAAATACAATCCTTCGACAATTTTAGATTCCATTGTTTTAGGATTTATTTCTTTTGTACTTATTCCTCCTGCTGTAATTATTGCTTCTTCCATTCTTCCAAAGCCATTTATTGTTATTTCAAAACATTTTAAACTATCCTCAATGGCTTTTCTTTCTTCTTTTGTTATTTCATTTACCTTTTTTTCTGGATTTATTTTAGTATATTTTATAAATACTGGTATCATTTTTTGTGGTAGTAAATTATCTAAACTGTTTTTATATTGTTTATTTTTTACTTCCTCAAAATCTCTTCTTATTCTTAAATCAAGTTTTTCTTTATCAAGCGCTGGTTTTAAATCTATTTGTAATTTTACTTCATTTTGTTTTAATAGTTCTTCCACATTTTTAACTCTAAGTAATACTGATGATGTACTTAATATTATTGGTCCTGACACTCCAAAGTGTGTAAATAACATTTCACCAAAATCTTCATACATTGTTTTATTCGAGCATATTAATTTTATCCCTACATTTTTCAATGATAGTCCTTGCATTCCTTTACATATTTCTAGTGATGTATTATTATTACATGTTAATGGAACTAATGCTGGCTTAGTTTCTATTATTGTATGTCCGAAGTTCTTCTACCATTTTATAGCCGTCTCCAGTCGAACCTGTTACCGGATAACTTCTTCCACCAGTTGCAAGTATTACCTTATCTGCTAAGAAGGTTTTATTTTGTTCTGTTTGTACACCTTTTATAGTGTCTCCTTCTACTAGAATCTTTTTTACTTTACAATTGGTAATAATTTTTACGTTTAACTCCTTTAATCTATGATTAAAAGCATTTAATACATCAATTGATTTATCTGAGGCTGGGAAAATCCTTCCTCCTCTTTCTACTTTAGTTTTTACACCTTGAGTTTCTAAAAATTTTACTATATCTTCATTATTAAAATTATTAAAACTGCTGTATAAAAACCTAGGATTTCCTGGAATATTCTTAAAAAAATCATCAATATTAGCAGAATTTGTAATATTACATCTTCCTTTTCCTGTAATTAACAGTTTTTTTCCACATGAATTCATTTTTTCTAATATTGTTACATTATTTCCTTGTTCTGCGGAAGTTATGGCTGCCATCATTCCTGCAGGTCCTCCACCTATAATTAATACATTCATATTTTTCCTCTCTCCTACAAATTATTTATTGCTGTTAGCACTCCAATTTTCCCATACTCATATGTTAATCCCCCTTGTAGAAATGCTGTATATGGTGGTCTAATTGGTGCATCGCAAGAAAGTTCTATTGATGAACCTTGTACAAAAGTTCCAGCTGCCATAATCACTTGGTCTGTATATCCAGGCATGTCCCATGGTTCTGGAATTGAGTTAGAATCTACTGGTGAACCTTTTTGTATTCCTTGGCAGAATTTAATTAATTCTTCTGGTCGTTTAAACTCAATAGTTTGAACTATATCTGTTCTTTTATCATTAAATCTTGGTTCTACATTATAACCCAATTTTTCTAACATTCTACTTGCAAATACTGCTGTTTTTACACTATTTGCTACAACTTGTGGAGCTAAAAATAGTCCTTGTAATATTTGTTTGTTTATTCCTAAAGTTGGTCCAACCTCTTTTCCAAGTCCTGGTGCAGTAAGCCTTTCTGCTGCAAGTTCAACTAGTTCTTTTTTCCCTGCAATATAGGCTCCGTTTGGTGCTATTCCTCCACCTAGGTTTTTAATTAATGAGCCTACTATTAAATCTGCACCTAAGGCTAATGGTTCAATAATATCTACAAATTCTCCATAACAGTTGTCTACCATTATAATTGCTTCTTTATTTACTTTTCTTATCTCAGAAATAATATTTTTTATTGATTCTAAACTTAAGCTTTTTCTAATTGCATAACCTTTAGAGCGTTGCATACATATTAATTTTATATTTCCTTTTTTGGCTCTTTCTACTATTTTTTCTGTATCAAAATCATTTCCTATTAAGTCTATTTGTTCATAATTTACTCCATAACTTCTTAATGAACTTTTATTTTCTACTATTCCTATTACTTCATCTAATGTATCATATGGTTTTCCATTAATACTAAGCATTGTATCTCTTGGTCTTAACATTCCAAACAATGCTACTGTTAATGCATGTGTTCCAGAAATAAATTGATTTCTAACTAGTGCATCTTCTGCACCTAAGCATTGGGCAAATACTTTTTCTATGGTATCTCTTCCTATATCACCATAACCATACCCAGATGTACTTCCAAAATGCATGTCTGATATTTTGTTGTTCTGCATTGCTTTTAATACTTTTATACTGTTACATTCTTTTATTTTGTCTATTTTTTTAAATTCTTCTTGTAGTTCTTGTTCTACTTTTTCTGATAATTCTATTATTTCTGGCTTTATTCCTAATTCTTTGTACATATTTTTCTCCTTTTTTTAAGGGCGGAAAGTATTTATTTCCGCCCCCTATTTTTATTCTTCGTCTTCAGCTTGTTCAGGTTTTTCTATTTCTACTTTATTATTCTTACAAGCTTTTACCCATAAAATTCTTTTATCTTCATAGTCTTCAATTTTATATGTTACTTTGTCAGTTTCTATTTCTGGCATTTCATCATCTTCTGGAATACGTCCTAATAATTCAATTAAATACCCTGATAATGTATCATAATCTCCTTCTGGTATATCTTCTATTTCTAATATTTTTCTTAAATCAAATATTGAAACGCTTCCGCTTATTCTAAATGTGTTTTCATCTATTTGTTCATATTCTGGTTCTATATCATCATATTCGTCAAATATATTTCCAACTAATTCTTCAATTATATCCTCCATTGTAATTAGTCCAGCGGTTCCTCCATATTCATCCAGCACAATTGCTATTTGGTGTTTGTTTTTTTGAAGGTCTCTAAATAAGTCATTTATAGGTTTATTCTCTGGCACAAAGTATGCTTCTCTCATCAATTTTTTAATCTTTACTTCTTTTTTCAAATATACATATGCTAGTAAATCTTTTATATAAAGCATACCTACAATATTATCAATATTATCTTCATATACAGGTATTCTACTATATTTATATTCCTTCAAGTCTGATAAAATATCTTCTATATCCGATTTTACGTCTATTGCATATATTTCTTTTCTATGAATCATTACTTCTGAAGCAACTTTATCATTAAATTCAAATACATTATTTATTAGTTCTTTTTCATTCTCTTCTATAGAGCCTTTTTCTTCTCCAACATCAACCATCATTCTAATTTCTTCTTCTGTTACAACTTCTTCTTCTGACCCTGTAACTCCGAACATTTTAGAAACTACATTTGTTGACCATGTTAATAGTTTTACAAAAGGTGCTGTAAATGTATAAATAAATTTAACAACTCCTATTGTTCCAAAAGCTATTTTCTCTGGGTTTTTCATTGCTACTCTTTTTGGAACTAATTCTCCAAATACAAGTGAGAAATATGAAAGTATTAATGTGATTATTACAATAGATATGTTTGTCCATGTAGTTAAACCTAATGGTAACAAATTATCTAATATAGGTGCAAGTTCACTTGCAAAAGCATCTGCTGCAAATGCACTAGATAGAAATCCTGCAAGTGTTATGCCTATTTGTATTGTTGATAAAAACCTTGTTGGTTCTTTAAGCATTTTTCTTATTTGTTTTGCTTTTTTATTTCCTTCTTTACTTTGTTTTTCGATTTTTGCATCATTTAAAGATATGAATGCTATCTCTGCTGCAGCAAAAAAAGCATTTACTGCAATTAGTATGACTAAAACTATCAGTCGTGAAATCATTTGTTTATTTTTCACTCTTCCCTTCTTTAATATTTAACATTAAATATTATACTAAGATTTATGTTAGTTGTCAAGGCAGGGTCAACTGTTTCGCTTTAAAAATAAAATGTGCTTAAAGTTTCATTTTTAAGCACATCTATTATTTTTATTTTATTTCACCTAAGTAGTATTTTTTCTTTCCTCTTCTTGCCACTATGTATTTGTTTTCTATAAATTTACTACTATCTATTATTGTATCTAAATCTGTTATTTTTTCTCCATTTATTGATATTGCTCCTGTTGCTATAAATTCTCTTGCTTCTCTTTTACTTTTTGCAATTCCCATGTTTACTACAAAATCTGTAATTTCTGTTCCTACTTCTACTTCTGTTTTTTCTTGATTTTTAAATAGGTCTTCTATATCTTTTTTAGACAAGTCTTGGAATTTATTATTAAATAAGTGTTCTGCTAAACTTACTGCTTTTTCATATTCTTCTTTTCCATGTAAAAATGTTATTATTTCTCTTGCTAGTGCTTTATGCGCTTCTCTCAATTCAGGATGTTCATTATTTTTTACTTCTAATTCTTCTATTTCTTCTTTTGATAAAAATGTATATATTTTTAAGTAATTTATTACCATTGAATCTTCTACATTTAGGAAGAATTGATATAATTCATAACTTGATGTTTTATCTTTATCTAACCATAAGGCATTTCCTTCACTTTTTCCAAATTTATTTCCTTGAGAATCTGTTACAAGTGGCATTGTGAAGCCATATACCTCATCTCCTGTAGATTTTCTTATTAAGTCTATTCCTGCTGTAATATTTCCCCATTGGTCAGAACCTGCACATTCTAAATCCACATTTTTATGCTCATGTAAATATTTAAAATCTAATGCTTGTAATATCATATATGAAAATTCTGTATATGTAATTCCTGTATCTAATCTTCTTCTTATTATATCTTTATCTAACATGTAGTTAATATTAAAATATTTTCCATAGTCTCTCAAGAAGTCTAATACATTTATATCTTTTATCCAGTCATAATTATTTACAACTTCAAATCCAAACATTTCTTCTACTTGTTTTTTTAATCCTGCAATATTTTTACTAACTTGTTCTTTAGATATCATTGCTCTTTCTGTTGTAGGCCTTGGGTCTCCTATCATTCCTGTTCCTCCACCTACCAATAAAATAGGATGGTGCCCTGCATCTTTTAATCTTTTTGAAATTAAAAAGCTTGATAAATGCCCAATATGTAAGCTATCTGCTGTTGGATCTGTCCCTATATAAAATGATAAACCACCTTTATTTAACTTTTCTTCTAATTCTGGACTTGATATATCTTTTATTAGTCCTCTCCATTTTAAATCTTCAAATAATGTCATATTTTGCCTCCTAAAACAGAATAAATTATATATTAATACTAATATTTTGTCAACTTCTATTCAGTTAAATTTTTCTTCATTTTATCACCTATTACATTATAATAATCATTTGACTTAGAGTCAATGTGTTTGGAGTACATTTATAAAAAAATTAAAAAGACTGATACTTTTATATCAGTCTTTTTATTTGGCTCCCCAAGTAGGACTCGAACCTACGACCTATCGGTTAACAGCCGAGCGCTCTACCAACTGAGCTATTGGGGAATATATAATTGGCGACTACCTATTTTTCCAGCAGGGTAACCCACAAGTATTTTCGGCATTAACGAGCTTAACTTCTGTGTTCGGTATGGGAACAGGTGTATCCTCATTGTCATCGTCACCACTTTTGCTATTATACTCTTTCTATTTTAAAAATGCAATAGTTTTTTTTAAATTTTTTTATTTTTTTTAAAATCCTATTTTTATTATCAAAGTAAAAATGTTTGTACCTATTGCCGCTGTTATTGTTTGTGTTGATTCTATTATGTTTTTTTAGTATTTATAACTTTTGGAGCTCCCAGGGAGAATCGAACTCCCGACCTACAGGTTACGAATCTGTTGCTCTACCAGCTGAGCTATGGAAGCATTACATAGACGCTATTTTGTTTCTGCAAAAATAGCGTCCTATCTTTTCTAAAAATGTCTGCCTTTTGATTTAGTTTCTATTTCTTCTTTTTCATTGTTTTGCATTTTTTCTAATATTTGTTGATTTGTAGTTTCAGTTGTATTTACTGTATTTGTATTTGCATTATTTATTCTTGTTATTTCTGCAACTTTTTCTATTATCATTTTGTATTTTTTATAATCCATCACAAGATATGCAGATAATCCAGCAAGTGCCACACAAGATACTATTAACGCACCCATTAAAATTTCATATACATTTTCTCCAAACCAATTACTAACTGTTCCTGTTATACCCTTAAACCAGTTTTTTATTCTTCCCATTAAAGTTACTACTGGTTTTTTTTCTTTATTTACTGTAATTTTATATGTTAATACTTCGTCCTCTTCTTCTTCACTTTCTGATGGCATTGTAACAGTTACTATTATTGTGTTTGCTCCTTCAGATAATTTTTCGTTTCCTACTATTTCTATTTTAGCTTGTTCTAAATTTGCTAGTACTTCTACATCTAATTTAGATATTAAATATGATATATCATTTAGAGTATATTCAAATATTTCTGTGCTAAATTCCGGATTTAATAATAATTCTTGTCTATTTCCAGCTTCATCTGTATAGTAAACTTTTATATATTGTACATTTAATCCTTCTCTTTCACGTGTCACATTTATTACGTAATTTGATGTTGTTCCATCTTCTGCTGTTACCACAACAGTTATTACGTTTTTACCTACTGCTAATTCTTCAGTTACTCCTTCAATTTTGTAACTTGCTTTTGAGTAATTAACTGTTGGAACGACTGTAACTTTTGTTATATCGTTTGTAACTCTTAGATTATATTCTCTAGTATTTGTATCAAATACTGGATAAAGTTCATACCCTTCAATTTCTAAACCTTTTAATGTTGAATCATTTGATTTTGGTTCTTCTGGCTTTGTTGGAGTTGATGGTTTATTATTACTTCCTGAATTGCTGTTTCCAGAATTACCATTATTGGTTGAGCCACCATTATTATTATTATTATTGTTATTATTCTCGGATGGAGTTACAGGTGTAACTGGGGCTGGATTATTTACTGTTACAGTTACAGATGTATTAATATCACTAGTTACGCCTGTAGTGCCATCTGTCACATCTCCAGATAAAGATATTGTATATGAGCCAGCACTTGATGTATTTAAAGAATAAGTTTTTGTTGTAGATGTATTATTTCCATCAGGATCATATCCAACAATTTTTCCTCCCGAAATACCAGTTCCAGAAGTTCTTAAATTCCATGTAGCAGCATTGATATTTACTGTTATTGTTACACTATCTCCTACTGTTGCAGTTGTTTTCGTTGCACTTATACTTGCACTTGCTGCTTGTACTTTAGAACTAATAAATATTATTCCTAGCATAACTAATGCAAATATAATTGTCTTTAATTTTGTTTTCATTGGTTTTCCTCCTTATTGATAAGAAATTCTCGTTATATGGTTATATTACCTGTTTCATTTAAATATTTAACAATTTTTAATAAGTCAGCTGAGTTTGTTTTTCCATCATTATTGCAATCTGATGCTCTTAAAAACTCTCCTTCCAAAATAGCTGTTTCATTTAAATGTTTTACTACTTTTAGTAAATCCGCTGAGTTTATTATTCCGTCTCCACTAATATCTCCGAATATTACTAAAGTGTAAGTATTATTATTTAATGTTACCGTTGCTCCTGTTCCACAAACACTACCATTAAGTGTTGCTCCTTCTATATCTGTTATTTTTGTTCCCGGTGCAATTATTAAATTGTTTTCATCTAGTTTATACTTTTCTGGATTATCAGGCGTATCTGGTACATCTGGTTCTCCTACAGTTTTTAAGTATTCTGATGCCATATACCCTTGTGTTCCATCTGTTAATTTTACTCTATACCAATAATATCCATTTACTTGGTATGACATTTTATCTATAACTGTAAGTTTTATTCCACTTGTTAATGTCTGCTTTATAGTTGTTCCAGACGTTCCTGGTCCGTTTCTTAGGTTCACATCTGTAGAAGTTTGCATTTCTTCGTTTGTAGTTGTAATGTCATTAACTGGTGTTAAATACTGTGCTCCATCTGTATCTGTTCTTGCTGAGTATCCAACAATAATTCCTGTACCAGTATCATAAACAACCTTATCCCAGTATCTGCCATCATCAGACATTGCTGTTCCTTTTTCTATTCTTAATAATATTGTTCCTTTATCCGCTGAACCAATTATAGCTCCACCGCTTGAAGCTGTTTGTCTTATTTTAAGAGCTGCATATGAAGTTGTTACCTGTACATTTTCAGTTACAATGTCCATTGTTATTGCATTTGGCATAGGTGATGCTGTTTGTGGCATATTTTCAAAAACTGGTATTATAAAGTTGAAACTGTAATCTAACATTCCTAAATCTCTATAAGCTACATATGTACTATATCCTTCTGAATATGGTGCTGATACATTTTGCATATACTGGTGAGAATATAAACCTCCTGCACTATCTACTTGATATTTTTCTAGATATAAACAATCTTGGTAATTACTTATATAATCTGATGCTAAAAATGATGCTCCACCTTTTATTGCAAGTTCTGGAGTTGTCCAGCTTTTACTTCTAGCATAAGTTAGTCCATTTTTTATAATAGCAGCTGTGTTTCCCCCAGTAGCTCTTATATTAAAATAGTTATAATATCCTACTAAATCTGTACAAGTATTTCCATTATCATCTATATATGTATAATTTCCGTTAATTAAACCACTTGTGCCATCCCCTTGTTCTTGTTTTACCCTAGATGCTAAGTGGTATGGGCTTATTCCTACTTCTTTTGCTGACTCCATGATTATTTGTGCATAAGATTTATTAATTGTTTGTGCATTTCCTTCTGTATCTGTATATGTAACAGCATCTTTATCCATAAAAGTGCCTCTTAATATTCTTTTTACACCATCTATGGTTTGTGTAGATTCATCATATGACAAAGTTTCAAATGCAAAAATGTAACTTTCATTTAGCCAATTTCTAACATCCATATAATATGATACTGTTGACCTTGATGCACAATGCCAAGTTCCATTGTCATATGCTTTTAATCCACAAGTAGAGCACAACCATGGTAGTGAAGATGTTTGAACTAAACTTCTTCCATGTAAAGCCTCTGTTTCATTATATATAGCTGTATTCCAATCTAATCCTGTGTACAATATTGTAAATGTCCAATTAGGATGAGATGTTTTTAGTTCATTTATTAAAGAGGCAACTGCTGGGTAACTATCTTCAGTTAATCCATCTAAGCTTGCTGTTCTTTGCCTTACTCCTGTCGCATATGTTTTATTATTTATAACAATTCCTAGTACATAGTATATTAAAATAGTAAGTATTAATATGCTACATACAATTTTCTTGTTTTTTTCCATATTTTCTCTCCTGTATACTAAATATTTTAGACATTTATAGTATATCGTATCGAAAAAATATAGTCAAGGAAATTCGGGAAAAATCACTTGGTAATTTGTGGGCAAAAAAAAAGATGGGTTTCCATCTTTTTTTATTATTGTATACCATATTTCTTTTTAAATTTATCTGCTCTACCACCTGTTGTTTCTCTTTTTAAGTTACCTGTCCAATATGGATGGCATTTAGAACAAACATCTACTTTTAAATCTTTTTTTGTAGAACCTACTTCCATTACATTACCACAAGCACATGTGATAGTTGTTTTTTCAAATTTTGGTTGTATTGCTTCTTTCATTTTAAGTGTTCACCTCTTCCTTAATCTTTTTAACAAAACTTTATATATTCTATCATATTTGTTTTTATTTTGCAAATATTTTTACTTTTTTTCTTCTGATTTTTCTGATATTGATATTTTTGATTTAATTGTTTCTATTGTATCATCAAAAGAAACTACTTTAAGTAATTTTGATATTCCGTTTATTAAGCATAGTACTACTAAAATTATTAATCCAATTTTTTTCCAGTATTTGGCTAACATTTTTATCACCTACATTTTTTTACTACTTTATAATTATACTTTTATTTATGCATTTTGTCAATATTTATGTGTATTTTTACCAAATTTGATTTTTTTTGTTATTAATGGTATAATATAAACGTATATTTTTGGAAAGGAGAAATGCACCTTGGCTAAAGCACCTGAGGTTTATATGGGGAAATCAAAAGTTTTTGAGGAACATTTTGTTGCTCCCCATACTTATCCTTCCCGGGGCAATGCGCTCCACAAATTGGACTCTATTCGTGAAGGGCACCCATTCTCTTCTGGATGGGTTGAGATTGATTTTACTATCAAGCAGTTATCTGATGGTAACTGGTATTTAGAAGTTCATCACGCCAAATACGAATAAAGTTTAAACCACCCTGACAATAATATCAATTGATAATTTGTCAGGGTGTGTTTTTATACTAATTTTCAATTTGTAATTATAATTTTTTATATTTTTAATTTTATGTACCATAAATTTTCTTTATCTCTTTTGTTGCATTATTTATAATTTCATTTTTAGTATATTCTTTGTATTGATCCGTCTCAAGCACAGAACTATCTACGTCTTCATCTGTTACTTCATTTTCAACTAAAGCATATGTTGTTTCTCTATAAAATTCTAAATATTTTTCTTCAATTCTTCTTAAAACAATGTTTGTATCTTTATTAATCCATACTTCTTTGTAATTTTCATTGTTTCCATTTCTAATAACAAAACAATCTATACCGTTAAATCTTTCTGTTCGTATTGATAATATTAATTTAAATAATCCCGGTAATTCATTCTCATAAGATATTATTTCATTAAAAATATTAAAAGTGTTACCTTTTCTATTTTCTATAAAATTTTGTGTGTAATAATCAATTTGTTTTAAATCATTATATACATAAATTTTATTATATGAATCATCCTCATAGTAACATGTAGTATTATCATAATTATATTTATATTTTCCGTTTTTATAATAGTAATTTGATACTATTTCATAAGTATCATTTTTAGCATAATTGATACTTACCGTTTTTGTGGTTAGTTTATAATTATCTAATGTTTTTAGATATTCTATTTTATCATAAGAATTATTTATAACCTTAGTAACAATCTGATATTTTATAAAAACTCCCATGATAATAGCACCAATAATTATAATTATACAAATT
>ERZ779869.2717-NODE-2717-length-14278-cov-4.504043_pt1 | contig 14278 bp, 6 predicted proteins | sample MGYA00511557_ERZ779869 | MGnify/ENA primary metagenome ERZ779869 (study PRJEB29588, sample SAMEA2154620) | human gut metagenome | biome: human gut; feature: human-associated habitat; material: faeces | place: Denmark | collected 2008/2010 ...
GAACCGGAGTAGGTGTAAATCGCGCCGTCCACCAGGATCGGACAGCCGCAGGCATTCACGTCGTACCCGGAGCCAATGGAGGTAGCCCAGTACAGCTCGGCATCCTTTGCGTAGACCGGCGTTCTGTAATCCACCACGCCGTTGTTCTCATTGTTCTGACGCAGATGCGGCCAGGCAGAGTCAAAGTTGATAAGCGTACCGTTGGCCGGAGCCTTTTCCAACGTAATGGTCAGCGTTCCGTCCTTGTCGGGAGCGGTGTAATGCTCCACCTTCTGACCGATGTATCCGGCGCAGGTAGTGGTGTAGGAATAACTGGCACCAGGGGTCAGGCTGTAGGTACCGTTCTTCTCCACAATACGCTTACCGTTCAGATCATTGGTCAGGAATATGATAGCCTCCGCCGGAGTCGTCTGGATCGTCAGCTGAATGGGGTCGCTCTTCTGGACGTGGACGGTATAGGTCAGTTCAATACTGCCGGTATCCGCATGGCAGACCTGAACCAATATGTCCTCGTTATAAAGATCCGTGTTCAAGGTTGCTTCCGCACCCGCCGGCGTATCATAGCGCACGCCGTTGACCTTGGCATAGTACCCGCCGCAGCAGGCGGTGTCCGCGCTGCTGTTGGGATAGGTTCCGGAAATATAGAGGGCTGTGGTCTCCCGGTCAACCCGCACATAGTAGTCCGTGGTATCCCGGTCAAAGCGCGCTGTCCCGCCGCTGGTGGTCATAAAGGGCAGCGTCTCATCCTTGGTAGCAACGGAAAGACCGGACAGGTGCAACTGCCGGAGCAGCCGGACAGTGTAGTCCTGGTAATAGGATGTACCATCCTCTTCCTTCGAAATGCGGACCGTCACCGTCTGACCGTAACCGGATTTGGCCACCGCGTATGTCAGATTCTGGGCAAGCCCTGTCTGACTGACCGGGTTGGGAACCGTCACCGTCTGTGCAAGGCCGTGGGTCTCCGGGACGGTACTCTGGGTCTGATACATGGCCGTCACGGTTCCGTCCGCCGTAGCCTGCATGGCGACGGAGCTGTTGCAGTCGGACACCGTGTAGTTGTAGGTATGCTCCGCCGCCGAGAACGTCTTATCGGCGGCGTAGGCAATTCGGCTGGAGGCATATGTGCCGTTATAGAACGCCAGATTGGTCAGCCAGTCTGTGGCGACAGGCTCCGGAACAGACACGTTCAGCCCGTTGGAGGCCGTGAAGGTGATCTGGGTATGATACCAGGTATTTTTCGTGGCAATGCAGGTATAGCTCTCTCCGGGAACCAGGTGATAGGTGCCATCCACCGGCGCAATTTCAGAGCCTGCGCCGTTGAACACCTGCACCGTCGTTCCGGAGGGAATGCTCAGCGTCACCGGCACGGAGGATACCTTCTGAATGTGAAGCGTGTAGCTATTCTGTTCCCCATTGGGAGCCGTGACCTGGATCGTGTGATCCAGACTGTTTCCGCTCAACGTCACAGCTCCGCTTCCGGTGACGGTGTAGCCCTCATCGAAAGGATCGGCGGCAATGTCCAGCGTAGAGGAAACGGTCGTCAGACTGTACTCCCGCGCAGTCGGTTCAAAATTCAGGGGAAGCTTCGTCCCTTCCGCCGTGACAGTCAGCGACTTCAGGGTTGGTACACGGGTCACGGTAACGGCGTAGGACTGGATCTGGGTATAGCCGTCCGATCCGGTGTATTGGGCTTCCAACGGGAATGTCCGATTCTCCATACCGGAGGTCAGCAGATATGTAAGCGATGTGGCCGTGCTGTTCCAGCTTCGGGACAAATTTGACATATCCCTGCCGTTTGTGCCGGTATAGATGGCGCGGAGCTTGGTAGCCTTGGTGTCCGGAACTTTTCCCATTGCCGCATTCAGATATACACTGCTCAAAGTGCTGGCGGTATCCTCGATCCAATACTCCACCGTGTGGTCTGCCCGATTTTGTACGACCCGATAAGGCTCCTTATCGGCATCCAGAAGCCGGATATTGCCGAACCACTCGCCGTAGGGCAGGGTCACGGAGACCTTGGCATCGGCGGAAACGGTCAGAGTTCCATCCGTGCGGTTATGTCCGCCGTCGGAAACACTGAATTTATAGTCGCCCGCAATGACCTTAGCGCTGCCGGTTCCGGTAGTGACGTTGCCGTAGGCGTCCGTCAGGGTAATGACCGGTTCCGTCAGGGCGTTTCCGTTCTGGGTGGCCGCCGCGGAGACGGTGTACTGAGTCCCGTCCAGGAGCGCAGCGTATTCCGCAATGGCGTCCTTCAGGTTTTGCAGAAGCGTCGCTGCCGTGTCGGCGTTTGCCGTCCGCAGTCCCTTCAGCGCCGCGGCATAGGCGCTCGCTGCCGCGGGATAATTCTGTACATGGTTGGTCATGTCCAGATAATCCGCCATTTGGAGGATCAGCTGGATGGCCGCGTCCGAATACGTCGAGGACACATGGATGCAGATGGCCTTGATGGAGGAGGCCTGTGCATCCAGCTTGTAGCCGCCCTTGTCGTAATAGATCATATAGTTGGCGGAAACGCCGTTGACCTCATAAATGAAGCCTTGCTCCAGGCCAACGAATTCAATGTCCGAAGCGGACAGCGCTTCCTGAATGGTCTGGCCGGTCTTATAGTGGATTCTGGTTGGTTCCACGATGGTACTGTTGGCGTTCATGGCAACGAACACGAAGCTGCCGTCCTCTCCCTCTGCGGCCATTGCCGTGACGGGAATGATGGCAGCGGCCAGAAGTACCAGGCCAAGCAGCAGCGCCATTACTCTTTTGCGCATTTTTCGTTCTCCTCCCTATTCTCAGTACAGGCAGTTCCACAGCCGATACCGTATTTTCTCCCAAATCGTCCATCTGCCCTTGCAGGCATCCAGCACACGCATGGCATACGCGTCCACGTCCTTGCGCTGCTCCGGAGTCATTTCCTGGGTGCTGAACAGCGCCTTTTGGTTCAGCTCCGCGGCCTCCGAAGCGCCCTCCGGGGGCTTGGCCGTGCTGTGGCGCAGCAGACAGACCGCATAGCCGTAACGCATGGCAATGGCTTCCCGGTCATCCGCAGCATCAATGGCTGCCAGCTTTTTCCGGAATGCCCTGCGGCGGTGGAAAATGTATCCGGCCAGCAGCAAAATCAGCAGCAGCGGGAGAAGCAGCAGATAGTGGGTATCCAGCGAGAAGGTGAACCGATCCTGTTTATGTTCGGTGATCTCCTCCGGCTTTTCGACCTCTACAAATTGCCGCGTGTTGTTCCAGTAGGTATTCTCGTCCGGGCTGTCGCCGCCGAGGGACAGCTCCTCGTCGTCAATGTATCCGGGGGTTACCTCAAACGGGACAAACCCGACGCCGCTGACATAGTATTCCGCCCAGGCGTGGGCATTTTCCTCTGTCAGTGTAATGGCCTCACCGGCCTTGTAACGGGCCGCATCCTCCGCCGAGAGGAAATAGCCCTCCACATAGCGAGCCGGAACGCCCATATAGCGAAGCATCAGCACTGCCGCCGTGGCATAATGGACGCTGTAGCCATGCCCGCTGCGCTCCAGGGTATATTGCAGGAAATCCCCGCTGCCGTTCATGGTTCGGGCGCTTTCGTCGTAGGTCATGTTCTCCCGGAGGTAATCAAAGATAATGGTGCGGATGTCGCCAATGGTTCGAGCCTGACTGTCCAGCTTCAGCTGTCGCTGGAGAACCGACCAGCTGTCCTGGGTCATTTGCAGATCCACGGTTTGCAGATAGTCGGAATACGCCTGCTCTTTGGAAAGATAGGTCTTGATATTTTCCCGCCCCTGCGCCGTAGATAGGTTCCGCTGAATCTGGTACCACTCCGGCACGCTGCCCTTCAGATAGGACAGGCTCTCTGCCGGCGGAAGCATTGTGTCTCCGATACGGTCCGCTTCCAGCGTTTCGCTGCCATAGACGGCATATGGGTAATAGCCATGGGCGGAACAGGCGGAGAGATTCTGAACGGTCATGGACAGCGGAACCGCCGTATCCGTATAGCTCTCTGCCAATCCGATCTGGCTCTGACCATAAAAATTGGCCTCATGGAGCCAGTAAAAAAGGTCTTCATACTGGGCGGTATCCTTCGTATCCGCCGTTTTCCAGCCGGTGCCGGTATAGGTGTCATAGACCTGCCCGCGCAGATACACCTTTTCCGGCTGCTCCATGGTGACTTCCAGCGCCGGCGCGTCACTTTTATTCCAGGCAGGTAAGTTTCTGAGATTTCCCTCCGGCATGGAATTGGTATCGCTGTCATAGCGCTGATGGTGTATCCGCGTCTGAATAGTATCCATCAGGTCGGTGTCCAGGCCGCTCTGGAAGGACAGCCCGACCAGCAGGCACAGCACCGCGCACAGAACCGTCAGAATCAGCTGTGTCGGAACGCCTGTCAAGGACTCTCCCGCCGCCGTGCGCCGCACCATCAGCAGCACGGCACCGGCAATCAGCAGTCCGCCGCCGATTCCTACAGGAACCAGGCCCAGCAGCATTGCCCCATAGCAGGGCAGCAAAACCGGCAATGCCAGTACCAGACGTCCGCTCCATGCGCTGCGGCTGAAAAGCAGCGATACCAGCAGCAGAGAGACCGCTGTCGCTAAGGGCAGACAGCGGGCATCCGCCGCCGCAAAGTCCAGATATATCTTTCCGTTTTTTTCCGTCAGCAGGGTCAGGAAATCATTTGCCAGGGTGCCGAAGCCGGGCAGTATCCACCTGTTCAGCGCCAGACTCAGCAGAAGCAGCAGTCCGATCCCTACAGGAACGACCCAGTTCCCGATATCGCTCTGGTAAACGGCAAACAGAACCGCCTGCACCAGAAGCGCGGCCGCCGCCATGCCCCACCAGGGGTAGGGCACGGAAGGAAACGCCTCCGCCAGCAGAAGGCAAAAGCCCGCCGTCAGTACGGCGCAGACCGTTCCGGAGTCCCAAGGGAAATACATTCCTTTTTGCGCCGCCCCGGTGACAATGCATTGGAGTCCGTTTTCACTTTTTTGCATGATCGGCTAAACCTCCAGTCGCTGCATCGTCTCCGAATAATTCTGGGGGGTAAAGGTGGTGGCATTGGGGAACGGCTCCTCCGTGCAGAGGACAAAATGCACCCGCTCGTCCGTCATCATCCGCTCATCCGGCTTCACGCCGAAATACAGGATACGGCTGTAATCGCCCATTTCCGGCAGGCGGCAATCCGCGCTGCCTCTGGTCTTTACCAATTCCGGGATTGCCTGCAAAAGCTGGTTCTCGTCCAGAATATCCTGGGCTTGCAGGTCGTCCTCCTCCGTCCAGCACAGAGTGTACTGCACACCGCCTTGCAGCAGCGCCGCACCCGCGGAGGAAACGACCTCCGCCAGTGCATCCATCTGCTGCGGCGTGCCGGTACGCTTGTCCCAGAACACCAGAAGGGAGCGGCTCTCCGGCTGGCTGGCCTCCTTCAGGATCAGCTCGTCCAGCTTGGAGGACAGCTTCCAATGGATCTGACGGATGTCGTCCCCGGGACGGTACTCCCGGAGCTGGTACACCTCGCTGCGATCCTCTCCCCTGCGGTCAGATGCACCGTCGTCCGCATAGGCCGGTCTAGCGGTCATGTCCGCGTCCATAGGAAAGAGATTCGGGAGAATGGTCAATCGGGCTTCCGCCTTGACAGGTGCCTGCATGGAGAGCACCCCCAGATAGTCCAGCAAAGTAAACCTGCTGATGCGCACACGCAGCCGGCCGCAATAGCGACTTTGCAACAGGATATTCTGGCTGCTTTCGCCTCTGGCACCGATGCCGCCGGTCAACGTCACCGTCTGCTCTTCCTCGGTCAGATCATTGCGGATAGAGACACGACAGCCATAACGCATTACGGGCAGCAGCGCCGAATTGCGGATACGCACCCGGCAGCCGGCCGCGGTACGTTTGGCAGCCGTCGCCGGTATCAGAATGTCTGCCTGCAAATGTCTTCGGACATATGCGTTGACCGCCCACGAAGCCAGTGGCAGCAGGAGCAGCAGGCAGAGTCCGGCAAGCACCCAAAAGGAACCGCTTGTAATGAGCAGCGCCGCCAGAGCCAGCAGCAGAAGCAGGTAACACACGGCGCTGCCTAAAATCTTTTTCTTCATTTGTCGGAAAATTCCCGGATATCCGGCTTCTGAACCGAGGTGAGGATGTTCTGAAGGATCTGCGCCGCGGTGTATTCCTGAAGACGTGCCTTGGCGTTGAGGATCAGGCGATGGACGCATACATCCGGGAACACGGCGCACACATCGTCGGGAATCACATAATTCCGCCCCTCCAGATAGGCGTTGGCCTTGGCCGCACGGGTCACAGCCAGAGCGCCGCGGGGACTGACGCCCAGGGTAACATAGGCATTGGAGCGGGTCACGTCCACCAGTTCCGCGATATAGTCATAGATTCGGTCTGCCACGTGGATATCGGCAACGTCCGCAATGAGCTTTTCCAGCTCATCCGGCGTCGTCACCGTCTGGCAGGCAGAAAGGGGATCCACATGATGGCGGTCCTTCAGCAGCGCCGCCGTGCTCGCCCGATTGGGATAGCCCATACTCAGTCGGATCAGGAAACGATCCAGCTGAGAGGCGGGCAGCATCTGGGTACCCGCGGAACCCACCGGGTTTTCCGTTGCCAGAACGACAAAGGGCTTGGGCAGCGCCCGGGTCACGCCGTCCACCGTGACCTGCAATTCCTCCATGGCTTCCAGCAGGGCGGATTGGGTCTTACTGGAGGTACGGTTGATCTCGTCCGCCAGCAACAGATTCGTCATAATAGCACCGGGCTGATATTTCAGCTTGCCGTCCGCCTTGTCAAATACGGAAAAGCCGATAATATCAGAGGGCAGCGTATCGGAGGTGAACTGGACGCGTCTGGAATCCAGTCCCAGCGTCTTGGAAAATGCCTTGGCCAGCGTCGTCTTGCCCACACCGGGCACATCCTCCAGCAGCACGTGACCCTGGGCCAGAATGGCCAGCAGCACCTTGCGGACGATGTCCTCTTTGCCCAAAACAACTTTGTTGACTTCCGCCTGAATTTGTTCTGTCAGCTTGTTCATGCCTTTCTCCTCTTTCTGACGATGATGCATATCGCGCCGGCCGCGATCACGACTGCCGCGCCGATTCCAACGTAGAGAATGGTTCTGTCGGCACCCGCCTTCGTCTGTGCCGTCTGGGTGTCCGGGCTGACCGGAACGTCTGGGGCGGTATACGTGCCGTCAAAATGCAGCACCCACGGCTGCCCCGCGCGGACACGCTGTACAGCCACCAGCGCAAGGACGGATTGCTCCGTTGCCATGCCGTCACCTGCCCCCTCCAGCGTGTGGCTGTAGGTGCCGTCTACCTGGCGGAATCTGGCAAGCTGGGTCAGCAGGGTATGTCCGTCTTTCACAAAGCGGGGATCCGTGTCCGGATCAATGCCCAGCGCGCACAGAGCCAGAATGACCTGCGCCGTACTCTCCGCGTTTTCATCCCCATAGGCGATATACCCGCAGGTATCCGTCAGCTGACCGGAAAGGTATTCCAAAGCCGCGTCGATCTCGGTCTCCAGCTCGTCCCGGTAGGGAGCCAGCGCCTGTACCGCCATGGCGGTGATGTCCACATCCGATTTTCCGGGGATCAGGCCGAAGCCGCCGTCCGGCTCCTGAGCGATCACGATGGCGCTGACCATATCCTCTCTGGAATACTGGGCATCTGCCGGAACCTCCGTATCCTGCGCATCCAGGGCAATCAGCGCCCAGATCCAGCCGTTCAAGCCCTGCGCGCCCGGATCACGGGCATAGTTGTAGGTTCCCTCCGCAATCAGGTCAATGGCCGAGCCGTCTGGCTTCGTTCCAAAGTCGGTGGGGTCGCCGCCCAGCGCCATTACCGTCAGGGCGATCCGGTGGTACTCCGTAGCCTTGTTCTTATCCAGGCAGCCATTTTTCGCGTAGGCGTTTTCTACATAAGTTCTCAGCGCCTGCAAATAGTCGGCGTAGCTTTCCTCCGCGCCGGACAGTGCCATGGCCATAGCAAGCCAGTCGCAGACGGAAGTGCCTGCGGGGAACTGCTCCTGATCCTTCAGAAGCTCTCCCTTCTTCCCGCCCAGGGCGGACATTCCCTCCGCGCTTTGGGCGATTTCCGCATCCAAAGACGACTGGGTTTCCGCGAAAGCCATTGTGGGGATCAGAAGCAGTACGCAGAGCAGCACCGCTATCAGTTTCGTTCCGTTTTTCATGCAGCTGCCTCCAAAATTCGTTTTATCAGTCTCTGGCAGTAGACGAGCTTATCGCCCCAGTATCCCCGCGTCTCCCGCCCCATGGCCTGTATGGATGCCTGTTCCGCAGGATCCGGCTCGCCGGGGTCGGTCGGCTCCGGTTCGGTCGGCTCCGGTTCGGTCGGCTCCGGTTCGATCGGCTCTGTAGGCGTCGGTTCCGTGGGTGTCGGTTCACTGGGGTCTGTAGGCGTCGGTTCCGTCGGATCCGGTTCGGTGGGAGCTGTGGGGGTCGGATCCGTCGGGTCGGGATCTGTGGGGTCCGGCTGTGTCGGATCCGTTTCGCCGCCGGTAGCCGGGATGGTATCCGTTTCCTCCTCGTGGCACCTGGTGCAGCGATACAGAATGTACCCGTCCTCCGTTTCGGTGGGTTCCACCCGTTCCACTTCCTCAAAGTCGTGATCCAGAGCCTGATAGCCGCCGTTGATCCACAGGCCGCAGTAGCTGCTCAGCGCGCCGTAGCCGCCTCCGGTGGCATCGTAACCGCCGATGTCCTTGCCGTAGGACAGAGTAAAGCGCAGATAGATGGTAATTCCGTTGCGGACCTTATAGCCGCTCATACCGGTTCCCTCATACAGTGTTCCGTTGATGGAGTACATCCAGCCGGAACCCTGGGTGTAGTCAAACTCGCCGATGCTGTCCCGGTCGTAGTTGTCGTTGGTGGTGATGCCGTCCCGCAGGATCAACTCCCAGAGATGCTCCGGAACGTCGGCGCGGTAGGCGATGTCGCCCCGGTTGATACGGCGCAGATAGAAATTCATGGTGGCCGTACCCTGATAATCCGGTTCATAGCCGCGCTCCTGTAAGAAACGCAGGACTACGGACGCCGCCGTTTCGCCCTCTACAATGTCCAGCGTCCCGCTGTCCAGGATGCCCAGGCCGATGGTGGTCGCGTCCAGCACCACATTCACCGAGCCTGCCGGGTCGCCCTCGCTGATCTGGTGATAGATAACGGTGTAGACCTTCATGGCGGAGTTTCCGTTCCCGTCCCAAGCAAGCACCCGGACGATGTGGGATTCTTCGTCGCCAATCTGGGGTGCCTCGAAATTCAGCTCATAGCCGTAACCACTGGCGTTGCCGTAGCTCATTTCCACAACTTTTCCGTCCAGCGTTACCCGAATTTGATTGGAGTAAATAGGGCCTGCCCCCAGCTTCTCATTTGTTTTGGCGATCACCGTAAGTTGGAAAGTCTGAGAGGTCATGTCCAGGCTGGCTCCGTCCAGATTGGTGACGATGGAAGGTGGATAGTCGCCGGATTCCGGATTGTCGTCATCGGCAAGGTCGGCGTAATAGCCCACCCGGTACTGAACCAGGCCAAGGAAGGTCTCCCCATCGTAGAGGGACAGGACGAACAGGTTTTCCGCGTTGAAATCCAGCTGCGCCTCATAGTTCCGGTTGTCCGGGGAGGTCAGCAGCAATCCGTTGCCGGAATTGGTCTCGTTTTTCAGCCGGACTCGGATGTGCAGGTCGCCCTTGCCGATTGGATAGGCAATGAAGGTCAGCTTTCCGTCCGGAAGCTCCGTTTTGGTGAGCTGCTGGGTCTTCAGGGTCGTGTAAATACGGGGCGTATCGTCTTCCTCGCCGCTGCCGTGATCGCCGCCTGTTCCGCCGTCATCCCCGTCGTCGCCGCCGGTACCGTCGCCGTGGTCGCCGGAATCCTCCGGGCCGCCCTTGGTGTCGTCTGGCTTATTGCCGCCCTGATTATCATCGGGATTCTCCACGAGCTTGTCCGTAGGCGCTGTGGGATCCGTATCCTCCTCGCCCCGGGTCGGTTCCGTTGGCGGCTCCGTCTGATCCTGCCTCTCCGGTTCCGTGGGAGGCTCCGTCGGCTCCTGGGTCGGGTCGGTATTTTCTGTTCCTTCGGCGGATTCCGCGGACTGGGCGTTCCCCTTTCCGGAACCCTGTCCGCCGGTATTGCCGGAGCCTTGCAGGGATTCCGCCCGGAGCTGCTCCGGCTGGGCGTCGATTGGGTTGTCCGGCCTTGTCCGCCCGGAGGCGATCAGTGAGCCGCCGATCCCCGCGACCAGCGCGATGACCAGCAGAATACTCACGGCGCTGAGCAGGCCGCTGCGTTTTTTCATATGGATATCCCCCAAAAAACAGTTTGGATCCTTACCACTGTCCCCCGCGGCGGGGGATAATGGTAAAGCCCCAAAATACGGCGAATTGCCTCCCCTCCCGTTAGGGAGGGGAAGCAGCTGATTCGCCCGGATTTACTTGGAATTTGCTACGACCGCAACGGCGTCCGCGGAATTGACGACCTTATCGGAGTTCGTATCCGCACGCAGGAACTTCCGCACGGAGACCTTCTCGAAGTCGGTGTACTTGCCGGTGTAGATATCGTAGGTCAGTTGCGCGTCGTTGATGTCCACAACGCCCGTCTCGTTGACGTCATAGCCGGCGGCAACCTCTTCGGCTGTGGCCGCAGCCTGCGTGATCTTGGCTGTGGCTTCCTCCACAGTAAGATCAGCAGTGCCGTCCACGATCACCAGCCAGCTGTACGCATTCTCGTCGTAAGCGGTGGTCTTGTACATGACGTTCTCGCCGTAGGCAAAGGCCTTGCCCTCTTCGGGGGTGCCAGTCACAGTCACCAGGAACACGGTCTTGTTGTTCATCTCCACAAACTTGGAAACGGCGACGTCCATAGTGGTCGTGGTAGACTTCTTGGCGATGGTAATGACCAGATCGCCGGTCACGTTGGCGATGGAGTAGCTGCCGTTTGAACCCGTGACGGTGACAGCCTTGCCGCCCATAGTCGCGGTGATGGTGTACTCGAAGCCGTCCTGCTCATTTACGGTGAAGGTGTAGGCCGCGTTCTCCTGGACGGAGGATGCGCCCTTGGCATCGCCCGCGCCGGTGCCCGCGAAGGTGACGCTGTAGGTCGTCACAGGCTTGGCAACCTTGTTGCTGTTGATGACGATGTCGCCGGTCACGTCCGCGCCGGGGATGGTGTAGGTAGTGGTGCCATCGTCATTCGTAGTAGCTGTAAAGCCTGTGTAAGCCTTGCCGCCGATGGTCACGGTCACATTGTAGGTGTAGCCGCTTGCGGGGGTCAGCTTGAAGGTGTACTCCTGATTGTAAGTAGCGGTAGTATTACCGGTGATATCATCGCCCAGGGTGACATTGAAGCTCTTCGCCGTCTTGGTGCTGGTGACGGTCACGTTGCCGTTGACATTGGGAACCGTGTAGGTGCCGTCCTCGCCAATGGTGGGGTTGACTGTCTCGCCGCCCACGGTAACGGTCACGTTGTAGTCATAGTTGGGATCCTTGGGCTTGAAGGTCAGATCCTTGCCGGCCTCGATGGTGGAACCCTCCGCGTCGGTACGGGTGAAGTCGTCCGGCAAGGTTACGGTGTAGCCGCTGACAGTCACGGTAGCCGCGGGCCGCAGGATTTGAGCATCGGGAGCATCAGTCTCGATGGCGTTGGCGTTGGTATCCACCTTTGCGGATGTAACCGTCACATTGGAAGAACCCTTACCCGCCAGAACCTCAAACTTCAGGGTCAGCGCTTCGCCCAGCGCCGCTTCCTTGCCGTAGCGGACAATGCGAACCGAGTTGTCGCCGAGCATCACGCGGTTGCCCTCTTCATTGGTTTCTTCCATGTCCAGCTTCAGAGCGCTGGAATCATAGCTGAAGGACATGTCATAGGCGTTATAGCCGGTAACACTGTCATCGGAGTAGCCAATGGTCACGGGGATTTCCACGGTCTGGCCGAAGGCCGCCTGCTTGTCGTCTCCCATGGAGACGGTGTAGCCCTTTTCTTCGGTGGTCACTACGGTAACATCAATGATGTTGCCGGCCAGGTTGACGCTGTTATCCTCGAGCGTATCGTAGTCGGGCAGCGCTTCGGTTTTGACCTCGATGCGGGCGTTTTCCGCCGTAATGTTCTCTGTTGCCATGAAGGTAACAGTTGCGATCTTGCCAGCGTTAAGGGTGACGGGGTCACCGGAAGGGCTTAATGCGGATACCCGGACAGCATTTTTGCCGAGGATATCAACATTATCTCCCACCATTCCAGCAGTAGAGCCTATGGACGTCGTGCATCCGGGTTCAAGCTCGCCGCTGGTCTTGACATAAGCATCCTTGTCAAAATAAATTGCCCACTCCCAGTTATTCAGGTTGGAAATGGTTTGGTCGATGGACAGGGTAAGGGTGATCGTGTCGCCCGGCTGAACCTCGGTCTTGTCAACCTCCACTGTCATAGTGGGAAGATCATCCGCAAACACGGCGGGTACAAGGCTGATGATCACCGCGATCGCCAACAGAAGGGAAATCACTTTTTTCATTTCGCGTTAAACCTCCTTATAATTTTTAGGATTCTGCGGGGAAGTTGCTCATTTTCCCGTTTGCTTTACGATAGATCAGAGCGGCGTCCGTAGAGTTCACAGCGCCGTCTCCGTTCACATCCGCCGCCGCTTTCTGAGAATCCGGCAGCGTGTACTTTCCGTTTACGGAACGGTAGAGGATTGCCGCGTCCGTGGAATTGATGTTCCCATCCCCGTTCACATCTCCATACTTCACTTCCGGCTCCGGGTCAGGCTCCGCTTTCGCGTACTCAAACGTAAACAGCGCCACGGGTCTGAAATTCTTGCCGCTGCCGGATTCCAGGGTGACGGCCATGGCCGTTCCGTCCGCATTGCGGACATAACGGGTAACGGGTGTGGTGACGGTCTGGGTGCCGTCGTCATTGGCCTTATAGCTGCTCTCCAGCGTGACGGAGCGGATGGTCGCCGAGGATACGGCGTCCGCCGCCAGATCGGTCTCGTAGCCGTAGGCCGTGGCATCCGCGTGGTAAATGTCCACGTCCTTGCCGTAGGTGATGTCCACGGTCTGCGTTCCCTCCGGCACGATCACGTGGTACTTGGGAACTTCCTCGTAGACGTTCCTGAATTCCTCGCTGTCCTCACTGCCCAGAGAGACGATGCCCTCGTAGGAGATGTTCTTCCCGTCCAGGGCTTTGCCGTCAACGGAAACGGTCTGGAAGGGGCGCTCCAGCTCCGCGGTTCCGGATACGGTCAGGATGGCCGTGGCCGGGGCGATCTTGGCGTAGTTCGTTCCGCCGGAATCGTCCGTGGGGATCTTCCGGTTGGGGTCGAAGCCCACAATGTAGTAGGTGCCTTCGTCCTTTGGCACAGTGAACGTGAAGGTGGCCTTGCCGCTGCCGGCATCCTTGAGCATGTCCAGCTGCTCCCAGCTGTCGCTGTACAGGTACACGTCCAGATTCTCGAAATCGTAGAAGTCGCCGTCCTTGAAGGTGGTGCCGTAGGCCTTGGACGTTACCGTCAGCTCCGTGCCGGGGCGGACGGTGTAGGCGTCCTTGTCGAAGCAGGTGAACGCGCCGCCGCTGGAATAAAAGCTCCAGTTGGTGAACATGGCCACGTCCCAGGTATCCCCGTCGGACAGCAGAATGTAGTCTGCCGTGGAGCCCCAGCCCGCAGACATCAGGGGATAGACGTGGTTGCGGTAGTACATGAGGTTTTCGTCGTGGCCCCAGAACTGCTGCATGTAGAGGCTCGTGGGATTGCCGGTGATGTTCAGTGCCAGCAGATTGTCGTTGTACGGCTTTTCGTCGTTCATATTCAGGACGCCCACGTTGCCGGTGTGGCCCGGGATCCTGACTCCGCCGCTCGTGACGTCCGCGGGCGACAGGCCCAGATAATAGACGCCCAGCAGGTACAGGTACAGGTGCAGGGCCGTCGGGCGGCGGACGATCGTGCTGTTGATATATTCGCCGCGGCCGTCCTTTGTCTGATAGCGGTAGAACTTCTCAAGTCCCTGATTGGCCAGATCGAAATACGGAACCTTCACAGGCAGGTGCGCAAGGATCGTCCCGTCCTTTCCCATGAGCGGCATGCCGTCACTGGAGATGGTCACATAGACCGTGACGGAGCTGGCGTCGGTCTCGTCGTAGTTATACTGCCGGGGGTCGCCGTCCTTGCCCTCCTTCACCGTGATGGTGATGGTGTGCGATGCGGTGACGGTCTCGTCCTTCGTGCAGGCGGCGGTGATCGTCAGCGCATATTCGCCCACGTTCGGCTGGACGAAGAACAGGTACATGGCATTGCCGTCA
>ERZ779869.2718-NODE-2718-length-14278-cov-4.397033_pt1 | contig 14278 bp, 22 predicted proteins | sample MGYA00511557_ERZ779869 | MGnify/ENA primary metagenome ERZ779869 (study PRJEB29588, sample SAMEA2154620) | human gut metagenome | biome: human gut; feature: human-associated habitat; material: faeces | place: Denmark | collected 2008/2010 ...
AGGAGGCCTTTTGGGGCAAAGGAGGGCAACAGACATGACAAAACAGCCGCAGCAGGAGCAGCCGCAGAGCCCGTCGACCGGTGAAGAAAAGACGAACACGCAGGACACCAATCAGCCGGAAACCGCAGCGCCGGAGCCTTCACAGAGTGACCCGGAGCCGCAGACCGAAGCGCCCGAAAAAACGACTGGCGCTGTGGCGCTGCATGTCGTATGGATCGTTCTTTTCGCGCTGCTTGCGCTCTGCGTTTGGCAGCTGCTGCTTCTGAGTCTGCGGAAAGCCGCGATGCAGACAGGCTCCAATAACAAGCGTGCGGTTGCGTATTGGCGGCATATCGAATTTTTATGTAAACTTGATAAATCGGAACCGCCCGACGAGCTTCGGAATCTGGCGCTCAAGGCGCGCTTCAGTCAGCACAAGCTCGATGGCAGCGAACTGGAACTGCTTCGAAGCTTTTCCGGGCAGAAGACGCAGCAGCTTCTTGCAGATTCCGGCTGGCTCAAACGCCTCTGGCTTCGTGCTGGGCTTGCGCTGCAGCCGGGAAGCCGGCGATAAAACACGCGCCGGTGTGCCGCAGATCGCAAATGACACACCGGCGCGGCGCGCTTGACAAGCGCAAAAAAGCATTGTACAATACACAGGCAAATGCCCCAGTAGCTCAGGGGATAGAGCATTCGCCTCCTAAGCGAAGGGTCGGACGTTCGAATCGTCTCTGGGGTGCCAGACAAACGCGGAAGAAGTAACATTCTTCCGCTTTTTTTGAATCACAGGAAAGCGCAAGAGAAAGAATCGAATGAGGCAAATTAAATGAATGTGATCAGCTTGTTCAGCGGCTGCGGCGCTCTGAGAGGAATTGAAGATGCCAGAGGGCAGCTTTTCTTCGATTACATTCGTATCTTGAAGGAATTTCGTCCCAGGTTCTTTTTATCCGAGGAGGCAGGGTACGATGTTTCTTTGACGATGGTCAACGCGAAAAATTATGGCGTTGCGGAGGAACGGAAACGTGTTTTTTACATCGGATTCAGAAACGATCTGCACATCGATTTCGTATTTCCGAAGGGCTCAACCGAAGACGACGAGAAGAAGCTGACATTGCGGAACATCATTTGGGATCTGCAGGAAACCGCAGTTCCTGCCGGACTGAAAAACTACCACAATCCGGAAGCAATCAACAACAACGAGTATTTCACCGGCGCGTATTCTCCGATTTTCATGAGCCGCAACAGGGTAAAGGGCTGGGACGAACAGGCCTTTACAGTGCAGGCATCCGGTCGGCAGTCATCTGAACCTCTGTGATGTCAAGCAGGAGTTTGTTGACCGCGGTGTGAATCTGATTTACCAGAGCCTCGACAAATTTGCCTCCAAGGGCAAGATCAGCGAAGAGGCGGTTGCGAAGATCAAGGAAAGCGGCATCACGACCTACACCTCGATTGCCGAGGCAGTCAAGGACGCACAGTTTATCGTCGAAGCCGCTCCCAAGCGGATGGACATCAAAAACAGCACGCTCGCACAGATTTCCGCAGCCTGCAGCCCGGACGCGGTGATTTCCACCAACTCCTCGACAATGAGCATCACCGAGCTTTCCAAAGCAGTAGAAAAGCCGGAGCGCTTCGTCGGCGTCCACTATTTCTTCCCGGCGGTTCTCATGAAGCTCGTCGAGGTCATCCGCGGCGACGCAACCTCCGATGAAACGACTGCGTTTGCAAAAGCGTATGCCGAGCATGCCGGCAAGACCGTCGTTGTTGCGCAGAAGGACCGTCCGGGTTTCATCGCAAACCGCATTGTCGCGCCGGTTGTCGTCTACAACGGACGCATGGTCGACCGTGACGGCTTTACGCCTGCCGATATTGACCTGTCCATGATGAAGAACGGTCAGAAGATGGGTCCCATGGAGCTGGCGGATTTCACGGGCGTCGATGTGACCTCGTTCTGCCAGGACTACTATCACGAGCATCTGTCCCCAGAGTATGAGCCGTCCAACGCGGCAAAGAAGCTTCTTGCAGAGCACAAGCTCGGCAAGAAGACTACTCACATGGCCGGAAAAAGGTCGCCCCGTGATCGACGAGAGCCTGTATACCGGCAAGTATAACCCCGACATTCCGAACTTCATCCAGGCAAATGAGGCATGCAAGCTTCTGGAAGAGGGCGTCTGCTCGCTGGAAGAGTGCGACACCGCCATGGAGCTCGGATACAACATGGAAGGTCCGATTCATTACATCCAGAGATTTGAGCCGCAGCAGATCGCAGACGCGCTGAACGCGGTTGCCGATCACTTCGGCAAGGAAATTTTCAGACCCGTTGCTACCATTACCACGGGCGCATATAAAAGAGGCTGACGCAATTGCGCCCATTTTCGCTGCAAACTGCCGTCCGCTTCTGAAAAGAGGAGAACAGTATGAAAAAGTGTATTATCATTCCGGATTCGTTCAAGGGAACCATGTCTGCGCTGGAGTTCTGCCAGATTGCCGAGAAGACGGTCAAGCGCCATATGCCCGGTTGCGAGGTGCTGACCATTCCGGTGGCAGACGGCGGAGAGGGAACGGTCGACTGCTTCGTCTGCGCGCTGGGCGCGGAGAAAATCGAGCGCAGCGTCTGCGGTCCGTGGCAGGAAAATGTCTCTGCCGCCTACTGCGTTAAGGACGGCACCGCGTTCATTGAAATGGCGCAGGCGGCTGGACTTCCGATGGTCGGCGAGCACAAAAACCCCGCGAAGACGACGACCTTCGGTGTCGGCAGCCTGATTCGCGATGCCGTGGAGCAGGGCTGCAAAAGCATCGTCATCGGTCTCGGCGGCAGCTGCACCAACGACGCCGGCGCCGGCGCTGCCGCAGCGCTCGGAACGAAGTTCTATAACGAGAAGGGCGAAAGCTTTGTGCCGACCGGAGACACGCTCGAACAGATCGTGTCCTACGATACGGCAGAAACTGAGCGCCTTCTTTCCGGCTGCACCGTCACTGCCATGTGCGACATCGACAACCCGATGTACGGCGCGCAGGGCGCGGCGGCAATCTTTGCGCCCCAGAAGGGCGCGGATAAAGAAATGGTCGCGCTTCTGGACCGGAATCTCGTCCATCTCGGAAATCTCATGCAGCAGAAAACCGGGGCAGATATTGCAAACATGCCGGGTGCTGGCGCTGCGGGCGCATTCGGCGCAGGCATCGTCGCATTTCTGGGCGGCAAGCTCCAGTCCGGCATTGAGACCGTCCTCGAGTGCGTCCGGTTTGACGAGCTGCTTGCGGGCGCTGACATGGTCTTTACCGGCGAGGGGCAGATGGACAGCCAGAGCCTGCACGGCAAGGCGGTCATCGGCATCGCGGGAAGAGCCGCGAAGAAGCATGTTCCGGTCACGGTCATCGTCGGCTCCGTCGGAGACGGCGCAGAGGGCGGCTATGAGATGGGTGTGAGCGCCATTTTCAGCATCAACCGCCGCGCCGAGAGCTTTGATATCTCTCGCGGCAAGACCAGACAGAACTTTGAAGCAACCATGGACGCAATTGTGCGCCTTCTGGCACTGAAGGCGTAAGAATGGGGGAGACGGCAATGGACCAGATCAGCCCGGGGCTTCAAAGTGCGCTCGCTTCCTGGGTCAACACGAAGAACATGCAGCCCTGAAACAGGATGCTTGCCATTGGAAGCACCTGAAAATAGGGGAGCATCGCGTCCATGCCCATCGCTTTTCCCGTGGGGTCGAGCAGCATCATGCATGCGCCCGCAACCGCACCGAGACCGATGAAAAGCGTCCAGAACAAAAGCGCGCGCCGGGTCGGCTGGAATCTTGATGGCTGCTTCATGTGAATTCCTCCATACTATGCTGCCGGAAAGGGGAAAGAACCCTCCGGCTGCGTTCGATCGATAGGCGAACGGCGTGCACGAAAGGTTCCCCGAATCCATCTTTTTTGCCTATAACGTGTCAGAAGGTCATTTCCAGCCCAACGTGCAGATGGTGCAGGCGATTTCCCAGGGTTTGCTTCAGAATATCGTAGGCGCGCTGCCCGGTGCAGTGCCCGGTACAGACAAATTCCAAACCGGTTGCGCGGATATTCTGCGCGACCGCGCGAATCTCGGCGTCGGATTTGTTGAACAGATGAAAGCCTCCAATGTAGCCATAGACGTGCTTGCCGGGGAAAGTCTCCCGGACCTCCCGGATGATGTTCACGACCCCGCCGTGCGAGCAGCAGTTGACGATCAAGAGCCCCCGCTCGGTCTCCAGCACCAGACTCTGCTCATGCGAAAAATCATCCGGCACGAGCCCACGTGGTGTTTTCTGATACATCCGTTCGCGCTTTCCGATCTGCGATAAGCCCGGCGTCTTGTGCCCGATCAGATACGCGCCATCGGAAAGCAGATAATCGCCGGAAACATGGACGATGCGGTCTTTGTAATCCGTCAGGACATGGCGCGAAAGACCGATGTATTTGCGGAAAATCAGATATCGGGCGTAGCAGTTTTCCTGCGCGCTTTCGCGAAGATAGAACTTTGCCGTCGCGTTTTCCTGAAAGAAGCGGACCATGCCGTTCGCGTGGTCGTAGTGCGCATGACTGAGCATCGCGCAGTCGACGTCCCGGATGGAAAGACCGAGCGCGCGCATGTTTTCGGCAAACAAGCCGGACGCGCCCGCGTCAATCAGAATGCTGCTGCCCCGATGCGCTGCGAGAATCGAAAGTCCCCATTCGCCATGAAGCGGCTCCTGCGGAATATTATCTACAATGACGGTCAGTTTCGTCTGCATGGTGTTTCACCCTTTTTCGTTTTTCTCCATTGTAAGCGCAAAGCGGCAGCCTCGTCAAGCGTGTGCTCGGATGATTCGCCTGCAGCGGAAGGCTCTCCGGGCAGGATGGAAAACTCCGGATTGTAGACGAAACTCCCGTCCGTGTAAAACCAGACAAGACTTGCGTTTGTGCCGTCCGGGAAGCGGAAGATGGCAGTCAGCTCACTGCTGCCGTCGCCGTCTAGATCGGTAAAATCGCAGCTTTGCAGCGCGTCCTGTGCGCCCTGCATCGCCTGCGCGTATTTTGCAACGGCAATCAGCTGTCCGCCCGACGCGTTGTCCCAGAGCAGGATTTCTTCGTCACTGACATCCAAATAGACCGTTTGCTCCGAGCTGCCAAGCAGCATGGGGTAAGAAAGCTCGCGCGCCGGTGCTGTCGGCTGCTCGGGTGTTTCCGGTTCCGGGGAAGATGGCTCCAGCCGGGCATAGACATCGGAGCGTTCCGTTGCTGCTGTTTCGCAGGTATCCGCTGTCCAAATGCTGGTTTCCATTCGCTTCGTTTTCAGAACGACCTGCTGAATTTCACCCTTGACGGGAATGGTCACATCAAAATCGCCGGTTTCAAAGAAACCGAAAACACGTGGATGCGGCTGTCTGGTGTGCAGCCGCCGAAGCAGCCATCGTAAACGGCCTTTCCGTCTTTGCGCACAACCATGCCCGCGATGTTGCTGTAATCGGTCCGGATGCGCTGTTCCAGTTCTGTAAGCTGCATACCGTTCATACCTTCGCCTCCGGTCGTGTCTGGAGCCAGCGGTCCAGAAACTGCATCTGCGCTTCGGTGTGGAACCAGTGCTCGCCGCCGGGCATGACGGTCAGCGCCGCACCGGTTTTCCCGGCAAACGCCGATATGGTCTGCATGGAAGTCAGATTGTCGTGTTCGCCGTACACAATGCGCGTCGGAACCTGCCACACAATCGGGTGCTCGCGCACATAGCGCAGATACTGCATGGAAAGCGTCTCGCCGAACTGGGTCGGAATTTCCTGCTTTTCCGCCAGCTCCTGTTCTGTTACACCAGCCCAATGCATCATATTGCCGATTAACCGCTCCATGTCTACAACAGGGGAGATCAGGTACGCCTCATCGACGGTTGTCTGCGAAAGAGACGACAGGGAAAAGAAGGCGCCGATGCTGTTTGCGATCAGTGTCAAGTGGTCGCAGCGGTCTCGCAGCGCCCGGAAAAATGCCGGAAATTCCTGCTTTGCCTCCCAAGGCGTCTGCGCGCGGTAATCAAAGCCGATGACCTCCGCGCCCGGAAAGAGCGCTCTGTAGTGTTCGGCTTCTTCCGCAGAGCCTCCTTTTCCGTGTACGTAGATTACGATATGTTTCATAGTGTGTACCCGCTCCTTTGCCTCAGGTTGATGACCGTCCGGTCAGAAATTCCTTCAGCCAGACGATGCCCACCGCCAGCAGTGCAAAGCCGCCGGAAAGCAGCGTCAATACAGTATCGCAGACATCCGCCAGAACCGGATGCATATTCATAAAGTTTTTCATGGTTGGTTCCTCCAGTCTTATTGAACCCGTTGGTAATATTTCCGGAAGCGGATGGTTTCCTGCAAATCCGTTTCGCTTGCAAAGAGCCCCGGTTTCTTTGCAACTGCCAATGCAAAATCGACATACGCATTCGCTCTTGCAGTGGCGACCTGTTTGTCGCAGACCCAATCGTCGTCTGATGCATGCGTCGATTTCACATCGTGCAGGATTCCGGCGTGATCCAGCACGTCCACACCTGCGCAGATTCCGTCAATCAAAGCACCGCGCTGCTTCAAATTCCGCAGAAGGACTTTCACCTCTGCGGTGTCGATCCCGGAAACAGCGCCGCCCGGAACGATAAAGCTTCGAATCTGCGCTTTGTCCAGGTCCTCCAAAGACGCATCGACATGCACGGAAAACCCCTCCATTGCCCGAACCGGCTTTCCGTCCGGCGAGCAGAAAACCAGATCGCAGTGAGAGTAGTTCAGAAAATAGCTCAATATCACGATTTCGTAAAAGCAGCACCTGTCATATACCAGAAACACGTCCTTCATCCGGATACGCCTCCTTCGCAGATTTCGTTATGGTGCGCATATGCCGCGCGATCGCTTACAGAATCCCGAGCAGCGCCGCACCGGCTGTGGTCTGCGCCGCCTCATCCTCGGTCTGCTTCCGGTTCGCAAAGCCTCTTCAAGCGCTCCAGCGCCGCCGGATTGTTGGCAGCAATGCGCCCAAGCACCGGACATCCGTCCATTTGCGCGCAGTCGGCACAGGTATCAAAGCCCTTCTCCCGGACGCAGGTATGGATGGGACAGAGCTTGTCGCAGAACGGCGTTTTGGGACCGTCTATGCGGCAGCCGGTGCAGGACATCATGTCCGGCGTAATTGGTACCCCGTTGAGCTTCGACCAAAGCGCAGCAGTTTTCTCGCGCAGGGCAGTATCGTTTGTAATCGTTGCGATTCTGGCGTCGCAGGCTTCGCAGTCCAGCCCGCAGCAGCCAATCAGTTGGTTCGTGTGTTTCATCGTTGTCTCCGTTCCTCTGAATCAAAGTATTTCTTTCGTATAATAGTGCCGTTTCCCGGTGTAAGGATATGCTTCGAGGGTAAAAACCTCCCCGTACCCATGATTCTTGTAAAAACTGGGAGTCTGAAAGGAAAAGGTGTCCACAAAGGCATATTTGCAGCCGCGGCGTTTTGCATCCAGTTCCGCAGTCTCCAACAGCCTGCCTCCGATGCCTTGCCCTCGGAGCGATTCGCTGACAAAAAGATACCGGATGCAAAGCCAATTCCCAAAGGTTTCTCCGGTCAATCCGGCGAGCTTTCTGCCCATTTCCTCTTCCAGGAATATGCCGATAGGAACGCTTTGGGATGCCTCGCGGTGCGCGAGATTCTATTTCTTTAACATTTCGTGGATCTCGCGGATATCGCGCTCGTTTCCGTCAGCCGTGATTCTGAAATCCATATGTTTTTTCACCTGCCTTACCAAGCTTTTGCGTCTTCCTTCTGTTGCAATTTCCGGACTGATGCGGCAGTTATGCCCGCAGGACATCAGACAGCGCGAGAACAGAGCAGCCCTTGCTTTCGTAATAGGAGAGCAGCTCCGGCAGCTTCCGTTTATCATAGCTTGTGATGCAGTCCGACAGCACATGGACGGTATAGCCGTTTTTTCGCATATTGAAGCTGGTGGATTTGATGCACGCTGCGGCGTCGGCTCCGGCAAGATAACACTCGGAAATCCCATGCTCCTGCAGGAAGGCGGCAAACGCCTCACTGGTCAGGGCGTTGCTTTTTGTCTTCGTAAAGATATGGTCGGACACGACGTTCAGCTCCGGCACCAGCTCTGCGCCGCGGGTTCCGGATTTGAAGGTCCTCGTTCCAGCGGACAGGTTGTTGTGCTGGATATAAACGACCCACAGGTCCTTCCGGACCGCCCAGTCGATTGCCTCGTTGACGTTTTCGATGATTTCTCTGTAGTTTTTCGTGATGTCATTTTGCAGGTCGATGACGACCAACGCACTGTTTTTCATAATGGGTTCCTCCAATGTTTTTCATAATGCTCTGATATTCCGGCTGTCCGACGCGCAAAAAGGAAAACGCAGTGCAAACCGGTTTTCCGGATTGCACTGCGTCTAAGCGTCTGGCGTTTTGATTTCTTCCAATCTTCTGTTGCGATAGCGAACCACACAGGCGTATTTGCACTTCGGACAGAACAGGGGAAAGTCCTCCAGCACGGTATGCTGCCGGATCTGTGTTCGCGTTTTGCCGCCACATTTCGGGCAGCAAAGCCAATCGGTTTTGACATGTTCTTCCTTCACCATTCAAGACCACCTCGGTTCCCTTGCAGCTTTGACAGCTGCAGTACGTCAAATCCGGTTTTCATACGGTTCGCGGTCTTCCGTATCTTTTTCATGCTGGTTCTTCTTGTGCTGCCGTCGCCCCGCTCATTTGCCGACCAGCGCGCGAAAGACAGCGTCCCGGTCAAAGGTTCCTGCCGCAAAGCCGGGGACCTCCTTGATTGCCTTGCAGATGCTCAGACTGAAGCCGGTCAGAATGCTCCCGATTTCCCGGTCGGAGTAGGGGCAGTCTCCGGTGACAATCAGGGTGGCAAGACTGTGGACCACGAGCCACAGATCGCGGAAATAGACGTCGGCTTCCTCCGGTGTGATGCGATAGATCTGAACCAGCGTCGGGCGGACTCTTTCCTGCAGATGCAGCATCGCGTCCATCGCGCCATAGGAAGGGACCTGCTTCTGCGTCAGAAACAGCAGCCGGTAGAGCGCCGGCTCTTCGCGCGCAAAGCGGATGTATTGTATTCCGACGCCGAAAAACGGAATTTGTTCCCGCAGACCTTTTTCCGTGTAGCTGTCATAGACGCGCACCGCCGCGTCATAGACTGCCTGCTTGATGCCTGCCATGGAGCCGAAGGCGGTAAAAACCGGCTGGGTCGACGTGCCGAGCGCGCTTGCCATTGATTTTGCGCTCAAGCCCTCCATCCCTTTTTCCCGCACGACGCGCAGTGCCGCTTCCACCATTTCTTCCTTTGTAAACTTGTTCTTCGGAGCCATTGCAGTTGTCCTTTCCGCCCATCGTCCTGCTGCTTCACAACGAGCATTATATATTACCTATTATACATTAGCGGGCTTTTCCTGTCAATACAGCACGGCTTGACAGGAAACAGTGTTTTTGCTACCATATAAACGGAACAGAAGGACCGCAGGCTTTTTAGGTACACGAGTTAGTGCAATCTAACTGCTTGCCCGAGGGCATGAGTCAGAGATGTTTAACAGGAAGCGATAATCCCATGGCGTAAAACGAACTGTTTGCTCTTGCCTTCGTTGCGCCATATCTTGCAAGCGGCAAGAGAATTCCGCCGCAGACAATTCAGGAAATAATGCGCCGCTCGCTGTATCACATCAAATGGTACTTTGCGAGGACCGATCTGAACACCGACAGGGGCAAGGCGGAAAACAAAAAGAGCATCATGAAATATGTCAAATGGTACACGCCGGAAAAAGAGCGGCAATATCCGACGTCCTTCAAGGTGGATTTCGTCGGGCAGCCGTATGAGGGCGCGTGCTATTATTGCATTACCCGCTGTCCGGTCTGCGCCTATGCTGAAAAGCTGGGCGTCTCGGAGCTGATGCCCCAGTTCTGCGAGCTGGACGAGGTGATGATCGCGCTCCAGCACGGCGTTTTGCACAGGACGCAGACGATCGCGGGCGGCGGGGACTGCTGCGACTACTTCATTACGGGAGACAAGGCGCAAGCTTCCGGCTGCGCATGTTTTTTGGAAGAATGTTTGCGCTGCAAAACAATCGGGTCTGGCGTAAAGTTTGCTCGTTGACAAGCAATTTCCTTTTCCGTATAATAAAAAAGGCGAGTACCTGCCGGCAGTCAGGCTAAATAGTCTGGCTGCCGTTTTTATTAAGTAACGGAGGAATGCGCATGAACATTACGGTCTATCTGGGCGCAAAGGAAGGAAATGACCCGGGGCTTAAAAAAGCGGTGCAAGAATTGGGAACGTGGATTGGTTCAAGTGGAAATGCGCTTGTTTATGGCGGCTCGAAATCCGGGCTGATGGGCGCAATTGCAGACAGCGTTCTGGCTGCCGGCGGTGAAGTGACCGGTGTGGAGCCGGAATTTTTCATCCAGGACGAGTTTCAGCACGCCGGTCTGACGAAGCTGATCGTGACGAAGGACATGCCCGAGCGCAAAAGCAAAATGATCGAGCTGGGCGATGCTTTTCTCGCGTTCCCCGGCGGCACGGGGACGTTGGAGGAAATTACGGAGGTTATGTCCAAGGTTTCCCTGAAGCACCTGAATGCGCCGTGCATTCTCTACAATTTGAACGGCTATTATAATGATCTGAAGGCGCTGCTGGATCACATGATCGAAAAAGGACTTTCGTCCAGAGAGCGGCAGGAGGGAATCTATTTTGCTGCGAACCTGGAAGAGATCAAACGGATTCTGGAAGCTGGATAAAGCCGAACGGAGCAGATACACAGCGCAAGCCTGTCAAGACTGACGGCAGGCGCAGGTGTGTTTGAGCCAAAAGTGCGCGAAAAACCGCAGTATGCTTGCATACTGCGGTTTTGCCTGTTATTCAGCCTCGCGCCATTTGCGGCAGCGTTTTGCTTTTCTGCGCCGGGTAACGGCGGCGGAAATCAGGAAGAACGCAACCACGGCGGCAATGGCGGCAAGCGTCAGGGCGAGATACAGCGTGGTATTTGCACCTTCGGTTTTGACCGACAGCCACAGATCGTTCATCGTCTGCGTGGCTTCGACACCGAGCTCGGCGAACGATTCGCTGCGCGCGAGCGTCTCGTCATCCGGGTAGGAGACAGGGCTGGAGATGACTTCTTCGTCCAGATACTCCTTCGCGGCGGTCTCCGGTGTGGAGTAGCCGATGTAGTCGAGGTTTGCAGCCGAAATGTCCGGGCGGCACAGGAAGTTGATGAAGGCCTCTGCGCCCGCCTTGTTCTGGCAGCCCTTCGGGATGCACATGGCGTCGATGAAGATATTGAAGCCCTCTTTCGGGTGGCTGAAGCCGAGATCGGGGTTTTCCTCGACCATGGTCAGATAGTCGCCCGCGTAATAGGGGGCCGCCCAGGCTTCGCCGCGCTCCATGCGGTCAAAGATCTGGTCCATGACGTAGCCCTGCAGGACCGGGGACTGCGTGGCGAGCAGATCGGCGCAGTTTTTGAGCTCCTGCTCGTCCTCGGTGTTGAAGCTGTAGCCCAGCATCGACTCGGCAATGGCGAACGCGTCGCGCGGATTGTCAAACATCAGGAGCTTGCCCTGGTACTTGGAGTTCCACAGGCAGGACCAGCTCTGCGCGTCTTCTTCCGAGACGTAGTTCTTGTTATAGATCAGGCCGACCGTGCCCCAGGTGTAGGGGACGGAATAGGCATTCTGCGGATCATAGGCCTGATCGCGGAAGGCCTCGTCAATGTACTCGTAGTTCGGGATGTTGGCGAAGTCCAGCGGCTCGAGCATATCCTCGGAGATCAGCTTGGCGATCATATAGTCGGACGGGATGATGACGTCGAACGTTGTGCCGCCGGTCTTGAGCTTGGTGTACATCGACTCGTTGGAATCGAAGGTCAGGTAGTTGACCTTGATGCCGGTCTCCTCCTCAAAGGCCTGGATCACGTCCAGACTCTCATCCGTGCCGTCGGAGATATACTGGCCCCAGTTATAGACCGTGATCTCATTGGCTGCGGCGTGGACGGGCAGGGGAAGGGCGCAGAGCAGAAGCGTGAGCGCCAGCAGGAGGGAAAAGACTCTCTTTTTCATGCGCGGGCCCTCCTCGGCTGCTGGCGGTTTTTCTCGGACTTCGCCTGCAGCAGGTTCATGACGACCATCAGGACCAGGATCACGATGAACATGAGCGTAAAGAGTGCATAGATCTTCGGCTGGATGGGCTTTTTCGTGTAATTGTAGATCTCGACCGGGAGCGTGATGAAGCTCGAGCCGGTGACGAAATAGGAAATGACGAAATCGTCCAGACTCATTGTGAACGCCATCAGCGCGCCCGAGATGATGCCGGGCATGATCTCATGGATGACGACCTTGGTGAAGGCCTGCATCGGCGTGCAGCCGAGATCCAGCGCGGCCTCGACCAGATCCTTGTCCATCTGCTGGAGCTTCGGCATGACGTTCAGGATGACGTAGGGGAGATTGAACGTGATATGCGCGATAAGAAGCGTCCAGAAGCCGAGCACGGAATTGGTCTTCAGCACTGTCCCCGCGAACGCAAACAGCAGCGCCAGCGCGACGCCGGTGACGATATCCGGGTTCGTCATGGGGATGTTGGTCATGGTCATGACGGCGGAGCGGAGCCGCCCATTCATGCCATGGATGCCGACGGCGGCCATCGTGCCGACGATGGTCGAGATGAGCGTGGCGAGCAGTGCGATGATGACCGAGTTGCGCAGCAGCGTCAGGAGCGTGCCGTCGCGGAACAGATTGGCATACTGCCGCAGCGTAAAGCCCTTGAAGCTGGCGATATCCGTGCCGGTATTGAACGAGGCCACGGCCAGAACGATCATCGGGATGTAGAGGAAGATGAAGACCAGAATGGTAATGGTACGGTTGACGTGCTTCATACCTTGATGACCTCCTCTCCGTCGCCTTCGCCGAAGCGGTTCATCACGGCGACACAGATGAAGATCAGGATCATGAGGACCAGACTCATGGCCGCGCCGAGATTCGGGTTATAGGCGGTCTTGAACTGGGATTCAATGACGTCGCCGATGAGCGTTGTGCCTGTGGACCCCAGCTTCTGCGAGATATAGAACGTGGACACCGCGGGGACGAACACCATCGTGAGGCCCGACAGGATGCCGGGGCCCGAATCTTCAACCTCGATGGTCAGGCGCGTTCCCTTGTCCTTAAAGCCCAAAATCTCGATAAAGGCGTCAAACACGTTGCTCTCCGTGATAACGCCCACCAGGCGCTCTCCCTCCACCACCGGCAAAAACGAAACCCTTTTTGCCCTCATGAGGGTTGCAGCCTCTTCCAGCAGCATGTTGGGCGTTGCGGTGATGAGTTTTTTGGACATGATATCGCGCACCTTAATTTTGGCAAGCAGATAGCTCAGCTCCCCCGCATCCAGTGTGGACGCGGTGGAAGGGGAGGCTTTTGCCACATCCACACGCGAGAGAACGCCCACAACGCGTTCTCCGTCAACCACGGGAAGGTGCTTGAGGTTGTAAAGCGTGAGAATGCCCTGTACGTCGGGAACGGTCTGGTCGGGGGCTACGGTAACCACTTTGGTGGTCATGCGATTGCGTACAAACATCACGAACCTCCTAAATAAGCCTTGCGGATCTCATCGCTCTCCATCAACTCCGCGCCCGTGCCCGACAGCACGATGCTGCCGGTCTCCATGACATAGGCGCGGTGCGCCACAGAAAGCGCCATTCCGGCGTTTTGCTCCACCAGCAAAATGGTGGTTCCGGCGTTGTTGATGGTCTTAATTATAGCAAAAATTTCCGAAACGAGCAAGGGGGAAAGCCCCATGGAGGGCTCGTCGAGAAAGAGGATTTCGGGCCGGCTCATGAGAGCCCTGGCCATGGCCAGCATCTGCTGCTCGCCGCCCGACAGGGTGCCGGCAGTCTGCTTGCGCCTGCTCTTGAGGATGGGGAAGTAGCCGCACACCATTTCCATATCCTGTGCGATTCCCTCTTTGTCGCGGCGCAGATAGGCGCCAAGCTCCAGATTTTCCTGCACCGTCATCTCGGAAAAGACATGCCTGCCCTCGGGCACCATTGCAGCCCCCATCTGGACGCGCTGGCGCGGCGTGGTCTCGGTGATGTCCTGGCTGTTGAGCCAGACGGAGCCCGACGTCGGCTTCTTGAGGCCGGCGATGGTGCGCAGCGTGGTGGTTTTCCCGGCGCCGTTTGCCCCAATCAGGGTGACAATCTCGCCCTTTTCCACCGTCAGCGAAATGCCTTTGATGGCGTGAATCATATCGTAGTGGACATTGAGGTCCCTCAGCTCAAGCATTTCCCATGTCCTCCCCCAGATAGGCCTCGAT
>ERZ779869.2720-NODE-2720-length-14265-cov-12.340113_pt1 | contig 14265 bp, 14 predicted proteins | sample MGYA00511557_ERZ779869 | MGnify/ENA primary metagenome ERZ779869 (study PRJEB29588, sample SAMEA2154620) | human gut metagenome | biome: human gut; feature: human-associated habitat; material: faeces | place: Denmark | collected 2008/2010 ...
CCCCTCCTTCTGCCGTCCTTCAAAGCGGCGGACAGCCTCCTCCCCCGCCGTCATGCTGCGCAGAAGCTCCGTATGCTCCAGGATCTCCTGCGTGCAGCCCGTCAGACCTTCCTCCGCCTGACGCACGCGCAGATGCCGCCGCGTCAGATACTTTCGCAGCAGCCGCCCGCCGGCGATCGCCAGCGCGCCCGCGCCTACGACCGCAAGGGCAAGGGGGATATTGACGAAAAACAGCGCGGATGCGGCGCAAAGCAGTCGGATGAGCTGCCCCGCCACCTGGGGGCGGCCGACGATCCGCCATTCGCAGACGGTGTAAGCGTCCTGCGTCAGGCGGCTGAAGACCTGCCCGCTGTGGTAGCGGCTGTATGCCTCCGCATCCTTGCTCAAAAGCGTATCAAGCGTGTCGCGCCGCAGCGATACCGCCGCGCGGTCGACCGTCCTGCCGGAAAGCAGGTCAAGCCCGCCGTCGAGCAGCGGGAGAGCCAGCGCCAGAAACAACAGCACCCAGCCCCACGGACTGCCGCCCTCGTCCAGCACCCGGCGGCTCACCAAGGCAAGCGCCGCGATACCGAACGCCTGCGCGGCGATGCCTGCATACAGCAGCGTGAGCGGCGCTTTGTACGCGCCCGCCGCCTTTTTCTTCGACTGACTCATCTCATCTTCTCCCGCGTATCAGTCCCCTCCGTGCCCGCTGAAGGGATCGCAGCAGCCTCAGCAAGGGGCGACGGGCGGGAAAGGTATGGACCCAGAAGTGTTCATAAAGCCGATAGGGTCGGGACAGGGCGGTCTCCCGCCAGCGTCCCTTGCGGCGAAAGGCGGTGACGTACGCAATGATCTGCGCCTCATCGACCTGCTCCCCTTCCCACTGAGCGTCGCCGCAGCAGATGCAGGTCTCTGGCGCACACAGGCGGATGACCCGGTGCAGGATATAGCTGCCGTCCGCCTTCTGATAGAGGGCGATATCGCCTGCTTGCACGCGGCGATCGAGCCGCGCAAGGCGCACCATGTCCCGCCCGCCGGCAAGAAGCGGCCACATACTGTTTCCTGTTACCGGAAGGAGCGCTTCTCCGTGCGCGAGCTGCTCGTCAATAATCCCGCGCAGCTGCGCCATGGGGATCTGCCGGACCTGCATCTTACAGACCGTCCACCGCGCCGACGGGTCTCAGCTTGTCAAGAAAGGCGGCTGCGTCTGCCTCTGCCTGCTCCCGTTCGACCGAGTACGCGCCGCACAAGGCGTCTCCAAGGCTTTGGAGCGTCTGTTCCTGTTCCAAAAGGTCCCATAAAAATGCGCCGGTCTCGTTTACGGAGATCATCCCCGGAAACGCTTCGGCAGCCGCCCCCAGGGGGACGATGACCGACATATCTGCGACCCGGCGCAGGATGAAATTCTCATTTCTTCGCATATTCCCTCTCCTGTTCTGCGCGCGCTGCGGTGAAGATCGCGTCGCTGCGGCAAAGGAGCGTTTCCAGCGCATCCCCCGTCAGACGCTTTTTGGCAACGGCAGCGGCAGGGCCCAGATCGGGTGTGCGCCGCTGTGTGCCGTGACAGTCGGATGCAAGGAAAAAGGATTGCCCCTCCCTCAGCAGCCGAAGGAGTTTCCACCGCTCCATGGGATGCAGCAGGCATCCGGCGCTGAGCTGGATGGGGACGTTCAGGCGATACAATTCCTGTATGTGCTCTTTCTTCTGCCGCCCCAGATACCGCTCCAGATGCGCCAGCACCGGCGTAACGCCGCTCTGCGCCGCCAGAGAGTAAAGCTGGTCGATCATACTATTGTTCCAGAGGGTGAAGGGCAGTTCCAGCAGCAAATAACGGCTCGAACCGAGACACAGTGCCTCAAGATCGTCCCAATGGTTCATATTTGGCATCCATGCCACCTCTGCACCCAACACAAGGTCAGGAAAAGGTTCGGCGGTTTTCTCCATCGCTGCGGAAAGATGCTCCCAAGCGGCTTGACGACGCGCGAGAAACTGCTCTATGCTCTCCCTGTCCCGATGAAAATGGGGGGTGAGCGCTACACCCGTAACGCCCTGCGCTGCCTCCATGCGGAGCATTGCAAGACTGGCTGCCGTGTCCGGCGCGCCGTCGTCCATGCGGGGCAGAATATGGGTGTGAAGATCGGTCATGGGATGCTCCTTTCCCCGCTGTCCGGCTTCTCCTGTCCGTATCCGTAACCGTAGCCGTGCCCATAGCCGTAGCCATAGCGGTGGCGTCGATAGCCGTATTTCCGATATCCGTAGTATCCGCTCTCCCGCGGCACTTCATTAAGAACAAAGCCGAGGATCTTGGCATGGGAGCGCTCCAGCTGTTCCACCGCGCGCAGGACGCTCCCGCGCTCGGAAAGACCTGCACGTACCACGAACAGCACGCCGCTGCTCTCAGGCACCAGAACGCAGGCGTCCGTCACCAGATTGACGGGAGACGTATCGAGAATGATGTAATCGTAGTTTTTCTGCAGGCTGTCAAGCAGCGCTTTCATGCGGGAGGAACCGAGCAGTTCCGACGGGTTGGGCGGCACGTCGCCGGCAAAAATGACGTCAAGATCCTCAATGCCGGAATCATGGATGGCCTTTCCAAGCAGTTCCGGCTGGATAAGCAGGTTGCTCAGACCCACCTTTTCCTTCGCGGACAGCAGACGCGCCAGCTTGGGACGGCGCAGGTCACAGTCGATCAGAAGGACGCGCTGCTTCATCTCCGCATAGGAGATGGCAAGGTTGAGTGCGGTGATGCTCTTTCCTTCGGATTGCATGGCGGAGGTCACGATCAGGACCTTGCACGCCGTCTCGTCCGCCAGGGAAAAGGTCACGTTGGTCCGCAGGGTCTTATAGGACTCGCGGATGAAAAAATCGCTCTTTTCCGACAGAATATTCTTCCGTTCTACTTCCATGATCGCGGCGGCGTCCGGCGCGTCGTGCCGCCGGGATCTCCACAGAAGAGAAAAATGGTTGTTCTTCATAATGCTTTACCTCTCTCCGCCGTGCTCATCGGCTTTTTGCGCGTTGAGACCCGCCTTTTTCCGCTCATTCTCCGCGAAAGAGGGAATCTGCCCCAGCATGGGAAGATCGAAAAGCTGCGTCAGGTCTTCCTCGTTCTTGATGCGAACGTCCATCAGATACAGCAGCGTCACATAGACGACCGCGAGAAGCAGACCCACCGCGCAGCCCAAAAGGGTATTTTTCCGATAGCTTGGGGTGTAGCGGCTCGTGGGCACCTTGGCATGGTCGATGATCTTGGTGGAGCTGCCTTCGACAAATTCCTCGATCTCGCCGGGGGCGACGGTCGCCACCGCGTTGGCGATCTTCGCCGCCATTTCCGGATCGGGATGGGAGATGTATACCGAGAACAGCTCGGTCTCATCCACCTGCGCCGTCGTCATCATGCCGCGGATCTCCTCCGCAGAGTAATCGAGCTTCGCGTTCTTTACCACCTTTTCCAGCACGGTATCGCTGCGGATGATGTTGACATAGGTGTTGACGAGCTGCTGGGAGGTCGCGAGGTTGGCTGCGCTGATATAATCCACCTGCTGATTCGCCTTTACATTGTTGACGTAAATGGTGACGTTGGCACGATACAGCGGCGTAATGAAATTGGCGGTGTAGATCAGGGAGATCGCCGCGGCGGCAAGTGCGCACAGCAGGATCAGCCGCCACCGCCTGAGGTAAAGCAGCAGCAGCTTCCAAAGGTCGATCTCCAGAATGTCGCTGGATCGGTTGATGTTGGATTCGTTCATGGTTGTATTTCCCTTTCTGTCTGCGTTTGGACAGATCTTGAGCGGGGCTTTCCGCCCCTTTTGGCGAGAGACCGCCTGAATAGTCTAAAGGCGGCACAAAAAGCCGCAGATCAGTCGGTACTCTTTGTGCCGCTTCCGTCCACTGGCAGCGGGCAGCACAGCGTTTGTGTGCTGCCTCCTGTCAATCGATGGGTTTGGCTTGATCCGGGAACAGTCTCTCCCGGACAAAATAGGCGGCGCTGTCGTCATTCCGGCAAATCAGTCGGAACACGTTCGTCTCCCGCAGGAGACGGTCTGCCGCGGCAAGCAGCCGGTCCATATCCTCCCGATGCAGACGGAAGAGGGTCTGGCTCAGCAGCAGAGGTAAAGCCTCCGCCGGGGCGAGCGGCTGTAAAGCGTTTTCCTCCCCCTGAAAGAGGAAGCAGATCGCGCGCAGGGGCGCGCTGCGGTTCTGATGCAGCGCTTCCTTGCCGCACCATGGCGTGCCGAAGACCTGCCACACACCGCTTTCGCGGCGCAGGGCAGGCTTGTCATCATTCAGAATGGACGCGCCGAACAGGCGCACCCATTTTTCCGTGTGGGTGGATTTCCCCGTGCCCGGCGGCGCGGAAAAGCACACGGCCTGTCCGCCGTATTCCACCGCCGAGGCGTGGAGCATCATCCCCTCGTGGGACAGAAGCCCCACGGCAAAGCAGTCGCCTGTGGCGATGTACTCCGCAAGGTCCTCCGTTTCCAGCTCGGGACAGAGCGACAGCGCCTGCGCGCCGCCCACGCGGATGGTGATATCCGCCGCGCCGCACCGGGCGGAGGTCCGATAGACCTCCGCCTGGGCAGCCGTGCGTCCCTTGGGGGACATTTCAACGATCAGATCAGCGATTCGGTAACGCATCACTTTTTGGAGATCTTTCCGTTCTCACCCCAGTAGGTGCGCTTGCTCGTGACGCTGGCAGCGGTCCCGAAGGGCTTGTAGCCCCATTGCTTCAAGGCAACCTCGTCCTCAGGCGACCCCGGAGCAGCCAGCGCCTCCATCGGCGCAAGCAGGATCAGCTCGGCGGACGGAGCGATATAAGGTTTTTTTATCGTTTTCATCATGCTGATTCACTCCGTTTACGGGTTGGGGATGTTCAGCGCTTTCAGGAATTTGTCGAGGATCGCCTGCTGCGTCTCATCGAGTTCACCGGGGTTCGTCCAAGCATCCTCAAAGCTCCACTGCTTCGGTTCGCTATCCTGCGTTCCGTTATTTTTGAACATTGCCTGCGCGGTGGCAGTGATTTTCTCGGTATAGGCAGTATCGGGCTTATCCTTTTCGAAGGAACGTTTCAGGTACACCTCGAAAAGAAAGGCGTCGTCAGCACTGCGAACGACCGGACTATCGCCGGGTTCTGCTTCAGGGGGAATGTCCTTGCCGGCAGGTAACTCATAATTGTCTTCGCCGAGCGGCTTGTCATTGTTACCCTTCAGGGTGAAGCCCAGCTTCGACAGGTACGCCTTTGCCGCTTTGTCGCCCTGGAACTTGCCGATGAAGAACAGCGCGCACTTCGGCGTGTCGCCGGTGGTCAGCTCGAAGCGGTAGCCGGTGACGGAGATGTTGAAATGGTGGAAGGACAGAGTCGATGTACCGTTTTCTTCGCTCAGAATGGCAACATAGCAATCGTTGGTATCACCCGGCGTCTGGTAGGTCGGGGCGCAGCCTTTCACCGTGCCGACGATCTTGCCGCTCGGGGCGGCATACTCCTTGCTCGTGCTGTCCATGCCGTAAAGCTTATAGCCGCTCGTTACCGAGATATCGCCCTTCACCGTGCGGCCGTTCAGGTCGAGATAGAGATTCTTGTCAGTGGTGATATTCTCGGTGGTGCTGTGCAGCATTTTGATGTAAGTGTTGCCGCTGCTGTCTTGCGGGAATTGCTTGACCGCTTCTTGCAGGGTGGGATGATATGTCGTCTTATTGTCGGTGCTGTCAATGATCGCCGCGAAATCCTTCAGCCATTTGCCGCCGCAGGTCGGGCAGGTGCAGTAGGGGATGGTTTGGCCGACGCTGGCTTTTGCGGTTTCGGTGTAGCTGCCGTCGGCGTTGTGCAGCTTGGCAGCGGTGATGGGGATAGTCACCGCCTTATTGCCATTTGCATTATATTGGTAGGTTGCGGTCACCGTGCCGGGTTCGCCCTGCTGGACATATTTGCCGGTTTTGTTGCTGCTGCAAATGTCAGCGCCGCCGTTGGTAGTGTAGATGGCGCCAATAGCCGTTACACTGCCGTTTACATCCATCTTAACGTCCTTAAGGTCTGCATTTGTGCGGTTGTACACCTTGCCCGGTGCATATGCCACCGACTTAAACTTGCAGGGGCCCCAGACAAAGTTATCGGAATTCCATTCATCAGCATCGTAAACATAGACATTTTTTCCGTTTGCAACCGTCAGGCCAGCGCCCTCGGCAATATTGACCTCAACGCCCGCCAACAGAGCCGCATCCTGATTGATCGTCACATTTCCGGACTGGATATTGATGGTGATGTTGTTGGTGATGGGCAGTACGTAGCTTGCAGAGTTAACGCTCATGCCCGCAAGCTTTAGCGACAACGTATTCAGTGCCGCTTCGCCGTTTACCGTGAATACAAGACGGTCCGTCTTTTCATCGTAATCCTTAGTAAAGCTACCGGATTCCACTTTGAACATACCGGTGTCGCCAATGAAATTAATAGCAGTAGTATATGTGGTGCCCATTGCATGAACGCCGCTGTAAACCTGTTCGTTGGCGCCGGCATTCAACGTCAAGGGAACTTCGATGTTTTGTACGAAGTACTGCGAAAATGGGAACACCTTGTGGCCCATGCCGGAAGATTTGCTGCCGCCACGGAAGTCCGCGATCTGATAGAATTCGTACACCGTAGCGCCGGATTCCGCCAGAACAGAGCCGCTGCCGGAGATAAAGCCCCATGCATAGAGCTTGCCGCCGTTCTTGACCGTGATGGAGCTGTTATCCGCCATTTTGATGTATCCATAATCACCAATGGGACGTCCCTGCTGGCTGCCGCCAGCGGCAAAATACCTGCCGCCCAAGCTGATCGCGCCATTGACGGTAATGGACGTGCCTTCGCTCATCGTCAGCGTCCGGAATGCCTTAGACTTCGGAGCCGTGCGAATTGCCGCAGGAGCATCCGTATACAGTGTCCCTGCCGCGTCGAAGGGGATCAACAGCGTGATTCCAGTCGGAATAGTATAGGTACCGCTGATGGAGCCATCCGCAGCCAGGGTGATCTTGGACTGACCGTTTCTCTGTGCATAGGAAACCGCATCGCCCAGGTCGTCGAACGGCTGGCCGCCGGTCTCAAAGAGTGCTACGGCTTTGCTTGCAAATTTTGCTGTAATGGTGCAGTCGCTTTCAATATTCAGCGCTGTGCTTGCGGCAGTCGCGATGCATTTGCCGGTGGTCAGATTGTACCAGCCAAGGAACTGATAACCATCCGCCGGAGTCGCCACTACCTGATAAGCAGTCATGGAGCTTTGCGTGTTGCTGTATTCCTCGGTAATGAGGTTTCCGTCTACTGTATAAGTACCGTTTTCGGCAGGCACGAAAGTCGCAGTTGCTTTGACTTCGCTTACCAGAACCACGTTGGTAAGGGTGATCTTCGTAGCAGCACTGGTGCTGCCAGACTTGATGTATACTTTAACGCTCTCGTTTGCCGCCAGTTCCTTGGTAAAACTGGCACCCGAAGAAACCTTTGTACCATCCACCTCAATTTCTCCGCTATTTTGTTCAATAGAGTAGTCAAAGGAAAGGGTTGCCGTTGTCGACTTCTTATTTGTAATTGTCAGTGTGGAGTTATGGGATGTATCGCTGCAGGTTCCGGCTGTGCTGGTAACTGCACCGGTAATGCTCGTACCATTGGCCGACCACGAAGCCTCGTCGTCACCATTAAAACTCAGTCCAATGTTTTCGTCGGTTAAACCGGTCACGTTTCCGCTGGTCGCCGCAAGTGCCGGCAGCGTCATCGCCGGAAGCATCGTCAGTATTGTGACAAACGTCAGGAGCAGCGACACAAAGCGCCTGCCAATTCGTTTAACCATTCCGTCGTCCTCCAGTTTTTTTCTCTTTCTTTTGTAATTCGCCGTAAATGCTGATGCCGATCCCCAGCGACAGCAGCGCCCAGAGGTGGGAAACGTGCAGAATGCTGTCCGTTCGGTCCGAGAAGCGGAGCGTCTCGGTCACGAAGCGGAAAATGCCGTAGGAGATCATATAGATGGGGTAGATCATGCCCCGCGCGCTGCCTGTCACCACCTTGCGCCACAGGCGCGAGAGCAGGATGACATAGAAGAGCAGCTCCAGCTCGCGCGTGGGGAAGCGCAGATGCGTCAGCCCCTCGATGGGGATGTGCGCCCCCAGACAGCATCCTGAAATAATGCAGTTCAGGCGGGCGCACATCAGCGTGAATACAAGGCAAATCGTGAACACATCGAACACATCCGCCGCTTTCTGTTTGGCGAGTTTCGCCACGCCCCAATAGAACAGGGGCATGAAGAAGACGCCGCCGAACAGGCTCATATTGCTGAAATTTCCGGTTTCAAACAGCGCGAACACCTTCACGCTGAGAACGCCAAGAACCGTGTGCAGCACGGAAAGGAGCAGCACAGAAAGCCAGCGCAGATGCAGCCGCTCACGGCAGCGGTGAAGCCAATAGACATTGAACAGCGTCCCGCAGCCAAGCAGCAGAATAAGCGCATGGTCAGTGAGCCATGTGAACAGCTCCATTTTTAGTTTTTAGCGTTCAGGATCCCCTGCAGCAGACCAAGTGTGGAATCGCTCTTATATACGTTGTCGACTTTAACATCGATCTTGCCGTTGAAATCGTTGATCAAACCAAGCGCGGCAATGCAGGCATTCAAGTCCTTTTTCCCCTCTTCACTGGCAAGGTACTGTTGCATGACATTCTGATCCTTGGCATCGTTCATATTTTTAACAGTAGAGAGATAACCTTTCATGGTCGAGAAGCCAGTCACCTGGTTTGCTCCTTCCTTCAACTGCGCCCGCTGCTCCTCGGTCACAAAAGAAGAATTCATAAGGCCTGTTGCCATACCGTAAGCCAGCGCGCTGCCGACAAATCCATCGTTGCCGCCCGCTGCCAGCAACGCGCTCATATCGTCACCCTCACCAAATACTTTTTTCATATTTTCAAGGGCAGTTTCGTTATTTACATTTTTGACCTTGTCCGCGACATACATTGCCGTCAGATTGCCAATGGCTGTAGCATGGGCATCACTCATAGGCGTCTCTGTAATGTCATATCCTTTGTCATGCATGAAGGTTTTATAATCATCATATGTGTTCGAGCCCTGGAAAAACGTTTTTATCATGTCAAAATTCAAACCTTCCGCAGCATGAAAGGACAGCGCCTTGGAAAGCGAATTGATGGTATTCGCGATTTCCACCGTATTATCTGCAAAATTCGAGTCGTTGATCTGATCAACACGCGCCTGCTGCTCAGCAGTCAACTGAACATTCACGCCGGGCAGGACGATCGTATTGTATTTGTCGTTGCCCGCGTACTTGTCCGTGCGGTATTTCATCGTGGTTGCCCAATCAGAGCCGAAGGCATCGGACAGCCACTTTTCAACGACCGCCGCATTACCACTGTCAGAAGTAACGGTAGCGTTGCTATCTTTGGTGACTTTAACGCGGCCCGTTACGCCGGGGTTCTCATATTTGCCGATCTCACCGGCGTACAGGATGTTCTTATACAGCGTCTCGTCCAGACCCTCGTTGGTGCGCTTAATGTAGCCGCCGTAGCCCACCGTGCCGACGCCGGCTAAAATGCCGATGATCGCGATGACCACAATAAGCTCTACCAGCGTAAAGCCTGCGCTGCCGCGCAGCTTGTTTCCCACTTGCTTTTTCATGTTGTATCCTCCTCAATATATTTGTTTTCTTTTTGAGAATTATATGAACAGATGATTCCTCTGTGGTTTCCTATTTTGTCTTCCAGTTCAACACGCCGTAGCCCATGATGCGCGGATCCCCCAGAGAGTAGCGCTGGACGGCGACCTTGCCGCCGCTGTTGCCCTCGATGGTGTAAAGCTGGTTTCCATCCACGCACAGCACCGCGCCGACGTGGTCGGGGTCTCTGTCCCCGTCCCAGTCAAAAAAGACGTAGTCGCCGGGAATGGGCTTGTTCTTTTCGTCATTGGGGTTGCGCCACTTACCGCTTTTCTGGAATCCCTCCATGCCCGTATCCACGTTTGCGAATCTGGGCGGATCGCCGTTGATGGAGGCTTTCTTCTGATCGGCTGCCCACGAGAGGAAACAGGCGCACCAGGGGGTGTATTGGTTCCAGCCGGGGTGGTCGGCGTAGTTGCCGATGTACCATTCGGAGAAGTAAGTGTCAGTCTTTTTGATCTCTCCCCTGCTGTCGTACTGTCCGGCAAGCGTCTGAAGAAACGCAAAGCGCGCCGCCTTTTCCGTCTCGGTCAGATCGGCGGCGGCCGGCAGGGTCGGAGTTTTTTTTAGGATATCTTCCGCCTCCGCTTTGCCAACGCTGTCGCCCTCGATCCCGGTGCGGCAGAAGACGGAGGTGCTGTAGCTGTGCGCCGCGGTCGCGAAGGTGAAGGTCACGAGGCTGCCGTCCAGAATAACCTGCGCACCGCGCAGGTTGTCCAGCAGCACCTGATCGCCGCTTCCGCCGCTGCGGAGCTTACCGTTGTTGTATCGCAGCAGCACCGCTCCGGGAGTGCCGTCGGCGGTCTTTCCCTGTAGCTGCCAGCCGTCGGAGAGCGGCTCCACGCGGTAGATCTTGCCGCTGGCGGAGAGATCCTCCAGCGCGGAGAGCACGATGCGCACGGTCTGCTGCTCGCCCGCCTCTTTCTGCGTCGTTTGATGCACCCGCAGTCCGAGCAGCATCAGCGACGCTGCGGCTGCCAGCACGATGGAGCTGACAGCGACGGTCACCAGCAGCTCGACCATGGTGAAGCCGCTGTTGTTTCGTTTCATTCGCTCGTCCCCCCCTTTTCCGCTGTCAAGTGGGTGATGGTATAGGTGTTGTAGCTGTGCGTCGCCTTGCTGACCCTGGCGGTGTACTTTATTTTTGGTTTTCCGTCGGGCTGCGGGTCTTCCGGCTTCTCAACCGATTTTACATCGTATTCAAGTTTCATTTTGATCTTTGTCTCGATGCGAACGGCGGCGTTCTTCTCACAGGTAAGCTTAAAGGTGCAGGAATTGCTGTCGGTATCGGTGGCATCAGGGGGGGCGTACGTGCAGCCGCTGACCTTGCTATGCAAACCTTGGAGATATGTAAGGTAAGCCTCTCTTGCCGCTTTCTTCGCATCGTCTTGCGAGTCATATTCAGCGGAATCCAGTAAAAGATGTACGTCCTCCGCCAGCGCCACGAATTTTTCGATTTCGCCCTCCGCCTGATAGAGCTGCTGCGTCTGGCGGATGGAGCGCTCCTGCGCCTGATAATTTTTCAGCGCCGCGGTGCAGACGGACACGGCGACGGCGCACAGCACCAGAACGACGATGAGCACATACGCCAGCGCGTAACCGCCGTTGTCTTTCCAGAGCTTTTTCATGTGCCACCGCCTTCCGGCACCGCGCGGACATACGTTTTCACCGTAACGAGCGGCTCCGTGGGCTTATCCGATACCGTGACACGATAATAGGGGTCGCTGCCGTCTTCTTTCTTCGTTTTGATCGTCACATTGGGGAAATCCCTTTCGCGGTATTTGTCGCTTTCCGCCGTGACGCCGTCCTTCATCAGGGTCTCCACGGCGGTACGGACGTTCAGATGGGCTTCCATGACGGCCTGGCTGTGGGCGTTGATCCGTCCTGCCAGAATCAGGCTGGAACAGATGGGCGCGGAGATCAGGCCGATGATGGCGATCGCCACGACGACCTCCAGCAGCGAAAAGCCCGCTGTTCTCTCTTTCCCGATCTTTTTCATGCCTTGTCTCTCCCAATGGGTCAGTTGAAAATGTCTGTCTTACCGGTCGCGGGCGGCGTTACGCCCGGTTCCTCATAGGTGTTCTGAGCGGACGGCATCAGATACAGCGTCAGGGTCATCTGCCCGTCCAGCAGCTTTTTTTCGCTGTCGTAGTTGAAGGTGGCATACCGGATGGAGGTGATGCGCTCATCCGTTGCCAGCGCGTGCACCATGTTCTTGAACTCCCGATAGGAGGCGTGATAATACACCGTCAGGTTCAAGCCCTCAAGGAGTGCGCCATCGCTCAAGGCCTGCATCGGCGTGATCTCACCGAAAGAAAACTCGATGTCGCCGCCGCTCCCGAAGCGCTGAAGGAAAATATCGTGCAGTTTCTGGGTGTAGCCCAGCTCCTTACTGCCGGTCCCCAGCGTTTTTTCCAGATACAGCAGGTAGAGGATCTGATCTTCTTCCTTCATATCCGCGGGGAAATGCTCATAAAGCGCGGCGCGGCTTTCCTCGATCGCGGCCTCTGCCGGCTCAAGCTGATCCTGCACGTCCTTGTACATCTCGTTTTCGACGATGGTGGTTTGCAGCGCGGTGATCTGAGCATTTAACTGATCCCGCTCCATGACGTAAGCTTCACTGCGGGGGCGGTAGCCCAGAACATACACCAGAACGGCGACCAACAAGAGCAGGACTGACAGGACAGCCTTCCAGTTTCTACCGATCACTTTCACTGGCCCACCTCCACTTTCTCAACCTTGGCGTCGCGGTCCAGACCCTTGCGCGTCTGCTCCGCCTGGATCAAGGACTCGTCATAGGCCAGCACGACCGTCAGGTAATAGCGGTTGTCGACAGGCTTCTGCGTCTGAGAAGCGCCGGTGTTGAAGATATCCGGGATGCCTGAGCCGCCGGTTTGATTTTTGAGTTGATTCATCAGGATCCACATCAGCAGATCGTTTTCATCCATGCCCGTGTTGCCGGAGGTGCCGGATGTACCGGAGGTCTGCTGATCCTTCCGCAGCAGCGCGTTGACCGCGGCCACAGTGGCGGCATCCCGCTGGAACGCCGCGCCGCTGTTGATCTCCTTTTGGAGCGCCACGAGATCCAGAGCGGTATTGGCCTCTTTGATCTCGCCCATTTCCTTGGCAAGATGGAGCGCAAGCTTGCCACTCAGCGTCTGATTCTGCCGAATGAGCGCGATCGCTGCGTTGACATTCGTCTTGTTGTCAGTCAGGATATTCAGCAGGTTCGGCAGATATTTGTTCAGCATCACATCGTCGCTCTCATAGAACATGCGGTGCTGATCGGCGTTTTTCCAAATGTCGTCAAAGATCTTGTCGTACAGGATCTGGTCCTTTTCCTCACGGGCGATATCCTCGCGCATCAGCAGGAAAAACTGATACATGGCGGCAGGATCGTTTTGCAGCAGGGACCGGATCGCGTTCTTCTCCTGGGTGGTATTGGAGCGCTTGCGCAGGTCATCCAGCGAGAAGGTCTTTTCCTGCACCGGCCCGTAGACGGCTTGCAGAGCGTCCAGCTGGTTGGAGTTCAGGTATTGCAGGCTGAGACGCAGCTTTGCAATATCGACAGACTCAATGCCAGAAGCAGAGGACGTGCTGCCGCTGCTGGGCGTGGCAGGCGTGACCGCTGTACTGCCGGAACTGCCCGGCGTACTGGGCGTGGCAGGCGTGACCGTTGTGCTGCCGGAACTGCCCGGCGTGCTGGTCGTGCCGCCGCCGGGGAGCAGCCCCTGGATCCCGGAGAGGATGCCGAGGTTATCCGGGGTAATGGTCACGCCGAAACGCTCCATCACATCCGCATAATTTTCCATCTTTGCAATGGTACTGTCATCGGCACCCGCCGCTTTCAGCAGCGGGATCATATTCCGAAGCGTTTTTCCGTCGATGGCAACGCTGCCGCTGGAAACGTTGGAGAACAGCTCATCGAGGGAATAGCCGCCCTCGGTGGGAGGTTCTTCCGTACTGCTTTCCTCGGTACTATCCGTTGTGCTTTCCGCAGTACCATCCGTTGCGCTTTCCTCCGTGCTCGGCACGGGGGACTCCTTCTCCGCTTTCTCGTACAGCGCAGCGATCATTTTGTCCGGGGAGTAGGCTTCCCGCGGGCCGATGGTCAGGCTGGAAACGGTGTTGAGGGTCATGAAGGGCACGTCGCGCAGCGCCACGAGGAAATAAGCGGCGTCCTCCTTGCTCTGGAAGGCGACCTGCGCCGCAAGACACAACTCGGTCGTGCTCAGAGCGGTCACCGTTGACTTCTTGGGGAGCTTTGCCTCCAGCTCGCCCAGCACCAGTTCAAGGTTGTCGTTATATGTCCGAACGGAGTCGAATACGGTGTCCCAGTCGGCGCTGTAAGCGTCGTACATACTCGAATAGTTGTGGTAGTTCTCCGCGCAGCCCGCGTTCTGCTGGGCAAGCGCCGTCAGGCGGTCCTGCTGTGCGCGCAGACCGTCCAGCTCCGTGCTCCACGACAGCTTGGAGGTCAGCAGCAGCAGTACGGACGCCGTCAGCGCCGCGCCGCCAAGGAACACAAGACCGTACTGCCACGCGCGGTTGATGGGTGCGCGCGCGCCGGTGATGTGGTTCAGCTCCGGGTCGCCGAAGTCAAGG
>ERZ779869.2722-NODE-2722-length-14261-cov-6.959454_pt1 | contig 14261 bp, 13 predicted proteins | sample MGYA00511557_ERZ779869 | MGnify/ENA primary metagenome ERZ779869 (study PRJEB29588, sample SAMEA2154620) | human gut metagenome | biome: human gut; feature: human-associated habitat; material: faeces | place: Denmark | collected 2008/2010 ...
TCAATCAGTTGCTGGAATTCCGTAAGATGCAGAATAATAAACTGGCCCTTTCTTTAGAGGAAACGGATGTCATGGCTTTCTTGTATGAAATTTTTCTGAGTTTCAATGATGCTGCTGAGTCTAAGAATATGGATTTCAAGTTTTTGCCATCTGTAGCCTCTTATAAGATGTTTATCGATAAGGGTTATTTGGATAAAGTGACTTATAATTTATTGTCTAATGCTTTCAAATATACGCCCAGTGGTGGAAAAGTGACTTTTTCTGTGACGGTAGATGAAGCAAGGAAACTGTTGGTCATATCGGTAGCCGATTCCGGTGTAGGCATTCCTAAAGAGAAGCGTAATGAGTTATTTAAGCGTTTTATGCAAAGTAGTTTTTCGGGTAGTAGTGTCGGAGTCGGCCTGCATTTGACACATGAACTGGTGTGTGTGCATAAAGGTACGATAGTGTATACTGAAAATGAAGGTGGTGGGTCTATATTTACAGTCAGTTTGCCTACTGATATTTTTGTTTATGAGGAAAAAGATTTCCTGATTCCCCATAATGTGTTGCTGGAAGAGGAGGAAGTACATCATGCGGCTGTTCTTGCAGGAGAAATATCGGCGCAAGAAGGGGAAGTGGAACTTCCATCTGCACCACTTAATAAGCGGAAAGTACTTATTATAGAAGATGATAACGATGTACGTGAGTTTTTGAAAGAAGAAGTGGGACAATATTTTGAAGTTGTGGCCGAGGCGGATGGTCCGTCTGGATTGGAACGTGCACGTACGTATGATGCTGATTTGATAATCTGTGATGTGTTGATGCCGGGGATGACAGGGTTTGAGGTAACCCGAAAATTGAAAAATGATTTTGATACAAGTCATATACCTATTATTTTATTGACAGCTATGAGTTCTGCCGAAAGTCATTTGGAAGGTGTGGAAAGTGGTGCGGATGCATATATTACTAAGCCTTTTAGCCCGAAACTACTGTTGGCACGCGCTTTCAAACTAATAGAGCAACGTGAGAAATTACGTGAGAAATTTTCGAATGATCCGAATATGGTACGACCGGCTATTTGTACCTCTGATAAGGATAAAGAATTTGCTGACAGATTACAGGTGGTTATGGAACAACAGATTGGTAATGCTCAGTTTACGATTGATGAGTTTGCTTCGATGATGGGATTGGGACGAACCGTTTTTTATCGTAAGATACGTGGGGTGACGGGATATTCACCCAATGAATATATTCGGATTATTCGTATGAAGAAGGCGGCAGAACTGTTGTTGGAAAATCGTTATACGGTAGCTGAAGTTTCTTATAAAGTAGGTATTAATGATCCGTTCTATTTTAGTAAATGTTTTAAGCAACAATTTGGTGTGGCACCTTCTGTTTATTTGCGTGGAAAGGAAGAGTCCGGGATACAGGATACAGAAAATAAGGACTGATGAAAAACTTTTCTTAAATAAGAAGGTCAATCGAGAATAATATAGAATAGAATCGGTTGACCTTTTTGCTTTAATGGACTATATTATTTAGTATGGCTTGAGACTGATTTTAGTCAGTACTTTGCGACTTACAATATATAGTATCCATGTACAAGCAGAAGCGGTAAGTAATGCTGCTATTTGTCGAGTGGTGTCAGATATATCTAGAGGCAGAGACGCTCCAAGCCACCAACCTGCCAAGGCTGCGGTAACAGTAAGTAAGGCCATAATGATGCTTACTCCTAAAATGAACATTATTCTTTTCATAAATGGTTTAAGTTTGATTCAATATTAAATAAATGCTATTTCAAGTCAGTTTGTTCATGATTATATAAAAAATCGTGAGTAAAAGGGATGTAAATTAAAAAAGGAGTATCCTCTGGAAGAGGATACTCCTTTTTTATGTAGGAATGATAAATCTTACTGATTAACTCTTTTTTCCTGAATTCTAGCTTTCTTGCCAGTAAGAGCACGTAAATAGTACAATTTAGCACGACGAACTTTACCAACTTTGTTAACAGTGATACTGTCGATAGCCGGAGATTCGATAGGGAAAATACGTTCAACACCTACAGTTCCAGACATTTTACGAACGGTGAAACGTTTTTTGTCACCATGTCCAGCGATTTTGATAACAACACCACGGTACAACTGTACACGTTCCTTGCTACCTTCAACGATACGGTATGCCACTGTAATAGTATCACCAGCTTTGAATGAAGGATGCTGTTTGCCAGTAGCAAATGCTTCTTCAGCAATTTTAATTAAATCCATTTTTTTTGATTTTAAATTGTTTATCGTTACCAACGCAACATATCAAGTAACTCTTCTTTGACAGCGATTGCGCGAAAGCGGTGCAAAATTACTAGATTTTTGTCATACAGCCAAATTAAATTCAACTATTTTTTCATCTGATATTGTTGGTTGCAACTTCTTTTTTAACTACATTTGGGCAATAAACAACTAATAAACATGAAACCAAACCGAATTATGTGTATGATTCCGGCAGGAATAGCAGCCGGGATTTTTATGTTTTCAAGCTGTCACTCAGGGTATTCACTGGCATCAGTTGAGGGAAACAGGATAGAAGTGACAGCAGCTTTGGATGCTAACCCGGATTCCACTGCAATCGCTATTTTGACTCCGTATCAAAAAACGGTTGATAGTATTATGTCACCGGTCATAGGACAAAGCGCTCGTTTTATGGATCGCTTTCGTCCTGAAAGTGAGCTATCCAACTTGGTAGCGGATATTTTACGTTGTTCTGCTTCTGCATATATAGGCCGCATAGCCGATGTGGGGGTGACGAATATGGGCGGACTACGTACGGCTTTGCCCGAGGGGGATATAACTTACGGTAATATTTATGAAATAACTCCCTTTGAAAATACATTGTGCATTGTTACTATGAATGGTTCTTTGCTGCGCGAACTTTTTGAAAATATAGCAGCTGTGCATGGTGAGGGATTAAGTGGTGCTTGCCTTGAAATTTCTGGAGATGGAAAATTATTGGATGCTACAGTAGCCGGAAAAGAAATTGAAGACTCCAAAGAGTATAAAGTGGCTACCTTGGATTATTTGGCTGAGGGAAATGACCATATGACTGCTTTTGCTAAAGTAGGCGATGCGGATAAATTGCTGCCTGAAAAGGCCACAGTGCGTCAGTTGTTTCTGAACTATGTGAATGAGCAGACTAAAGCAGGGAAGAAAATAGACTCAAAGATAGAAGGAAGAATTACCGTTAAAGAATAAACAGAACCGTCATGAAACGAATATATGTATTATTTACTGCTCTGTGTGTATGTTGTGTGCTGGCAGCACAGGATATCAAAGAACTTTTGATACTTCATACTAATGATACCCATAGCCGTGTGGAACCTATTTCCATTACTGACCCGAATCCGGAGTTTGCAGGAAAAGCGGGCTTTGTACGTCGTGTTACCTTAATCAAAGAAATGCGGAAACAGAACAAGGATTTGTTATTGTTCGATTGTGGTGACTTTTCACAAGGTTCTCCTTTTTATAATATGTTTGGTGGTGAGGTTGAAGTGAAGCTGATGAATGAAATGGGATATGATGCCGGGACTATTGGAAATCATGAATTTGATTTTGGTTTGGATAATATGGCACGTCTTTTTAAAATGGCGGATTTTCCTATTGTTTGTGCTAATTATGGTGTACAGGGAACTGTTTTGGAGGGTCTTGTCAAACCGTATGTTATTTTGGAACGTAAGGGGGTAAAGGTAGGCGTGTTCGGACTGAGTCCTGCGTTGGAGGGATTAGTACAGGCAAAAAACTGTGAAGGAGTGGTTTTTGAAAATCCAATAGAGGCCGCCCAGCGTGTGGCAGATATATTGAAGAATCGGGAAAAATGTGATTTGGTGGTTTGTTTGTCTCATTTAGGATGGCAAGGAAAACCTTATTCTGATGAAACTTTGATTCCTAATACTCGTAATATTGATATTGTCTTGGGAGGTCATTCGCATTCTTATTTTGATAAGACTTTGTTTTATAAGAATTTGGATGGCAAAGAGATTCCATTGCAACAAATGGGAAAAAATGCTGTTTATGTAGGAGAAATGAAAGTAAGGATGGAAAAGAACTGATAGTTGCTGTTGTATAGGGAAATCTGATATAATTGAGTAAGTTAGATGAGGAGAAACATATTGTTATTTATAAGTTTATGTGTTGTCGGATGTGCGATGATGTATGCACAGCAGATGCCTGGGCTGTTACAAAAGGGGAAGGCGGACACTCAGGATTGTAAGGCGTGGGTGGATGAACAGCTTTCTGAAATGAGTTTGAAGGAAAAGATAGGACAACTGTTTATACACACAGTGGCTCCTCTTCAGACACAACGAAATAAAAACAATATATATGCAGCTATAAAAGAATATAAAGTAGGAGGATTACTTTTTTCGAGTGGCCAGTTGTCTAATCAAGTTTTATTAACTAATTATGCGCAGAGTCTGGCAGAAGTACCTTTGTTCATTACTTTTGATGGTGAATGGGGGCTGGCTATGCGTTTGAAAGGAACTCCTCGTTTTCCAAGAAACAGAGTTTTGGGATGTATACAGGATAATGAACTGCTTTATGAATATGGTAAGGAAGTAGCTCGCCAATGTAAGGAGATAGGTGTGCAGATCAATTTTGCTCCGGTGGCTGATGTGGATGTTAATCCTCGGAATCCGGTTATTAATACCCGTTCTTTTGGTGGTGATCCTCGGAATGTGGCTCAAAAAGTGGTGGCTTATGCTCGTGGTTTGGAGGATGGAGGGGTATTGTCTGTCTGTAAACATTTTCCGGGGCATGGAGATACGGAAGTGGATTCTCATAAGGCGTTACCGGTTTTGAATTTTGATCGTGCGCGTTTGGACAGCATTGAACTTTTTCCGTTTAAAGAGGCTGTTAAAGCAGGACTGGGAGGTATGATGGTAGGGCATTTGGAGGTACCTGAATTGGGTAAAAATCCGGCTTCGATTTCTTCACATATTATTTATAATTTACTTTGTCGGGAATTGGGCTTTCAAGGTTTGGTTTTTACAGATGCTTTGGAGATGAAAGGTATTTCGCAAAATGAGAATATATGCGCTCAAGCCTTGATAGCAGGCAATGATTTATTATTGGCTCCCCGTAATTTGAAGAGAGAATTGGATGGTGTTTTAAATGCTGTAAAAAGTGGAAAACTATCAGAAGAATTGATTACGGAAAAATGTCGTAAAGTATTGACTTATAAATATGTTTTAGGGTTGAAGAATAAACCTCACATCCAACTTTCTGGGCTGGAGAAACGATTGAACCGTCCGGAAACGAAGGAGTTGATTCTCCGCTTGCAGAAAGCTGCTATAACGGTTCCTGCTAATGTAAGTGGAATCTTGCCTTTGGATTCAAAATTGAAGGGTACGGTGGTTCTGAATATTGGGAAAACTCCCGGTGCAGGGCTTGATTTTTATAATCGTTTGCAAAATACACTCTCTCTCACACGCGTTGTTGCTCGTCCGGATTCGATGGAAGCTATTAGAAAACGATTGTTGGGTAGTCAGCGTGTAATTGTGGTGGTTACTTCGGATGATTACAAAAAGTATAAAACAATGCTTGATTCGCTTCCGGCTGATTTGCCTGTTGTTTATGTGTTTCTGATGCCATTAAAGTCTATGTTGGATATGGAGGGCTACTGGAAGAAAGCGGCGGCTGTAGTATTGGGGCATAGTGATGAATCTGTTATTCAGGAGTATGTGGCTGATGTCTTGGTAGGAAAGGCGGTGGCAGACGGGCGTTTGTCCGTGGCTGTCGCCGATTTGTTCAAACCGGGTGATGGAGTGACTATAACTCCTAAAGTGTCTCGTATTTATAGACCCGAGGATTATGGTATGGACTCCAAAATACTGGAAAAGATAGACGGGATAGCTATGGAAGGAATCAAAGCGAAAGCTTATCCTGGTTGTCAGATTCTAATTTTAAAAGATGGGAAACCAGTATATGATAAGTCTTTCGGTACTTTCACTTATGAAAGTGACCAAAAGGTGGAAAAGGATGATTTGTATGACTTGGCTTCGTTGACCAAGACCACGGCGACGCTGTTGGCTGTTATGAAACTTTACGATGAAGGTAAATTTGGTTTGACCGATCGCATATCCCAATACATTCCAGCTTTAAAAGGCACGGATAAGGAGCGGGTCACTATAGAGGAGTTGCTTTTACACCAGTCGGGCATTCCCGCTTTTTGGCCTTTTTATAAGGAGGCTATAGATAAAGACAGTTATAAGGGGACTTTTTACAAAGCAAGACCGGACGCTAGTCATCATACGCAAATAGATGTACGGCTGTATGTCACTGATAAGTTCGATTATAGAAAAGAGTTGATGGCAAAATCTTTCTCTGCCGATTATCCTTTACAGGTAGCTGACAGTATGTTTCTTCATCGTTCTTTTCGTGATTCCATTATAGCACAAATAGGACGTATTCCATTAAAAGACAGGAGATATCGTTACAGTTGCCTGAACTTTATGTTATTGAAGGAAATGGTAGAGAATATCAGTAAAATGCCTATGAATCTTTTTTTAGATAAAGAATTCTATAAACCGATGGAGATGAACCGTACGGCTTATTTGCCGCTTCGACAGTTTAAAAAGGAGGAAATTGTTCCTACAGTGAAAGCGGATTATTTGCGTAAAGGAAAAGTGTTGCAAGGTTATGTACACGATGAATCAGCTGCTTTCATGGGAGGGGTGTCAGGAAATGCCGGTTTATTTTCTACGGCTCGTGATGTGGCAAAAGTGTATCAGTTATTGATTGATGGAGGAGTTTATAATGGAAAGCGTTATCTGAGTAGGGAAACTTGTGATTTATTTCTAACCCATACTTCGAAGATCAGTAGGAGAGGATTGGGATTCGACAAACCGGATGTGAATAATAGTGTGAAAAGTCCGTGTACGGAAGAAGCGCCTGAAGAGGTGGTAGGACATACTGGTTTTACCGGAACTTGCGCTTGGGCAGATCCGAAAAATCATTTGGTTTTTGTTTTTCTGAGTAATCGGATTTATCCGCGTCCTTTTGACCATAAACAGTTGATGCGGTTAAATATCCGTCCTCGTATGCAACAGGTTATGTATCAGGCTTTGATGAAATAATCGTATTTAGATTAAATACAAATTAGCGCATTTTTGTAATCTCTATGTGACAACTAATAGAGAAAAGCTGTATATTTGCTCCATCAATTAGTACTAATAATTTAATAATTAACGAAAATGGCTTACGTAATTAGTGACGATTGTATCGCTTGCGGTACTTGTATCGATGAATGCCCGGTAGAAGCAATTTCTGAAGGTGATAAGTATTCTATCAATCCGGATCTGTGTACAGAGTGCGGAACTTGTGCTGATGCTTGTCCTTCTGAAGCTATTCATCTTGGCTAAGCAATACAATTTTGTTCTTTAAAGTTAATAACGATCGTTTCCGTTGATGGAAACGGTCGTTTTTTTGTTTTTCTTAAAGCTTTGTGTTGATTACAAGCTCGTATGTCTACTTTATGAATAAAAAAAACAGGCACCACAGAAAAAAACGGATGCCTGTTCCTTTTAAAGAAAGAATATTTTATTTTAATAGGGCTAATGCTTCTTTGATGCGGCGCATAGCTTCTATAATATTCTCATCGGAAGTTGCATAACTCATACGGATGCATTCGGGGGAACCGAATGAAGTACCACCTACACATGCCACATGACCTACTTCAAGTAGATACATTGCCAAATCGTCAGCGTTATTGATATTGCGGTCACCTGCTGATTTGCCAAAAAAAGAATCACATTTCGGAAATAAATAGAATGCTCCTTGAGGATTGTTTACTTCAAATCCTGGAATTTCTTTTGCTAATTTTACAATAAGGTCACGGCGGCGCTGGAATGCCTGACGCATTTCTTCTACGGGAGTTTGAGTGCCTGTATAGGCAGCTTCGGCAGCTTTCTGAGAAACAGAGCACGGACCTGAGGTATATTGTCCTTGTAGCTTATTTACAGCTTTTACAATCCATTCCGGACCGGCAATGAACCCGATTCTCCATCCTGTCATAGCATATGCTTTTGAAACTCCGTTTACAATAATTACATTGTCATGAATCTCGGGGAATTGGGCAATGCTTTCATGTTTGCCACTGTATGTGATATGTTCGTAAATCTCATCGGCTATAACATATACTTGCGGGTGCTTTGCCAAAACAGCGGCCAAGCCAGCCAACTCTTCCTTGGTATAAACAGAACCGGTGGGATTTGACGGTGAGCAAAGAATCAATGCTTTGGTCTTGGGAGTAATCGCTACTTCTAGTTGTGCAGGGGTAATCTTGAAATCCTGATCAATACCGGCAGTAATAATAACAGGAGTACCGTCAGCTAATTTTACCATTTCAGGATAGCTTACCCAATAGGGAGCCGGGACTATTACTTCGTCACCGTTGTTAACTAGAGCCATAATCGTATTACAAACAGATTGTTTGGCACCGTTTGCACAGGAGATTTGTGCAGCTGTATAGTTTAATCCGTTTTCATTCTTCAGTTTGGCTACGATTGCATTGCGAAGTGCAGGATATCCCGGAACTGGAGAATATCTGGAAAAGTTATCATCTACTGCCTTTTTTGCTGCTTCTTTGATGTGGTCCGGGGTATTGAAGTCCGGTTCACCCACGCTTAAATTAATGACATCAACTCCTTGGGCTTTTAACTCATTACTTTTTTGGGACATGGCCAATGTTGCTGAAGGAGACAAACGATTCAAACGATCTGATAATTGATTCATTGCTATTATTTTTAATGTGTTTAAGTTTACTTGCTGCAAAATAAAGGATAATATCTCAATTATGAAAGTAAAACAGACGAAATCGCATGAAAAATGATGTGATTTCGTCTGAGTTATAGCTTTTTTATTTGTTAAAGTGCAATGTATGTCCCATTCTGTCTTTTTTGGTTTTTAAATAACGCTCGTTATATTTGTTAGGCGTGATTTCAATAGGAACGTTTTCAACTATGGACAAACCGTATGATTCCAATCCTACACGTTTGACAGGGTTATTTGTCAGCAAACGCATTTGGGTGACGCCTATACTGCGTAGTATCTGTGCTCCGACTCCATAATCACGTTCATCTGCCTGATGTCCTAAAAGGATATTAGCTTCTACAGTATCCACACCATTTTCTTGCAATTTGTAGGCTTTCATTTTTTCCATTAGTCCTATGCCTCTTCCTTCTTGGTTTAAATAAACAACAGCGCCTTTTCCTTCTTTTTCGATCATTTGCAATGCTTTGTGCAGTTGTTCTCCACAGTCACAACGCATGGATCCGAAAATATCACCGGTGGCGCAAGAAGAATGCACGCGTACCAAAACGGGTTCTCCTTCTTTTATGTCACCTTTTATAATAGCGATATGTTCTAAACCATTGCTTTTCTGGCGGAAAGGTATCAGACGGAAATGGCCGTATTCAGTCGGCATGTCCACTTCCACCCCTTTTTCTACTAATGACTCTTGCTTTAGACGATAGGCGATCAAGTCACGGATTGAAATTAGTTTCAGCCCCCATTCATCGGCCATTTTTCTTAGTTCGGGCAGACGAGCCATGGTTCCATCCTCACTCATGATTTCCATTAATGCGGCAGCAGGGTAGAGTCCTGCTAGCCGTGCCATGTCTATACAGGCTTCTGTATGACCGGCACGTCTCAGTACGCCTTTGTCTTGTGCATATAATGGATTGACATGCCCCGGACGTCCGAATGTTTCGGGAGTGGAGGTGGGGTCGGCAAGAGCGCGGATAGTGGCGGCCCGGTCGTAGATAGAAACTCCGGTACTGCAACCTTCCAGCTTATCCACAGTTACAGTGAAAGGAGTACCTAGAACTGACGTGTTTGTATCTACTTGATGAGGTAATTCCAATTCCTTGCAACGAGAAATAGTGATAGGTACACAAAGTACGCCACGCGCATGTTTCAGCATGAAATTGACTTGTTCGGGAGTAATTTTTTCCGCAGCAACAATTAAATCGCCTTCATTTTCACGGTCTTCGTCGTCCACTACAATGACAAACTTACCTTCACGGAAGTCAGCTATCGCTTCTTCGATGGTATTTAGTTTTAATTCTTCCATAGTCAAATTATAAATGATTTATTGTTTATTCTTTCTTGAATTTCACGGTTGGTCTTGATTATGTTTTTTAAATCTTTATCCAGCCGGATACTGAACCGCCAAATGCGGAAATAGAAGAATAGGCCTATTGGTACAATGATTCCTGCGAGTAAATTCAGCCATTGGTTGTCAAACGGACTTTTGTGAGCTTTGGTGGACAAAATGGGATATCTATTTAAGTATTCCAGTAATACTCCATCTTTGCTGTTGGATAATTCTTCTATGAGTAGTTCCATTTTGGCGCTGATATCGGCTATGATGTCATCATGTCCTTTGTTGGTGAAGATGCGGATATAATTAGGTGCGTCGGCCAGTCTATGCTTGATGGCATACTCGTTACAGATGTTGCATAGTTTCTCCAGTTCTGTTTGTATGCGTGGATAGTCCGGATCTTCTATAATAACTTCTTTTTTGAATACATGGCGCGAGGGGCGCAGACCTAACAGCATACGGAAGAAATTGATATATACTTCGGCATTGAATACCACTGAGTCATTATTCGACTTATAAGTAAAGAAGGCTCCGATAGGTGCCAATACAATGGTACTCATCCAAACACCTAATACCATATTCATTTCACCGCTTTTTGCTACTCGGGTAGCTCCGGAATCAATGATATAATAAATTACGAAAATTAAGACGGATACCACTACGGGCATTCCTAAACCTCCTTTGCGGATGATGGCTCCCAAAGGCGCACCGATGAAAAAGAAAATCAAACAACTTATAGAGAGGGTGATTTTTTTGTGCCAGTCGGCTTCGTGTTTTCGGATATTGTTGTCCGCATCTGTAGTTTGATAACTTTTCATGTTCCATTCACTGGCCAGTGACTCGGTGCGATCCGCCGCACTACCCAGTGTCTTATCTTTTTCAGCTAAAGTATAGGAATTGAATAGACTGTCTACATTGATTTTGCTGTTTGTTTCAACTATTTTTGCGGAGTCTGTTTTCGATAATATGATATTGCGATAAGTCGAGGCTTTTATTTCATTGTACATGCTTCTTCCCAAACTGTCGGCGCGGTGGCTCAGCGAGTCGATGGACTGGCTGATTTCAATCATATTCTTGCTGTCCGAACGGTCACTTAAAAAGCTTCCATCTACCATGTTGAATCCACCGTCAAATTCGATAATGGTATGTTTCTCTCTGAAGGTTTCACGTCGATAGGGGACATTATTGGATGAAATGGTCTGCGATTTCAGATTTTCGAACTGTTCTCCGTTATACAGATGTAGGTAAAGATGTTGTTTGTCTGCTGTCATCTCCATTTTTCCTTCGGAAGCCCATATAATGTGAGCGTTTTCAAACCCATCTGAAAAGTTGTAGATCAGTACATCTTTTAGCATTCCTGTTTCACGGTCTTTCTGTTTTACATATATATTATACCCCTCAATTTCGTCGTAAAATACACCTTCCGGAATATCCAGTTCTGGTGAAGTTTGCTTCATGGATACAAGTAAAGTAAGCAATTTGATCTGCGCTTTGGGGGCTATGACATTTTGAAAATAAAACGAGGTACAACACAGGAAAGTACAAAAAATAATCAGTGGACGTATGATCCTCAATAAGGGAATACCCGCTGCTTTCATAGACAGCAATTCATATCTTTCACCAAAGTTACCAAATGTCATTAAGGCGGCTAATAAAATTGCCAAAGGTAGGGACAAAGGTATTAAGGTCAGAGCAGAATAAAAGAAGAATTGTGCTAAAACACTCATTTCCAATCCTTTTCCAACCAACTCGTCTACATATCTCCATAAAAATTGCATCATGAAGATGAAGAGACAGATGAAAAAAGTACCTATAAAGAGCATCAAAAAGCTCTTTAGGATAAATATATCTAATTTTTTTATGCGTAGCATTATTTCATTTTGTGCAACTATCAAGGCACAAAATTAGCATAAAAAACGGAGAGCAAAGACAAGTTTTGCATATTTTTATAGAATTACAGTCCGCTTACCCTTTTTAGCTTTTCTATTTCGGAATCCCAAAGTTCTTTCATATCTTCTACTTCATCGGGTTCTGCCCAATCAATCACTTCCAGCATATAGTCAGAGGTCAGTTCGTTATAGACCATTTTCAATTCAAAATAGGCTTTAGGATCTTCATCATCCAGCCATCGAAAGCGTATAAAACTGTTAACCCGGAAGTTTGTTACTTCAGCTTGCCGTGTTTCTGTTTTTCCCCAATAAAAGGTGAATACTTTGTCTTTGAATGTCACCTTGTCTGCAAACCATGTTTCCAGGCCGGATGGGGTACTAATAATAGACCATACAATATTACCGGATCCGGCTTTCAACATGTACTCCAAACGAATTTTTTCTTTTCCCATAGGTTAGCTTTTTAAAGTTTCGGTGGCAAATTAAGCCAAATTTTCTTATTTGCCATAATAAATGCTATGTTTTTTGAAATATTTATTAGCCATATACTAAGCTGTTTTTCTCTTAAAAAACGAATTTTACAAGAAAAAGTTCTCTGAAATGTTGCAAAATTCAAAATAACTTTCTATCTTTGCTGTATACAATGGAAACAGGGTTCTGGCCTTCACCGGTCAGGATTCTTATTTTTTTACGTTGTTTGTTTTACAGGGTTCCCCCGCCGCAAAGGGGAATACAGGAGGATTTTGGATGTGGGACGGGCATCACCGGATGCCTAATGTGAGTTCGACGGGCCCCATGTTCGGAATCTTTCGCAGTGTTATGAAATTCAAGTACGTCGGACTCGTTTAATATTATGGCAAAAGAGATTATTTATCTGACAGCGGAGGGTTACAAAAAACTCAAGGATGAGCTCGACCACATGCGTTCCGTCGAGCGTCCGGCGATATCGGCGGCTATTGCCGAAGCGCGCGACAAGGGTGACCTTTCGGAGAACGCGGAGTACGACGCCGCCCGCGAGGCGCAGGGTCTGCTGGAGATGCGTATTGCCAAGCTGGAGGATTCGCTTGCCAATGCCCGGGTGATCGACGAGTCGAAGATCGACAAGAGCAAGGTGCAGATACTGAGCAAGGTGTCGCTGCTGAACCACAACACCAAGAAGGAGGTGGCTTACACGATCGTCGCCGAGCACGAGGCCAACCTGCGCGAAGGCAAGCTGGCGATCGGTACGCCCATCGCCAAGGCATTGCTGGGGCACAAGAAAGGCGACCGCGTCGACGTGGAGGTGCCCGCCGGGACGATCCATTTCGAGATCCTCGACATCAGCATCTGAGGCGCCCGATCCGCAGGGTGGCGGCGCCCATCGTCCGCCTTCCGGCAACCGGGTGCGAGGACACGACATATATCCCCATTTTCGGGTATTTTTGCAGGGCCGTTTTGAACGGCCCTTTTTTATTGCTATCTTTGGCCCGGAAAGATGATACGCTACGCACCCAAAAGACTCTATGCGGCTTTGCTGCTGCTGATCCTGCTCGCGGCCTACGCGGGGCAGAAGGTGCACATCTACAACGAAGACCATGCGCATTTCTCCGCGCACTGCGGCGACCTGGTGCCCGACAACGGCGCGCATACGATCATCGTCGACAGGTGTATCATCGACGATTTCTATTTCTTCCCCTACCTGGCCGAGACCCAGCCTCCGCATGAATTCTACGCCGAGGTGCTGGCCGTGCTGCAACCCGAAGCCACGCGCTGCAAATGTGCGGTCGAGGTCCGGCGTTTCTCCCTGCGGGCGCCTCCGGCGGCGTAATTGCGTTTCGTAATATCGGCATGTCCGGCTGCATCGCGACAACTGCGGCGACAGGCGAGGGCCGACGATTTATCGTTTGCCGAGCCGTCAAAGCGGAAGCGGCGCGTGTTTTTACGCCGTAAGTCCCTTCCGAGGAGGGGATTCAGGGGTGGACCGGATTTGTAAACGCGGCCGGAAACCGCAATCGTCCGCATGCCGGAGCGGACTTACTTTCACCATTATTCAATACTTTCGTATGAAACGATATAACGATATATTTTGTTGGCGCTGTCCGTGTGCCAGAGCCTTGTCGTGCTCGCGGCCGAAGCGCCGCGCAAAAGCACGGACGCGAATCTTTTCGGCCACGTCGTGGACCGGGATACCCATGAACACATCGCCTACGCCTCGGTGGCCGTCGTCGGCACGGCTTTCGGTACGACGACCGACGCTTCGGGCCA
>ERZ779869.2729-NODE-2729-length-14241-cov-7.714789_pt1 | contig 14241 bp, 12 predicted proteins | sample MGYA00511557_ERZ779869 | MGnify/ENA primary metagenome ERZ779869 (study PRJEB29588, sample SAMEA2154620) | human gut metagenome | biome: human gut; feature: human-associated habitat; material: faeces | place: Denmark | collected 2008/2010 ...
GCGGGCGGCGCGCACCCTCAAGAAGCTGGAATTCTACTTTACCCAGTTTGAAGATTTTATGGAGCGGTTCAATTCTCCAGAGCGGCTGTATCTGGAAAGTTTTATCAACAACATCAGCGTTACCGATGCGACGCTGGATATGACGGAAGCGGAAACGGGGCAGCAGTTTACGTTTACGGACATGGACTTTGCGTTTGAGCGCGGCATTGCCGATATCATTATCCGGGCGGACAGCGCGGTCAGGTTTGAAAACCGCACGTCGGCGCTTGATATGACACTGAAATACCGGCTGCTGAACGACGAAGTGCGCTATACGCTCAATTTCTCCGATTTGGTGATTACGGATTTGTACGATATCCTGATGCCGGAAAAAGGCGATATCCGCATGGTGGACATTCCGGTCAACGGCCGGCTTTCGGCGCTGATAGACTTCGGGAAAGTCCTGAAAGACAAAAGGCATTTTGCCGACAACCCCGGCGACTATATCAAAGACGTCAGCTTTGCGATTGAAGGCGGACGCGGCAAAATCGGCTTCGGCGACAGCGAAGACTTTGACTATGATGTATCGTCTTTTAACCTGGAAGGGCAGTTGCACGGCGGACTGGACAAGGTTAAAATCGAAAACGCGGCGTTTGACTTTGACGGTAAGAAGGCGGAGCTGAGTTTGTCGGCGTCAGGGTTCAAGGATTATTTCTTCAAAGGGAATCTGGAGAATTTCAAAGTCAATTTCCGGGCGAAAGTCGGGGCGTTTGAGATGGACGAACTGTCGCTCCTGTGGCCGCGCTACCTCGGCGAAAAAGCGTGGGCGTGGTGCAAGGAAAGCCTGTACGGCGGGAGCATTGCCAACGGCGACTTTTCGTTCGACTTCGGCTGGGATAAAAAAGCGGCGCATTTCGGGCTGCTGAAGCTTGCGGGCAAAGCGGAGTTTGCGGACGCAAACCTGCACTATCTGGAAGGGATGCCGGTTATCCGCAATGTGTACGGAACCGCGTTGTTTGAACAGGACAAAATTGACATCAAGGTGGACAAGGGCGTTTCCGACGGGGTGATTTTGACCGGGGGCAGCGTGCTGCTGTATGATTTGGACAAGTATGACAACTTTATCAAAATAGATTTGACCGGAAATTCGACGATTACCGACGCGCTGAAGCTGATTGACCACGAGCCGCTCGGCTTTACCAAAGAAATGGGAGTTAATCCGGAGCTGGTGGCAGGCGACGTCGACATTGATCTGAAACTTGACTTTGAGCTGAAAACCAACCTGAAGCCGGAAGAAATCAAAGTGGAAGTCAACGGCAACCTGAAACAGGTGGAATATCTGGGACTGGAGGACGGCAAGACGTTTGTTGCAGACGAGCTGCATTTGGTTGTGACGGAAAAAGGGTTTGACCTTGAGGGCGTGGCGAAATATCAGGGTGTGCCGCTTAAGCTGGCGCTCAAGGAGAATTTTCACGAAAAGAGCCACAAGAGCCGCATTACCGCCGACGTACGGATTAACGACCAGGTATTGAAAACGCTCGGCATTGAGAGCGAGATTCTGGCGGCACCGTATTTTACCGGCAGTTCGGACGTCAAGGCAGTGCTTACGTTTTTGAATGACGGCCGGATTGAGCTGGCGGTGGACGGGTCGCTGAAGGATACGGCGATTGACTATGCGTTTCTGGGCTTTGCCAAAGAAAAGGGATTCCCGTGCCGCGCCAAGGCGACGATGCTGATTAAGGACGGCAAGTTGCAGGAAGTAACGCATTTTCAGCTGATTAAGGCACTGTTTTCAGCCACGGGCAAGATGGCGGCGGACAGCGAGGGACGGCTGAAAACGATTGACGTTACCCAGATTAAGGCGCCCAAAGCTTTTGCCAAGGCTCGGGTCGATTTCAACTACAAGCCGAAACTGGCGCTGAAGGTTACGGTATCGGGCGACTCATACGATCTGACGGACTTTTTTGACAAGAAAAAGAAAGACAGCGCGGCGGAGAAAAAGCAGAAGAAAAAAAGCCTGAAAGACCCGCTGGCGGACATTATGGATACCGATATCGTCATCGGCGTAAACAAGCTTTGGACCAACGACAAGGTGCCGGTAACCAATTTTGCGGGCAAGGCGGAACTGCGCCACGGCATCGGGCTGCACCGCATGAATCTGGTCGGCAACTACGGGGCGAGCCGCGACGTCAAGATGAAGCTCGATTTTGAGCCGCGCGGCGACGAATATATGCTGACCGTCGACTCCAACAATGCAGGAAGCACGCTCAAAGTGCTGCGTTTGTATGAAAACATGAAAGGCGGAAATCTGCGCATTGAGGCGCGGCGCGACAAATACAGAAATTTCAGAGGGCATGCGCGGATGCGCGATTTTGCATTGGTCAACACGCCGGTGTTTGCCAAGATTCTGAGCGTGGCGTCGCTGACGGGAATCGTGGATATGCTGACCGGCGAGGGGCTGACGTTTACGCACCTGAACGCGCCGTTTACCTATACGTTTTCAACCAAGAATCTGGAAACGACGGATGCCAGAATGTTCGGTTCGGTTTTGGGGGTAACGATGAGCGGACGCTATAACCTCGTGGACGAGGATATTGAAGCGAAAGGTATGGTTATTCCGGCATACGGGCTGAATACGTTTATCGGCAACATTCCGCTGGTCGGCAAGGTCCTGGCCGGACGCGACGGTACGGTATTTGCGACGAATTACAGCGTGTCGGGCAGTATGGCGCAGCCGAAGGTTTCGATTAATCCGCTGTCGACGCTGGCACCGAATTCGCTTAAGGAGCTGTTTTCGTCGGGAGACTGACGGGCGGCAGCGCCACGGGCAACGAGGGGCGGTACGGAAAGAGAGCGGCGGTACGGAAAGAGTGCGGAGGCACGGGGAAAACGCAACAGGCGGCGATAGCCTTGCCACAGGGGTGAAAACGCCACGGAAGGAGGGCGGCGCTACAGGGGTGAAAATGCCACGGGCAACGAGGGGTGCGCTATATCGCGGGGACAGGTGTCGTTTAAAGGGATAACGAGGAGGATATAAACAATGACTGGCAAAATAGGAATTGACTTTCATGGGGTGATTTCGGCGGCGCCGGGGCTTTTTGCCAAGTTCTGTCATGAAATCCGCAAGCGGGGCGTTAAGGTTTACGTTATCAGCGGCGGGCCGAAGAAAGACGTGGTCAAATATCTTGACGAAAACCGGATTGAATATGATACGGTGTGGGCTATTTTGGACTTTTATGAGCAACAAGGCAAAGCGGAGCTTTTTTCCGACGGGAGCTTTAAGGTTGACACAACGCTGTGGAACAAGGCCAAGGCCGAATACTGTGCGGCGGAAGACATCCGTTTTCATATTGACGATTCAAGCGTTTACGGGCGTTATTTCGTAACGCCGTATTGCAAATACGACATCGGCGGCGGCGTCTGCGAATGGAACGGCGTCAAGGTCGATTTTAATGATGCGGGGCGGGCGGCCAAAGAGGTGGCCGACTATATCGTGCGCGGCGGACATTAAGCAAAAAATACTGCAATGTCGGCAAGACGTTACCTGGGAAATCAGGATAAACATTGTGTTGCTGTTATACAGGAAAAGCGATAATATTGCGTTGTGATATATGGGAAAGCGGGTAAACGCAGCGTTGCTGTTATACGGGAAAAGCGATAATATTGCGTTGTGATATATGGGAAAGCGGGTAAACGCAGCGTTGCTGTTATACGGAAAAAGCGATAATATTGCGTTGTGATATATGGAAAAGCGGGTAAACGCAGCGTTATAGCTGTACAGAAAAAGATAACTTTATGGCGATTATGTGGGGAAAAAGGAGTAGGTGGTGGACCGTAGAGGTAACGCTCCTCTGCTACATCCATGTCAAGGATGCGTTCTACTTTTAAACTAACGGTCCGAACCTGTAGAAGTTTATCAAAACAAAAAGCTTTTTAACATAGAAATTTTAGATTGCAAGCGTTTTTTGCGATTTTTTTTAAAATTATTGAAAAGTTAACTTTTAGTGTGTATAACTCTAGCATAAATCGGTTGAAATATTAAGACAATAAAGAGAAAAAATGAGCGAAAACATAGATTTCCGGGTCGATTACAACAAATTTAAGGTGATGGACGAATTTAACACGGACGAGTTGAAGTATCCGCTTATCCTGTCCATTCCGCATTGCGGCACCGTTTTTCCGGAGGAATTTCTGCGCGCGGTCAGGCATGACGTGATGACGCTGCGCAAAAACGAGGACATTCTGGTTTACGACCTTCTGGAGCCGGCAATACGCGACGGGGGAATCGCCGCGATTAAGCTTAACGTCAGCCGCAGCTTTATTGACGTGAACCGTGCCAAGGTGGAACTGGATCCGAATATGTTTTTCGACTATCCGCGCGAGGATATCGGCCTCAACCAGCAGCGTTCGCGTTACGGGCTGGGGATTATCCATAAGGTTACGGCAGACAGCCGGCCGATATATGCGGGGCGAATCTCGTACAAGGAAGCCGAAGAGCGGATTAAAAACGTATATGACGTTTATCACGGGCGACTGAAGGAGCTGATTGCGCGCACGATTGACAAGTTCGGTTTCTGTCTGGTCCTGGACTGCCATTCGATGCCGTCCAAAATCTGTTCCATCATTTCGGAAAGCCCGCGCATCGACTACTGCCTCGGCAACCTGTTTGAACAGAGCTGCCCGAACAAAATAAGCTTTTTTGTGGAAAACGAACTGGCAAAACGCGAGTATTACGTTGCCAAAAACCGCCCGTATTCCGGGGCTTATATCACTTTTAACTACTGCGAGCCGCGCAAGCAGGCGCATACCCTGCAGCTTGAAATCAACCGGGTGATTTATGCAGATGAAAATACGTTGGAAAAAAACAGCGACTTTCAGCGGGTTAGCTATGATTTGAGCAAGGTTGTCACGAACCTTGCGAATTTTTTGCTGGATTTTTAAAAAATATATGGTATAGATGCTCCTTGTATTTTGCCGGTGAACGATTATTTTTTTCCGGCGTTTTGTTAATTTACCCGCGTTTAAGGACTTTTCCTTCGGGAACTGACCGGGCCGAAAGTTTAAAGACAGGGACGCCCTTTGCCTTAGAGCGGTATTCAGGATAATAACATCGTGCTAAAAAGCATCTTATTCCTGTTGGTTTTGATCAGTTTCATTACCACACCTACCAGAGCTTATGAAGCATACAGCATTTCAAGCCTTAATTTGACAGAAGAACAAGAAGCCGCCGAGGCGGCAGCTGCGGAACCCGAAGTTTATGAATTGTGCGAGATTGCCGCAGACAAGGCCGAAAAAGAATACAACATCAAACCAAACCTTTTGCAGACCATAGCGTCGGTTGAGAGCGGGCGCTGGAACGCCAAAGCCGGGCGTCGCGTTGCATGGCCGTGGACGGTACATGCCAACGGCAAAGGGCGTTATTACAAAACCAAAGCAGAGGCGGTTGCCGCCGTGCAGGCGTTGCAAGACCGCGGCATCAGAAACATTGACGTCGGCTGCATGCAGGTTAATTTAAAATATCACGGAAAGGCATTCAGCAGTTTGGACGAGGCGTTTGAGCCGGAAAAGAACGCGGCTTATAGCGCACAGTTTTTGCGTCAGCTCTATAAGCGCAACAAGCAAGACTGGACCAAGACCGCCATGCATTACCATTCGCGCAACCTGCGCCAGGGGACGAACTACAAGAACCGTCTGGAAAAGCATTATGCCGAGTATGTCCGCGAGGACGGCGAGGGCGCGAAACTGTTTTAGCGCAGCGAAGCCGCAAAGCTGTTTCAGGACGGCGCGTTTGGGCGAAAATTTCAAGGGCGGACATCAAAATGCGAAGCTGTTTCGATGTTGCGTCTGATTAAAGAGCCTCCGGCAACGGGGGCTTTTTTGCGGCGATATGCTTTCTGCCGGACGGGTGATGAGGATGCCGGGGAGAAAATTCCGGGGTGCGGCGGGCTTCAGAGGGCGGCAGCGAGGGAGCTACAGCATGCAGCGTAGGGAGAATTCCGGCGCGTGGCGGGCTTCGGAGGGCGGCAGCTGGAGAGCATAAATTTCACAGCGGGTAAGGTGGAAATTTTGCTTGCAATTATTAAATTTAGCGCTTAAGTTTTACGGGATTGTTAAGAGTTTAGAGATGATTATGGAAAATATTGAAGAGAAAAACAAGGACGAATCGCTGGGGGAAACCTTTAAGACGGTTATTTATGCGATTGTCATCGCCGGGCTTATCCGCACTTTTTTGTTTGAGCCGTTTAAAATCCCGTCGGGGTCAATGTATCCGACGCTGGAAATCGGCGATTTTTTGTTTGTTTCCAAATATACTTACGGCTATTCGCGCCATTCTTTTCCTTTCAGCCGCCCCGCGTTTGAGGGACGGGTGTGGGAAGATTTGCCGGAACGCGGCGATGTGGTGGTATTCAAATATCCGGGCGACAACAAGACCGATTTTATCAAGCGGGTTATAGGGCTGCCGGGGGATACGGTACAGATGAAAGGCGGGCGCCTTTTTATCAACGGCAAGATGGTTGAGCGCGAAGAGGTCGGCAAATATACGATTGACGAATATACGGTCATTCCGACGACGTATACCGAGTATACAGAGACGCTGCCGAACGGCAAAAAGCACCGGATACTGGAGCTTTCCGACGACAAGAGCGTGGACGATACGATTGAGTTTAAGGTGCCGGAACGACATTACTTCATGATGGGGGACAATCGCGACAACTCTAATGATTCGCGCAAGGATGTCGGGTTTGTGCCGTTTGAAAATATTGAAGGCAAAGCGCGGTTTTTATTTTATTCGCATGACGACAGCGTGGTCTGGTATAATCCGATAAGCTGGATTGCTGCTATTCGCTGGGGGCGGCTGTTTAACACGATAAAGTAGGAAGCCCGGTACCGAGGGGCATATCCGAGCGGTGCGGTCTGTCCGAGTGGTGCGGCATATCCGTATGAAATACATAAAAAAACAGTGCCCGGAAGGCACTGTTTTTTTGAGGGGGAGAGTTTGTGCATCATCTTAGATTTAATGTATGAGATACAATCTCTTTATGCGCGCGAAACATATTTCGTAAGCGTTTGAAAAAGTTTCTTTCCCCAGAGATCTGGGTTGCAGCATAAAATTTTCTCCAGTTCATTTTGCCAGCTTTTTCCTGCTCGGCAAACCAGGCGATGTGTTTGCGCCATTGGTTTGGCTGAGCGTAGTGGCGGAAAATGGTTTCCTCGTCAGCATACTTTTCTACCCATTGCCTGGCAAGGGTGTAAAGCAGTTTGCCGTTCGGAGCGTAGGCCACGGAATCCAGCATATAGCCTTCCTGTTCTTCGCCATCTTCGTTCAGGTAATGTACCAGGCCGAAAGCGATTGCCAGAGCATGGCTGCGGGTTTTGGCGTGTTCAAGGCAGACAGGCAGAGCATTGACGATGAAGTCTTCGCATTCTTTGCCCATCAGCCCGGGTTCGCCGCCCAGGTATCCGTTTTGCGAACCGTACGTGCGGTAAGCTTGGGGCAGAGCCTCAAAGGTGGGCGTCGGGTCGTCAGGGTGAAGTACGGCGCCGTCAGAAATGCGCTGCATGGCGATTTCCAACATAATGTTACCGAGGTGTTCGTCCTTACGACAGACGTCTTGAGTGAATTCCGCCATAAACTTCATAAAAGCATTACCGATGCGGTTGCGCTGGTTTGCCGGATAAGCCATCATAGGCAGAATGACATTGTCAACGACGTCCTGCCAAGAGCGGTTTTCCAGGTTGTTTACTCCGGTTACTTTCTCTAGATAAGAAAAAAGTGTTTCCATAATGATAAAAAAATTTAATTAAACATAATTTGTATATTCACGCTTATATTGTACCACGTTTCCGGCGGGAATGCAAGCCATTTTTGGACAAAAGACGGGACGGAAGTTGGAGGTGCGGCGGAGAGGCGGTGAGCGGCGGTAAGATAAAAATATAGTTGACAAAAATAATCGCGCGTGCTAGCGTTTTGGCAATTAATCTATTATTGTTTTTTAAATCTTATCATTTATGGAAAAGAATACTATTTTGGAACAAGTCAACGCTTATGGCGCGAAACTTGGCTGGCCTTTTTACGTTTACCCTGACGGAACCTGCGGCAAGAGCATCGTTTCTGCGGGGGGAAAGCTGAATGCGGCGATGTTCGTGAAAAAGAAATTTCCGGTACGGGCACTGAATTCCGAGTTTTTGACCGGAACGGCCGGTGCGGAAGACGATGTTCTCGCACATTTGTGCGAAGTCGGCGACAAGCTCGGCTATCCGCTGTATGTTTATGCAGACGGAACGTGCGGGACAACGCCGGTTTCTCCGGAAAACAAATTTCCGTTCACTCTGGTCGTGAAGAAGAAATTTGTCGTCAACCAGATGGTGCTGGAAACAGAAGAGCCGGTCAGGAAGGAGGCAAAGGATGCCGACAATGCGACAGATGATATGGCTGGAAATTTCGCTTTGGCAAAAACTATAAAGCAGGCGAAAGCTTTCAACGAATCGGAATTCAACGAATTTGAACGGATATGTTTGGCATTGCTTTTAGGCTAAAAGGAAAGACGAATTTTTGAGTTTCAAAAGCTTTAATGTGTTGGTAAAAAAGCGTTCTCCTTCGGAAGAGCGCTTTTTTTGCGTATGAATAGCAGAAAGATGGAAAGGGGCGGCGGGCAGTGCGAGGCGGCAAAGCATGAGGTAGGGCGCGGGGTGGAAGAGCCAGGCGGAGCGCGTCCGGAGGCGGGCAAAAAAACGCTTGCATTTGCGGCGATTAGGGCTTATTTTGGCGCTAACGGTTTAATTTATTTATAAACAGAAGAAGAAAAGAATATGCAGGAATTGGAAGAAAAAATCGGTTATACCTTTAAGACGCCGAAATTGTTGCAGCAGGCGCTGACGCATTCGAGCTTTACGCCTGACATCCATAAAAATTACGAGCGGCTGGAATTTCTGGGCGACCGGATTTTGGGCGTTACGGTGGCGGATATGCTGTGCCGCGCGTTTGCCAACGAGCCCGAGGGCAGCCTGTCGCAGCGGTTTGTTTGTCTGGTGTGCAAGGAAACGGTGGCGGAGATTGTGCGAGGTCTTGGCGCGGACAAATACATCATTGCGCGGGATATGAGCGTTGCTTCCAGCGAAAACGTGTTGTGCGACATCGGCGAGGCGCTGATTGCGGCGGTTTATCTGGACAGCGGCGACATTACGGCAGCGCAGGCTTTCGTTCGGCGCTGCTGGACGCCGTTTATCGACCGCAAGTCGCGGCCGCACAAGGATTTTAAGACGCGGTTGCAGGAGGCGGTTTATCATCTGGGGCTGGAGCAGCCGAGGTATAAAATGCTGAAAAAGACCGGCAGCGAGCACGAACCGGAATTCCGGGTGCAGGTTGATGCCGGGCAGGGCAAGACGGCCGAAGGGCGCGGGCGGAACGTCAAGACCGCGGAACAGAATGCGGCGCAGGCACTGCTGACGGCGTTGGGAGTAAAAGACAATGCGTAACAAGGCGACGGCGGAAGAAGAGAAGCCGAAGACGGCCGAAAACGGGACGATTGCGGCGGCGGTTACGGATGAAGAGGCAGCCGAGGCGGAGACAGAGGCGGAAAAGGCGTACGGTGCGGGCGGCCGGAATGGACCAGCCGGCGGCGAACCCAGCCGGTGCGGGTTTGTGGCGCTGCTGGGGGTGCCGAATGCGGGCAAGTCTACGCTGACCAACAATTTTGTCGGTTCCAAAGTCAGCATCGTGTCGCCGAAAGCGCAGACAACGCGCACAACGGTCAAGGGCATCGGGATTTGGGGCAATACGCAGATTATCTTTCTGGACACGCCGGGGATTTTCAAGCCCAAGCGGCGGCTTGACCGGGCGATGGTCGCTTCGGCATGGGGCGGCGTCGGCGATGCGGACATAACGGCGCTGGTGGTGGACGCCAAGCGCGGTTTTGACGACGAAACGCGGGCAATTATCGCCAAACTTGAAGAAAATAAAATCCCGGCGGTTTTGGTTTTAAACAAGACCGATCTGGTCAGCGGCGAAACGCTGTTGCAGTTGTGTGCGGCGCTGAACGACGCTTATGCTTTTGCGGAAACGTTTATGGTATCGGCGCTTAACGGCAAAGGCGTAGACGATTTTTACGACTATCTGGCGGCGCATCTGCCGGAGAGCCCGTGGTATTATCCTGAAGAGCAGATGTCTGATTTGCCGCTTAAACTGCTGGCGGCGGAGATTGTGCGCGAAAAGCTGTTTTTGTATCTCAGGCAGGAAGTGCCGTATGCGCTGACGGTGGAGCCGGAACTGTGGGAGCGCCGCGCGGACAATTCGGTGCGGGCGGAGATGACGATTTATGTTGAGCGCGACAGCCAGAAGCAGATTGTGCTCGGACGCGGCGGGACGATGATTAAAAAAATCGGCCAGGCGGCGCGGCGGGAGCTGGAAGAGCTGCTGGAAGACCGCATCCATTTGTTTTTGTTTGTCAAAGTGCGCGAGAACTGGGGCGACGACCCGGCAAGATATGCGGACTGGAATCTGGATTACAGGGCTTAAGTTAAAAATTGTCGGTTAATGACGAGATGCGTTACGTTTGAAGAAAGCGCGGCGCATTTTTTATGCTCTGGGGGCAGAAGAGAGCGGGCGGGGTTTAAATGGCGGCGGGCGAGGCTTATATCTGCGGTGGACGTCAAAGTTTTAACCGGGAGAAAAATAATGGAAACCTATTTGTTTATCGCGTTGGCGTTTATCTACCTTCTGACGGCGTTTATCCTTTCCAAGCAGGTGCAGAAGCGGATTTGGACGGTGGCGTATATTCTGGCGTTTGCGATTACCTGCGTCGCCATTTTTTTCATCAAGTCGTATGCGGGGGAAACGCTGATGCGCGTGGGTGAGCTGAACTGGTACTACATCCTTTACGTTTTCGGGTCAATCAGCATTATTCTCGGCGTTATCAACCTGTGGATGTACAAAAGAGGGATTATCCGCCTGTTTACGGAAGACGGCGACGATGACGAGGAGGACGACGCGGCAGAAAAAGGCCGCAAATAAAACCCGCTGACGGATTGCGGCACGCGGAAAGCCGTATTCTGCTCCGGCTTAATTAAAACGTTCCTTTTTTTTCTTATACTTTGGTTTTATATAAGGGGCTATATTAACGTTATAAATATCCACACGTTTGTGCTGAAAAAAAAGGAACGTTTTTTTTCAGCAGGCAGGATATTTATGGGACATCGGACGAGGGCAGTTACGGCAAACCGGATTGGGGCATTTATCGCGAACCGGAACAGGAAACTTGCGGCAAACCGGGGCGGGACATTTATCGCGAACCGGAACAGGAAACTTGCGGCAAACCGGGGCGGGGCATTTATCGCGAACCGGAACAGGAAACTTGCGGCAAACCGGATTGGGGCATTTATTGCGAACCGGGGCAGGAAACTTGCGGCAAACCGGGACGGGACATTTATCGCGAACCGGAAAACAGGGCGGGCAATGCGCCTGCTTAATACCGTTTTTTATGCGGCAATGGTGTTGTTTGCAGCCGTGGCCGTCTGGCGGGTCTGCCGAGGCGCCGGATTTTTTATGGATACGGCAGAGCATATCCATTCTTCCTGGCTGGTCAGCATAGGAAAAGTGCCGTACCGCGATTTTTTTCAACATCACAATCCGCTGTTATGGTATTTGTTTGCACCGGTAACGCAGCTTTTTTACCGCGATACGGCGATAGTTTATGCGGCGCGGGTTGTTGCGATTTTAGGCTGGGGCGCGGTGCTGTATAAATTATATGCGTTGGTTTGTGCGGGGTTTGGCGGCCGGGCTGCGGGTTCGGCTGGCGACGAGAGCGGGCCGCGGGCGGTTGCAGATGCGGGATTTTCCGGGTGCCGGGGGAATGCGGCAGATGTCGGGCTGGAGGCTGATGCGGCAGCGAAATGGATGACGGCGCAATGGGCGCTGCTGTTTCTGTTGGCGCTGTCGCCGTTGTGGAAGGACGTACAGAACCTGTGCCCGGACATTTTTATGCTTTGGGGCATGCTGGCAGGGACGGAGCGTTTTTTTGCCTATCTCGACGGGCAGCGGCGGCGGGATTTGGTTTTGTCTTATTTGTGGTGGACAGCGGCATTTTTGTTTTTGCAGAAAGCCGTGTTTCCCGGAGCCGGATTTGCCGCGGCGAATCTGTGGCTGCTGCTGCGGGGGAGGGTGCGTTTTGCAGACTGTGCGGCGGCATCGGCGGCGGCTTTGGCGGTATTGGCGGCTGCGGCGGCATATTTTTGGCATGAGGGTGCCCTGAAGCAATGGTTTGACTATAACTTTTTATTTAACCGGCAGGTTGCGGCGTATTATGGCAGCTATACTTCCGGGGTCGGGACGGCATTGAAACTATGCGCTGCCGGAACGGCTGCGGCGGTTATCCGCTTTTGCCGGTGCGGGGAAAAGGAAACGGCATGGCTGCTGTTGCTGGCCGGATGTTCCGGTATTCTGTTTGTTTTTGCTCCGCATCCACGATACTATGTCCCTTATTTTTTGCTGGCGGCGCCGTATGTCGGCCGGGCGGCGATGCGTCTGATGGCGGCGGAAAGGCTTTCCGGGCGGTTGAAAAAAGCGGCGATTGCGGCAGCGGCGGCTGGATTTGCCGTTTCTTTGTGGACATTGGTTCCGGCGGGAAAAAAAGCATCCGCCTTTAAAAAGCATATGGCGCTGGCGGAATATGTGATACGGCATACGGTGCCGGACGAAGCGCTTTTGAACGGCGTGAACGCATATGCCGCCAATCTGTACAACCCGGACGCGGATTATTTTTGGTTTGGCTTCCATAATACTGTTAAGATTGCCGCGTACTGGGGATATGGGAAGTTTGACTACAATACGGCGATAAAACGCCTTAAGCCGAAGATTTTGCTGCTGGGGGAAGACAGCCCGCTTGATGTAATCGCGATGTCGCAGACGAAATGGCTGAAAGAACGCAATCTGCGCGCCGCTATGCTGGGGCGGGGAAACGTTGCGGGACGGAATGATTTTATCCGCCTGAACTACAGCTGTTGGAACGAAGATATGGATTATATTAAAAAACATTATGATTTGGTGGAAGCCGGCAGCGAGGCAATGCTTTGGGTGCGCAAAGACGGCAGCGGGACGGGCAATGGCGGCGGTTCCGGGCAATGAGGCGGAAGATGGCGGTTATTCCGGCTGGCAATGAGGGGCTGGCAGAGATGGCGGGTGTTTCTGCTGATGATGACGGGACGGAAGATGGCGGCGATAGCGGACGCGGGTGGCGGGTGCGGGTGTTGTTTGCAGCCGGTGCCGTCATTTTTTTGTTGTAAAATCCGGCGCGGGAGCGTATGGTACGGTTCAGGTGAATTTTACGAAAGAAGAGGTGCGGAAATGACGTGTTATCGTCTGAACAACATCAAGCTGCCGTTAGAGGCCGGAGCGGAGGAAGTTTGGGCACAGACTGTGCAGCGGGTCGGGAGTTCGGCATTACGGAATTTCCGAGTAGCGAAAAAATCGCTGGACGCGCGGCGCAAGGATAATCTGTTCTGGGTGTATGCGGCGGAGTTTGAGTATGACGGCGCGCTGGAAACAGGCGGCGACCTGCTGGAGCTGGTGCGGACAGGCTCCTGCCAGAGTGCCAGCATCAATTTCTCTCTGCCTGACCTGCGCCAGGAGCTGAAGCACGCTCAGGTGATCACGGTGGAGATCGGTGCCAACGACGTACTGGTGCCTATCATGTACGGCATTTCCTCTGCCATGGGCGGCCCCCAGGTCTTTGAGGCCCTGCTGCCTATGCTGGAGGGCGACTTCCGCCAGATGGACGCCTCCTCCTTTGCCGCCCTCCGGGAGAACCTGGACTCTTTGAACATCACGGCTCAGCAGCGCAAAGCCCTGCTGAAGCTGCTGGACAGCGGCATTGCAGAGATCTGCACCCAGAGCCAGGCCTCTACCCTGGCCAACCTTGAGGCCCTGCTCCAGGAGCTGAAGGCCCTGAACCCCGACGCCCAGATCGTTCTGGTGGGCTACTACAATCCCGTTCCCCTGCTGCCGGCTCCTGCCAACCCCTTTGTCAAGCACTTCCGCACCCTGAACCGCTCGGTGCAGAAGCTGGCCCAGCAGTACGACGTGGCTTTTGCCTCTGCCGCCTACACCCTGGTGGCCAACGACGCCCACCCCACCGCCTGCGGCCACAAATATCTGGCACGTCAGATCCTGAAGGCTCTGGAAAAGTAATTTTTTCTGAGTTTGCCATATAAGGAGGTTCATTATGAAAAAACGTATTGTCAGCCTGCTGCTGGCAGCCGCTCTGGTGT
>ERZ779869.2732-NODE-2732-length-14237-cov-4.562544_pt1 | contig 14237 bp, 11 predicted proteins | sample MGYA00511557_ERZ779869 | MGnify/ENA primary metagenome ERZ779869 (study PRJEB29588, sample SAMEA2154620) | human gut metagenome | biome: human gut; feature: human-associated habitat; material: faeces | place: Denmark | collected 2008/2010 ...
TGAATGACATGCCGGTGGCATGTCAGAGCCGCGCCGTGACCGAGCCGCAGCGAGAAAAGGCCCGCCTCAAATACAATAAACCGCCGTTCAAAAGTCTTGATACATCAATGACTTTTGGAGCATAGCAGCATTTTGATATTATCAAAATGCTCGGCGGATGAAGCTTGTCACATTACTTTCAGGCCGCTGAGATAGCGGCGCATCATATCATATACATGGTTGCCCGCCATGCGGCGGATAAAGCTGCGGGTGCGGTACGCGCCGAGATGCAGTTCATTGACCCATGTCTGCTCCGCGGTCGCCATCGAGACGAACACGGTACCGACCTCGTGCACGCCGTCCCCGTCGGGACCTGCAAGCCCCGTCACGCCGACGCCGATATCCGTGCCGATGATGCGGCGCACGTTCTCCGCCATCTCCTTGGCCACCTCATAGCTCACCGCGCCCTTATCCTCTATCATGTCGCGGTCGATGCCGAGAAGCTTTGCCTTCGCGCCGTTCGTATAGGTCACGACGCCGCCGAGGAAGAACGAGCTTGCGCCCGCCATATCGGTGAAGCGCTTGGCAACGTCGCCGCCGGTGCAGCTCTCCGCCGCGGAGAAGGTCATGTTCTTCTCGCGCAGCAGCTTCAGCACGCTCTGCTCGATGCAGTCAACGTCCACGCCGTAGATCACTTCGCCCAGCTTCTCCTGCACCTCCGCCATCACGGGGCGCAGCATCTCCTCAGCCTCGGCCTCAGTATGCGCCTTGGCAGTGACCTTCAGCAGGCAGTCACACTCCTTGGCATAGGGCGCCATGCTGGGATTGGTCATGGCGTTCATTTCCCCGGCAAAGATATCGTCCACCGCGCTCTCGCCGATGCCGAAGATGTTGATGGTGTGGGAGACGATCTTCTCGTCCGACAGCTGGCGGAGATACGGTATCGCGCTCTTTTCGAGCATGATGCGGCACTCCTTCGGAGGCCCCGGCAGCATGACGACGACCTTGCCGTCCTTCTCGAAGGCGCAGCCGGGCGCGGTGCCCGCGGTGTTATGGAACACGGTGCAGCCCTCGGGCAGCAGCGCCTGACGGAAATTGTTGTCCGTCAGCTTCTTGCCGAGATTTATATAGTCATAGAGCGTGTCCATCTCGCGCTTGTCCTCGACGAGCTTCACGTCGAAGGCACGGGCGAGGATCTCCTTGGTCAGGTCGTCGCAGGTCGGGCCGAGGCCGCCGGTGGTGATGATGATGTCGGCGCGCTCGCGCGCGATCTTCACGCAATCCTCCAGACGCTGCGGGTTATCGCCGACGACGGTGTGATACAGCACGTTGATGCCGATCTTCGACAGAAGCTCCGACACGTCGCGCGCGTCGGTATTCGTGACGTGGCCAAGCAGCAGCTCTGTTCCCACGGAAATTATCTCGGTATTATAGGTCTTACTCATGTCTAAGCTCCACTTCCTCCAAGCCCTTCACAGCCTCGTCCACCAGCGCGTCGATATCCAGCACCGACTCCGCTCTCTCCACCTCGGAGAGCTTCGGGCGGGTGCGCGGATGCTTCGGCGTGAACACTGTGCAGCAGTCCTCATACGGGAGTATCGAGGTGTCAAAGGTGCCGATCTTCCTTGCAATTGTGATTATTTCTTCCTTGTCCATGCCGATGAGCGGCTGGAGCACGGGCAGGTCAATGACCGCCTGCGTGGAGGCCATGGCCTCCATGGTCTGGCTTGCGACCTGACCCAGATTTTCGCCGGTCACTATCGCTTTCGCACCGGTATCATGCGCGACACGCTGCGCGATGCGCATCATGAAGCGGCGCATGATGAGCGTGAAATACTCTTCGGGGCACTTGTCGCGTATCTCTTCCTGAATATGCGTGAACGGCGCGATCTCAAGCGTCATGCGGCCGCAGTACTCGGTCAGCATGTTGCCAAGCTCGATGACTTTTTCCTTGGCCTGCTCGGAGGTATACGGGAAGGAGAAAAAGTGCAGCGGAATAAGGCGCACGCCGCGCTTTGCGATCATATACGACGAGACCGGACTGTCGATACCGCCGGAAAGCAGCGTCACGGCGACGCCGTTGCAGCCGACGGGCATACCGCCCGCGCCGGGCACGGGAGCCGCATGGACATACGCCGCAAGGTCACGCACCTCGATGTTGACGACCAGTTCCGGATCGTGTACATCGACCTCGACGTTGGGATAAGCCTCGTTCAGCTCGCCGCCGACGTACTGGCTCAGCTCGACGCTGGTCATCGGGAAGCTCTTGTCGCTGCGCTTGGACTCGACCTTGAAGCTCTTCGCGCGGAGCATATCGTCCCGCAGATAGTCGATGGCGAGCTTCGCTATCGCGTCCTTGTCCTTTTCGCAGGCGGCGGCGCGGCTGAGCTTGACGATGCCGAACACCTTTTGCAGCGCCTCGAACGCTGCGTCCATATCCGCGCCGTCCTCCGCGGCCTCGACGTACACGGTGGACTGGAGGCAATATACGCGGAACTTGCCGATGTGTGCAAGGCGGCGGCGGACATTCGCCATGAGCTTTTGCTCAAAGCTCTTGCGGTTGAGTCCCTTGAGTACGATCTCGCCCAGCTTTAGAAGAATTATATCGTTCATATGAAAATTATCCTTTATCTCATGCTTCTCTGAAATCATAGGTTCTGTACTGTATCGCTTCGGCGATATGCTCTGCGCTTATATTTTTCTGCCCGTCAAGGTCGGCTATCGTCCTTGCCACGCGCAGAATACGGTCATAGCTGCGGGCGGAAAGCCTCATCGAATCAAACGCGGCGTGCATCAGCGCTTCGCCCTCGGCGTCCAGCGCGCAGATCTCGCTCATCTCACGGCTGCCGATATGCGCGTTGCACATCGTACCGTCCCCGCCGAAGCGGCGGCGCTGAATCTCCCGCGCGGCATTCACGCGCTTCTTGATGTCCGCAGAGCGCTCCGCGCTGCTGCGGCGGCTCAGCTCTTCATAATCCAGCGCGGGAACCTCGACGATGAGGTCGATCCTGTCCAGCAGCGGGCCGGATATTTTACTGTGATAGCGGCGCACATCGCGCTCGGTGCAGCGGCAGCGGCCTGAGGGGTGCCCGTACCAGCCGCATTTGCAGGGGTTCATCGCACAGACGAGCATGAAGCGGCTCGGATACGTCACCGTCCCCGCGACACGGGACACGGTCACTTCCCCGTCCTCCAGCGGCTGGCGCAGAACTTCCAGCACATCGCTGCGAAATTCCGGCAGCTCGTCGAGAAACAGCACGCCGTTATGCGCTAGGCTTATCTCTCCGGGGCGCGGCGAGGTTCCGCCGCCCGAAAGTCCGGCGGCGGACACCGTATGGTGCGGCGCGCGGAACGGGCGGTGCAGCAGCATCGGGTGCGAGCTGTCGGTCAATCCCGCGACTGACCAGATCTCGGTCGCTTCAAGTGCTTCCTTTCGCGTCATGTCGGGCAGGATCGACGGAAGCCGCCGCGCCAGCATGGATTTGCCCGCGCCGGGCGAGCCGATGAGCAGGATATTGTGTCCGCCCGCAGCGGCGATCTCCAGCGCGCGCTTGACATTTTCCTGCCCTTTGACCTCCGAGAAGTCGGGCATATGCTCCATAAGCGTATCAAGCGCAGGCGCAGCGGCGGGTTCTATATTGACTTCGCCGCGCATAAGGCGCAGCAGCTCGTCAACATTTTTCACGGGGTACACGCTTATCCCGTCCGCGAATGCGGCCTCGGCGGCATTATCTGCCGGAACGAACAGCTTCTTCACGCCGCAGCGCGCCGCGGCGATGGCCATCGGCAGTGCGCCGTACACCGGGCGCAGTTCCCCGCTCAGGGACAGCTCGCCGATGAACGCGCAGTCGTCTCCCGGCTCGTCTATATCGCCGTCGGCGGCAAGGATGCCGATGAACATCGGCAGATCGTACAGCGTACCGGCCTTTTTCTTATCCGCCGGAGCGAGATTCACGGTCATGCGGCTGACCGGAAAACGGTAGCCGTTATTCTTTATCGCGGCGCGGACGCGCTCTCGCGCCTCTCTGACCGCCGCGTCGGGCAGGCCGACAACGTCAAACGCGGGCAGGCCGTTGGAGATATACACCTCCAGCAGCACCTCATAGCCGCCGATGCCCTGCAAGCCCATGGAACGAACCTTCGCTATCATCCGGTTTCACCGCCTTTCCGCAAACGGGACGGCGCATTTTCTATTCGCCGTCCCATATCATATGCTTTTATTCCTCGGTCTCGCCGACGAGGGCAATGTGCAGCTCATCAAGCTGCTTCTGCTCGACGGTGGACGGAGCTCCCATCATAACGTCCTGCGCGTTCTTGTTCATCGGGAACGCGATGACCTCGCGGATGCTCTCCTCGCCGGAGAGGAGCATGACCATGCGGTCAACGCCCGGCGCGATGCCTGCATGCGGGGGAGCGCCGTAGCAGAAGGCGTTATACATGGCGGGGAACTTCTTCTTGACGTCCTCTTCGCCGAGGCGGACAAGCTCGAAAGCCTTTATCATAATTTCGGGGTCGTGGTTACGCACGGCGCCGGAGCTGAGCTCAACGCCGTTGCAGACGAGGTCGTACTGGTCGGCGGTGATGGTCAGCGGGTCTATCTCGCCGCGCTCCGCCTTCAGCAGCACATCAAGGCCGCCGGCGGGCATGGAGAACGGGTTATGGCAAAACTCAAGCTCGCCGGACTCCTCGCCAATCTCGTACATCGGGAAATCGACGATCCAGCAGAACTCGTAGCGCTCCTTGTCCATATGGCCGGGAACCGCCGCGCCGAGCATCTTGCGCATGACGCCTGCGGTCTTCTGTGCTTCGCCCTTCGCGCCTGCCGCGACGCAGACAAGGCAGCCGGGCTTGAGGTTCAGCTTCTCAACGACAGCGTCCTTACGGTCGGCGAGGAACTTCGCCACGCCGCCTGCAAGCTCGCCGTTCTCATCGACCTTGAACCAGTAGGGCTTGCGGCCTGCCTGCACCTCGACGTCGGCGCAGAGCTTGTCGATATGCTTACGGGTCAGGTCGCAGTCGGAGACGACGACGGCCTTGACGGTGTTGCCCTCGGCAAACGGCGCGAACTCTACGCCGCGGACAAGCTCGGTGATGTCCTCAACGATGAGGTCGATACGCAGGTCGGGCTTGTCGGAGCCGTACTTCTCCATGGCCTCAAGATAGGGGATGCGTTTGAAGGGCGCGGAGGATGCGATGTTATACTTGCCGTACTTGGCGAAGATCGGAGGCAGCACGTCCTCGAGGACGGCAAAAACGTCGTCCTGGCAGGCGAAGGCCATCTCCATATCGAGCTGGTAGAACTCGCCGGGGCTGCGGTCACCGCGCGCGTCCTCATCGCGGAAGCAGGGGGCAATCTGGAAGTAGCGGTCAAAGCCCGCGGTCATAAGCAGCTGCTTGAACTGTTGCGGCGCCTGCGGCAGAGCATAGAACTTGCCGGGGTGCTTTCTCGCGGGGACAAGATAGTCGCGCGCGCCCTCGGGTGAGGATGCGGTGAGTATCGGGGTGGTTATCTCAAGGAAGCCGTGCTCGGTCATCGCCTGACGCAGGGCGGCGACAACGTTGCAGCGCAGAATGATATTCTGCTTGACGGCGGGATTTCTCAGGTCGAGGTAGCGGTATTTGAGACGCGCGGACTCGTCGGCCTCGCGGCTGCGGTTTATCTCAAAGGGCAGCTCGTTATAGCGGCACTTGCCGAGGATCTCTATCTTTTCTGGGACGACCTCGATGTCGCCGGTCGCCTGCTTGGGGTTCTTGCTGGCGCGCTCGCGGACGACACCCTCGACGGAAATAGTGCTCTCCTTGTTGACGGAGTGGACAATGTTCATCATTTCCTCGGTCTCAACGACGACCTGAGTGGTGCCGTAGAAATCGCGGACGACGACGAATGCGAAGTTATTGCCGACCTCGCGGACGTTCTCCATCCAGCCGACGATCTTGACTTTCTCGCCTACGTTTTCGAGGCGCAGCTCGTTGCAGGTGTGTGTACGGGACTGAAACATGTTTATCCTCTTTTCTCTATACCAAATTGATTAATTCTCTTTTATTACGGCAGCCTGATTCCGCGCGTCGACGGCGGCCTTTATCATCGCCGCGGCGTCCGTGGGAGTGAGCTTGACCTGCTCGCCGGAAGTCATATTCTTGACGGAGACAACGCCCTCGTTTATCTCGTCCTCGCCCAGCAGCACCGCGAAGGGCACGCCTATCTTATCGGCATAGCTCATCTTGGCCTTGAACTTTTTCTTCTCGCAGTAGAGCTGGGTACGCACACCGGCGGCGCGGAGCGTCGTCGCAGCGGCGATGGCGGCGGCGGGCTCCTCGGTCATGGGGATGACCAGCGCGTCGCATGGGGCAGTGACGGTCTCTTCGGACAGCAGTCCCTGCTCCTGAAGCACATAGAACAGGCGGGTCAGGCCGATGGAGATGCCGACGCCGGGGAGCTGCTTATCGGTATAGTAGCCCGCGAGGTTATCATAGCGGCCGCCGGAGCAGACGGAGCCTATCTCCGGATGCTCGGTCATTTCCGTCTCGTAGACGGTGCCGGTATAGTAATCGAGGCCGCGGGCGATGGTCAGGTCGACGGCGAAATTCTCCTCCGGTACGCCGAAGTCCTTGAGGTACTTCGTCACGGTAATGAGCTCGTCAAGCCCCTGATCAAAGGTCTCGTCCATGCCGCGATAGCGCTCCAGCGCGGCGATGACCTCGGTGTTGGTACCGGTGATGGCCATGAAGTCGAGCACGTTCTCTGCCTTGCAGGGCAGCATCTTCACCTCGTCGATAAGGAGCTGGCGCACCTTTTCCGCGCCGATCTTATCGAGCTTGTCGACGGTGCGCATAATGTCGCCCGCGCGCTCGCTCATGCCGTTCATGGAATAGAAGCCGTTGAGGAGTTTGCGGTTATTGACCTTGATCTTGAACTTTGTGATGCCGAGGGTCGAGAAGGTGCGGTAGATGATGGAGGGTATCTCGGCTTCGTTGATGATATCGAGCTTGCCGTCGCCGATGATGTCGATATCGGCCTGATAGAACTCGCGGAAACGGCCGCGCTGGGCGCGCTCGCCGCGGTAGACCTTGCCTATCTGATAGCGGCGGAACGGGAAGGCCAGCTCGGAATAGTGCGCCGCGACGTATTTCGCCAGCGGCACGGTCAGGTCAAAGCGCAGCGCAAGGTCGCTGTCGCCCTTGGTGAAGCGGTATATCTGCTTCTCGGTCTCTCCGCCGCCCTTGGCCAGAAGCACCTCGGCGGACTCTATAACGGGAGTGTCGAGCGGGGTGAAGCCGTAGACGGAATAGGTCTCGCGCAGGATGCTCATCATGCGCTCAAGCTGCATCTGCGGAGCCGGCAGCAGTTCCATAAAGCCGGACAGCGTCCGGGGCTGTACTTTTGCCATGTGTGTGGTTCCTTTCTTTTAAAATGCCTGTGGCGCGGCATTGGCCGCGCCTGAGCATATGGTTTTGATCTGGTCTCAGCGCTTCTGAGGGTTGACAATGTTGCGCCAGTCGAGGTCTCCGCGGCGCAGACCCTGCACAAGCACCTCAGCCGTGGCGGCGTTGGTAGCGAAGGGGATCTGATACTGGTCGCACAGGCGCTCGATCTTGTTGATATCGTCAAAGCCTTTGGGGTTTGCGGGGTCGCAGAAGAACAGCACGAGGTCGATCTCGTTGAAGGAGATGCGCGCGCCTATTTGCTGCGCGCCGCCCTGATCCGCATGGAGGTACAGCGTGATGGGCAGCCCCGTCGCCTCAGAGACGAGCTTACCGGTGACATGGGTAGCGCACAGGGAATGCTCCGCTAATATGCCGCAGTATGCAATGCAGAACTGAACCATCAACTCTTTTTTTCTGTCATGTGCCATCAATGCAATATTCATCGTATTCTCCGTTCTCCAGTCACTTGGGTTTTTCGTTTCGCATTATATACAATTTTTCGGGAAACATCAATATTTTTTATCAGATTTATTTAAGAAGAGACATTTCCGACTCGGAAGTGTTGCTGTAACTTCTTATGTTCAGGTACACGTCGACTATCTGGCGCGCGATGAAGCCGACGGAAGCGCCGGCGTGACCGCGCTCCACAACGACCGCAACCGCGATCTCAGGATCTTCATAGGGGGCGTAGCAGATGAACAAACCGTCGTTCTTGATGCCCTCGCCCTTCTGAGCGGTACCGGTCTTACCGGCAACCGTCACGGCGCAGTCATAGAAGTTGAGGTAGTTTGTCTCGTTCAGGGGGCTGTTGATAACTTCCTTCATGCCCTCATGAATGGCGTCCCAGTTGTACTGCGGACTTTCCACGGTACTGAGCACCTCGTCCTGCCTCTCGTACACCTTCTCGCTGTAGTCATAGTTTCTGATGCTCTTGAGGATGGACGCGGAATGGCGCTCACCGTTATTTGCAACGGCGGCACAGTACTCGGCAAGCTGGAGCGGCGTGAACACGCTGTCCGACTGGCCGATGGCGGCCTGCAGCGTATCACCTATACGCCACTCGCTGCCCGCGTAGTCCATATGGTTCGCGGCATTTGACATATTGCCCGTTGTCTCGACAAGCTCTATGCCGGTACTGACGCCGAGACCGAGCGCGTGGGCATATTCGCCCAGCGTGTCGATACCGAGGTCATGACCTACGGTATAGAAGAAGTAGTTGCAGGAGTCACGCAGCGCAGTAGTTACGTTTTCCTTCGGGTGAGTGAAGCCCTGCGCCCAGATCCAGCACTCAGGCGCGTAGCCGTCGGCCGCATACTTGGTGAAAACGCCTTCGCACTTTATCTCGGTCGAGGTATCAAGGTCGACCTTGTCGCTCGTCAGCGCGGCGATTGCCGTGCAGGGCTTGAAGGTGGAGCCGGGGGCATATGCACCCATTAGCGCGCGGTTGAAGAGCGGGGTGTTTTCCGCCTTCATAAGATCGGCATAGTTTTCGATAATGGTCGTCACGTCGTAGGTCGGCCAGCTTGCTATTGCGAGCGGCTCGCCGGTCTTGACGTTCACGACGACGGCGGCAGCGCCGGTTATTTCATACTTGCCGTCTTCAAATGTCCACAGTCCCTTGGCGGTCTGCTCCATTTTCTCGTTCTCGCGCGTTCTGATGAGGGCGTTCACGCCCGCGTCCAGCACGCGCTCGACGGCCTCCTGAAGGTTTATGTCTATTGTAAGATAAACGTTGTTGCCTGGTTCGGGTTCCTTGGTGTAAACAGTGCTGAGGATGGTGCCGGAGGCGTTGCGCGTCTCCTCAACCTCGCCGTCCTTGCCGTGGAGATATTCCTCAAAGGCGTTCTCGACGCCGTCCTTACCGACCATGGCGTCGTTCGCGTAATCGAGCAGGGAGTATTTCTCGTACTCCTCCTGCGTCATCAGGCCGACGTAGCCGAGGATATGCGCGGCGTTCTCCGTATGGTACTGTCTCGTGAACGAGCGCTTGACCTCGATGCCGTTGAGCTTGTTTTCAAGGATGGAGCTTATGAGCTTCATGCTCGCGTCCTGAACGAAAACGTACTCGCCGGTGTTGACGGCGTAGCGGACGTTTATCGAGTAGCGCAGACCCGCGATCATGCGCATCTCCTCGGCGGAGTACTCGTTCGAGATGCCGTAGCGCGTGCGCATATAGCTCATCAGCTCAACGGCCGAGGGGCTTTCCGGCAGTCCGGCATCTTTAAAATCCGATGCCTTGTCGACGAAGTAGGCTTCCAGCATCGTCCGCTGTATCTCGGTCATATCGGTATACTCAAATGGCGGCTCCGTCGTTATGGGCAGGTCGTCCGTATACGTATCGCCGAAGCCGCGCACCATCTCGATAAGCTCAAGGATGACTGCGTTCGGGTCGTCGTTTGCGAACAGCTTCGTGCTGTCGATAACGAGGTTATAGCATTCCTTATTGCTGACGAGTACACGGCCGTAGCGGTCAAGGATATTGCCGCGCGCGGCGGTGACGGTTCGGGTATCCTTGGTTATCGCGGTCGCGCTGTTGTAGCGCTCGGTACCCTCGACTATCTGCACCTGATACAGAAAGTAGACATATATTCCGAGCAGCGCCACCAGCATCACCACGAGCGCCGTTATTCGTCCGGGTTTTATAAGTTTTCTCATAGGTTATTCCTCATTCGATCCACTTCGCCGGCGGGAAATACACCAGCACGGCGGGTGGAAGCGACCACAGGGTCTGCAATGCGACGGTAACGAGCATTGAGGCCGACCAGCCATCGGACGCAGCGGTTCCGACCATCTGCACGGCGGCGGTTATCAGGCACGCGGCAAAGGCCGCGCCCATGTACGCGAAGAAGCGGCGGTTTATGAAAAACTGCGACACAAAGCCCGCGAAGAACGCCAATGCCGGAAGCAGCAGCGTGAACATGACCGTGTTCTCCACATAGTCCATGTCCGCGAATATGCCGAGCACAAGGCCGAATATCGCGCCCCAGCTCGCTCCTTCAAACATCCCCACCGCGACGACCGCCGCCGGAAGCACCATCGGGCACACTCCGAGCGGCCGTATCCGCGGGAACACCATGTTCTGCAGGACCAGCGTCAGCAGCAGGAACACCGCGTACCACATCAGACGGCGGGGCTTAATTTTCCGTAAAATCTCCTTCAAGGCTCACTCCACCACTTCAAAGCTCTTAATAACGAACACCTGCACCAGCGACTCGAAGTTGCACTGGGGCTGCACAAGGCCGAATTCTATCTGGCCGCCCGCCTCGGTCTGCACGGCGGTTATCGTGCCGATGACGAGTCCCTGCGGGAACGCGCCGCCCTGACCGGAGGTCAGCACCTCGTCGCCGACGAATATCTGCGCGCCGTCGGCAAGGAAGGTCAGCTTCGCCTGCTTGTTCTTCATCAGTGCAAACTCGCCCATGACCATGCCGGAGGTGCCGGTGTCGCCGACGAATGCGCCGACGGACATGTCAACGTCGATGAGCGTACTGACGGTAGCCCATGTTTCGCCAAGCTCCGTCACCTGCCCGACCAGCGCGCCGTATTCGGTGATGACCGGATCGCCGTACTCGATGCCGCTGGACGCGCCCTTGCTTATCGTGAAGGAGGACGACCAGTTGGACGACGACCAGAGGACGACCTTGCTCGACTCCAGCTCATAATCGGTGTGCTTCGCGCGCAGGTTCAGCGCCTCGCGCAGACGCACGTTTTCCTCGCTGGCGCTGATGCCGTCGCGCGCGGCCTGCTGCGCTTCGGCAAGCTGTGTGCGGAGTGACTCGTTATCCGCCAGCAGCGAGTCGTAGTCAAAGAGGTAGCCGTAAATTGTGTTGAACCAGTTGACGGTCGAGCTCATGGCCTTTTGTATAGGCGACTTGAATATGCCGAAAGCGTTCTGGCTCAGGCTTATTTTGCCGTTTCTGGCGGCGGAGCCGAGGCCGATGATGAGCGCCGCGGCGGCCACGATTATGCCTATGCGTATTCCGTTTTTCTTCAGATATTCTTTCAAAGCAGAACCACTCCCTGTTCCTTCAGCATTGCGCCGAGACGGCACAGCGGCAGACCCATGACGTTGAAGAAGTCGCCCTCTATGCCGCGCACGAACAGCGCCGCCTTACCCTGCGCGCCGTACGCTCCGGCCTTGTCCATCGGCTCCCCGGTGTCGATATAACGCTGTATCTCGTCCTCGGAAAGCTCGCGAAAGTGGACAACACTGCGTTCCGCGCCGCTGACCTCGCGGCCGTTTTTTATGACGATGACGCCGGTATACACCTCGTGCGCCCTACCGGAGAGGCTTCTCAGCATCGTTGCTGCCTGCTCGCGGGAATGCGGCTTGCCGAACACGCGCCCGTCATGCCAGACGATAGTGTCCGCCGCGATGATAACGTCATCCGCCGCGCACTGCGCCGCGACCTCGTGCCCCTTCGCGGTTGCGAGAGCCACAACAAGCTCCGCCGGCCCCGCACCTTCGGGCGGTATCTCCTCCCCTTTCGCGGGGATTATCTTCATATCCTCAATGCCGAGCATCTCCAGCAGCTCTTTTCTGCGCGGAGAGCCGGATGCCAATACGATGGACATAGCAAAAACCTTCTTATATATTTATTAATCCACGCCGCGGTAATAGAGGCCGCGGGTCAGGACGTTGGGCTTATAATCGGTCAGGCCGAGGTAGCCTTTTGCAACCTCGACGCACTCGCGCGGGCTTTCGGTGGTGAACAGCATACGCAGTCCCCACAGGCCGAGCGCGTACAGATCGTCGCGCTTGTCGGCAAGATAGAGCTTATGCGCGTTATAGATCACGTTGCGGCAGCCGAACTCCTTCACGACCGGAAACACCGAACCCATGCGGTCAGACAGCTGGCCGGGGGTCTGGCAGTTGCAGCGCCCCGCGCTCTGGCGGATGATGCACTGGTCGGACACCATCAGCGGCAGGCGGCCGTAGATGATAAGCTCCGTATCGACGGGCTTGGCCATGGCCTTTATCTGCGCAAGGCGCAGTTCAAAGGACGCCGTTGCGGAGATGAAGCCCGCATCCTGCAGCACGCGCAGCGTATAGGAGTTGAAGGCGTTCAGCCCGAAGTCGCCGCGCACCTTCATACCCGCCTGACGCGCGATGAACACATGGCCGAGATTCCCGGTCAGCGCTTCGTTCACGCCGTAGTCGAACAGCTTTTCAAGCGCGGCATAGACCTCGCGGCTCTGATCGTCCGTGATAACGCGCGGCATCACGGCGACGGGGCGCGCGCCGTTATCAATGAACGGGCGCAGCGGGTCAAAGTTTTCCGCCAGCTCCATGGCGGGGAAATATATATAGTCCGGCTTCAGCTCCGCCAGTTCGGGCGTGAGCTGTTCCGCCGTGCGCACCTGATATATGCGCGCAGGGTCGGATATTGCGGGGACGTTCACGGGAGGGGCGGGGATGCGCAGAGTCCTGCGTCCGGGCGCTTTCTCGCGCTCCGCAGAGAGCTGGGCGATCAGCTTGCGGCGCAGCTCGTTTATCTCGGACGCGGGCAGGTACAGCCCCGGCTCGGCCTTGGCCTTATTCTCAATACAATTATAGGGCGTTCCGCCGGTTTTGAACATCTGTTCGATCAGATACTGTTCCGTAAGTCCCTGGCGCTTTGCGCGCTCCGGCACGGGGCCGGTCGCAATAGCCTTGTGCCCGTCGTCGTCAAAAGCGATAGCCTTGATATGCTCGCCCTTTTCGAGCACCGTGTAAAAATGCACAGGCACGCGGCGCATCTCGCCCTCGGCGTACTGCTTGCGGGCTGTTGCGAATATCTTGTCCGCGTCCTTGTCAGGCTCCGAGCGCACGCCGAACATATCGAGCTTGTCGCCGATGAAGTAGCCCTGAGTGAAGCCTTGACGGGAAAAGGTCTTCTCCAGCAGCTCCATCTCCTCTTTATCGGGGTTGCGCTGCTCGCGGATAGCCTTGGCGTAGACGCCGGTGACTATGCCGGTGTACTCGGGACGCTTCATGCGTCCCTCTATCTTGAGGCTTGCGACACCCGCCTCTTCGAGACGGCGTATCTGGTCTACAAGACAGTTGTCCTTAAGCGAGAGCGGATGGTCGTCCATGCGGCCGCCGAGGCTGTACTGCAGTCGGCAGGGTTGCGCGCAGAGTCCGCGGTTGCCGCTGCGGCGGCCTATGAGGGCGGACATATAGCACTGGCCGGAATGGCAGAAGCAGAGCGCGCCGTGAACAAACACCTCGGTCTCGATAGAGGCGTTCTTGGTGATGAACCTTATCTGCTCGAACGACAGCTCGCGCGCAAGCACGGCACGGGTAATGCCCATCTCCGCCGCGGCCTCGACGCCGGCGAGGTTATGCAGGCTCATCTGCGTGCTCGCGTGCAGCGGGATATCGGGCAGCGCGCAGCGGATGGCATAGGACATGCCAAGATCCTGCACGATGAGCGCGTCCGCGCCCGCGTCCGACGCGAGCTTCGCCGCGGCGACGGCGTCGCGCATCTCACGGTCGTTCACGAGGGTGTTGAGCGTGACATAGACCTTACAGCCGCGGACATGGCAGTATCGCACCGCCTTCACGAATTCCTCATCTGTGAAATTTTTCGCGCCGCGGCGGGCGTTGAACGCGCCCATACCCATGTATACGGCGTCCGCTCCGTTCTGCACGGCGGCGATAACGCCCTCCGGAGAGCCGGCGGGGGACAGAAGTTCTATCATTGCTCATACCTCTTGCATTATAATACAGAGTAGATTATAGCACATATATACCTATTGCGACAAGTCAATTTTGATGGTATAATATGTACCCAATCAAAATTTTTCGTGAACAAACCGGAGATAAAGCCCTATGTCAGGTCAGGATCGCT
>ERZ779869.2744-NODE-2744-length-14205-cov-3.158799_pt1 | contig 14205 bp, 11 predicted proteins | sample MGYA00511557_ERZ779869 | MGnify/ENA primary metagenome ERZ779869 (study PRJEB29588, sample SAMEA2154620) | human gut metagenome | biome: human gut; feature: human-associated habitat; material: faeces | place: Denmark | collected 2008/2010 ...
TCTGCAGTACGGAACGGGTAACTTTCGTAGGATCGATGATGCCGCTTTCTACCATATCGCAATACTTGTTGTTCAGCGCGTCGAAGCCGAAATTGGCCTTCTTTGCGTTGACGACTTTGTCTACGATAACGGAACCGTCGAAGCCTGCGTTCTTCGCGATCTGACGGATGGGTTCTTCCAGCGCTTTGAGGACGATTGCCGCGCCCGTTTTTTCGTCGCCGGAAAGAGTGGCAACCAGTTTCTTGACGGAGGGAATCGCGGAAAGAAGCGCCGTGCCGCCGCCGGGAACATAGCCTTCTTCCACAGCTGCGCGGGTTGCGGAAAGGGCGTCGTCGATGCGGAGTTTCTTTTCTTTCATTTCTGTTTCTTCTAAATTTGTTTCTGCTATATAGTAATAATCTTTTCCTTCTAAAGTAGCACTAGCAATAACTAAATATTTTTCACCAGTTCCTAAAGTTATAACTTTTTTTGGTTCTATTTTTGTCATATCACAATCTCCTTTTACTTAAATTCATCTAAATTTGGAAATTCAAAATTATCCATATTATTTGCAAAGAAATCATCATTTGAAACTGGAATTTCTTCTTCTTTTTGACTATCGTCATCACTTTTTGGAACTTGATTCCAAAAACTATCTGCTGATGGAAGAACATTTTTAACATTACTTTCTTCAGTATTAGTCTTTGGTGTGTCTTTCATTTCTCCTGCTTCATTATTATTTAAAAATGGTGATGCTGGAGTTACGTTAGCTTCTTGATTTAAAAATGGAGACTTAACTTCTTCTTTTTGTTCTGGGATTATTGGTGCTTGCTTAACTTCTGGTGCTGTAGGAACTTCTTCTTTAACTGGCGCTGGTTTTGTAACTTCATCTGGTAGTATCTTTAACATTTTTCCTACTCTTCTCATAACATTTTTGGCTTTATCAACACATTCATCAACATTAAGACCTAATGGTTCATGACTTCCCATAACAAAATTATTCCTATAAGGTTTATCTATAGGTAATTCTAAATCTTCTTCATCTTTAGTTTCTTCAGAACTTTCTTCTTTATTTTCCTCTTTTGTTTCTTCTTGTTGTGGTAATTCTACAACTGGTTCTGGGATTTCAATGTTTGTATCAATAGCGCTATCTGTTTCAGATTCTGTTTCTTCTTCAGAACTTTGCTCTATTTCTGGTAGTTTTATTTCATCTTCATTATTTTCTTTTTCTTCTTCGTAAGTATCAATGATGTTATATTCTTTTAGTATTGATAATATTTCTACTTTTTCATTATCTTCTTCTAATTCATTAATTCTTTCTTTAACAAGTTCCATCTCCCCGTCACTCTCAATTGTCTTAAGTGCAAAAGTACTTTCATCTTCTAATAAAATTGAAGCATATATATCATCCCCAACAGTATATAAAATATATTCTTTTTCTGTATCCTTTGGAGAAAATATATCTATTACATCTATTGTCACTCCTTCTCCTGATTCACTTATAACATTTAATTTAGTATCCATCTAACTATTCCTCCTATCTTATAATAAGAGTATATCACGAATACCATAAACCTGTCAAAAGAATTGCCAATATTATACATAAAAATATGCATTTTGTCAATATTTTTCGTACATTTGTCTGCCTTTTAATTAAAAAACATCAAAAAAAGAAGACTATTTTTCTCATAATCCTCTATATATAATTAATTATTTTCTTCTTTTACTTCTACTTTATCAGTATTATTTTCATGATGTTCTTCTCTTTTAGGTCTATTTCTAAGAAGTACTTCTTTTCTAGATAAGTTAAGTTTTCCTTTCTTATCATATCCCGTAGCTATTGCTAATACTTCATCTCCTACTTTAACAACATCACTAGTCTTATTAACTCTATTAATATCTAATTGTGATATATGAATTAATCCTTCACATCCTGGCCATACTTCTACAAAAGCTCCAAAATCTTGAATATCCACAACACGACAATTATATACTTTACCAATCTCTACTTCCCTAGCAATATTTTCAATTCTCTCACGAGTCTTATCAATAACTGTTTGATCCATATGATATATCATTACTCTTCCATCATCCTCTAAGTCTACCTTAACAGCCTTATCATCATTTACTGATATAACACCACTGCATTCTTGAATAATCTTAGTAATCATCTCACCACCACGACCAATAACATCCTTAATCTTTTCAGGATTAATCATAAATGTACAAGTCTTTGGAGCATACTTAGATACTTCCTTACGAGGTTCAGCAATTTCTTTTTGAATAACATCTAATATTTCCATACGAGCCTTCTTTGCTTGTGCTAAAGCCTCTTTAAGTATTTCTCTATTTATACCACTAATCTTTATATCCATTTGAAGTGCTGTAATACCATCACGAGTACCTGCTACCTTAAAGTCCATATCTCCCAAATGATCTTCAAGACCTTGAATATCAGTAAGAACAGTATATTCTTCTCCACTAGTAATAAGTCCCATAGCAATACCAGCCACCGGCTTTCTAATAGGAACACCTGCTGCCATCAAAGCCATACATCCCGCACAAATAGTAGCCTGACTAGATGATCCATTTGATTCAAGTATTTCAGATACTACTCTTATCGTATAAGGAAATTCTTCTTCAGAAGGAATAACATATGATAACGCTCTTTCTCCTAGTGCTCCATGCCCAATCTCTCTTCTACCAGGACTTCCATACCTACCAGTTTCTCCTACTGAAAATGCTGGGAAATTATAATGAAGCATAAATCTCTTCTCATCTTCAATACCAAGTCCATCTAATATTTGATGTTCTCCTAAAGCCCCAAGCGTTACTGTAGCTAAACTTTGTGTTTGACCCCTAGTAAATAATGCACTACCATGACATCTTGGAAGTAAATCAATTGCTGTAGATAATGGTCTAATCTCATCCATTTTTCTACCATCAGCACGAGTTTTTTCAAGCACTGTTATATTTCTAAATATTTCATACTCTATATCACTAAATACAAGCATTATCTTAGTAATAAGTTCTTTATATTCATCAGGTTTCATCTCATCCTCATATAACTCTTTATACTTATTAACCAAGTCTTCCTTAACCTTATCAAGAGCTTCATACTTCTCTATCTTATCAAGTATTCTTAAAGATGCATCTATTCTATCACGACAAAATTCATCTACTTCACTTCTAAGTTCTGGACTAATCTCTAATTTTTCATATTCCATCTTAGGTTCCCCTATCGCTTGAATAATTTCTTCTTCAAATGCAATAAGTTCCTTAATAGCTTCATGCCCAAACATTAAAGCCTCTAACATATCCTCTTCACTTACTTCCATAGCCCCAGCTTCAACCATATTAATAGCCTCACGAGTACCAGCTACAGTTAAATCTAAATCAGATACCTCAGTTTGCTCTACCGTAGGATTAATTACAAATTCTCCATTTACTCTTCCTACCTTAACAGCAGCTACTGGACCATTAAATGGAGCTTTACTAATAGATACACTAAGTGATGAACCAAACAAAGCCGTAAGCTCTGGAGAATTATCTTGATCTACTGATAAAACAGTATTAACTATTTGTACTTCATTTCTAAAATCCTCTGGAAATAGTGGACGAAGTGGTCTATCAATCATACGAGCTGCAAGCGTTGCTGCATCAGTAGGTCTACCCTCTCTCTTAATAAATCCTCCTGGTATCTTACCTACTGAATATAATTTTTCATTATAAAGTACCATTAAAGGAAAGAAATCAGATAACAAATTAGCATTATTAGATACAACAGTAGTAGATAATATTACCGTATCACCATATCTAACAAGTACAGCACCATGTGCTTGTTTAGCCACCTCTCCATGTTCTACAACTAATTCTCTTCCCCTAAAATTAAATTTAAATACTTTCTTTTCCATATATTACCTCTTTTCTAAAAAATAAAGACACCCAAAAAAGAGTGCCTACATTCATCAATATTTTACTTTCTAAGACCAAGACTCTTAACAACTTCACGATACTTCTTAACATCGTTCTTAAGTAAATAGTTAAGTAAACTTCTTCTCTTACCTACTTTAATTAAAAGTCCTCTTTTAGAATGCTTATCTTGCTTATTCTTATTCAAGTGTTCAGTTAAAGCATTAATTTCTTCAGTTAAAATTGCTATTTGAACTTCTGGAGAACCAGTATCTTTCTCATCTCTAGCAAATTTCTTAATAATATTAGTCTTCTTTTCTTTAGTTAAAGCCATTCTATATTCCTCCTTTACAAATATTTTCACCTATATCCTCGTATACGTAAGGAGTACATTACACCAAGATACAGGAACAATCTAATAATACACTATTTTTTAATATTATGCAAGTCTTTTTATAAAATTTCAATATAATAAAGAAAAACTCCAAAAGAATAATCTTCTGAAGTTTAATAACCAAATATTATCTCTTAGAGAATTGTGGAGCTCTTCTTGCAGCCTTAAGACCTGGTTTCTTTCTTTCCTTACTTCTAGGATCTCTAGTAATCATACCAGCACTCTTAAGTATTTTACGATAACTATCTTCATTCTTTTCATTTTCCTTATCGTATTCAAGTAATGCTCTAGTAATACCTAATCTAATAGCACCAGTTTGTCCTGAAAAACCACCACCATCTACATTACAATCAATATCAAAAGTTTCTAAATTGTTTGTAAGTTCAAGAGGTTGTTTTAAATCCATAACTAATACTTCAAATGGCATATATTCATTAACATCTCTACCATTTACTGTAATTTTTCCACTTCCTGGTACAAGTCTAACTCTAGCAACAGAACTTTTTCTTCTACCAGTTCCTAAAAATACTCTACTATTATCTTTCTTTGCCATAATTATTCTCTCCCTACCTTAATTTCCTTTGGTTGTTGTGCCATATGAGGATGTTCACTACCTTCATATACAAATAACTTCTTAGCCATTTGTCTTCCTAATCTATTATGAGGAAGCATTCCTTTTACTGCTCTTTCAACCATTTCTACTGGATAACTTTCAACCATTTCCTTAGCAGTTCTTTCTCTAAGTCCACCAGCATATCTACTATGATCATAGTATTTCTTTCCAGTTAACTTATTTCCAGTTAATAATACGTCTTTTGCATTAATAATTATGATATAATCTCCGCAATCAATGTGAGGTGTATAAGTAACTTTATGTTTACCTCTTAACATTGATGCAGCTTTTGCTGCTACTCTACCTAATGCTACATCTTTAGCATCGATAACATACCAATTTCTAGCAACAGTTTCTTTACTTTGCATAAATGTTCTCATTTATTTTTTCTCCTTCGTTTAATAATATTTATCTTCATAATTTTTGTGTTCCCAATACAAAAATCAATCCAATATAAAATGTACCGATTATGATTATATTAAATATTTACTATTTTGTCAAGAAAAAATGCCAAAATTGGCACTATTCTTTTACAAATAAAGGTAATATTTCTTTTAGTTTATCTTCTCCAAGTACTTCATCTAAATACACTTCTCCATCTTTATAAGTAGCTACTACTATTTTATAGTTATCACAAATATCAGTTTCTTCATCATTTACTTGTGCTATATAATAGTATTCCTTATCATCTTTCTCTACTTTATCTACTACTAAATACTCTTCATTATTACCTAAAGTAATTATCTTATTTATTTCTAATTTCATATATCCTCCTATGCTACTAATTTTAATTTTTTAACTTGTTCATCTATAGATTCTACATCTTTTTCTTGATTATTATCTTTAACTTCCCAAAAAGCTTCTGGTAAATTAAATTCACTATCTCTTCCACTATCAACAATCTCACTAATTTCTTGATTTTTCTCTAATGAAAGATCATTATCAAATCTTAATTCATTTATCTTATCACGTTTATCTTTAAGTTCTTTAATTGTCTCATTAGTCAATACATCACTATTGCCTTGTTCCACCGTCATAGCATCACTAACTTTATCTCCAAATAATTCAATCTCATTAAAAGGACTACTTACATTATCCATAAATAAATTATCGTCATCCATCTTTTTCTTCTTAACATCAGTACTCTTTATCGATGAAGTAATATCATCAATCAAAAAGCCATTATCTTGCCAATTAGATTCTGATACCTCTTCATCATGATCTAATGGACTTTCTTCTAGAGTGCTATCATCATTAGGAATATTTACTTCTTGTATTTCTAATAAAGAATTTTCCTCCTCATCACTATTACTATCATTATTATTAGTAGTATTATACTCGTCATCCTTATCTTCCAAAGGCTTAACATCTAATACACTTTCTTCTACTACCATTTCATATACTCTAGTAATTACTCCTCTAGTTTTTTCACTAACTATACCCTTCTTAAAAGAATTAGGTATATCTTTAATACTTATAACTTGATTATCATAAACACTGTCTACTATATTTGTCCAATCTCCTACCAAAGTATTATCATCCATAGAAGATACATCTACATCACTAAAAGATAACTTATCTACAATATAATTATTATCCTCTTGAGGTATCATCATCAAGTATTCACTATTCTTATTCATTAATTCTTCTAGTTTATTACTACTCTCATTAATACTCTTTCTAATCCTACTAATCATTCTAGTATTATCTTCTAAAGAAGTCTCAATATATCCAACTTGTTCTTGTATTTTAATTCTACTAAACGGATCAACCACAAACTTCTTACCAAGAGTACCTAAATAAGAAACTCTCTTCTTAATTAAGTCTAGTAATTGTTCTCTCTTCTCTAAGAGTTTATCATAATTATCCTGATAATTAGCTATTAAATTAACTATCTTTAATAAAGATAATTGATATCTTGCTACAATAGCATCTACATTAAGAGAATTTAATACTTCCTTATTCTCTTTACTAGGCATATTTTCATAGCATATCTTACCTGTCTTAAGTAATTCTTCCTTTTCTTTTCTTATATTCTGTACTTCTACTAATTTACTATTTAAATATTCCTTATCATTAACTAATCTCTGAATATCAAAACCATTCTCTTCATACTCATTCTTAACACTAGTATAAGCAGATACAGTCTCTTTCCTACCTTCAGCATTAATAAAAGCATTCTTTAGTTCTTCTTCAAGTCTTAAATATCTTTCTCTATTATTAGTTCTTTTTTTATCTTCAAAAATTAATTGTTCATTAAACTTCTCTAATTCTCCTTTAGTAGTATCTATATTCTTAACATTAACTAAATATCCACTAATTAAATTTTTTCTTTCTCTTATCTTATCTATCTGAATAACTGACAAATCACTTAAACTAAGTTCATCATCACAGTACATACTATAAATATTTCTAAACTTACATTGAAGTTCTTCCAATTGAGTATATTCATTTTCTAATTCTTCTAAATAACTTAACTCTTCCTCTAAAGTCTGACTATGTTTCTTATCTTCTATCTTTGATATAAACTCTTGATAATTCTTCTCATCAATCCTCTTAGCAAGTAAAGAATAATCTTTTATTGTCTTATCTATCAAATCCTTATCTTTAATCTTACTAAGTAAACTCTCATTCATCTTCAAAAGTTTAAAATCATTATCATTAATATCTATCACATAATCACCTCCTCGAAGTATAACTACTTATTATTAATTATTACATTGGAATACTAGGGAATACATCATTACTACCAAAGAAATCAGTATTATCTTGTACTTTTTTCTCATCAAAATTCTTCATATATTCATCAATAGATACATCAGGTAATTTCTTCTCTTTAGGTTCTTCCTTAATTTCCTCTAAAACCTTACTATTAAATATCTTATCAGCATCTATCTTCTTATTTTCTTTATCTTGATTATTAAACTCTGCAAATAATTCCTTCTCAATATCTCCCTTATCCTTAATTACTACTTCACTTTCTTTATTATTATCAATCTTATCCAAGTCTAAAGGTTTAAATACTTCTTTATTTGCATTATCATTATTTTTTACTACTTCTTCTTGTTTCTTTTCTTCTATATTCTTCTCTTCTTCACGTAAATTACCTTTAATAGTCTCAAAATTATATACTTTATCTTTCTTCTTTCCTTGAAGAACAGAATTTTGTTGTTGTTCTAATAATTGTCTTGTTCTTTTCTCTATTTCTTTCTTTCTAGCTTCTTCAATAATCTTCTGTCTCTTTAAAATTTCTTCTTGTTTTTTCTTCTCTATCTCAAGTCTCTTTTTCTTCTCTTCTTCTTCTATTCTTCTTTTCTCTTCAAGAATCTTTTCTTGCTTTTTTCTTTCATTTTCAATAAGAACTTTTAAAACATTCTGAAATTCATCACTATTATTCTCTGCTTCAATTTCTTCCAAAGCTTCAAGTTTTCTCTCTTTTTCAAGTCTCAAATCATCATAAGTATTAATATCTTGTCTTTCCATTAATATAGTATTATACTGAGTTGACACTGTATCCATTACCATATTAATAAAATCACTATTCTTAATATATTTAAATAGATCATTAATATCTTTTCTCTTTCTAAGTAATTCATCATAAGTATCAACATCTTTATTAAATAATTCCATAAGTCTAAGTAAACTTAACTTATCTCTATATTTAACATAATCATCTTTTACTTCTTGTAGTATTTCTTCACAATCATTAATTACATTAAGTGGAGAAGTTTTAGCTGATTCTAAATTAAGTTCTGCTAAAGTAAGTGATTTCTCTGTCTCGTAGTAAGCATATTCTATCTCATCTTTTGCTTCTAATAAATCATACAAACCATTTTTTTCTAAAGCATTAGCAATCAATGTCTTAAATTTACTCTCAAGTTCTATATTTAAACTCTTATTAATATCTATCTTCTGACTAGCTAAAGTGATTTTATTTGATAAATTTTTCACTTCTTCCTTGAGTTCAGCTTCCAATTTAATATTCTTAGTATACTTATCAATAATCTTAACTCTAGCCTCTAAATTATCCAGTGTATTGGCTCCAAGGACATCTGGAGCATCAAGAGTATCTCCTGTTAATTGATAATGATCATTACATCTCTTTTCTACATAAGATAATCTTTGATTAATCAAATCAATTAGCATTGTAACTCTTTTCTTCTCTTCATCTAATAGTCCACATTCTTTATTTGCTAAAGTATAATATTCTTCTTCATAACTTTCATTAGTTACTTCTAATATCTTATACTCTAATTTAGTTAATTGCTTAATAATCATATCTTTCTCTTCACGATTCTTAACTAAATTTAAACTATTAGAAAACATTTCATATTGTCTTAAATATTGGACTACATTGCCATTATTATAATTTGTCATTGCCAACCACCTCTATTTTATAATCATACAATCTAATTATATAAGGCTTTTCACTTTTTGTCAATTGTTTCACTTATATTTATCTCTCTAAAATTATTCCAATTTTATATGGATATAATGAAAAATTGTCCTATCTTTGTAATGCCAATATATTTTACAAAGCAGCTTAGGACTGTTGATTAACGTAGCAGGCATTCGGTTGCCTGCTGCTTTAAATATTCGGTTCTTGGCTGATGGGGCAGGTGAAAAACCTGGTAATTTTTTGTAAAATATTATTGGCACCCCATCAGTTCAAGGGCCGATTTTTTATGTGTATATATTCCGGATTTGGATGATATAGAGATTTGACGGGGTAATTGTAAAATTTCTCTAATTAAAAACTTAACGGTTATGAAGACAATTCCAATGGTACCAGCTTGTCAGAACATGGAAGAACTCCACAAGCTAACAGATCTTATTTGTGAGTATATTCATCCTCAGATGGTTATTTTGTTCGGTTATTATGCAGGTATGGACTTTCATAACGCTTTGAAAGGGTATGAAATGCTTGTTATCATGGAGGAAAAACCGACGCTGACGGTTAGGGAGTTGGTCGGATATTTAAAGACTCATTATCCGCTTGATAACCGGAAGGAGAAGAATCTGTCCCTTCATATTTTTACAGCTGAATTTATTCATCATCGCACTTCTTTAAGTTATTTTTTCTATGCAATTAGAAAAGAGGGGATCTTGTTGTATGAGAGTGAAAATTGTATTTTAAAAGAGTCTGTCGCTTATAAACCGACCCGTTCTTATCAGCAAATTGTCGGCCTTTCCGATCAGTGTCTGGCCTTAGGAAGAGCTTTTCTGCAAGATGCACAGCGACATATCGACGGTGGTATTCCCCGTTTAGCCGCTTATTATCTGTATCAGGCTGTTGTCCAATTTCTTCGGGCCGGAAATATGGTACATTATGGCTTTCTGGCCGAAGGGAGAGAAGATCTGGTGACGACTTACCTGAAAATCAGATACTGTACGAAAGAAATTGCTGCCTTGTGGTATGGAGACGGACAATTGACCGAATGGACTTTATTCGGACGCTTGCAATCTTTTAGTTATAAAACCCGCTTCAGCTATCCGTATACCGTCAACTCCGATCTGTTGACCCGCTGTCTGACTTTTACCTGCAAAACAGAGAAAGTAATCAAAAAATTTTGTAAGGAAAGGATCAAATTCTTAGAGACCTTATCGAAATCCCGCGAGAATTCCCAGGAAGAGAAAAGTGACTTATCGAAGGAGTGAAGACTTGATCGGGACGATAAGATTTAGTTTATAAATCATTTGAACTGAGGTCCTGGCGGATTGGCGGATTTTCGGTTCTGACTTTCAATCCTGAACCTGGTTCCGCCAATCAGCAAGGCACTCGTCGGTTAACCGAAGGTTAGCCTTATCTTTTTCTGGCTTTGCCAGAAAATGACTTATGACTCATTGTTTCTTCATCAATCTGAGGATTTCACCGATCCACAGTACCAGCGAAGTCAAACCGACAATGATCCCCCAGTCTTTCCAACTTAAAGGAACGGTACGGAATACCTCTCCTCCGAATTGTACAATCAAATACTGCCCGATGGGAATGATAAACATAACGATCAGGAAACCGGTACTGTCCTTTAAATTCTTGAATGCAGAGCCATGAGAAAGAAAAGCTTTCGCATTGAACATATTCCAGAACTGTAGCATCACAAAAGTTGTGAAAAATACAGACAGATCGTGTCGGGACATGACTCCGTCGTTTATGGTAAACCAATACATCAGGCCGAGCAGCAATACCGTAAACGAAAGTCCTATCCCCAGGATGTAATTCCGCATCTTGGGACTGATGATAAAATCTGTCGATTTGCGGGGCATTTCATTCATTACTTTGGGGTTGGGAGGGAGAGAAGCCAGGGCAGCTGCTGCGAATGTATCAATGATCATGTTCACCCATAACATTTGAGTTACAGTCAAGGGTAATTCCCGGCCGAACATTGAACCGATCAGTACAATCAGCAAAGCCGATAAGTTGATCGTCAGCTGAAACAGTATAAAACGTTGGATATTGTGATAAAGCGAACGTCCCCACATTACGGCTGTAGCAATACTGTTGAACGAATCATCCAATAAAGTAATATCACTGGCTTCCTTAGCCACCGAGGTTCCGGAGCCCATGGAAAGTCCCACATCGGCATGATTCAATGCCGGTGCATCGTTTGTACCGTCCCCGGTTACAGCTACGACTGCTCCCGATTGTTTCAGCAGTTCGACCAGACGTTGTTTGTCGGTAGGGCGGGCACGACACATTATTTTGAGTTTCAAAACCCGTTTCGCCGCTTCTTCGTCCGGCAATTTTTCAAAGTCGACTCCGGTGATAATCTGTTCCTCCGAATCTTCGGATTTCCAAATACCGATCTGCCGTCCGATTTCCCGGGCGGTTGCCGGAGTATCTCCGGTGACAATCTTTACATCGATTCCCGCATTCAAACATTTGGCTACTGCAGCGGGGACATCCGGACGTACCGGATCGGAAATCGCCGCAATTCCTAAAAAGATAAAATCTTCCTGAGCGATAGCTTCGATCTCGCCTTCTGAAGCAGAATCTACTAGCTTATAGGCAAATCCCAATGTACGCATCGCCTGATTCTGAAAGTCCAGCAATTCTTTTTCTACAGTAGCATGATATTCTTGTGCAGGAACTAAACCTGCGGGGGTTTCTACCTGTTTACATTTGGCGAATACAATTTCGGGAGCTCCCTTCAGATAGAGAATAAGCTTTCCCTCCAGCACGGAGCGGACCAGGGTTGCCATGTATTTCCGTTCGGTAGAAAAGGTCAATTGTTCCAAAATTTCAGTATTATCCCGGTAATCCATATAATTGATCTTCTGCTGATGCAGCCAAAGTAATAAAGCGGCTTCGGTCGGATTTCCCAAGGTCTTGATCTGATCGTTACCGTATTCCAGATAGGCCGTTGAATTGATGGAAATCCCTTCCTTGATCAATACCTGAAGGCGATTATCCTGTTGCAGTTCTTGGTCCGGCAAACCGTAAAACCGGGTTTGATAAACCTGCATTTGATTTTGAGTCAGGGTTCCTGTCTTATCTGTACAGATAACGGTTGTGGCTCCCATCGTTTCGCAGGCATGCATCTTACGTACCAAATTGTTCGTCTTTAGCATTTTACGCATGCTTAATGCAAGACTTAGTGTAACACTCATCGGTAAGCCTTCCGGGACGGATACAACGATAAGAGTGACTGCAACCATGAAATATTTCAAAATCCTTCCTGCCGTTTCTAAAGTGAAGATCGTATCGGCAGTGAAAATTCCGGCTATAATATCTTTTGTAAGTAATCCGACAAAAGTAACCCCGGCAACTGTAAAACCGATAATACTGATAAACTTGGCCAGGCCTTCCAGTTGTTTGCTGAGCGGAGTTTTATCGTGATTGATCTCTGTAGATTTTTGGGCCACTTTTCCGAATTCTGTAGCGTCACCTACTTTTTCTACTTTGTAGACACAATGCCCGTTGACTATAGTGGTACCCCTCATGATTTTGTTGGAAGGGTAGGTAGCCTCCGGATCGAAATCGGCAGGATCGGTAGTCTTATCGATGACCGGTTCGCCCGTTAGGGTAGATTCGTTCACTTGCAAAGAAATAGCTTCGATCAATTCTCCGTCAGCGGGAATTTCTTCTCCGGTCTCAAGTACGACAATATCGCCGACTACAATTTCACGTTTAGGTATTTCGTGTATGTTTCCATTGCGAAGAACCTTTATGTGTATATCATCATTGACCTGGTTCAATAATTCGAATTTTTTATTGGCATCCATTTCGAACCAGAAACCGACTCCGGTAGCCAGAAATATAGCGAAGAAAATACCGATCGTCTCTGCATATTCATTGTGCATGATAGAAATAATCAGCGACAAGACGGCTGCTACCAACAATATACGGATAATCGGATCTTTAAATTTCTCAAGGAAAAGTTTCCACAAAGGAGTATGCGGAGGTGGAGTGATGATATTTTCTCCAAATTGTTTGCGGCTTTGCTGCACTTCTGAATCGTTCAAGCCGGAATAATGTTTTGTTTCCATTTTAGCTGTGTGTAGTATATTTTAATTCTTCCATTCGTAAATAATCTTTTTGATTGCATTGGCTGACTTCAAATTCTATAAACGCATAAAAAAGAACGCAATATGGGAATAGGGCAGAAACGTGTAAAAACTATTTTCCTTTCTCCCGCAGGAGAAAAGCAAGTTGAAAAATGATATTTTTCAGCAACAGAGTGTAATAGATTTTTCCGGTTGCGCGAACTGGATGGACAGATACAATTTTCGTCGTCCTCCCCATACAGGGTATAATCTGCAATAAATTCAGTCTCGATTCCGGGATACTGGCCGGCAAAAGAGATCGGTTCCTGATCGGCTCCTTGCTGGAAAACAGTAAGGATAACGACCAGTATCCCCCCAAAGAAGTACCTTTTCCAATGACAACAGTCACAACGGTTAATTTCTGAACCCCTTGTTATCCCTGAAATCTCTCTAACTATTAAATTCTGCTTTGTCATACGTACGCAAAGATAAAGCAAAACCCCCGATATTTTATCCTGCTATCCGGAAAAATCGATCGAAAGTAAGAAAGTCTGTGATAAAAAAAGCAAATCGTTTAACCGGTGGCCCGGCTAAACGATTTTATATAACATAGCAATAGATCGGGAACTTAGATTTTTGAATTTACAATCTTCAAAATTTCAGCTTCCAGTTCATTGGCTTTTTCCACGATAGCTTCACCTTCGCGTATGATTTGAGCTGCAAATTCCTTATCTTCCAATCCGGCTGCATTGATTTTTACATTCAGAAATGCTCCCATGACTCCGGCGCGTGCTGCCAATGCACCTACGCCGGCATCCGTTAC
>ERZ779869.2751-NODE-2751-length-14189-cov-6.565445_pt1 | contig 14189 bp, 15 predicted proteins | sample MGYA00511557_ERZ779869 | MGnify/ENA primary metagenome ERZ779869 (study PRJEB29588, sample SAMEA2154620) | human gut metagenome | biome: human gut; feature: human-associated habitat; material: faeces | place: Denmark | collected 2008/2010 ...
CGGCAGACGCGATAGACGTTCTGATGCAACAAAGAAGAAAAACGGGTAACAGCGAATGGGTATTCCCGTCACCCACCGGAGGCCCCATGTCGCCGGACAGCGTGTTGCACATGCTGCACCGTGTCCTAAAGCGGGCAGGGTTACCGGAGGTGCGCTTCCATGACCTGCGGCATACTTTCGCAACACTGGCCCTCCAAAACGGTGTGGATATCAAGACGGTATCCGGCATGCTGGGGCATTTTTCAGCAGGGTTTACGTTGGACACCTACGCGCATGTAACGACCTCCGCCAAGCGTGAAGCGGCAAAAACAATGGGTAACATTCTCTCTGGTGCGGTATAGACCTTTCCGCTACCCGCTCCCGTTGGGGTCAGCGTTTGGGTCAGAAAAAACAGCAAGTAAGTTATTGAGCAAAAAAGTACGGAAAAAGTCCTGATTTCGCAAGAAATCAGGACTTTCTGTCATGCGTGACCAATTTAGATGCATGCTGAAAATAGGAAAAATCGAGAGTTGGAGCGGCTTTGGGCTGTTTCAGCCATATTTTTTGCTTACAATTTCCCGTGATAGAGAAGAATCGATGGATTTTTAAGAGTGACCAAAATAGATACAACAAGGTCTCTTTTTATATACATCCCTACACACATCATAATTAACTGTTTAGTTAATATTTCTCGAGAGCAGGCTGGTGTGTCTGCGACTTTATAAGCTGAATAAAAGCTTATATTTGTTCATATATCCCTATGCTTCATCTTTAGGAAATTGGTATTCTCGAAGAATGACTAAGGTGCATGCGTACATTTGCCGCATTAAAGAACGATCGTCATCACAAAGCAAATGAATTGAACCATCGGCTTCTTTAACAGAGAAACACTCCATCAGCCTTGACGCTTCAGGCGATGGGAGGTATGAAATATCCGCTGGGGTTGCTTCTTCATGCTCACAATTTCTTTTTTGCAACAACGCTCGGAATTTTTCAATTGGCATTTGGTTGGTCAATCTCTTTTTTGACAATATTGCAATTCGCTGACAGCGTACAGCCTCATTTTTTACTATCTCAGAAGATTTTAGTAAGCTTTTTGCTTCAGCTTCATCAGAAGTTATGATTCGCTTCTCATCGAGAAAATCAGGTTCCATATGCCGTAACAGATAGGTGCAAAAAGTCTTTATACCGATATAGTCGTATTGGTCATTAACTGCTTCTTTCAAAACATCTCTAAGAGCTAGCAGATACTTGTTTTCAACACCGTAGGCAAAATGACCATCACCGACCAGATTGAGTGCTTTGCTAAACTGCTCGTCAACGGACTCTTGATCCCTTATCATCCGGAGCGCTTTGCAGAATCCTTCTTTACTTAGCATTGGCACCGTTCCTCTCCAAAAGTTCTTGTTCTTCTTTCCATATTTTGAGAAGCTCAATCGCATGGCCTTGTGTCTTAGGATCGGCACAGTATTCAAAGAACTGCACCGCGGCTTCTTCCAGCGTGAGGCCATAAGGCTTAAGTGGAGAGGTAGATATTGCAAACAGAGTGGCCTATTTCTCTATGAAAACCCTGAAGAAAAACGAGAGGAGAACGCCCATCGATGGATAAAGGATTTGCGGTGTTGGAGATCGACCCGGAATTTAAGACGCTTATTCGGCCTTTAAGGAAAGATGAGTATCTTCAACTCGAGGTGAATCTTACAGTAGACGGTTGTCGAGAGCCGATCATCACATGGAATAACATCATCATTGATGGCCATAACCGTTACGAGATATCCGGTTCGCGGGAGACTCCTGTTTGGTGCATGATTTATGACAGCTTAGATTACAAGAACGAAGCAGACATTTTTGCAAATCAGATGAAGCATGTGCGCCCGTTGAAGCCTTATGAGATATTCATGGCTATCCGGGCAAGGAACAGCTTGTCCGGATGCTTTTTGGCGTGAGGATGACCTCGCTCTCGGCGTACAGCGGAGCGGGGAGCCGTCGGGCTGGGTTTCGGAGCAAGGCGGCACTGCAATCTTTGCAGAAGAGAGCGCTGCCGGGGGGGGGAACAATCGGTCGGGCGCTTGTCAAACCAAGGCCGTCGCGCTATAATCAAAAAAGAGAAGCGGGAACCATGGCCGCGCCGATGGCATCAGAGCCGACGGCGCCGACGGAGGGCGGCGCTGCCGAACTAGGAAAATAGAGCTGCGCTCACGTACTGCGCATGGATGCTCGCTATCAGAAAAGGCCACCGCCTGCGTTCCGCGCGGACAGGCCTAGCGGTGGGATCTACCAGGGAGCATAGGAGGAAACGATGACATACGAAGAGATGAAAACACGCATCGGAGAAGCGATCGAAACGCATCTGGCAGAGCTGATCTGCCAGAATGATGATATTGCCCGTCATCCGGAACTGTCCGGGAAGGAGTACCGGAGCGCCCAAAAGCACGTGGCGCTGCTGCAAAAGCATGGGTATCGAACTGAGTTTCCCTTTGCCGGACTGGAAACGGCGTTTCGTGCGGTCTATGGTCCCGACGATCACAAACACAAAATTGCCGTCTTGGCCGAATATGACGCCCTGCCGGAGATCGGACACGCGTGCGGCCACTGTTTGAGCGGCTGCATCAGCCTTTTGGCAGGTCTGGCCCTGCGTGATCTGCAGGATGAGCTGGACGCCGACATCCATGTGATCGGGACGCCCAATGAGGAACAGGACGGCGCCAAGTGCGCCATGGCGCGCGACGGCATTTTTGAAGCATATGATCTGGCCATCATGGTCCATCTGTACAACCAAAATATTGCAGCGCCTGCCTTTCAGGCGCTGGCCTCCTGTCTGTATGAGTTCCACGGCAAGGCCTCCCATGCCGCGGCGGCGCCGTGGGAGGGGATCAATGCGCTCAACGCCTGCCAGTTGATGCTGCACGCCGTGGATATGCTGCGTCAGCACACCCGATTGGATGCGCAGTTCCACGCAGTGATCCGCAATGGCGGGGACGCGCCGAATATCGTTCCGGAAAAGGCCTCGCTGGAGATCTATGTGCGCGCCGGTGACAAAAAGTATCTGGAGGAGTTGGTGCGTCTGGTGGATGACTGCGCACGGGGCGCGGCCATCGCCACCCAGACCACGTGGAGCAAGACGCCTACGGCGGAGACGTATGTGGACCTCAGGCACAACCGAACCGGGGAGACGGCCCTGCGGGAGGTATTTGAGGAACTGGGGCTTGCGGAGGCGGAGACGGTGGTCGGTTTTGGCTCGTCTGATATTGGAAATGTCAGCTACGCCTGCCCCGCTTTCCATCCGACACTGGCGGTACATGACACTGCACCGGTGCACACGCGGGAATTTGCCGAGGCGATGCTCAGCGAGCGGGCCCACCGGATGCTGGGCGTCGGTGCGAAGCTGATCGCATGGGACATTGCGAAGATTTTCAGTGACGGGGAAAAAGTCCGGACGCTGCGGGAGGATTTTGTGAGGGGCTGCTAAGTGGAGCGGCTCAAAAATAAGAAAAACAGGTACGGTACCGACGCAAGAGGAGACTCCGGCCGTCGGTGCCGTTTTCGGCGGCGGACCGTGGAGCGACAGGCAGGCACAGGATGCTCCGAGGGCAGGGCCCTGCGCAGTGAGCAGATGCGGCCCTGCGTTGGGTGGGGAATCGAGAAAGAGGATTGAATCCGGCGCAAAAAAATGGTATGATAACAAAATCACAACCTATGATGCAGTAGGGAAAGGATCAGAAGGGAAAGCCATGGCAGCGAAAAAGGTATATCAGTTTTTTATCGGCGTCGCCATTCTCTTGTTCGGAATACGGCTGGTGACAGACTTCCAGCCGTTGTCGGCGCTGGGGGCGCTCTTTTTGTTGGGTGCCTGTGTGGCAAAAGTTTGTGAGGACTACAAAAGCGGAAAGATCGGCAGCAAGAAGCACAAGGCAAAGGTCGGACAAAAGTAACACCGTGCCGGCAGGGTGGTGCCCGGAACATAAAAAATACAGGTGTACCATGTGGTACACCTGTATTTTTTGAGGGGTCGGGAAGAGGGAGACCTGATTTACTTGTTTTCGATGAGCTCACCACGATAGTAGACGTACCGAGGAAGCTTTTTCATGACGTAGATGTCCTCGTCGGGCTTGCCGTCGATCAGGACCAGCTCGGCATTTTTGCCCACCTTGATGGTGCCCTTGCAGTGGTCCAAACCGGCGATCTCGGCGCTGTACTTTGTGGCCTGCAGCAGGATGTCCTTGTAGTCAAAGTCGAACCAGTCGGTTCTGGCGTAGAATTCCATGCCGGGATACTTACAGAAATTGATATAGTCGATGTCGGAGCCGAAGCCCAGCTTCAAACCGGCGCGGTAGGCGCTGTTAACGCAGTTCTTTTCGGCCATCTCGTACTTCTTGGCCTTATCCATGGCGTCGTCAGAGAGAACGGAGCCGTCATCATCGATGCAGGCCAGGCCGATAGCGGCCGTGGGCACCAGCCAGGTGCTGTCGCTGTCTTTCAGCATTTCGATGGCCTCTTCGTCAATGAAGCTGCCGTGCTCGATGGTGCGCAGGCCGGCGCGGATGCCGGCTTTGATCCCTTCGGCACCGTGTGCATGGCCCATGACGTAGCTGTTTTTCATCTTGGCGATCTTGACGGCCTCTTTGAGCTCATCCTCGGTTGCAATCAGGTCACCGGGGTTGCCGGCTTCGTTGAGATAGGCGCCGGTGACCATGTATTTGATGACGTGGTTGCCCGCTTCAAACTGCTCACGGCAGGCTTTTCTCACCTCGTACGGAGAATCGGCTTCATAGTAAATGGTGCTGAAGGTGGAATTGCCCACTTCGGTAGGCGTAAGGATCAGGCCGGAACAGATGAGCTGCGGAAGATTGAAGATCCCACGCTGGGAGGCCTTTTCAAGTCCGATGGGAATATTATAGGGAGAGCCGGCGTCCCGGATGGTGGTGTATCCCTGCTTCAGATATTCTCTGGCGAAAGCGTAGCTGTCGGTGCAGGTTTCCATTACAGTCTTCTTGCACAGATCCTTGAAATCCAGATTGGTCAGGAACAGGTGCGCGTGAAGATCGAAAAAGCCGGGCAGAAGCGTCATGCCGTGGGCGTCAATTTCCTGACAGCCGGGGGAGGAGATCTCACTGGGAGCAGAAATGCGTTCGATCAGGTCCTTGTCGTTGACAAGGACGTCAGCGTACTCGCCGTCAAAGCCTTCCGTCAGCTCCTTGATGAGCCGACAATTCTTAAATAGAAGCATGGTTTTCCCTCCAGTTCATTTCTATGGTAGAAATCGCAGGTTTGCAGTTACTACACAGTGTTTCTGTCCCTATCTTAGCAAAAACTGCCTTGAAGGCAAGTGCCAGTTTTAAAAATACGGGTGGTCCATTTTGGATGCGTGCAAAGGATATTTTGGACTATGCAAAAAATTATTTTTGGAACTTACATCGAAAAAAGAAATATGATAATGTTTTGACAACGCTAAAGATGACAAAAAACTGTCAAAACTTTATCGGAAACTGTGTACTTTGAATAGTGTTTAGGAGGAAAGAAATGAGTAAACAAAAGAAAAAGGCCTTTGAGCCTAACGCGTTTATCATTGTGTTCGGCATAATGATTTTCTGCGCCATCCTGACATGGATCATTCCCGCCGGTTCCTTTGATCGTGTGATCGACACCGTCACGGACAAGGAAATCGTTGTCGCAGGTTCCTTCCACACGGTGGAGAGCAATCCCGTCGGACCGTGGAAGTTCTTCAACTGCTTCTTCAACGGGTTTGTCGATGCAGCAGACATCATGTTCTTTATTCTCTTCGCAACATCGTATGTGTATGTTCTGTCCAAGAGCAATGCGCTCAATGCGTTCATCGGACGGATGCTCCGTCTGGTGGGCAACAAGGACTATCTGGTCATTCCCGTGTTCTTTATGCTCTTTGCCATCGGCGGCACCACCTTTGGTATGTTCGAGGAGACCTACGCACTGATCCCTGTCTTTATCGTCATTGCCAAGACCCTGGGCTATGACCGAATGGTGGGCGGCGCTCTGGTATATCTGGGCGTAGCCACCGGTTTCTCGGCCGCCATTATCAACCCCTTCACCATTGGCGTGGCTGCCGGCGTGGCCGGTGTACCGCTGGTGGACACCAAAGTGACGATTTTCCGTACCATTGCGTTCGTGCTCTTCAGTGTACTGATCTGCGGCTATCTGATGAGATATGCAGCCAGAGTCAGAAAAGATCCCACCAAGAGCTATCTCTACGGCGTACAGGATGACCTGACCGGCATGATGACCAGAGAAGAATGTATGGAGATCGAATTCACCACCAGCCACAAGATCTCCATGATCGGTTTCGTGATCCTGCTGGTGATCCTGGTTTGGGGGATTATCAGTAAGGGCTGGTGGTTCAGCGACATCTCCTCCTTGTTCCTTGTGTTCATGATCATCACCGGCTTCGTCAATAAGATGTCCGTGAATGATCTGGCAGACGCTCTGGTGGAATCCACCAAGAACTCTGTGTATGCGATGCTGCTGGTGGGCTTCTCCAGAGGTATCTCCATCGTTATGACCGAGGGCAACATTATCGACTCCGTGGTCAACGCACTGGCCTCCGTGGTGCAGGTCCTGCCTGCGTCTTTGACCGGCATTGGTATGCTGATCGTACAGAACCTGATCAACTTCTTTATCCCCTCCGGTTCCGGTCAGGCCGTTGTGATGATGCCCATTATGGCACCTCTGGCCGATATTACGGGTGTTTCCCGCCAGATGGCGTGTATCGCCTATCAGTTCGGTGACGGCTTCTCCAACATGATCTTCCCCACCGCTGTAGCGCTTGAGTGCGGTATCATGGGGATCTCCTTGAAGAAGTGGTACAAGCTAGTGCTGCCGCTGTTCGGACTTGTGTTCGCTTTGGAGTGCGTTTTGCTGGTCGTCGGCATTATGATCGGCATCTAAAAAAACAAAATATTGAAATTGTGAAAGGCGACCTATGTCGCCTTTCACAATTTGTGCTATACTATAGGAGTTTCAACAGAACAGATGATAGGGTGATGAAATGGATATTAAAATCAATCGCAACAGTGAAACACCGCTGTATCTGCAGATCGAAGGGATCATCAAGGCGCAGATCAACTCCATGGAGTTGTTTCCCGGCTATAAGATGCCGTCGGAGCGAAAATTGGCCGGAGAGCTCAATGTCCATCGAAATACCATCGTAAAGGTCTATTCGGATCTGGTTGCGGAGGGGTATCTGATTTCCTCCCGAAAGACGCCGGAGGGCTATTTTGTCAATAGTTTTGAGGGCTCCGGAGAATTTACACGACGCTTTTTCCCGCTGGGAAAGCGGCTGCGCTACACATTGAATCGGAAAGAGAAGCTGTTTTTCAATCTGTATGACCAGAGCCGCAAGAGCAAAGACTGCATTTCGATGGGGGGTGTCGTGGTGGACAAGGACATTCTCTCGTTTGATGACACGGAAAACTTCACGTCGAAAATCTTCCATCCCGAAGCCGATCAAAATGAGCGCCTGAAGGGGAACATCAGCAAGCTGCTGGCCAAAGAGAACATCTACGTCAGTCCCAAGAACATTCAGATTTCCTCGGAGACCAACCAGCTGCTCAGCCAGCTGTGCGAGCTCTTCCTCTCGGAAGGGGATTGCATTATTGCGGAGGAGCCGCTGATGCCGGACAACATGGCCCTTTTCCGGAATAAAAATCTCCACGTGATCACCATTCCGATGGAAGCGGACGGGATGAATCTGGTGATCCTTAAGAAGATGATCGAAAAGCATCACCCCAAGTTTATTTATACGCTGCCGACCTATCACAATCCCAACGGGATCACCATGTCGCTGGAAAAGCGGATGCAGCTTCTGAGCATTGCCAACCGCTACGACGTTCCCATCATTGAGGAGGCATCGGAGAGAGATTTCAACTATACAGACAATAAGATCCCGTCGCTCTATGCCATGGATAAGAATCAGTCCGTTGTATACATCAACTCCTTTACGCTGACGTTCCCCTATGACATCAAGATCGCCTACATTGTCGGGCCGCACGATCTCATGGAGATGCTGGGGCGGTATGTGATGATCACAGAGACGACCATCAGCTCCCTGACCGACTACGTTATGAACGAGATCCTGGAGAGCGGCTACTACGAAAAATGCGTCAACAAGCTGGTCTGCGAGCTGAAAAAGCGGCGCGATCTACTGTACACCGAGCTGGAGAAGATCCGCCATAAGGGGATCGAGTGCCGATGTCCGGATGGCGGCCTCTCCATCTGGTGCACCTTGGATAAGGACATCAAGGAGATGCAGCTGGTGGAGGCGGCGCGGGAAAAAGGGCTCATCATCATGCCGGGGTTCGTGTTCTATCCCTTTGGCGATCAGGGCTGCGGGCACCTGCGTCTGGCCTTTTCCAACTGCAAAGAAGAGCAGATCATCAAAGGGGTCAGGATCCTGAGCGAGGCCATCGATGTATGTCGATCCAACCCGAAATAACGGAAAGCAGAGGGAATTTGCGATGAATCAATTTGTAGAGTATCGAAGAGAATTTCACAAGTACGCAGAGAATGGCTGGCGTGAGATCCGCACCAGTGCACGCATTGCGGAGATCCTCACGGGGTTGGGATATACGTGCCTGATGGGGCCGGAGGTGGTCGATGAGAACGCCATTGTGCACCTGATCCGCCCGTCCGACGAGGAGAAAGCGGCGGAAATGGAGCGCGCCATCGCGCAGGGGGCAGATCCGGAGTTCGTTGCCAGGACCAAGGGCATCTCCGGCGTGATCGCCGAATACGATACGGGCCGAAAGGGACCGGTGACGGCATTTCGCTTTGACATCGACTGCCTGCCCTACGACGAGCCGCAGACGGCAGGGTTCCGTCCGTTTGACGAGGGATACGCCTCCGTCAATCCGGCATCGGTCCATGCCTGCGGCCATGACTCTCATACCGCCATGGGTTTGGGGATCGCCACCAAGCTGATGGAGACGCAGGAGGAGCTGTGCGGCAAGATCCGCCTGATTTTCCAGCCGGCGGAGGAGACCTTCGGCGGGGCGCTGTCCATCGTGGAGCGGGGGTATCTGGACGATGTGGACTACTTCATTGCCTTTCATATTGCCATCAGCAATCAGGAGGGGGGACAGCTCCTGTCTCATACCATGTGCTGCGGGTGCAAGGATTTTGTCAGCGCCCGCCAGTTGGATGTGACCTTCCACGGCCATGCGGCACACCCCTGCTCGGCACCGCAGGACGGCAAGAATGCGATCCTGGCGGCGTGTACGGCGGTCATGAACCTGCACGCCATCACGCCGCACACCGCCGGCCTGTCCACGGTCAACGTGGGCCAGATTCAGGGCGGCGTTGCGCCGAATACCATTGCGCCGGAGGCTCTCATCAAGGTGGAGTACCGGGGCGAGAAGAAGGAGATCTGCGAGTATCTGGAAAAGCGGGTGTTCGACATTCTGGACGGAGCGGCCAAGTGCTACGACATCACCTATACCTATGACGACTACGGCGAAGTGCCCTGTGGCAGAAGTGATGACGCCATGATGGAGATCATTGAACGAGCGGCCAGACAGGTTCCGTGGTTCAAGAAGATCGACTTCGAGGGCTGCGTGGGCGGTACGGATGATGCGGCGGCCATGATGAACCGCGTGCAGGAGCACGGCGGGATCGGTGCCTACGTGGGCATTGGAGCCGATACGACAGCACCTGTTCATAATGCCCGCTTCGATCTGGATGAGGACTGCATCGGGGCGGCCATCGACGTGGGAATGAACGCGATCCGTGAGATCCACGCCGTTCACTAAAGGAGAAAGCGAAAACGAACAAGCGGCTCTCTCTGCGCCGGGGGCGCAGGAAGGGCCGCTTATCTATTTTTGCCTGCTGCGGAGCGGAGGCCGTGTTCCCGAGGAGGGCCGCCTGCATGGTGCAGCATCAGCAGCCCTTGGCACGGGCGGCGTTCTGTCCCGGCAGGGGGTGCCCGACATTTGTCGCCGCTGTGCGGAAGGTCCGGAGGATCAATCTGGACCGTTGTCTTTTTTCGTTTTGGTACTTTTCGCCGTGGGCACACAAGAGTATAATTCAATATTATTTATGGGTAGAAGAGGGAGAAGCAACCATGAGCAGCTTGAGAAAAAAAGCGGGGACGCTGGATGCTTTTTTGGCTGAAAAAACAGGAATTTCGCTGCAGCAGATCCGCTATCTTTTGATGGCCAATATCGGCTATGCGCTTGCCGTCAACTTGTTCTATGTCGACAACAGCATTGCGGCCGGCGGACTTGCCGGTGTGGGTACGATCCTCAATTCATTTACGGCGATCCCTGTCGGTGTGGCGGTTTTCTGCCTGAATCTGCCGATCTGTCTCTGGGGGCTTTCCATCAAAGGGAAAAAGTACATCATCATGTCCGTGCTTACCATCGGCGTATTTTCACTGATCGTTGACGGGCTCTCCTTTTTGCCCTGCCTGAGCCACGATAAGATCGTGGCGGTGGTGTGCGGCGGCATCATTTACGGCACGTCGGCCTATTTTTCGGTGCGCGCGCAGATCTCAACGGGCGGGACCGATCTTCTGGCCAAGCTGCTGATCACGAAATTCAAAACGGTCAGCGTTGGGCAGATGCTGATGATCCTCGACGGCACCATTGTTGTCTTGGCCATGATTGCCTATCGCAACATCGAATCCGGTATCTATGCCATTTTGGCCATCGCTGTGTCGGCCGCTGTCACAGACCGGCTGAACAGCGGCTTCAGCAAGGCCAGTATGTTTTACATCTTTTATAATAAGAATTTTGATAAAATTGTGGACGCCGTTCTGCACGAGATGGGCCGCGGCGCGACCGTCATCAAAGGAGAGGGCATCTTTGCCCACAAGGAGCGCAACATCCTGCTGGTAGCCGTGAAGGCCCATGAGGTGCCCCAGCTGAAGGACATCGTGCATAAATATGACCCGTCGGCGTTTGTTGTCCTGTCCTCCGTGACGGAGGTGATCGGTGAGGGCTTTGAAGGACTCAATCTGACGGCCACCATTCACGATGATGACCAGATCGAAGAATAACGGGTACGACTGTTTCTTTTGAAAAGAGGACAGCGGCTATAGAAAAAGAACCATGGTATCAGCAGATCCGTGATGACACGGAAAACAGAACAGGGAGGAACGAGTATGCCACATGTAACCGTACGGGGTGTCCCAGAAGAAGAACTCAAGATCATGGCAGCAGATCTCAAGCAGACGGTTGTCGCCGCTGCTGAGGTCAAGGAGGAGTATGTCAAGGTGTTTTATTCACCGGTCCGCCGGATGGATGCCGCCGATGACGTGGCGGTGGACGTCTATTGGATGCACCGTCCGCAGGAGCTGTGCGATCGAGTCGCAGCGGCCGTTACGGCCTTTTGGAAAGAGCGGGGGAAGGGGTTCGTACAGGTGACCTTTACGGAGTTCCCCGGCAACCATTTCTATGAGGACAATGTCCATTATTGATCGGTAGGATCGCAGCTGCGGATCCCATCCGGATCAGGAAAACGGTGGAGGAGAATATGTTAAAATTAACCAGAGAAGAGCAGCGGATGCTGGAGGGAAAAGAGGGCGCATTTAAGCAAAAGGCCCTGCAGAAAATCGTAGAATATGCCAACGCCCTGGGCGCAGAAGAGCTGTGTACCGTCACGAAGGCCACAATATACATGGGCTATCACCCTTACTTGGACGCCGTCGAGTCGGAGGACTATAACGAGATCTTTTCCAAGATGGTGCTGTGCGAAAAGGGGGACAAGGTCTATCCGCTGGAGCAGTTCAGCAGCGAATGTTTTACCCAGACCTGTGTCGGTCCCTGTGACCATTTCCGCCATGAGGAGATCAATATTTCCAAGGAAGTATTCGATAAGAACCGGAAGTTTTTGGACTTGATCCGCGATGCGGGGGTCAGTATTGCCGGCAGCTGCACGCCGTACCTCAGTGGCTGGATCCCGCTGCGGGGCGAGCACTTTGTGTCGACGGAATCCAGCAATATTCTCTTCGGCAACTCCGTCTATGGCGCCTGCGCCAATGCTGACGGCTTAGAGGCTTCGGCTTGGTCGGCGATCTGCGGCCGGACACCGCTGTGGGGCAATCACATTCTGGAAAACCGCTATGCCACCCATGTGGTGGAGATCCAGTGCAAGAGTGAGACACCCAAAGACTGGGACATCATCGGCCACGCCTTGGGTCGGCTGCTCACCGATGGAAATGAGCGGCCGGTGTTGGTGGGGGACTTCCATAGACCGGACATCAACCGCCTGAAGAAATTCTTCAGTTCTCTGGCGACGACCAGCGGCTGCGAGCTGTGCCACATTGTAGGCTGCACGGCTGAGGCACCGACACTGGAGGCGGCACTGGCGGGACATGAGCCGAAGCGGAAGATCACGCTGACGCAGGAAGAGTATGACCGCTCGCTGGCCTCCCTCTGTGATGAGGGAGCAGGCGATGTGCAGATGGTCGTGTTGGGATGTCCCCACTACACGCTGGAGGAGATCCGGGACGTTGCCCATATGTTGGAAGGAAAGCGGGTGGCCGACGGCGTCAGCCTGCAGATTTGGACAGATATGACCATGCAGTATCTGGCCGAGGTGAACGGATACGCACAGACGATCGAAGCCTCCGGTGCACATTTGCTCAACAGTGCCTGCCCGCTGGTTTGCGGAAGAACGGCATATGATCTGGTCAAGACTGGGTTCCTGACGGACGGAGCCAAGCAAGCGCACTATGTCCATACGGATTTGAATGAGAAGAACTGCAAAGTTTTTTATGGTGACACCAAGAGCTGCGTCGAGGCAGCATTGAAAGGCAGATGGGAAGTGTGAGCATGAAGCAGATAAAACTGAAAGGTCGTCCGGCCTACCCCGGAAAAGCCGTCGGCGAGGCCATCGTCTGCCCCCACAGCATTCAGGGCTGGGCAGGCGTCAGTGAGACGACCGGCTGTATTATTGAAAAAGGACATCCGGAAATCGGCCAGTGCATCAAGGGCAAGATTCTGGTCATTCCCTACGGGAAGGGCTCGACGGGATGGTCAGGCCACTTCCATTCGGCGGCGGTTGCCGGTTTTTCTCCGGCGGGATGGCTGTTTTCTCAGATCGATTCGCGCTGCGGTGTAGCCACGGCAGCACTGGAAGTTCCGGCTGTTGCGGATTTTCCCAGTGATGTGGACCTGTTTTCGTTGATCAAAACGGGCGATTTGGTGGAGATGGACGGTTCTACCGGCGAAGTTGTGATCACCTCGCGATCCTGAGTGCGGGTGTTCTGCGGCCTCGGGATAATGCAAATCGGGGAGAGCGCCTAAAGGCGCAGTCATTCATGGCTGTCCGCGGCGCTGTGGCAGAAAGCCAGCGGCCCAGCAGGCCCCTTGCGTTCATTGCGGGTGCATCGGTTTTTGCGAGGGTGTTTCTCTGCGCCGAAGTTGTCCGTACTTTCCTGTCGGGCGTCAGCGACCATACGCAGGTTCAGGACTTCGCCTTGAATCCATTGACGAGCGCATACTTCCTTTGGAAGAAACATAACGAACCCCCCTGTTGTAGGTGTGTACCTTACAACAGGGGGGTTCTTTTTGCTCGATGTTAAATCCGGATAGAGTGCAATGATGTTTACAAAAGTGAAAAGGAAATCGATAAGCCACGAGGGGTTCCTGCAAAATGAAAGTTGTTGAGACGATTATACTACAGCGGTTCAGTGCCTTGAAAACGCCCTGAAAAGATCCTCGGTCTTTCTGTGCAGTTCCAAAACTGGATGCCCGGGAAATCTCATATTCCCACATGATCGAGCGCTCGGCTCGTGAGATCCACAGAGGTACCCGTGTGACAGGGCGCTTCCCAAACGAGGTGCCCTATGTCCGTCTGGTGACAACCTACCGATTCGGAGGTTATTTCGTTGTATTTTCTATTACTGAACCTTAATGTCCTTCCGTGTAGGGGAGTACGGTATTGTTCGTTGGCAAAGGAGGCTGATACCATGCCAAAAAGACGAGCAAACGGGGAGGGGAACATCCGAAAGCGCAAGGATGGACGCTGGGAAGGCCGGTACACTGTCGGTCACGATCCAGAAACTGGCAAGGCCATCATCAAAAATGTCCTCGGCAAGACGCAGGCCGAGGTCAAGGAGAAACTCAAAAGAGCCATCGAGGAAAACGTCGGCATCGACTATGGACGGGCCAAGAACTACACAGTAGGTAACTGGTTAGAAGTGTGGTACGAGAACTATGCCAAAATCAAAATGCGCCCAT
>ERZ779869.2752-NODE-2752-length-14187-cov-4.065030_pt1 | contig 14187 bp, 13 predicted proteins | sample MGYA00511557_ERZ779869 | MGnify/ENA primary metagenome ERZ779869 (study PRJEB29588, sample SAMEA2154620) | human gut metagenome | biome: human gut; feature: human-associated habitat; material: faeces | place: Denmark | collected 2008/2010 ...
AACCTTGTTTACTATTTGCCTTATTCTATTTTCCACTAGTAATTTATCTGCTGCCAAAAAAGGTTTGACTTTGTGGGCAAACTCTATTGTCCCATCTTTATTACCTTTTTTTGTGGCAACAGAACTTCTTTCTCATACACCATTCACATATTATCTTGGAAAACTTTTAAATAGATTTATGAAGCCTGTTTTTAATATTCGTGGTGAAGGAAGCTTTGCTTTTATTATGGGAATTATTAGTGGATATCCTATGGGAGCAAAAATTGCTGCTGATTTTAGAACAAATAATATCTGTTCCAAAGAAGAATGTGAACGTCTTTTAAGTTTTACTAACAATTCTGGTCCTTTATTTATTGTTGGAACTGTTGGTATAAGTATGTTTGCTAATTCTACTATTGGCTTTATCTTGCTTATTACTCATCTTCTTGCGTCTATCACTGTTGGAATAGTTTTTAGATTTTGGAAATATAAGAAAAATTCGTACATATCTAATTCTAATAAATACACTTCATCTAAAGAAAGTCTTACACTATCTAATTTAGGCGGAATTATAGGAAACAGCATTTCAAATTCGATTAATACTATTTTATTGATTGGTGGATTTGTCGTGTTGTTTTCAGTTGTAATTTCAATTTTAAACACTAGTCATTTATTAGATATTTTTGCGGATTTGTTATCTCCTATATTTAGCTTTTTGCACATTCCTACAAAATTTTGTAAAGGCTTTTCTTGTGGAATTTTAGAATTGACTAATGGTCTTAATATAATTTGCAATATAACCGAAAAACATTTGTCTATTAATATTATTCTCGCTTCTTTTTTGCTTGGATTTGGTGGTATTTCTGTTTTGTTACAAGTTTGGAGTGTTATCTCTAAAACTGATTTATCTATCAAACCTTATATTTTAGGTAAATTGCTACATGCTTGTTTTTCTGCATTTTATACCTTTTTATTTTTACAATATTTTAATTTTAATTTATAAAATTAATAGGACACTCAAAGTGCCCTATTTTATTCTATTTTTAATATTTTAGCTGTAATATCATTCTCTGTATTTTCCATTACTATTTTTATCGTGTTTGCTGTATTATTCTTAAATTTAAAATCATATGCACCATATGAAACTGCTGCGTCTTGACCATCTTTTATATATGGCACATGTGCACTATGCTGATGTCTTTCTAACACTTCTAATTCAGGAACTTGTAGTACTGCATTATACAATGTCGTACTCACCTGGCAATTTCCTCCACCAAGCCCTTGCTTTTTCTCACCATTCACAAAGATATCTGCCTCCTGATATCCCTTTTCAATAGTTGCTTTTCCTACAATATCACAAAAAGAAAATATCTCTCCGGCACTTATCTTTTTTGAATTTAAAGTATTACAAGTAATTGTTACATTATTTTGTCTCTTTGGATCTTTATTATGAATTTTAGTTGAAAATGTAGCTATTTCTGCTTCATTTTGAGCTACTGGATTTGTACTATTTGTATTTGTGCTATTTGTATTTGTGCTATTTGTATTTGTGCTATTTGTATTTGTGCTATTATTAGGGGGATTTGTACTACTTCTTTGAGCTTGATAATTTGAAGTATTAGTTTGTGCTTGTTTATTATTATTCGAATCCCAGAGATTCCAAGCTATCACACCTCCAGCTATTGTTACTGCAATTATTATTAGACTTATAGCAATTTTCTTCATTTTACCTTCTCCTTCACAAAATTTCTCATTCTTTTATAATTATTTTACCCCAAAATCTCAAATTTTATTGACAAATATATATTAAATATAGTATAATTAGTGATGTATAAATTTTTAAAGGAGATTATTATGTTAGCTAAGTATTGGAAAAAGATTGGTTTTTTTATTTTAATAGTTGCATGTATATTTAATATTATGAATAAATGTGTTCGTAAACTATCTTTAAAAAATGAACTAGAAACTTCAGCAACATATGTAAATCAACAAGAACAAGAACAAGAGCAAAATAAAAATTTAGACAAATAACTTGAAAAAAAAATACAAATATGTTAATATAATATTTGGCAAAATTACTGTTTTGAGAAAGAGGTGAATTTTACATGAAAGAAGGAATACATCCAACATATAACCAAACAACAATTACATGTGCATGTGGAAATGTTTTAGAAGTTGGTTCAACAAAAAAAGATTTAAAAGTAGATGTTTGCTCAAAATGTCATCCATACTGGACAGGTAACTTAAGACTTGACACTAAAGGTGGTAGAGCTGACAGATTTAAAAAGAAATATGGTCTTGAATAAAAAAATGGCTTTCATACGAAGCCACTTTTTTTATTTTTCTATTAACATTATTTTGTAATTATATCCATGATATTTAGTATAATATACTTTTTCTGAAACTTTGTTATATCCTTCTTCTTTAAACACGTCTTCATAGAATTTTCCATTTGGATCATCAACAATCCAAACTCTATTTGAACATTCTTTAACAAATTCTTTATTTACAACTGTATCATAATTAGGTCCAAAAGCTTTATATGCTTCTTCTACTCCCCAATTATCAGCATTATAAAAATATACTTGATTGTCAGCAAAATGAATAGATAAAACAAATCCTCCACCTAAATTTGCAAATGCAATTGTATCTTCTTCTTTGATATTTTCTTTCATATAATTAATTGGTTCCATATTTGTTTTACTATAATTTTCTTGCATTAATCCTACATTATTATAAATTCCTAATATTGCAATTACCGAAAGTATTGAAACTATTTCAACTTTGTTTTGCTCTTTTCCTAATATAAAACTTATTGCAAATATGTATAAACCTGTTATTACAAATAAATATCTATAATATAAAATTGATGTTTTCATTACTGCTGTAATTATAATTGCTGCTAGTATTACTGCAAAATATACAATTACCGACCATTTAAATGCATTTAAATTTTCTTTTGCTTTAGCATATTTATATGTTTTGTATATCATATATCCATATAATTCCAAAGCCAATACTGTTGGTACTAATAATCCTGTATATCCTGATGTTCTAACATATCCTGCTAATTGTGAACTTAGCAATTCCATTGGAGTTTGTGGAAATGAAAATCCTATCCAATATCCACTTGATACATTTCCTAGTTGTCTTGCAAAATTTACTAACCATGGTAGATATGCAACTGCTTGCACAATTCCCATTGAAACTATAAAAATTATTCCTTTTTTTCTCTTTTTTACAATCAAATATATTAATAAAAATACATTTATTAATCCTGCAGCCATTAATCCATAATAATGTAGATATATACTCATTAAGCTTGATACTCCAAATATTATCCAATCTTTTGTGTTATCTTCTTTTGTTAGTCTATATGCATATATTGCAAGTACTGTTACTGTAAGGATTGCCCATGAATACATTCTTACTTCTATTGCATATTGAGCCATTTCTGGTAAAAATGCACATAAAAATGAAAATATAAATCCTGTTTTTTCTCCAAAATCTTTTCTTATATGTGTGTATCCAAGAATTATCATAATTGCTATTGGTATAACTGAAAAAATTTTATATGCCATAATCGAACCACCAGTTAGCAAATATACTATTCTTAACATCCAATAATATAAGATTGGATGTACGTCATTTCCTCCTATTGTCCAAATTTCTCCAAATGTGTGTCTTGCTAATCCTGCCGAATAACATTCGTCAAACCATAAATTATTGTGAAAAGCTCCTAATGATACAAATATTATTCCTACTACTATTAGTACAATGTGCCATTGTTTTAATGTTATTGATTTTAATTTTTCTTTTACTTTTTCCATCTTATTTGTCCTTTCTACTTTTTTCTATTTACATCATATACACTATCTATTCTTCTTAATTCTCGTATAATTTTATTTAAACTTTCTAAGCTATCAACCTCAAGAGTTACTTCTGTTATAGCAATTCTTTCCTTAGTTGCTCTAGCATTTACTCCTAAAATTTTAGCTTTAGAGTCATTTATTTTTTGAACAATATCTGCTAAAAGCCCATTTCTATCATTAGCAAAAACTTCTATTTCTACAGTATAACTTACTTTTTCTTGATTATACCATTGAACTTCTATTATTCTATTTTCTTCTTTTAACAATTCATTTACATTAACACAGTCTTTTCTATGAACAGAAACTCCTCTTCCTTTGGTTATATATCCTATTATCTCATCACCTGGTAATGGATTACAACATTTTGAAAGTTTTACTAAACAATTATCTATACCTTTTACAACAATTCCAGAACTTGATGGTTTTGTATTGTTTCGTCTGGCTTTTGATAATTCTTCTATTTTTTGTTCAATTGGCTCTTCTTTGTGTTCTTTTCTATATTCTATTAGCATTCTCGCAATTATTTTTTGTGCAGTAATTGCTCCAAAACCAACTGCTGCATACATCTCTTCTAAACTCTTATATTTATATCTATCTAACATTGGATTAATATATTCTAGTTTAAATAAATCAGCATATGACATTCCAATTCTTTTTAGTTCTTTCTCAATTAATTCTTTTCCTTTTTCAATATTCTCTGACTTCTTTTCTTTTTTGAACCATGACATTATTTTGTTCTTGGCAGCAGAACTTTTTACGAATTTTAGCCAATCCATACTTGGCCCTTTAGAATTATCCGATGTAAGAATTTCTACAATGTCCCCATTTTTTATTGGAGTAATAATTGGAACCATTTGACTATTTATTTTAGCTCCTACCATGTGATTACCAATTTCTGCATGAATACTGTATGCAAAATCTATTGGAGTTGCTCCTCTTGGCAAAACTTTTATTGCTCCTTTTGGAGTAAATACATATACTTCATCTTCAAATAGTTCTGTTTTTAAGGTTTCCAAAAATTGTTGAGGATCTTGCATTTCTTGTTGCCATTCCAACGTTTCTCTTAACCAAGCTAATTTATCCTCTTGAACAGCTACTATTTTTTGCCCTTTTTTGCTTCCATAATTTGCTTCCTTATATGCCCAATGTGCCGCAATACCATATTCTGCTATTCTGTGCATATCCCAAGTACGTATTTGAACTTCAAATGGAGTCCCTTTTTCTCCAAGTAATGTTGTATGTATTGATTGATACATATTTGTCTTAGGCACAGCTATATAATCTTTAAATCTCCCTGGCATAGGGCTATACATTTCATGTACAACACCTAATGCTGCATAACAGTCTTTTACTGAATTAACAATAATTCTTAAAGCAAATAAATCATAAATTTGGTCTAATGTTTTATTATCTCTTTCCATTTTTCTATATATGCTATATAAATGTTTTGCTCTTCCAGTTACTTCTGCTTCAATATGTTGTTTTTTTAATTGCACTCTTATATCTGACATAATTTTTTCTATAAACTTAAGGCGTTCTTCTCTTTTTTGTTCTATTCCTTTTATTAATTCTCTATATTCCTCTGGATACAAATATTTAAATCCTAAATCTTCCAATTCCCATTTCATAGAATATAAACCTAATCTATTTGCTAATGGTGCATATAACTGCATAGTTTCTTGAGCTATAGCAATTTGTCTATCTCTTTTTAGATATTCTAATGTTCTCATATTATGTAGTCTATCTGCAAGTTTAATTATAATAACCCTTATATCTTTTCCCATTGCTAAAAACATTTTTCTATAATTTTCAACTTGATTTTCTTCAATAGAGGCATGCTGTATTAGTTTCAATTTAGTTACACCATCAACCATCTCTGCAATTTCTGTTCCAAATTCTTTTTCTATGTCCTCATATGTGGCATCTGTATCTTCAACTACATCATGTAACAAAGCTGCACAAATTGTTTTTTCATCTAGTCCTAATTCTGCTATTGTATATGCTACATTTGTTGGGTGAATTATATATGGTTCTCCAGATTTTCTTTTTTGGTCTCCATGTTTTTCAACAGCATAATTATAAGCTCTTTGAATTAGCTTTACATCTGGCCATCTCTTATTTTTCTTTACTTTATCTATAATATCTTTTATTGTATAATTTTGTGTCATATCTTTTCCCCCTTTTGCTAGCTTTTATTCTATATCAATTTTCTATAAATTAAAAGAGGTTATTAAAATTTTTTCATAATATTAAAGAGGTAAGGAACTAATTATAGCTCCTCACCTCTTTATAACATATACGAATTATTCCGTTACCAGAATAGGTAATTTCATGTTAGTGATATCCTTACTTCTCGTAAAGATAACACAAGTTCTTTTTTCCAAATTGTACTTCAGGTTTTGCATCTGCTCCTTAATAACAAATGTAGCGCCTGTTACCCTTACTTTAGTAATGGAGTTTTCTATTAACTCATTCGAAATGTCCATGGTCGATGTTGCTTCACAATAGCCATCGGTCAGAAGTCTTTCGTATTGATATCCATCTCCAGTTTTACACGTTTTATTCTGAATAGAATATAATGTGTTCGGATTTGCCTGATGAATTGCCGTAATTCCATGACTATGCATGAAATTATTTAAGTCTCCTTTCCTAACATAAATCTTCCTTCCATCAACCCATCCATCAGACAGGCCAATAAGAAGATTCATAATTCCAAGTTTCTCCCCCTTACGGGTCAAGTAAAACTTTTGTACAGTCCTACTTTTGTCGTTTTCACCAAGCTTTTCAATAATTTTAACTTGGCCTTTCTTGGTGATGATCAGCCGTTTAATGTGCCATCCGTCATACGCTTCCTGAGCATTATAACAAATAATGGTTTCGTTTGGCTGAATCGAACATTTCCAACCAAGCATTTCACATTTTTTGGATTTTTGAAAACCTCCGTTTTCTTTAGGAAGAATAAAATAATTTCCAAGAACCTTTAACTGTGCTGTTGCCATTTTTTATTACCTCTTTATTTTTTTATTTGCACATCATTCGTATATGTTGCAACAATATACTTGTCGCATTCACAAAGCTGTGCCTTATTATATTTTACCATTTTTTGCTAGTTTAGTCAATATATTGATAAACTCTTGCTATTTTGTGCATAAAATAGTAAAATTAATTCAGAAAATTTATTATTTGAAAGGAAATAGATATGAACAAAAAGTGGCAAATATATCAAGTAAATGATGAGAAAGTAAAAGAACTACAAAAAAAATATAATATCAATAAATTACTATCAACAATTCTAGTAAATAGAGGCATTACTGAAGAAAAACAAATTCAAAAATTTTTAAATCCTAAACGAAATGATTTTTATAATCCTTATGAAATGCCAGACATGGAAATTGCTGTAAATAGAATTTTACAAGCAATAAAAAATAGTGAAAAAACTATTATTTATGGTGATTACGATGTTGATGGAATTACAAGTGTTACTGTATTAAAAAGCTTTCTTGAAGAAAGAGGTCTTAAAGTTGATGAATATATTCCAAATAGACTAAATGAAGGTTATGGTTTGAATAAAAAAGCTGTAGAATCTATTGCTAATCAAGGTTATACTTTAATGATAACTGTAGATTGTGGAATTTCTGCTGTAGAAGAAGTAAATTATGCAAATGAATTAGGCATTGAAACTATAATTACAGACCATCATGAACCAGGTTCAGAACTTCCAAAAGCACTAGCAGTTGTTGATGCAAAACGCAAAGACAATAAATATCCATTTAGGAATTTAGCTGGTGTTGGAGTTGTCTTTAAACTAACTCAAGCAATTAGTATGAAACTAGGTCTTGAGGAAAAAGACTATTTAAAATATTTAGATATTGTATGTGTTGGTACAATTTCAGATATTGTTCCTTTAGTTGATGAAAATAGAGTTATTGTTAAATTAGGTTTAAAACTTGTTGAGCAAACAAGAAATTTAGGATTACGTTCAATTCTTCAAGCTTCTGGTTATAACAGAATAGATTCTACAACAGTATCATTCGGAATTGCTCCTCGTATTAATGCTTCTGGAAGAATGGGTCATCAAGAAGACGCTCTTCAATTATTCTTATCTAAAGATATAAACGAAGTAAATGAACTTACTCAAAAACTAAATGAATATAATAAAATAAGGCAAGATACTGAAAAAAGTATTTATTCTGACGCAATTCTTCAAATTGAGCAAAATAATTTAGCAGAAAAAAATACTATTGTTGTAATGGGAAAAAATTGGCATCACGGAGTTATAGGTATTGTTTCTTCTAAAATAACAGAATTGTATTTCAAACCAAGTATTTTACTTTGTGAAGAAGGTGATTATGGAAAAGGGTCTGGAAGGAGCATACCCGGATTTGATTTATATGAAGCTTTAACAGAATGTAAAGATTACATAGATAGATTTGGTGGTCATTCTATGGCTATTGGAATAAATGTAAAAACATCTGATTTTGAGAACTTTAAAAATGCTTTAGAAGAAGTCTCTATTCAAAAACATATAAACGAACTTGTACCAATTCTAACAATAGATGCTCAAATAAGCTTAGATGAAATAAATAAAGATATGGTTAATAGTTTAAAGCAATTAGAACCATTTGGTGAAGAAAATAAAAATCCTTTATTTGTATTTAAAAATCTAAAAATAGATTCTATTCGAGCACTCTCTGAAGGAAAACATTTAAAATTGACTTTAAAAGATAATAAAAATATTGTAAATGCTATTGGATTTAATTTAGGTTCTCTTGCCTCTGAGTATAAAATAGACGACAAAATTGATGTGGTTGGAAATCTTGAAATAAATTCTTTTAATGGTGTTGATAATATCCAAATTAATATAAAAGATTTAATGAAATCTTTATAAAAAGTTAGGCGATGTAAAAAAATCCCTTTATTTTTTTACATCGCTTTGAACTTGTGAAATATCTGAAATCTTTGCTGCAAAATATGGTAAATCTTTATTTCTTTCTTTTAAGAAAATACAAAATGTATCATCAACAATAAATTCTCTTGGTCCTCCTGGCGCAAGAATTGCTGTATTTTTTGCCATCATTCCAGCTTCACTCTTAATTTTTCCTCCTTTTTCATCTAAAGAAAATTTTATTGTTTGTACAGCTTTTTCTATTTCATATTCTTCTCCATCTGAAAATAAAAATGGTTTATTTTCTAACTCAGTAAACTCTTCTTTTTGATTAAAATCTATATTTGGAATTCGTAATCTATCCATTTCTGAAAACACTTTATTTCCTGCATAATTTTCACTTGCATTTTGTATTTCACCATATATTTGTGCAAATGTATTTTGTGAATTTCCTTTTGAAATAATTACTTCATCTTCAGATTTTGTAAGTAATTTTACCGCAAAGTCTTCCTTAGAATTATAATACAATACCTTAACTTGGTCTCTTACAGCTTCTTCTGTTGAACTATTTATTCCAAAATAACTTACATTTTTATACTCTCCAAATGTTCCTTTATCTAATTTTGTAAATACTTTTGGGAACTCAAACTCTTTCTTTAACATTGCATATAAAAAATAGTCTCTTGGCCCACGGCTTTCCCAATTAAAGTCATTTAATATATCACTTGTTTCATTAAATTTTTCTTTTATAGCATTTTCTATTCTTTGCTTTAATTCAATTGATGGAGTTCCATATACTTTGTAATAACTTTTATCTGATAAATATGATGTATTAAATGTTCCTTTGTTTAGATTATTTACTATTTTAGGTTGATTTTCAAATACAATATCTTGCTTTACTAAGTCATTTTTTAAGTCATTCCATATTAAATTAAATGTTCCACACCATGTTGTATTTTCTGTAATTTCATCTTCTAATGATGGTACTACATTAAAATTTGATATCACTGATGAACTACGTTTTCCTTCTGTCTCACTTCTTATTTTGTCTATTTCATAAAAATATAGTGCTACAAACATTACTATTAGAATAATTATTAATGATAATATTATTAACCAACTTTTTTTACTCATATTTTATAATTCCTTTCATTAATTATTGGGCAAAAATTCAAATTAGTTATATATTTCCTATATTTGTTATTATACTATACAGTTTTATTTTTGTCTAGCAAATTACACTAATTTTCGTTCTAAAATTTAATAATATTCAAGTGCTCTAACAATATTTTTATTCCAAGTAAAACCAATATAATTCCACCAACTAATTCAGCTTTGTTCTGATATTTATCTCCAAATCTATTTCCAATTTTAGTACCAATAACAGCTAAAATAAAAGTAATAACACCTATTAGAGCAACAGCTAATATCAAATTAACCTTCAAAAATGCAAAAGTAATTCCAATAGCCAATGCATCAATACTTGTAGCTACTGCCAAAACAAACATTGTCTTAAAGCTCACATCATCATTGCAATTATCACTTTCATCTGCAAAAGAATCTTTTATCATTTTTCCGCCAATAATTCCTAACAATATAAATGCAATCCAATGATCGATATTAGTTATTAGACTTTCAAATGCTGAGCCTAAAAAGTATCCTATAACTGGCATTAGTGCCTGAAAACTACCAAAATACAATCCTATTATGATTGCTTTTTTCCAATCCATTTTTTTCATAGAAATACCTTTGCACACTGATACTGCAAAGGCATCCATTCCTAATCCTACACTTAATAATAATAATTCTATAATTCCCATTTTTTCTTCTCCTGTCTTGTTATATTTCTTTAAATATTTTTCCTAAACTTTCATTTATAACTAAGTTACCTTTTCTATTATATTGAGTTTTTTCTCTATTTATTACTATTAGTTTTGAACCATTATAAAAATTTATTAACCCACTTGCTGGATATACTGTTAGTGATGTTCCAGCTACTATCATTAAATCTGCATTTCTAATTGCAGATATTGATTTGTTTAAAATTTCGTCATTCAATGCTTCTTCATATAAAACTACATCCGGCTTAATAACTCCGCCGCAAGTACATCTAGGAACTCCTTTGCTACCAAATACACATTCAGCATTATAAAATTTTCCACATTTCATGCAATAATTTCTTAATACGCTTCCATGTAGTTCAAGAACATTTTGTGAACCTGCCTTTTGGTGTAATCCATCTATATTTTGAGTTATTATTGCTTTTATTTTGCCTTTTTTCTCTAATTCAGCCAATTTAAAATGAGTTATATTAGGTTCATATTTTAATGAATTCAATTTTTCTTTATAAAATTTAAAAAATTCTTCTGTGTTTTCCATAAAAAAAGAATGACTTAATATTTCTTCTGGAGGATACTTGTATTTTTGATTATATAATCCGTTTTTGCTTCTAAAATCTGGTATCCCACTTTCTGTTGAAACTCCTGCTCCTCCAAAGAAAACAATATTGTCACTACTTTGAATTAAACTTTTTAATATAGATATTTTATCTTCCAAAGTAACACCTTCTTCTATTAATATATATCATAAAAACAGATAATTATCAACTAATTATCTGTTTTTTTCTTTTTGTCCTAATGCTATTTTATTACATCCTAATTCTTGTGCTTTTCTATATAAATATCCTCTTCTCATTCTTGCACATACATAACATGGATGGTCATCTATCTTCTCTACTGCTTCGAAAATATTACTTTCAAACATTGTAATTGGTATATTTAGCAATTTTGTCCCCTTCTTGTACCATTTCAAATTCTTTTATTCCTGCTATACTTAAATTTAATATAAATGGATTTTCTTTACCTACTGTATTTATTTGAACATCTGCATTATATGTTTTGTTGAATTTTCTATTTTTTTATTTGATTTTTAATATCTTCTAATTTTTCTTTTAAAGTCCATTTCTTAAAATTAACTTTTTCTTTTATGTTAGGAAAAGCATTTACCAATCTTCTATGGAATATAGATTTATTGTGTATAATCTTTCTAACTTTTTCTGATATTTCAATTGTATTGTCTTTAACTTCTTTAGAAACTTGTTTCAAGTTAAGAATAATCTTGTATGAAACAATATTATCTACTAAATGAATAGCTAAAAGTATTAAAATTATTACTGTTTGAACAGTACTTGGTATTAATCTTAATTTTCCAATAATAAATGGATTTACAATATAAACTATAACACAACTTGCAATTCCAAATAAAACTAAATTTTGTAAGCAAACTCTTCCATTTATATTATATTTTCTTCTGCTGTAATCCCACCATCTTGCATGAAAAAGTTTTTCCATAACATAGCTAGTTGCATATTCCAATATTCCACATGTTATTATTGACATAAATAACAGTACAATCCAGTCATCTATATATCTCTTAAGTAATATTGTAATTGCAAGTGCTCCCCATCCATATATTGGGCAATATGGTCCTATCATAAAACCTCTATTAATAATTTTTTTAGCTTCAATTGATTTGCATGTTACTTCCATAATCCATCCCATGATTGAATAAATCATAAATAGTAGAAAGTATGTTGAGATTTGATATATCATAATTATTTTTTATTCCAATCCTCTTTATTTATTTGACGTTGTCTTGCTATTGCTAGTGCATCTGATGGTACATCATCTGTTATAGTAGAACCCGCAGCAACAAAAGTATTGTCTCCTAGTGTCACTGGTGCAACTAAATTAGTATTTGATCCTATAAATGAATGATTTCCAATTATTGTTTTACTTTTATGGAATCCATCATAGTTACATGTAATTGTTCCACAACCAATGTTACACTTTTCACCAATTTCACAATCTCCCATATATGATAAGTGTGGTACTTTTGTTCCTTCTCCGATTATTGCCTTTTTTATTTCTACAAAACTTCCTATTTTAACTTTGTTTGAAAGTTCACATCCTTCACGTATATATGAATTAGGCCCAATCTCACAATCCTCTCCAATAGTTACCCCTGATTTTATTGTTGTGTTTGGATGAATTACAGTATCCATTCCAATGTTTACATCGTCATATATATATGTAGTATTTATATCTTCTATAGTTACTCCCTTTTTCATATGCTCTGTATTAATACGCATTTGTAAAACTTTTGTTAATAATTCTAATTGAACTCTATCATTTACGCCTAAGATTTCTGTATTGTCTTCTACAATTACTGCTCCTGTTTTTAAACCTTTTGAGTTCATTATTTTAATTACATCTGTTAGGTAATATTCTCCTTGCGCATTATTTGGCTTAATTTCTTTTAATGCTTCTAATAGTAGTTATTTGATAAATACTATATCAAATTCAACTATAACTGCAGATGGGGTATATTATACAAGTGGAAGTGTTATTAGTAGTGGAACTATATCTGGAAATGTAACTAATATAGCACTTTCTAGTTTAAAGAATAAAACGTTTTTAACTGATACTCTTTTGTTTAAAGAGTTTATTGATAGCGATGATATGGTTTCAAATCCATCAAATATATGGATTTATGAAGAAGATAATTTTCCAGTATTGTTTATAGATGACATTGTTAATCCGATTGCAACTTTACACGTTGGAACTTATTCATGGAATAATGTTGGTTATGTTCCTGATAAAATAAATTTTTCTTCTGCTATAACATTTAGTATAGAAAGTGAAGATAATTTGAGACCTATAAAAGAGTATTATTATTATATAGGAAGTGATACTCCTCTTAGAAAAGGTGAAATAGAGACGATTAGTGATTGGAAACAATATGATTCGGTTTTAAAGATAACAGAAGAGGGTAAATATATAATATATGCTAAGGTTGTTGATTATAATGACAATGTTACTTATTTAAATTCAGAGATACTTATACTTGATATGTCTGATCCAACTGTTTCTATATCTTATAATAAAAATAAATGGACAAATTTGAATGAGGTACCTGGTTATGTATATATAAATAAAGAAAGTGTATTTAAGATAGATGGTGTTGATGATTTGTCAGGTATAAGTGGGGTAAAATATTATATATCTGATGTAATACTTACTAGTGACGAGGTTAAAAATTTGGATGATTCGTCTTGGATAAATTATGATAATGGTGTTTCTGTAGATGGAAAAGGAAATTATATAATATATGCACGAGTAGTTGATAATACTAATCATATTAGTTATGCAAACTCAGATATAATATCTTATGGTGGATATGAAATAAAGAATGTGTATGTTGGAAAAAATTTATCTGATTTAGTTAATATAAATATTACTGATAAATCTAGTATTTCATTAAATTTTGTATATGTAGATACTAATGGATACAAACCTGGTTATACTCATAATATTGTATCTAATTATGTTTTGCCTAAAGGTAGTAGATTAACTATATTAGATAATAAAAATAATAAGAGATATGTGTATG
>ERZ779869.2760-NODE-2760-length-14158-cov-4.647025_pt1 | contig 14158 bp, 10 predicted proteins | sample MGYA00511557_ERZ779869 | MGnify/ENA primary metagenome ERZ779869 (study PRJEB29588, sample SAMEA2154620) | human gut metagenome | biome: human gut; feature: human-associated habitat; material: faeces | place: Denmark | collected 2008/2010 ...
AGTTGCATTCTCCGGTGTACGTGATGCCCGCAGTAGTTTGGTTTAAAGATTTTGTCTTAGGTTTTTAAAGTTATAATTTGTTAATTGGTTTTACATGGTTTAAAAAAGTTTGGTTTTTGGTTGATTTTTGGTTTTCTCTTTAATGTTGTTTTTGGTTAATAGTTACTGTTGAATGATTGGAATTACTTAATCATAATGCCCTGTGTCATAGTGTTAGCTTACTTTTATTCCGCTTGTTAATGTACTTGTGGATTCCTTTACACCACCATTGCTGGCTGCATGATATCCACGCACACGGTAGTAGGTGCCACTTGGAACAAGTATCTTCAATCCCTTATTAAGGCTTGTAACATTGTTAGCCGTATACTCATAAATCTTATAAGTACCATAGCTTCCATTAACCTTACGCTCTAAGAACAGAGACAAATACACTTTAGCACATTTCTTATGACATTGTGTTGAACCAAAAATGCTTACCTCGTGATTAGATACTTTCTGAATTTTTACATTTCCTAAATTCAGGTTAGTCCCTCTAAGAACACTGTAACTGGTATCTTCTGAAAAATCTTCCGTAGTTTCTTCGTCAGTAAGTTCTTCCTCCGGAATTTCATCCAGAATGCTGGTTGTCTCTGCCAGTACCGGTGTTACACACATAGATACTGACATTCCAACTGCCATAAAAAGACCCAGTAATTTCTTTCTTTTGCTCATTTCTCACTTCCTTTCGCTATGTAAACATACCCTTACATAATATATACGTAAGAAATCGCAAAAAATCACTCTAAAATTTCATATATTTTATAATTTTTTCAAAATTTAATTTATATTGCTCAATAATTTCATATAAAATTTCATTTGCATTTTCAGCCTCAATATAAATATTATCTTTATTCTCTAAAATATCAATAAATTGTAAATATCTGTAGTTTTCATTTGTTATTTCTATTTTAGGCTTTGTTATATAGGTTCGAAGTCTTTCATCATATCGTTTGTGATATTTACATTCATTGGTTACTATGTCTGTAACATTTGGTACTAATGTTGTTAAGCCAAGCATATTAAACAATTTTGCACCTATTATATAGCCTTTTATATTTCCTTTTCTGTCCTCTATATATTTCAGTTTTCTTAATTTATCGGTATCTAATCCCATTTCTCCAAATATGGTATATACTGGCTTATAATATACTCCTTTATATTCTGCTTTAATAATACCTTCGTTTTTAAATCTATTTAAAATCACATTTATATTTTTTAATACATTTTCTTTTTCATTTTCTTTACATTTTTCAATTACATATTTTTTTATATCTTCAATAAATATTGGTTCATCTTCTGGATATTGCTCTATAAATTCTAATACTGTTTTACAAATATTCATTATTTTCGCCTCCTTGTTATTGTTTTGTATCTGTTATTAGTCTTTTTATACTTTATAATAACATTATACGATTTTTTTATAATTTTGTCAAATATATATTAGTTTCTTCTTTGATAAGTTTAATATGTGGGATTTTAGAAGATAATTTAAAATTTCATTTTTCACACATTATAAAAATTTAACATCATTGCTGCTTTATGCAATCTCAAACAACATTCATTGCATCTGCAAATCTATATTTTATAAGTTTTTTATCTCATAAGTCTGATATCCAACTTTTTCTTTCATTTACCACTCCAATTCTAGCATTATATTTTTACATGAAAAACAGAATGTTTCTTTAACATTAAAATGCTCTGTAATATAATTGCCATTTCTTATATTATATTTCTATTGAATATACCATTTTTGTAGTATAATTTTTCTTCATTTTTAGCCCAAAATGGTATAAGTGCATTTGGCACTTTTATTGTATTTACCTCATTATTGCCATAACTCAATATGCAGTGATCTTTACCTCTCATTTTAATTGTATATATAGTATTAGGGGCAAGTTTGGATATACCACTTCCTTTTTCGAAATTATTCTGTATTTTTCTATATTCTTTAACTCCTACTAGATTATCTAAAAATTTGCCGAGTTAGTTCTTCTTCAACAATATATTTACCGTTTTTATATATCAACACACTATCATTTCCTATTTTATTTAAAACTTCCTTTGAAATATCTGTTTCTTTAGATATTTTATTGTTGCTTGTATTTTGCAAATATGCACCATCTGTTCCCATTTCTACTACTTGGTATATGCAATTTTCTTGTTTTAAATTATTGTTTTTTATATTATTGTCAAACAATTTGTTATCTAATTTTCCAAAATAATTAGATAACTCTTCTATAAAACTTTGCACGAAATTATCTTCCTTTAAACCGCTTAAAAATATCATTTACTAAATTTAAATTCAATAAATAATCACTCCTTTGTTTTTAATTTTAATATTGGAAATCTACTATTGATAAATAGTAGTAAGACTTAAATTTAAGACAAGTATATATTATTTTAAATAAATTTACAATATTTTTCTAATTCTTTTGTTCATACACTTAAAAAATATGATGTTTTTTAGTAGTAATTTATAAAAACTCTAGTAATATATACTAGAGTTTTTTGTTTTACTATTTTACATCATTTTTCCATAATCCATGTTTGTTACAATATGTGTAAATTGTTGAACCTGGTTTGTATTTAAATGTTACTTCTGCAACATCTCCTGGTTCTAAATATTTGATATGTTCTCTGTTTTTATTTACACATGCTATCCATTCTATATAATGGTCAGGTTCCATTACATGGTTTACTCTAACTATTATTTTTTCTCCATATACTTGATATGTTGGAACATGTTTTTCTTTTGCTGCATCTGTAGTGTTTGGTACTAATTCTTTCATTTCTTCTCCACAGCATTTAATTCCACAATCTTTACAAGTGCAGTCTTTAAATACTTTTACCATTGCTCCACATGATGAACATCTTTTTATTACAAATTCATTTTTCATAAATATTCCTCCATTTCTTGGTTTGTATTATATCACTTGTATATTTTTTTTACTAGATATTTTAAATGAATTTTTAATTTAATAAATTCATCCCCACAAACTATAATTTATCTTTTTCCTAATGTTATATTAATCGTATATTCTTTATTATTTCTACTAATTGTTAGAACTACTTTGTCTCCTGGTGCTTTTGTATAAATATAATTTCTAAGTTCACTCATTTTATTTATTGTATAATCATCTATTTTTGTTATTATATCTCCTACTTTTAAACCGCTTTTTGTTGCTGGTCCATCTGATGATATTTTTACTACATATATCCCATTATTAAAATCTAAATGAGAATTTAAGTATTTATTTACCTCTGTATCATAAGCAAAAATTCCTAAATATGCCTCTTCAAATTTATCATTTTGCACATAGCTTTCAATGACAGGTTTTATAATATTTATCGGAATTGCAAAACCAATTCCTTCCGCAGATGCTATTTTTATAGAATTTATTCCTATGACTTTACCTTCTTTATCTATTAATGGTCCTCCACTATTTCCAAAATTAATACTTGCATCTGTCTGGATTAAATCCTCCATATAACTTTCCCCATTTTTGTCATCAATTTTTATTGTTCTATCTAATCCACTAATAATTCCAGCAGTTACTGTCCTTTGAAATTCTATTCCAATAGGATTTCCTATTGCACATACTTCTTGTCCTAATTTGATTTTGCTTGAATCACCTAATTCTAAATATTTCAATCCATTTGCATTTATTTTTACTATTGCTAAGTCTAAATCTGCATCTGCCCATGTAACATTACCGCTATAAATTTCTCCATTTTCTAGTGTAACATAGCAGGTACTATACCTATTACCAGCCACATGCCAATTTGTGACTATATAACCTTTCTCTGAAACAATTATCCCGCTTCCTAAACCTAACTCTTGTGTTGCATTTGAGTCTAAAATTGCTGCTCCTGTACTTTTTATTTTAGATATACCCGCAACTCCTTTTGTTACCTCTTCTAAAACATTACCAAAATCTGTTTTTTCTCCTGATGCTCCTTCATTATAAAGCCTAGTTACAGTTGTTTCTGGGCTGCTATTATAATCCTTAATATCAATTTTAGTATACATTGAATATACAACTATGCTTCCTCCTGAAACAATTACCATAAGTAAAAAAATAAGTATAAATTTTTTAAATTTATTTGGTCGTCTTGAATATTCGTACATAAATTCCCTCCAAAAATAGAATATCCAAAATTTGTAATTGTATACAACTATAAATTTATTACTAACATTTAGTAACTTTTCTTTTTACTCATACAACTTATAATACTGTTTAATTCACAATATTCTGCAAGTGTGTGTAAAATTATGTCATATTTTGTCGATTTTTCCTTTTTTGTGCAAAATTTATTTGCTTAAAAGTCGTAAACTCATTGATTTTGTTAAATTTTCATGATATATTATATAGAGTAGAATTTTTTAAAAGGTGAATAAAATTGAAAGAATTATATAATTTAACTAATCCACAAAAGTCAATTTGGGTCACAGAAGAATTTTATAAAGGGACGTCGATTGAAAATATTGTAGGAATTGCAAGGTTTTCTGATATAGTAAACTTTGATAAATTAAAAGAAGCTATTAATATTTTCATTAAAACTAATGATAGTTTTAGATTAAAATTTATAAGAAAAGATAATGATGTAAAACAATTTATTGATGATTTTACACCTTTTTCTTTTGAAACAGTTAATGTTAAAAATGATAAAGATGTAAAAAAATTAGAAGAGGATTTTGCCAAAACCCCATTAGATATTTTTGATTCTTATTTATTTAGGTCAAAATTATTTACTTTTGAAGATGGTCATGGTGGTTTTTTACTATGTATGCACCATTTAATTGTTGACGCTTGGGCAAGTGGGCTTGTTATAAGCAAAATTATAGACATTTATGATGCTTTATTAGAAGGAACTTTCTCTATAGAAAACTTTGCTAGTCCTTCTTATACTGATTATATTGCATCTGAGCAAAAATATATGCGAAGCGCGAAATTTGAAAAAGATAAAGAATTTTGGAATGATTCATTTAAAGTAATTCCAGAATCTGCTACTATTCCTGGTAGTTTACAGACTAATGATATGTCTAGCAAGGCTAAAAGAAAGTTATTTAAAATTCCAAGTGAAACTATGGATTTTATTAATTCTTTTTGCAAAGAGAATAAAATATCGCCTTTCAACTTTTTTATGGGAATTTACTCAATATATCTATCTCGAGTTTCAAACTTGGATGAGTTCGTTATTGGTACTCCTATATTAAATAGAGCAAATGTAAAAGAAAAACATACTGTTGGTATGTTTATTAGTGTTGTACCTTTTAAGGTAACACTAGATCATAAAAAGAGTTTTTCTGAGTTTTCATCAGAAATTTCTGCAGACTTTTTTAATATATTTAGACATCAAAAATATCCATATCAAAGTTTATTAGAAGATTTAAGAAAAACTCATGGTTCTATTCCTAATTTATACAATGTTGTATTGTCTTATCAAAATATGAGAACTAATAAACAATCTACAAAAACAGATTATGAATCTAGCTGGGTATTTAATGGAAATGTTTCTGATGATTTGGAAATTCATTTCTTTGATGTAAATGACACTGGAATTATTAATGTTGCATATGATTACAAAACTTCAAAATATACTTCAGATGATATCTATGCGCTTCATTCTAGGATTTTACATATGATAAACCAAGTTATTGAAAATAACAATATTTTGTTAAATGAACTTGAAATTGTAAATCCTGATGAAAAAAGCAAAATATTAAACGAATTTAATAATACAAAATTGGACTATCCAAAGGATAAAACAATTGTCCAATTATTCGAAGAGCAAGTAGAAAAAACTCCAGACAATATTGCTATTGTCTTTGAAGATCAAAAATTAACTTATAGAGAACTAAATGAAAAGGCAAATAGTTTAGCCTTTTATTTGAGGAATAATAATATCCAAGCTAATGATGTTGTTGCAATTCATTTAGAAAAAACTATAAATTATATTGTTTCTATTTTTGCGACTTTAAAAGTAGGAGCTGCTTTTGTTCCTATCTCAACAATGCATCCTAAAAATAGAATTGAATATATATTAGAAGATAGTAATGCAAAATTACTTATTTCTAGTGAATCATTGGCTCAAGCTTTCTCGTACTCTTGTAACTTTTTAGACATTAACTCATTTAATTATGATAAAAAAGATATGCTTGAAAACATACCAGACTCTTCTTCCACTGCTTATATTTTATACACTTCTGGTTCTACAGGTACTCCAAAAGGAGTAAAAATTCGTAATTTTTCAGTTATTAATCACGTATATGGTATTAATAAAAAATTTAATTACGATATTACGAATAAAGATGTTACACTTAGTATTGCTAACATCTCATTTGATGCGCATTTACAAGAAGTATTTATTCCTCTTTTATTAGGTGCATCATTACATCTATTATCAGATGATAGCATTTATAATATAAAATTTTTAGCTGATTATATACTTAAAAATCATATTACATTTACTTTTTTACCTCCAAATATTTTGGATGATATATATACATTATTAGCTAAAAACAGTAATGAAGTATCTATTAATAAACTATTAGTTGGTGTAGAATCTATTAAATATTCTACCCTAAACAATTTTTTGAAATTAAATAAAAATATGCAAATACACAATCGGTTATGGCCCTACAGAGGCTACTATTTGTTGTGTTTCTTATATGTATAACAAATCAAACCAAGTATTTTCTAATGGATTTTTACCTATTGGTACACCTGATTCAAATACATATATTGGAATAATCAATTCTTCAACCGGTCAATTGCAACCTATTAATACTGCAGGCGAAATAATTATTGGTGGAGATTGTATTTCTTCTGGATATACTAAAGAAAATTTAAACAAAAATTTTATTTATAATAAAGACTTTAATACGGTTTGTTATCATACTGGTGATTATGGCTTTTTCTCAGAAAATGGAAATATTGTTTTTATTGGCAGAATTGATAAACAAGTAAAAATCAATGGCCATAGAATTGAACTACAGGAAATAGATAAAATACTTCAAACATATCCACAAATTATTAAATCTGTTTCTATAGTTAAAGCCAAAAAAATATTTACTTATTTTAAAGCTAGTGAACCTGTTAATTTAAATGATTTAAAAAACTTTATAAAAAATTATTTACCTACTTATATGATGCCAAGTAAAATTTTCCAAATAGATAGTATTCCTATGACTATTAATGGAAAAATTGATACTAAAGCTTTAGAATCATTTGAAAATGTTGAAAAAAATACCAAAATTGAAAAACCTAATAACAAAACAGAGCAAACATTATATGATATTTTTTCAAAATTATTAAATATTCAAGATTTCAGTATACATGATGACTTTTTTGACTTAGGTGGAGATTCTCTTTCTGCTATCAGATTATCTCTTGAAATTTATAAAATGTTTAAAATTGATATAAGTGTGCAAACAATATTTGAAAATAGCTCAATTAAAAAGCTAGAACAAATTATACAAAACTCTGCAAAACATTCAACTATTACAATACCACAAGTGGAAATTAAGGATTATTATATAGCCTCTTCTGCCCAAAAAAGGATGTATTTTGCAAGTAGGATGGCCGGTGAAACTTCTACACTATATAATGTACCTGGCGGTATTATTTTAGATGATAAAATTGATACAAATAAATTAGAAAAATGTTTTAATGAATTAATAGAAAGACACGAAACTTTACGTACATATTTTGCCTTTGAAAATGATAATGTCGTTCAAAAAATTATTGATAAAATAGACTTTAATTTAGAAATAGAGGAAAATTGTGACTTTAATAATTTAGATGATATTTTCAAAAGTTTTGTTAAACCTTTTGATTTAGCAAAAGCTCCATTATTTAGAGCAAAATTTGTTAAATTTACCAATAAAAAATCTGCTTTATTGGTAGATATGCATCATATTATTTCTGACGGTACTTCTTTATCTATATTTATAGATGAACTTTGTAAGTTATACAATGATGAAGTATTGCCTGAACTAAATATTACATATAAGGATTTCGCTGTATTTGAAAATGATAGACTTGTTTCAGGTTCTTTAGAAGAAGCGGAAAATTATTGGGTAAATCAATTTACAGATGATATACCTGTTTTAAACTTGCCTACAAATTATTCAAGACCAGCTACTCAATCTTTTGAAGGTGCAAAAGTATATTCTTCTATTGATTTAGAAACAGCACATAAAATTAATGCTCTTGCAAAAGATTTAGGTGTTACACCTTATATGATATTACTTTCAGCATACTATATATTACTTGAAAAATATACTTCTCAAGATGATATTGTTGTTGGTTCTCCTATTGTTGGAAGAGACTTTGCTGAAACTTATAATTTAATTGGTATGTTTGTAAACACTTTAGCCTTAAGAACTAAAATAGATGCTAAACAAACTTTTAAGGAGTTCTTAGAGACTGTTAAAACTAATTGTTTAAATGCTTATAAATATCAATCATATCCTTTTGATGAATTAGTAAATAAATTAGATATAAAAAGAGATGCAAGTAGAAATCCATTATTTGATACCATGTTTACTTACCAGAATAATGGTTTAAAAAATATTGAGTTTAATAATATAAAATCTGAATATTACATACCAGATACTCATATTGCTAAATTTGACTTATCTTTGGAATTAATCCCAAATGATAATGGAATATCTTTATCTTTTGAATATGCAACAAAATTATTCAATGAAGATTTTATTAAGAATTTATCTACTCATTATTTAAATATTTTAAAAGTTATTTTATCAAATAATGTTGTAAAAATAGCTGATATTGATATGCTTTCAGAAACAGAAAGGAATACAATATTACATGAATTTAATAATACAAGTTTAGATTATCCAAAAAATACAACAATTGTACAATTATTCGAAGAGCAAGTAGAAAATAATCCTGATGGTATAGCAGTTGTTTTTGAAGATGAGAAATTAACTTATAGAGAACTAAATGCTAAAGCTAATAGTATTGCGCATTTCTTAAAGCAAAATGATATTGGTAAAAATGATATTGTCCCTGTATTTATGAATCGTTCTTTAGATTTAATTATAAGTATGCTAGGAATTATAAAAGCGGGAGCAGCTTATCTACCAATTTCTGCCGAAATGCCGAAAGAAAGAGTTGATTTTATATTACAAAACAGTAATGCTAAAATTGTATTTGTAAAATCTTCTCAGAACTTAATTTATAATGAAAACATTAAGTTTTTAGATTTAGAGCAGTTTGACTATTCTAAATATAATACTAAAAATTTGGATACAGATATAAAACCATTAGATTTATTATATGTAATTTATACATCAGGTTCTACTGGAAATCCAAAAGGTGTTAAACTTTGTCACCATAATTTAGTAAATTTTGTAAAATCATTTACAAATTTATATGGTAATATCTCAACTCAAGACAGATTATTAGCATCAACTAATATATCTTTTGATGTAAGCATTTTTGAGTTTTTTATAACTCTACTTAATGGAGCTAGCTTATATTTATATAATGAACCAAACATATCAGATATATTTAAATACTGTAAAACAATTGTAAAAAATAAAATAACCTTCTTGTATATACCGCCAAATATTTTAGAGGATGTTTATAATATTTTATCTTCTTATGCAAACATACCTGTTAACAAATTGTTACTTGGGGTTGAGCCAATAAAAAGTAGCACAATAAAGAAATATTATACACTTAATCCAAATCTAAAAATTATAAATGCCTATGGTCCAACAGAATGTACCATCTGCTCAACTGCCGTTCTTTTAGATAACAATGTTTTAAAAGAATACAAAATTATACCTATTGGAAAGCCATTACATAATTTACAAATTTTTATATTAGATAAAAATAGACAACCTGTTCCTATTGGAGTTCCTGGCGAAATATATATTGCAGGAGACAATATTGCAAGAGGATACCTAAATAATAAAGAATTAACTGATAAAAACTTTGTATCTATTCCTAATTTAGATTGTAAACTTGCATATAAAACCGGAGATTTAGCAAAATGGAATAATGACGGGCTAATCAGTTTTATTGGTAGAAATGATTATCAAGTAAAAATTAATGGTCATAGAATTGAACTTGGAGAAATTGAAGCCTGTGTTTATCTTTACCCTAATATTGATAAAACACTCGTACAACTTGATAAAAATAATAAACTTATTTGCTACTTTTCTTCTAGTAAACAAATAAATGTAAATGACTTAAAAGCTTTTATGCAAAGAAAACTACCACTATATTTTATACCAAATTTCTTTGTTCAAGTAGAGAAGTTTAAATTAACTGCAAATGGTAAAATAGATAGAAAAGCTTTAAGTAAAGTAAAAGTTGATACTCGGAAATACTTATGAAGAGCCAACAACTCCTTACCAAAAAAGTCTTGCCGAAGCTTTCCAAACAGTTTTAGGTATAGATAGAGTTGGAATAACAGACAACTTCTTTGAACTTGGTGGAGATTCTTTACTTGCTATAAAATTACAGATAGAAGCATTTAATAAAGGATTAGATTTATCTTATAAAGATATTTTTAAATACCCTACAATCAAGCAATTATCTGAAAATGTTTCATCTGCCGATTCTAAAGATGATGATTTTAAAGATGATTACGATTATACTGAAATAAATGAATTATTAAAAAACAATGTATTTAATAGTAAGGAAAAATTATCTAAAAATAAATTTAAAAATGTTTTATTAACTGGCTCAACAGGATATTTAGGAAGCCATATATTAGATGCTTTACTTAAGAGTACAAAATGTAATGTTTATTGCTTAATTCGTGCAAAAGATAATAATGACCCTCAAATAAGGCTTTTAAATACTTTGCGTTTCTACTTTGGCAATAAATATGATAGACAAATCTTTAATAGAATTATTGTTATTGAAGGTGATATTAAGGAAGACCAACTTGGCTTAAATGATTTATATTATGAAGAACTTGGAAATACTATAGATGTAGTTATAAATTCAGCTGCAATTGTTAAACATTATGGTAATTTAGATACTTTTAATGCAACTAATATTCAAGGAGCTAAAAATATTATAAGATTTTGTAGTGCTTATAACTGTAAATTATATCATTTGTCAACCCTAAGTGTTTCTGGTAATATTTTTGAAACAGATAGCTATAAAGTTGCTGACCTTTCTTCAGATATAATCTTTAATGAACAAAGCCTTTATATTGGTCAGGATTTATCAAATGTGTATATATATACTAAATTTATTGCAGAAAGATTAATTTTAGAAAATATACTAAATGGTACAATAGATGCAAAAATAATAAGATTAGGAAACATTACTAATAGGTATTCTGATGGAATATTCCAGATTAATGTTTCTGAGAATGCATTTTTAAATAGAATAAATTCATTCTTACATATAGGATGTATTCCGGATTATTTGGCAGATAGATATATGGAGTTTTCTCCTGTTGACTTTTGTGCAGAAGCTATAGTAAAATTAGTATGTTATAATAATAATTTTACTATCTATCATGTTTATAACAATAACCATATTACTTTTAGAGAACTATTATCAATTTTAGCAACACTAAAAGTTGATATGAAAATTGTAGATAAAGAAACTTTCAACAGAAGAATCAATACTTTATCTAAAGATGATAAATCTAGAAATATTCTTTCTGGAATTATAAATGATTTTGACGGAAATAAAGATTTAATATATAATTCAAATATTAAATTACAAAATAATTCTACAAATAAAATACTAAAAAACCTTTCATTTAAATGGCCAAAAGTAAATGAAAAGTATATGAAAAAATACGTTATATATTTAAAATCAATTGGATATATAAAATAAAAAATACGGAGGATAAATTTATGAATACTACTGCTTTTATTAGCTTATTTATTACTACTATTTCAATTTTAGCACTTTTTAATGTTATATACAAAACTAAATCTAACTCACAAATTAAACATGCATTCTTTTTTACAATTATTTGCTTACTTATTTGTTGTATAGGACTAATACTGCAAATCATTTTTTGCAGTATTAGCGATATACCACCAATATATTTTGATTACTTTGTATATATTGGATCATGTTTTTTGCCTGTAGCTTTCTTTTTTACTAGTATTATTTTTGCAAAAACAAAAATAAACTTTACAAAACGATATTTGATACTATTCATTATTCCTATATTATCTTTATTAATGCTATGGACTAATGATTATCATCACTTATTCTTTGTTCAATACTCTACAAACATAGCTGACGGCATTGTAGGTCCATATTTCTATGTAAATTCTGTCTATTCATATGGTTTAATTGCTTTTAGTATATTTAATTTAATTAAATATACTGCAAAAAACTCAAGTTTTTTCTCTAAGCAATCTTTACTAATATGTTTAGGAAGTATTATTCCTTTAATAATTAATGTGCTTGGAACTTTTAACATTTTACCAATGTCAATTTATGTCACACCAATTTCTTTTGCAATAGCTGTATTGTTTTTCGCTTTTGCTATATTTAAATTTGGTCTAATTAAAACAACACCTATTGCTCTTCAAAAAATTGTAGATAGAATGTCTGATAGCTATATAGTTTTAAATGAGGATATGCAAATAACAGATTTTAATAAAACTTTTTTAGACACATTTTCTGTTTCTAGTTCTGAAATTAGAAATATAAATATTGTAGATTTGTTGAAAAAATATAATGCATTTGATATTGATATCGAATCATTTATTGCTGCTGTTAATAGAACTAAAATGGATGATTCTACTATTACAACAGAAAAGCATTGGGAATCAATTAATAAATATTTTCATATTGAAATTAATAGTATTAAAAACAATAATAATCTCTTAGGAACTCTTATTTTATTCAAAGATGTAACTCAGCATAATTTAGACATGCAAACTATTAAAGAAAACCAAGAAATTCTTATTGAGAAAGAGCGTTTAGCATCACTTGGTCAAATGATTGGTGGTATAGCACACAATTTAAAAACTCCAATAATGTCCATTTCTGGTGCAGCTGAAGGAATATCTGATTTAGTAAATGAATATAGGCAATCTGCTGGCGACCCAGATGTTACTGTAGAAGACCACCATGAAATTGCAAATGATATGGATGAGTGGATTGAAAAAATACGTACTCACTTAGCTTATATGTCTGATATTATTACTGCTGTTAAAGGACAAGCTGTAGCCTTTTCAGATAATATGTTTAATGGATTTACTGTTGGAGAACTTGTAAAACATGTAGATATATTAATGAAACATGAATTGAAAAATGCCTTAGTAACTCTAAATACCTCTGTTAATTTAGATGCAGATACCTCTGTTAATGGAAATATTAATAGTTTAGTTCAGGTTATTAATAATATCATTTCAAATGCAATACAAGCATATAATGGTGAACCTAATAAAGAAATAAACTTTACATTATCTAAAGAAAGAAATAACTTACTTATAAGTATTCAGGATTTTGCAGGAGGCTTACCTGAAAATGTACAAGAAAAATTATTTAAAGAAATGATTACAACAAAAGGTAAAAACGGAACTGGTCTTGGACTATTTATGTCTTACTCAAATATAAAAGCTCACTTCAATGGAAATATGACTTATAAAACACAAAAAGGAGAAGGCACTACCTTCTACATAGAAATACCTTTAGCTGCATAAAATCTATATTTATAAAGGCAGGGAATTTTTCTCTGCCTCATTTTTATAATATCATTAATCTTTTTATAACTTTATCTTTTGGAGTAAATACCATATATTTTATGTGGTACTTTTGTAAAGGATTAAAGAATACATCTAACAATAAAATATCTTTTATTCTAAACTTAATCCCCTTTTTTTGTAAATAATCACAAGTAAATAATTTACATGCAATACATTTTGCATCACAAGTATAATTTTCTTTATTTAAATATTCACACAAAACTAACTTAGTTAAAGGACCCAAACATTTAATTCTAAAATGATGACAGCATCCGGTAGTAGATGAAGTATTTCTTTTTTCTCCACATTTATTATTTTTGAAATCACATAGATTCTTCCCATAAAAATAACCATCCAGATAATTACATACTGTATCATATATATAATTATATCTTTCATATT
>ERZ779869.2786-NODE-2786-length-14062-cov-3.000928_pt1 | contig 14062 bp, 7 predicted proteins | sample MGYA00511557_ERZ779869 | MGnify/ENA primary metagenome ERZ779869 (study PRJEB29588, sample SAMEA2154620) | human gut metagenome | biome: human gut; feature: human-associated habitat; material: faeces | place: Denmark | collected 2008/2010 ...
CTGTTAACCTGTTAACCCCCATCTTAATTTTCTCTTTCCTGAGCGCATCTTTTTATCTTGGCAAGCGTCTTATATTAAGACGGAGAAGTGCCTTATATTAAGACAGATAAGAGGCTTCAATGATGCCTCACGAGGGGGCAATTAATGCGTCGCGACGGAAGAATTTGTACGTCGCGACGCAAAAAATAATGCATCGCGATGGAAGAAAACAGCCATTTTACAGCCATCTTTCATCCTATCGCGATGCATTCTTAATTTTCTCAACCGGAAAGCTATGAGTTGCTAACCGGAAAACTATGAGTTGAGAACCACAAAACTATGAGTTAGTTTTTTTAACTTTTTAGCCCATTTTCTATCTTTTTACGCCTAAACGGCACAAAACAAAAACAGAGACTTTTAAATCTTCTTTTTATAGCAGCGATGACGGCGATGCTGTTCGCTCTCCAGATACTGCCACTGGCTCTGAACACCGGTATTGGTCTCCATCTGCGGCATTGCCTCAGCCCATTTAAAACCATAACGGTGATACTGCTCAATCAGATCGGCAAAAATAAGCGCATTGGCTCCCTTCTTGCGATATTCCGGAAGAACACCAATCAAGAGCAAATCTACCGTATCCGTCTTGTGCCACTTCAGAACCTTCAGCACCTTCAGCCAACCCGTAGGGAAAAGCTTGCCATCGCCTATCTCGCGCAGCGCATCGGTAAACGAAGGGAAGGAAACACCAAAGGCAACCAGCTTGTTGCCAGCGTTGCCATCTACCACACCCGTTACCAGGTTCAAGTCAGCCTTCTTGATATAAGTATTTACATATTCATCGATCTGCTTCTCCGTAAGCTGCTGGAAATCATAGAGATTCTTGTAAGTCTCGTTCACGATTTCGAACACCTTCCTGCCCATTCCTCCCGAGGTCAGTTCCCGGCGGGTAAACTTATGAACATGCAGATTATATCGGCTCTCTATCATCTGGGCAGTCTTGGCAAACTTAGCCGGCGTCACTTCCGGAATCCTGATGCGGTACTCCAGCCAGTCGTTATCCTTCTCATAGAGCGGATAACTCTCCAGATGCGTCTTATAATAAGGATAATTGTAATTGATATACATCGTAGACTTCCGGTCGAAGCCCTCGATGAGCAAGCCTTCACGGTCCATATCCGTAAAGCCGAGCGGACCTACGCATTCGTTCATTCCCTTGCTCTTGCCCCAACTTTCTACCGCGCGCAACAAGGCGCAGGAAACCGCAACATTATCCACGAAATCGAACCAGCCGAAGCGAACCTGCTTCTTGTTCCACTCTTCGTTGGCACGATGGTTGATAATGCCAGCAATTCTACCTACGATACGAGCCTCGCTGTCAACCGCCAGGAAGTATTGAGCCTCGCAGAATTCGAAGGCAGGATTCTTCTTTGGGTCCAGCGTATTCATCTCATCGAAACGCAAAAAAGGAATGGCAAACTTATGGCCTCTGTAGAGATCATAATGAAACTGAATGAAGGTTTTCAGCCCTTTTTTAGTCGTTATCGGTATGATTCTTATCTCATCATTCATTAGTATATTGTTTTATGTATATATATTCAATTGCGGCACAAAAATACAATAAATTTATGAATAATGCAACTCTTTTCTTATAAATTTATAAAAGTTTGTTCATAATTGTCCAACTTTGTGGATATTTATGTACCTTTGCAGGTTGAAATGCCCCAAAAGAGCATCATAAAGTTATGAAGAAAGAGAAAAGAGACAACTATACGTTCCTCACACATGCCCCTGTGCATCATGTGATTTTTACGATGGCCATACCAACGATTATCAGTATGCTGTCGACGAGCATGTACAACCTCGCCGACACCTATTTCGTGGGCAGCATCAACACGCAGAGTGTGGCAGCGGTAGGCGTTTCCTTTGCAGCAATGGCTGTTATCCAGGCGATAGGTTTCTTCTTCGGTCACGGAGCGGGCAATTATGTTTCGCGACAGTTGGGTGCCAAGCATACGGAAGAGGCACAGAAGATGGCAACAACGGGCTTTGTGCTGAGTTTTCTTACCGGTCTCCTCATCGCCATTCTGGGTCATGTGTTCCTCACTCCGCTCTGCCTTCTGATGGGTTCTACGCCCACCATTCTTCCTTATACAGAGCGTTATCTGGGCATTATCCTGCTGGGTGCTCCCTTTATGACTACCTCGCTTACGCTGAATAATCTGATGCGATTTCAGGGCAATACAATGTATGCGATGAAGGGCATCATGTCGGGTGTGCTGCTCAATCTGATTCTGGCTCCTCTGCTCATTCTCTACTTCCAGCTGGGCATTACCGGAGCCGCCGTAGCCACCCTCATCAGCCAGTGTTTCGGCTGCGCCATGCTCTTCTGGATGACGCATAAAGGCGAGAACATCCGCATCCGTCTCAGCAATTTCACCCCTACCCGCGCCTTTGCTAAGGAGATTATCTTCGGCGGAACTCCTTCGCTGTCAAGACAGGGACTGGGAAGTATCGCTACGCTGATGCTCAATGTGGCAGCAGGTGCGTTTGGCGATGCAGCCATTGCGGGCATGAGCATCGTTACCCGCATCTCCTTCTTCACCTATGCGATGGTCATCGGTCTGGGACAGGGATTCCAGCCGCTCTGCGGATTCTGCTACGGCGCCAAACTCTATGGGCGCGTAAAGGAAGCCTTCTTTTTCTGCATCAGATGTGGCACGGTTTTCCTCAGCGTCTGTACCCTTCTCGGCTTCATCTTCTCAACTTCCATCATCAGCATCTTCCGTGATGATGCAGCGGTTGTAGCCGTAGGTTCGGCAGCTTTGCGATGGCAGGTGCTCAGTTTTCCGCTCGTAGCCAGCATCGTGCTCACCAACATGCTGATGCAGACCATCCGTAAACCGGTGAGAGCCAACATCGTAGCGGCAGCACGAAGCGGACTTTTCTTCATTCCGCTCATCTTCATCCTCCCCTATTTCTTCGGACTGTTGGGCGTGGAGATGTGTCAGATGTGGGCAGATTGCTGCTCGTTTGCCGTTGCGGTTCCGATAGCCTGGAGCGCTTTCAGGGATATGAGAAGAGAGCAGATGGAACTTGGGTAAAGCCACTAGAAGATAAGAAGATACTAGAAGATAAGAGAAAATACTTGAGATAAGAGAAAATACTTGAGATAAGAGAAATGGAGAAGACTTATTACATAGGACTGGACGCTGGCTCTACGACAGCCAAGATAGCCGTTATCGACAGCGATAACCGGGTAATTTACTCAAAATACGAACGCCACAACGCCCGTGTCAACGAACTTGTGTCGCAATATTTCGATGAGATTTTAGCCCTTACCGGCGATGCAGAGGCAAGAATCTGCGTAACGGGAAGCGTAGGAATGGCTACTGCCGAACAGCTCCAGGCGGAGTTTGTACAGGAGGTGGTGGCTGCATCGGTCTATGCCCGTACGGCTCATCCTGAGGCGAAAGCGCTCATCGATATTGGTGGCGAGGACGCGAAGGTTATCTTCTTCAAGAAAAACGGAAATATGGAACTGCGCATGAACGGCAACTGTGCCGGTGGAACGGGCGCTTTCATCGACCAGATGAGTGTGCTGATGGGCGTAGAGAACCATAAGATGAGCGAGTTGGCGATGAAGGCAGAGCACGTTTATCCGATGGCTGCCCGCTGCGGCGTGTTTGCCAAGACCGACATCCAGAACCTGATGGCGCGCAATCTGCCCGAAGCAGATATTGCAGCCAGCATCTTCCATTCCATCGCCGTACAGACGGTGGTAACGCTTTCTCACGGCATCAGTTTCGAGGCTCCTATCCTGCTCTGCGGCGGTCCGCTGACCTTTCTTCCGGCTCTCCGCAAGGCTTTCTGCGATTATCTACATCTATCTCCAAACGATTTCATCGTATCCGAAAACAGCAATCTCATTCCGGCTCTGGGCTGTGCTTACCGAGCAAAATCGGCAGATTCTGCAGCCTCAGTTTCTGCCCTCAGAAGCCGGATGAAAAAAGAAATACAAACGGAATGGACCAGCAGTCTGCTGCCTCTGTTCAAGAACGAGAAAGAGCACCAGGAATGGCTCAAATCAAAGGCGAAATTCGCTACCGAAACCCAACCGCTGAATAAAGGAAAACAGCAGGTTGTGATTGGTATTGACTCGGGCTCTACTACGACTAAGATTGTTGCGGTAAGGGTGAATGCGGAGACGCCTACGGGAGATATTGTCTTTACCAATTACCGCCTGAATCTGGGAAATCCGATCAAGGCAGTAGCGGATGGACTGAACGCCCTGAAGCAGGAAGCAGCATTGCGAGGCGCTGAACTGGAAATCGTAGGCTCCTGCTCTACAGGTTACGGGGAAGAACTCATCAAGGCGGCTTTCGGCCTCGACAGCGGCACTATCGAAACAATGGCGCACGAAAGAGCAGCTGCCTCACTCATGCCCGACGTGAGTTTTATCCTGGACATCGGCGGACAGGACATGAAGGCAATCTTCGTGGAGAAAGGGGCTGTGGTGCGCATGGAACTCAACGAGGCGTGCAGTTCGGGCTGCGGAACATTTATCCAGACCTTTGCCAACAACATGGGTTATTCTGTAGGCGATTTTGCCCAACTCGCCTGCCAGTCGAAGGCTCCCTGCGACCTGGGAACCCGCTGCACCGTCTTCATGAACTCGAAGGTAAAACAGGTGCTCAGAGAGGGCGCATCTGTAGCTGATATTTCTGCCGGAATCTCTTATTCGGTCATCAAGAACTGTCTTTATAAGGTGTTGAAACTCCATGGTAATGAGAACCTTGGAGGCAAAATCGTTGTACAGGGTGGTACAATGAGAAACGATGCGGTGGTAAGAGCATTTGAGTTGCTCACCCATACCGAAGTGGCACGAAGCAACATGCCTGAACTGATGGGCGCCTACGGCTGTGCCCTTCATGCGGCGGCAGATTACAAGCATCGCACTTCTGCAGAAGACGAGCACCCTGCCCTATCAAGATCCATCGATGATCTCCAGAATCTGGCTCATTATGAAACCAAACAGCTGCAATGCAAAGGCTGCGAAAACCATTGTTATGTTTCCCGCTACACCTTTGCCGGCGGCAACAGGTTCTACTCCGGAAACAAGTGTGAGCGTGTGTTCAACAACAAGGGAGCAAACGGGATAAAAGGCAAAAATATCTACGAATACAAATATAGTTTACTCTTTGATAGAGAGACGGTTAACCCACCTGCTACCGCGTTTCACGGTACATGGGTAGGCATTCCTCGCATCCTCAACATATACGAGGAATATCCGTTCTGGAATGCGCTGCTCCGGGCAGCAGGATTGGGCGTGATTCTCTCTTCCGATTCCACTTTCAGCCAGTATGAAGGAGCCTTGAATACGGTGATGAGCGACAATATCTGCTTCCCGGCTAAACTGGCTCACAGTCATCTGAAGGAACTCAACGAGAACCCGAAGGTAGACCGCATCCTCATGCCATACGTGGTTTATGAGCATAATGACGACCCGAAGAATACGCTGAACAGCTTCAACTGTCCGGTCGTTTCGGGCTACAGCGATGTCATCAAGTCGGTCATCAATCTGAAGAAACCGATCGATACGCCCGTCATCAACTTTGCCCAACCTAAGGCACTGGAAAAGCAGATTACCGATTATCTCAAGCAACTGGGAGTAAGCAAGAAGACTGCCCGTAAAGCGCTGAGAGAGGCCCTCTATGCTCAGGCAGTATATGCTGCTGAAATCAAGAAACAGGGCTGGGAGATTCTGAAAAATGAAGAAACAGAGGCTCAGAAAACGAACGAAGACAAGATTCTGAAGCCAAACAAGGGACTTACGATTCTGCTGGCGGGCCGTCCTTATCATACAGACCCGCTGATTCAGCACAAGCTGAGCGAGATGATTGCCAATCTGGGAGTCAACGTCATCAGCGAAGACATCGCCCGGGGTAATCTCTTTGCAGATTTCAAAGACTTCAATCTGGAGGACCTGGCGGCAGAAAGAAATGAGGCTGCATTAGCCAGCCAAGACTACAACGAAGCATACAACTGTCAGCCAGAGACTTATCTCGTGAAGCAATGGGCGTATATGAACCGCATTCTGAAGGCAGCACAATGGGCTGCCGAACAGGGCGATGAGGTTCATTTCGTCCAGATGACCAGCTTTGGCTGCGGTCCTGACAGTTTTATCCAGGACGAGATTCGCGACATCATGAAGCGCCACAACAAGCCTTTCACGCTGCTGAAGATAGATGATGTGAGCAATATCGGCTCCCTGAAACTCCGTGTCCGCTCGCTCATAGAAAGCCTGAAGGGAGTGAAGAATTCAACACTCAACATTCAACATTCAACACTCAACACTCAACATTTACAGCAGACCAAGGTATTCACCAGGCAGGATATTCATCGCAAGATTCTCGCTCCTTTCATGACCGAATACCTCACCCCTATCATTCCGCCTATTCTGAAACTGATAGGCTATGATGTAGAGGTACTTCCGATGAGCAATGAGGTAAGCGCCGAACTCGGCTTGAAGTTTGCCAACAACGAAGTCTGCTATCCGGCAACACTCATTGTCGGCGACATCATCAAAGCCTTGAAATCAGGCAGATACGACCTGAACAATACGGCAGTAGTGATGAGTCAGACGGGCGGCCAATGTCGCGCAACCAACTACGCCGGTCTCATCAAGCGTGCGATGATTTCCAATGGATTCCAGGACATTCCGCTGCTCACGCTCGGTGTAACAGCCTCAACAGGCGAAGCATCAGGCTCTACAGACGACAAGCAAGACTACAACGAGCAGGACGGCTTCAATGTGCCTTGGCTGAAATACAGTCAGATTATCGTTACCGCCATTTTCTATGGCGATGCAATCAACGAGATGTACAACGCCTGCATCGTAAGAGAGCGTAAACCGGGCATTGCCAGAGAGTTGCGCGACAAATACATGCAGCTGATAGACGGACCTATCGCCCAGAATTCAGCCAAAGGACTCATCCGACTCCTGAAACAGGCAGCCGAAGAATTCAACCAGATGACCCTCGACAGAACGTTGCCGAAGGTAGGAATCGTAGGCGAAATCTTCCTGAAGTTCAATCCTTTCGCCCACCAGTTCCTGGAGCAGAACATCATCTCGCGCGGCATAGAGGTGGTTCCGCCTCTGCTTGCCCCTTTCTTCCTGCAGGAATTTGTGAACGTAGAGATACAGAAACACATGCGGCTGAGTTGCACCAAAGTGCCCGATTTCATCATCAAGGGCGCTTATCAGGCGCTGATAGGCAGAAGATTGCGCCAGGTAAACAAGGCAGCCGGCAAGTTCCGCTACTTCCGTCCGTTCACCAATATCTATGATGATGCGAAGGACGTACAGGGACTGGTTTCGCTCGCAGCCCAGTTTGGCGAAGGCTGGCTTCTGCCTGCCGACATCGTAGGTTACATCCGTGATGGCGTGAACAACATCATCTCGCTCCAGCCTTTCGGTTGCATCGCTAACCACGTGATTTCCAAGGGCATCGAGAAACGTCTCCACGACCGGTTTCCAATGCTCAACCTCGTATCGCTCGACTTCGATTCCGGTGTTTCAGAGGTAAACGTCACCAACCGACTGCTCCTCTTTCTGGACAGCATCGCAAAATAAGACAAGCCAGACCCATGTACGGCAAAACACCGTATATGGGTCTTTCCGTCTTTCATCCCTCAAAAAATCACTCTAAAAAATACAAAAAACCGTAGCTATTTCTTTGTCATTCAAGAAAATAATCGTATCTTTGCACTCAAATTTTATTGAGACATTAAGAAAATGAGTAAAGATACATTAACTCATCAGCTGACAGAGACCATCGAGGAGCTTTCTAGCGCCGAATCTTTGAAAGGTCTCTTCCATCAGCATCGAGACGGGAATCCACTTCCTTCGGGCAAGGCGCTCGAAGAAATCATCAGTTTGTCCCGTTCTATCCTCTTTCCGGGATATTTCGGCAATTCTTCGGTAAATATCTCAACCATCAAATATCATATTGGAGTAAGAGTAGAGAAACTCTATGAGATGCTGTCAGAGCAGATTCTCGCCGGTCTCTGCTTCGCCAACGACTGCGAAACGGAAACCCAGGCTGAACTGCAGCACCAGCGCGCCAAGGCAGACGTGATTGCAGCCAAGGCAATCATGGAATTCCCGAGACTGCGCAAGATTCTGGCAACCGATGTAGAGGCTGCCTACGAGGGCGACCCGGCTGCCATGAGCCACGGAGAAATCATCTCCTGCTACCCGGTCATCAAAGCGATTACCAACTACCGCATCGCTCACGTGCTGCACGAACTGGGAGTGCCGCTCATTCCGAGAATGATGACCGAACTGGCTCATTCGGAAACCGGTATTGATATTAACCCGGAGGCTACCATCGGCAAGCACTTCACCATCGACCACGGTACGGGTGTGGTGATTGGAGCTACCTGCATCATCGGCGACAATGTGAAACTCTACCAGGGTGTAACCCTCGGAGCCAAGAGTTTCCCACTCGATAAGGACGGCAATCCTATCAAGGGAATCCCTCGCCACCCTATCCTCGAAAATGATGTCATCGTCTACGCCAATGCCACCATCCTCGGTCGCATCACCATCGGAGAAGGCTGCGTAGTGGGAGCCAACGTATGGGTTACCAAGGATATGAAACCGAAAACAAAGAAATATAAAAAAGAAAAACAAAGTTTATTAGATATAGAATTCAATAATGGAACAGGAATTTGAACTCATTGCCAAGACCTTCATGGGCCTCGAGCCTGTCTTGGCTGAAGAGCTCACCCAGTTGGGTGCCAATAATGTACAGATCGGTCGCCGCATGGTGTCTTTCACAGGCGACAAGGAAATGATGTATCGTGCTAACTTCCAGTTGCACACAGCCATCCGTATCTTAAAGCCTATCAAGCACTTCAAGGCTAGAAGCGCTGAAGAGGTGTATGATCAGATCCAGAAGATCAAGTGGGATGACATCTTAGACGTGAAGAAGACTTTCTCTGTTGACTCAGTAGTCTACTCAGAGGAGTTCCGCAACTCACGCTTCGTAACCTACAAGGTAAAGGATGCGATTGTTGACTGGTTCCGCGAGCAGCAGGGTACACGTCCAAATATCAGCGTATCTAACCCGGATATCCGCCTCAACATCCACATTGCAGAAGACAATGCAACCTTGAGTCTCGATTCGAGTGGTGAGAGTCTGCACCGCCGTGGCTACCGCCAGGAGCAGGTAGAGGCTCCTCTGAACGAGGTTCTCGCTGCAGGTATGATTCTGATGACCGGCTGGCGGGGAGAATGTGACTTGATTGATCCGATGTGCGGTTCGGGTACTATTCCAGTGGAAGCTGCATTGATAGCAAGAAACATCGCTCCGGGCGTATTCCGTAAGGGATTTGCATTTGAGAAATGGGTGGATTTCGATGCGGATATGTTCGACGAGCTTTACAATGACGACAGTCAGGAGCGTGAATTTACACATAAAATTTACGGATACGACAACAATCCGAAAGCGAACGAAATAGCAACTCATAACATAAAGGCAGCGGGGGTATCGAAAGATGTCGTACTGAAACTGCAACCGTTCCAGCAATTCGAACAGCCGAAAGAGAAGTCTGTCATCATCACCAACCCTCCTTATGGAGAGCGTATTTCCACCAATGATTTACTCGGACTATACCAAATGATTGGCGAGCGCCTGAAACACGCGTTTGTAGGAAACGAGGCATGGGTTCTCTCCTACCGGGAAGAGTGTTTCGACCAGATTGGTTTGAAAGCCAGCCAAAAGGTTCCTTTGTTCAACGGGCCACTGGAATGTGAATTCCGCAAATATGAAATCTTTGACGGAAAATACAAGGAGTTCAAGAGTCAGGAAGAAGCAGGAGAAGAAAAGAAAGAGACGGAAGGAGAACAAGCGTCTAAGTTCAGGGAAAGAAAAGAATATAAACCTCGTCGGGAAGGAGAATTCAAACCCCGTAGAGAAAGTGAGTTCAGGCCGCGCCGGGAAGGTGACTCCAGACCTCGCAGAGAAGGAGAATACAAGCCGCGCCGGGAAGAAGGAGAATTCAAGCGGGAAGGAAACAGAGAGAGAAAACCGCAGGGAGAATTCCGTAGCCGAAGAGACCCGAAAGCTCCGAGAGAGTTCAAAGGAAATCGGGAACCGAGGATTCCGAAGAAGGAAGAGGAGTAAACAAGCGTTAATAGTTAATTGCACATTCACAAGAAATTAGCAACGAAAAGCAATTTAATGAATTATTCAATGCTTTTGCCAAGTTGGGTGCTGCTATTCGGATAAAGAGCACTTCTTTGGACAGAGTAAAAATAAAAGGATTTAAAAACAAATAATAAAGAAAAGAGCAATGAGTAAAGTTGGAAAAAGAGCCTTCCTTTTGTTGTTGGCAATCCCAATTGTAATCAATGTTATGGCACAAGAAACCAAGAAACCGACACTGGAAGACCTGATTCCGGGCGGTGAAAGTTATCGTTATGCAGAAAACCTGTACGGGCTGCAATGGTGGGGCGACGAGTGTATTAAACCCGGCATCGACACCATCTATTCTATCCAGCCGCAAACAGGCAAAGAAACAATGCTCATCACCCGTGAGCAAATCAACAAAGCGCTTGCAGAAGACAAGGCAGGAAAGTTATCCCATTTGTATTCCGTACGTTTCCCATGGGCGGAAAAGCCGCAAATGTTACTGAACATAGCCGGAAAATACATCGTATATGATTTCAAGAACAACCGGATTGTCAGCAGTCGCAAGCCTAAAGCCAAAGCGGAAAACGAAGACTACTGCACTGCCAATGGAAATGTAGCCTATACAATCGGCAACAATCTATACGTAAACGAACAGGCGGTGACGAACGAGCCCGAAGGCATCGTCTGCGGCCAGTCCGTACACCGCAATGAGTTCGGTATCAACAAAGGTACATTCTGGAGCCCGAAAGGTAATCTGCTCGCCTTCTACCGTATGGATGAAAGTATGGTGACTCAATACCCGCTTGTAGACATTACCGCACGTGTGGGCGAAGTGAACAATGTCCGCTATCCAATGGCAGGAATGACCAGCCACCAAGTGAAGGTAGGTATCTACAACCCCGCAACGGGCAAAAGCATTTACCTGGATGCAGGCGACCCTACCGACCGCTACTTTACGAACATCAGTTGGGCACCGGACGAGAAGAGCCTCTACCTGATTGAAGTAAACCGCGACCAGAACCATGCCAAACTTTGCCAATACAACGCAGAAACAGGCAAGCTGACAAAGGTGCTCTACGAAGAAACTCACCCGAAATACGTAGAGCCGCAAAACCCGATTATATTCTTGCCGTGGGATACCAGCAAATTCATTTATCAGAGCCAGCGCGATGGATACAATCACCTCTATTTGTTTGATACCAAAGCAAGCATTTACGGTGACCTTCAGGAAGGAACCGGCGGCGCCCAATATCGCGAATCAGTGAAGGTAAAACAGTTGACTAAAGGCAACTGGCTGGTAAAAAACATATTAGGCTTCAACGCTAAGCGGAAAGAAGTTATCTTCACCGCCATAGAGGGCTTGAGAAGCGGTCATTTCGCAGTAAACGTGAACAACGGAAAGATGAGCCGCCCGTTCGATAGCAGTAAAGAGAGTGAACACAACGGAGTGCTCAACGCTTCCGGGACGTTCCTTATCGACCGTTATTCCACTAAAGACCAGCCCCGCATCATCAATCTGGTAGATACAAAGAACTTCAAAGAAACCGTAAACCTGCTGACTGCCAAAGACCCGTATGAAGGTTATCAAATGCCAAGTATTGAAACCGGGACAATCAAAGCGGCCGACGGCACAACCGACCTTCACTACCGCCTGATGAAGCCGGCAAACTTTGACCCGAACAAGAAATATCCAACCATTATTTACGTCTACGGAGGTCCTCATGCCCAATGTGTCACCGGAGGCTGGCAGAATGGCGCACGTGGCTGGGACACGTATATGGCCAACAAAGGCTATATCATGTTTACGATCGACAATCGTGGCAGCAGTAACCGCGGACTGGAGTTTGAGAACGCCACCTTCCGTCGCCTCGGCATTGAAGAAGGCAAAGACCAGGTAAAAGGTGTCGAATTCCTGAAATCCCTCCCTTACGTAGACGGCGGACGCATCGGCGTGCACGGCTGGAGCTTTGGAGGGCACATGACCACTGCCTTGTTGCTCCGTTACCCGGAAATATTCAAAGTAGGCGTAGCCGGTGGCCCTGTCATCGACTGGGGATATTATGAAGTGATGTACGGCGAACGCTATATGGACACACCGGAAACCAATCCTGAAGGTTACAAGGAATGCAACCTGAAAAACCTCGCGGGTCAGTTGAAAGGGCATCTGCTGATTATCCATGACGACCATGACGACACTTGCGTGCCTCAACACACCTTGTCGTTCATGAAAGCTTGTGTAGACGCCCGCACCTACCCCGACCTGTTCATCTACCCGTGCCACAAGCACAACGTATCAGGTCGCGACCGTGTACATCTGCACGAAAAAATCACCCGGTACTTTGAGCAGAACCTGTAAAAGCGGCTGCTTATCCATACCTAATCAAACGTATAACAGTATAACTTATAACAGTATAAAGATGAAGATTTTATTACTAGGCTCGGGCGGCCGCGAACATGCACTGGCATGGAAAATTGCCCAAAGTCCGAAAGTTGAAAAACTGTACATTGCTCCGGGAAATGCCGGAACAACTGCCGTAGGCGAAAATGTCAACATCAAGGCTACTGATTTTGAAGCTATCAGCGCTTTCGCCCTGAAGGAAGACATCGCCATGGTCGTAGTAGGTCCCGAAGATCCGTTGGTAAAAGGAATCTACGACTACTTCCAGAACCGCCCCGAACTTAAACACATCGCTGTTATCGGTCCCTCCGCACAGGGAGCCGAACTGGAAGGAAGCAAGGAATTTGCAAAAGGCTTCATGATGCGTCACAACATCCCGACAGCCCGTTACAAAAGTATCACTTCCGCAACTATTGAAGAAGGTTTGGCCTTCCTCGAAACATTGGAAGCTCCTTATGTACTGAAAGCCGACGGCCTCTGTGCCGGAAAAGGCGTACTGATTCTCCCCACGCTGGACGAAGCCAAAAAGGAACTGAAAGAAATGCTCGGCGGTATGTTCGGCTCTGCATCGGCAACAGTTGTCATTGAAGAGTTCCTGAGCGGTATCGAGTGTTCCGTATTTGTCCTGACCGATGGTGAAAACTATAAAGTCCTCCCCGTAGCAAAAGACTACAAACGTATCGGTGAAGGCGACAAAGGTCTGAATACAGGGGGCATGGGTAGCGTAACCCCTGTTCCGTTTGCCGACGAAGTGTTCATGGAGAAAGTACGCACCCGCATCATCGAGCCGACAATCAACGGCCTGAAAGAAGAGAATATCGTCTACAAAGGTTTCATCTTCCTTGGATTAATCAATGTGAAAGGTGAGCCAATGGTGATCGAATACAACGTCCGTATGGGCGACCCGGAAACAGAAAGCGTCATGCTCCGCATTCAGAGCGATCTCGTGGAACTGCTGGAAGGCACTGCCGCAGGCAACCTGAACGAAAAGAGACTCGTTATGGACCCGCGTTCGGCAGGTTGTGTGATTCTCGTCAGCGGCGGTTACCCGGAAGCTTATGAGAAAGGATTCCCGATCAGCGGACTGGAACAGGCTGCCGCTACGGAAAGTATCATTTTCCATGCCGGAACAGCTATGAAAGACGGCCAAGTAGTTACAAACGGAGGACGCGTTATCGCTGTCTGCTCCTATGGAGCTACTAAAGAAGAAGCGTTGGCACAGAGCTACAAAGTAGCGGACATGATTAACTTCGACAAAAAGTACTTCCGCCGCGACATCGGCTTCGACCTATAACTGCCGGCGTAGCGCCGAAGCAAGGCTTCCATTCGACGGCATTGTTTCAAATGAGAGGCGATGTTTATTCTAGAGAAGAGACGATGTCAACGCTAGATAAGAATCACCTTGGTAAAGCCACGCTAGAGGCAAATCTATCTCCATTCTCCTCCTTCGGGAAGGAGGAGTCCCCGTAGGGGGAGGTGGTAGGTG
>ERZ779869.2790-NODE-2790-length-14050-cov-3.091747_pt1 | contig 14050 bp, 13 predicted proteins | sample MGYA00511557_ERZ779869 | MGnify/ENA primary metagenome ERZ779869 (study PRJEB29588, sample SAMEA2154620) | human gut metagenome | biome: human gut; feature: human-associated habitat; material: faeces | place: Denmark | collected 2008/2010 ...
TTTCCTTTTTTAATTATCCCATATATTTATAATTTATTTTTGATATATCATTAAATGGGAAAACGAATAAAAAAATTATATTTTTTGACTTTGTTTTTAACTGATTATACTCAGAGTATCAGTTAACACATGGTCAAATTATAGGATAAGGTTAAAATAATGTCTGAAACTTTAATTGAACTGCGGAATGTTGTTAAAAAATATGATGATGTTGCAGTTGTAAATAATCTGTCTTTGGAAATTAAAAAAGGTGAGATATTTGGATTTTTAGGTCCGAACGGGGCGGGAAAATCCACAACGATGAAAATGTTTCTCGGTTTGACGCAGCCGACAGAAGGAAGCTTTCATATTGACGGAAAAACATACCCTTCAGACCGAGTTCCCATTTTGAAGGAAGTTGGTTCATTTATTGAAGCACCCGCCTTTTACGGGAATCTGAGCGGAGAGGAAAACCTTGAAATTATACGGAAAATTCTTGGGCTTCCAAAAAGCTGTGTCGATGACGCTCTGGAGCTTGTCGGCTTAACTGAATTTAGAAAAAGACTGGCAAAAAAATATTCTCTTGGTATGAAGCAGCGTCTTGGTCTTGCTGGTGCTTTGCTTGGCCGACCACCTATTCTGATTTTAGATGAACCGACCAATGGTCTTGACCCATCCGGTATCCATGAAATTCGCAATCTCGTAAAATCTTTGCCCACGCTTTATGATTGCACCGTCTTAATCTCATCTCATATGTTATCCGAGATTGAGTTGATGGCAGATGACATTGGCATTCTCAATCATGGCCGACTATTATTTGAAGGCAGCCTAGATGAACTGCGGCGAAACGCCTTGCAGGCTGGATTTGCAGCTGACAATCTAGAAGAAATGTTCCTCTCAATGATTGACAATGACAATACCACCAGAAAGCAGAGGGCAAAGCTATGAGTCTTCTTACAATCGAACTTCAAAAAGAAAAACGAGCCGGTGTTATTCCCGTACTGATTGCCGTTGGCATTTTAGGTGCCGCTTATGCCCTTGTCAATTTCTTTGTGAGGAAAAACACACTTTTATCTCTGCCGCTTGCCCCGATGGATGTTTTACTGACCCAGCTTTATGGTACGCTTCTGATTTTAAATATGTTTGGCATCATCGTTGCCACTTGTATGATTTACAATATGGAATTTAAAGGAAATGCTGTAAAAAAATTATATATGCTGCCTGTAAGCGTCCCCAAAATGTACCTGTACAAATTTTTGATTCTAACAATCCTGCTTTTGATTGCAATCACTTTGCAAAATCTTGCACTTATAAAAATTGGCATGACCGATTTGCCGCAGGGTACATTTGAGTTGCCGACACTTATTCGGTTCGCCGCCTATTCATTTATCACCTCTATGCCGGTATTATCTTTCTTGCTGCTGATTTCCTCACGCTTTGAAAATATATGGATTCCTCTTGGTATCGGTGTCGCTGGCTTTTTAAGCGGAATGGCACTGGCAAATTTCGATCTTGCCATTTTGATGTTTCATCCTTTTGTTGTCATGCTAAAACCCGCGGTTGCGATGAGCGCCCAACCTGACAAATCAATTGCTCTTGTTGCTCTCACAGAAACCGTTCTGTTTCTTGCCATCGGTTTGGAACTGGCAAACTATACGCACTATGAATAAGGAGAATGTTGAAATGAGTGAAATAAATAAAATAAGTAAAATGAGCTTTTCAGAATTGCTCAAAATTGAATTTATGAAATGCAAGCGTTCTAAAATCGCACCCCTGATTTTTATTGCCCCTTTGCTTGTGGTTTCTTCTGGAATTGCGAATTTAAGCAGCTATTTCACACCAGAATATACAAATGCATGGCCCGCTATGTTCATTCAAAGCGCACTTGTTTACGCATATTATCTGTTGCCCTTTAGCATGATCATCGTCTGCGTCATGATTGCAAGCCGTGAAACTGGAAATAATGGGATTCTAAAAATGCTGGCGCTGCCTGTTAGCCGCTATGCGCTTTCCGCAGCCAAATTTTGTGTACTAATTTTTTATCTTTTTATGGAAATGGTTGTCTTTCTTGCTGTGTTTATCGTTGGCGGATTGATTGCAACTAAGACAATGGGCGTAACCGAAACTTTGCCTATTTTTTATTTATTTAAATGGTGCTTCTCCCTTTTTCTTACAATGCTTCCTTGTGTTGGGACAATGTGGGCCATTACTGTCCTTTTTGAGAAACCACTGCTATCGGTGGGCCTTAATCTGCTTCTTGTCATTCCAGGTGTTTTGTTTGCAAATACGCCTCTTTGGATTGCTTACCCTTATTGCTACAGCGGCTATTTGGTTTCCTGCTCGCTGCGCGATTTTACAGCAGAAGCTTCTGATACTTCATTTTCTTTATTTCCGTTTTTGCCTTGCTCGATTCTTGTCTTTTGCCTGGTGTTTTCGCTGGCGATCACACAATTTGGCAAAAAAGAGAGGCAATAGCCTGAAAATTCGCCGAGGATGCAAATTAAGCTATTTCTCGCATCTTCGGCGGATTCGCACAATATCGAGGTTAGTTATTGATTCAATCAAAGTAGGCAGAGTACCACGTCCATAGGAGCTATGCACCGCATGGGCGTGGAGACTTCATTTTCTGCACTTCACTTTACCACTGGCGCGAATTGATCCATTGTACCCACTAAAAAAGCTATTTTTACTGACCCTGGCACTACTTCTTGTCAAACTATCTAATTTAGTATATGCTATAGTTAAACTAATTTAAAGGAGGGATTCTCATGACTATTGCTGTTTCCGATTTAACAGGTTCTCTTACTGGAATTTTAAAGGAAGATTACGACTTAGACATTGAAAAAGAAGAACGCCTAAAAGAAAAATATGAACTACAATTTACAATTTTAATTTCATAATTTCATAGAAAGGAATTTTCCAAATGAAACGATTAAAACTATGTCTACTGGCACTCATCATTTGTTTTGGCTTGTGTGGCTGTGAAGGAGTCGGATTTACTTCAATACGCAGATATGCCGATTGCATGAATAGAAACTGGCACTTAAATTTACCTGAAACAGATGTTGAAATATATGTAAAAAATTCTGGCGCCAGCTTTACTGGTGACGGTATCCGATACCACATTCTCCAATATGACGAAGAAAGTGCAGATATCATCATAAAAAGCTTCGATTGGGAAGCTGGTGAACTAAATAGTGAATTAGCTGATAAAATGGATGAATGGCTGGATAGCATCAACGTACCATCAGAAGATCGTCCAAAACAGAACGAATGGAAACATACGACTTTACTGAGAAAAGAAGACAACAGAGATCATCTTATTATGTTTTTTGATGAAGATACAAATCAGTTGTATGTAGTGGAGTATTTTTTGTAAAATCAAAGACTTTGTTCATCTAAGTCAAAATAACTTTTTCAATATGCCCTCAAGATTTAGATTCTTGTTCTAACTCTTGAGGGCGACTTAATTAGTTTGATCCATAGCCCAAACTCAAAAAGCCAGTTTTCACGCCACGGTGAACTCTTATTACTCTTCAATCAACTCGTGTTCTTCAACTTTAAGCCTACCTGCTTTATAAGCTTCCATTTTCTTTTCCAAGTAGCGAATATTATTTTCTTCCTCCGATGACTGTTGCTCAAACATTCCTGACATGGCAATTTTTCTTACAGCCTCAATTGCAACCTCATAACTTACTTTTTCCTCTAAAATACGAGATGTAATATTCTCATAATCATCTTTATAAATTTCATTTCTTATCAATAAATTCAACATATCAGGTACATTTACTTCTGGTTGAGCCGATGGACAAATATTTGTCATTGCACGCACACTGCGTACCTCTTTAACTAACGCTTTGAATTCCTTTGTCTGTGGAACTAGGTCGATCAATTTATAAATATCATAAATATGACGCGAATGCTTTTTTACCCGATCCTGCATATAGTAATCGCAAATAGCAAAAACCTTATCTACTAATGTACGATCAAGCCCTTGCACTTTCATTTCAAAAGGTTCCAATCCCAAATTTTTAAGTTCTTTTGGCGCTTCTTCCATCATCATATCTCCAATATAGCTGCGAACCGGCATCACAACTGTTGGAAAAGACACCTCTGCAAAAGATGTCTCCATCAACACTACTGGTTGAACAGCATTGTCTGAATCAGAAAGTACAGATTGATATTCCAAAATATATTGATTATAACTTCTGCGACTGCGAGTCTCATCAATATTTGGAATGGAAAGCCCTAATATTAAGGCAATTTTCTTAATAACTTCCTTAAGCTTCTTCATTTGCCCTTGCGATAACTTGGAATCTATTGTAATATCAATATCTTCTGAAAAACGATTGATTGCTTTATGACATTTTGATAGCGATGTTCCACCCTTAAATACAACAAAACCCAAACGTTTCGATAATTCGCGCAGAATCATGGTAACATAATAATCCTTCTCTACAATAATGGGAAGGACACGAAAATATTCACTTGCCAAATTAACTGCATTCGCAAATTCTTCTTTATTTTCATGCAGATACGCCATTTAACAACCCCACCTCATACATATTTTTGTAAATACGCTCTGGATAATATGGCAAAAAAGGCTTCATATTTTCAAACTCAATATTTTTGCTCTTCATATAATCAAACAAGCGATTTGTCAGTTCTTCTCCCTCAACTTCGGAGATATCCACAACTTCCTTTATCAAATCAAGAAACTGGAGAATTGCCATATTTCTTTCATTTATTTCACAATACGGTTTTCGCAAAATCACACGCAAGTTTGCCAGTTTCGTCTCCCTATATTCTGTCGTAGCCTTGTTTGTATAGACTTCATATACACCTGGAACCTGAGTCGTTAAACCAAGTTGATTTGCAAATAGGATTCCTCCAAGATAACCGCAACGATTAACGCCATCCACTAAATATTTTTTTCTGATAACCTCATCGACAGATAATACCGACCCAGACCGAAACATTGATTTCTTAGGAATGTAATAGATTCCCGTATCAAAACGTTTTAATCGTCCATCTTCTGTTAGCTTTTTCATTTGCTGGCGAACAGATACCGCTTTTATGCCAGAAATATTCAATTCCGACAAAAAAATGGGTTCGTTTGCTTTATAGTTATTTTCTATATAATTGTATACTTCATCAAATAACGCCACACTTTCTACCTCCTCTTAATACTTATTAGAAGTATATATTTTCTATTTTGTTATTATACATTAAAGAAAATTTAATTGCAAGTTTTATTTTTAAGAGTTTTGAAAAAGATAAACCGTACCTTTCAACATTCTTTTTCGAGAACGTAACTGGTGCTGAGACGATATGCTTTACAAGACGGGACGTTGTAGCGGGTCTTTCAAAATAGCTATGACAATAAAGGACCTAACAGGAGCCCGCGGAATTGGGCCCGCCGACAAAGTCATTCGTCGAAGCACCCTTCTTAAAGCTTCCGGGCTACCACTTCCCCTACACAGCCTCCTGCCGCAGCTCTTCGCAAATATTTCCTCTCTTGACCTTTCGCCACGTATAAACTGTGGAAAAAATCATTACGAGTACAAATGCCGCGGCGCCGACTGCATACAGCCCAATTGGGATGATTTTATTCGTATAGATCGTATACTTTAAAAAGGAATAGGTCTTATAGTTTGCCAGAGCTCCCATCAACCCTCCTATCACAAAGCCTCGAAGCGTATAGCTTAAATTCTCCGCGAAAATCATTCTTAAAAATGTATGCTTGCTGCAGCCTGCTGCTTTTATCATCGCATATTCCCTCGTGCGAAGCCGCACTGCCGTCGTGATTGTATTGGCAATATTCGCCAGCGAAATAAGAACAATTAGAATCAGAAAACACATCAAGCACACATTGAGAATGCGCATCATATTTGCTTCATACTGATCAGTTTGCGGCGGCATTCCAATATCAAATGATTCATCGTACTCATTTCTCAATTCTGACATTAGTTCTAATGCGCGCTCGGAATCAATTGTTTTCAAATACGCATAGTCCTGAATATTCGGCGTAATAAACAGGTCTTCATTATAGGCGCTAAGCGGCAGCACAAAGCCCCAGTCTCCTGCCCATGCCCAGTATGGATAATCCTCTGCATTTACAGTCTCTCCGATTTCAAATGAAAGCTTTTCCATGGACTCTTCCACTGGAACTTTAAACTTTTTAAAATCATCATCTGACTGTGCTGTCCTGCCATCTCCCACCAAATAAATCATCATGCTTGGATCCTCAGGGTCTGGATAAGCATATGAGGCATCTCCAATCTTCTTTTGTTCCATGATTGAGATTTCAGTCAGCTTGCTGCTATCCTGAAACATAGATCCCTCATAAAACCGTCTTCGTCCATCATCAAAATCGGCTGCGCCTTTCACAGCATTTAAAATCAAAAGCTTTGGATTTTCAGCCCTCAGATATTCCTCCGGATTTAATCCAAGCTGCTTTAAATATGCCTCATACTCTGTATCTTCCACAAAATAAATTTGTTTTCGATAATTCATCTGACCATCTACAATATATTCCCCTACAGCAAGTTTTCCTACGTCTGTCAGATTACTCTCATCCATTGCAATCTGCAAATTAACTTTGCGGACAAAAACTGCGTCTGTAATACTTGATGATGTTCTCAGCTGACTTACAAGTTTCTCTCGAAATTCCTGTGTGAGATATTCTTGATCAAATGTATCATTATAAATACTGTTAAACTGAATATGATAATTATAATAATACGGAACATTCAGTCCCTTCATACTCAGACGCATGTAGTAGATAAATCCGCTTCCACCAAGAAACAAAAACAGACAGATCGCCAGTGAAAAACTGATGGCACGGTATGCTTTTCGATTGCGCTTTGCATTGCGGTGTGCAATCAGACCGCCCACGCCAAACACCATTCCTAAGATACCGCGTCCACGTATATTCCTTGCAAACTTAGGATCCTTAATATCATTTGTCTGGCGAATCGCCTCGATCGGAGAAATCCGTCCAGCACGCATGGCTGGCACCATCGCAGAGATCAAAATGGTGATGAGCCCTGTCACAGCTGCAACCACAAGATACCAGACTTGCGTATAAAAGGTCATCGAAATGCTTCCCACATATGCGACTCCATTTGAATTGATCATCGCATCAAAACTGTTCTTTAAAAGCCGAAATACACAGCTTACACCAACACAGCCAATTAGCAATCCTGCCGGAATCGCTGATACTGCCAGAAAGCCCGCTTCCAGAAAGACACTCACGATAACCTGAAAGCGCGTAGCACCAATAGATTTAAACAGCCCAAACTGACGTGTTCGCTCAGTCAGAGATATCGAAAACGAATTATAAATCAGTGCAATGCTCGCAATCGCAACCACCACCATTAACACTGCACACATACCAAATAACATATAGCGGATATCGGAGACACCTTGCCCAAAATAACGCAAAAGCGTCTCATTGATCTTTGACTGGTGATCGCCAAAATTTTTTGCAATAAAGTCGCTGGTATCATCAATGCTTTTCGTTTTTAAATAAATATCAGAAATCGTTGTCTGCACCCCTGTTGTCAGCACAAGATAACAAGGCTCCGCAAACATCTGGTAACCGGGATTTGTGCTAACTCCGACAATCGTATAGGTCTTTGTCTGTTCTACCTGTATCGTCTCTTCCTCGCAAAAATCCGCACTGCTTCGATCCTCGATTCTTTGTTCCTGATGCTGTATGACTCTGCCATCTGACCCGATACGTTCTCCAATCTGCCAGGTGATTGTATCGCCAACGTGAAATTCTTTTCCGGCTGTTGTCATCATTTGTGGGATAATGACTTCGCTGTCATTTTCCGGCAAACGTCCCTCAATCAACCTTACACCCATCGTAGCAAAAAAGTCTGCATCTACGCTTCCGATCGCCACATAAACTCTATTCGACAGCGAAACTTCATGTTCAATACCAAAATTCTTCTCGGCAACGCCGACAATGCCCATGCGACAGATCTGCATCACTTCCCCAGACTGTGCCAAGCGCACCTCGTCTTCCTCATCGCAGTTATAGATTACACCATAATAATCGCCATCGCGCATTTTCATATATTCGCTGAAAAAATGAAACAGACTTGAGGTTCCCGTAAGTACTGCTGTCAGCAATGCAAATGACAAAACAATTCCCGCAAATGTGACTGCCGTTCTCGCCTTATTCGCTGCTAACATCCGCTTTGTATACAAAAATAAAATCTTCATCAGCTGATCACCTCATCTCTGCAAATCCGCCCATCCTCGATGCGGATTAAGTGCTTCGCCTGGTTTGCAATCTCCTCGTCGTGCGTGATAATAATCAAGGTCTGATGATATTTTTCATTCGACAATCGAAGAAGATTCATGATCTCCTGACTGTTTTTCGAATCAAGATTTCCAGTTGGCTCATCGGCTAAAATCACCGTTGGCGAATTGATCAGCGCCCGTCCAATTGAAACACGCTGCTGCTGACCACCAGATAGCTGATTTGGAAGATGATGCTCACGCCCTTTTAAGCCAAGATCATTTATCATTTGATCGATACGCGATTTTTCCACCTTTCGACCGTCAAGAAGCGCCGGAAGTGTCATATTTTCAACAGCATCAAGCACAGGAATTAAGTTATAAAACTGATAAATCAGTCCCACCTGCCTGCGGCGAAAAATTGCCAGCTGCTCATCATTTTGCTTATATATATCCTGACCATCCATGTATACACTTCCGCTGTCCGGACGATCCACTCCGCCTAATATGTGCATCAGCGTAGACTTTCCCGAACCATATGTACCAACAATTGCAACAAATTCTCCCTTTTCAATTGAAAAACACACATCATCAAGAGCTCTTACTTCATTCTCACCCTTTCCATATGTCTTACACAAATGTGATGCCCGCAAAATCTCCATTCTCATCCCTCCTGATCTTATGATCTTTCATTTTCAATTATTATGGTACACGCTGTAAGTGACAGCTTGCTTACTTTTCGGTGACAATTTTGTCACTTGCGCACATGAATGACAAATTTTGCGCCGCCCTCCTCTCTATTTTGCGCCTTAATTGTTCCATTTTGTTTTGCAAAGATACTCTGTGCCATTGCCATACCAATTCCAAATCCGCTGTGACGCGCCGTTTTTCCTCTGTAAAATCGCTCAAAAATATGCGGCAGTTCTTCATCGCTTATGCCGCTTCCCTCATCCGTGATCACGATCTCACTGTAAACAGATGTCTCTCGCCAGCTCACACAAAGATTGCCGCCGTTTTCCATATGCTCTATGCCATTTTTCAAGATATTAGTAATCGCCTCTGCACTCCAGCCAAAATCACCAAAAAAGCTGTCTGTGTCATTTCCATTCAGACAAAGCTTCACACCATGCAAGTCCATGGAAATTGCAAGCGGCTCTGCACTATGTAAAATAAGATCCTTAATGGAAATCTTCTCCTTTTGAAGAATAGCAGTTCCTGAATCAAGCTTTGCCATCTTAAGAAGCACTACAACAAGTGAATCTACACGATCTACAAGCTGCTGCATCTCGGTAAGACGTCTTTCGCGCTGACGCATCTCATCTGCTCCACTTCCCTCAAGCTTTCTAATGCTGCTGATCATCAAACGCATTGCAGTGAGCGGTGTTTTTAATTGATGAGAAATATCAGCCATCATATCTGCCTGAAAATTCTTTTCCTTTTGAAGCTGATCTGCCTGCTCACGCAGTCTTATGACAAGTTTTCGTACTTTATCCTGCAAAATGGCAAGCTCTCCCTCGCTGTATTCGTCCAAATTCCAGTGTTCTTCCCCATAAAGAATACGGTCGATCTCGTCTGACAGACTAGATGCCTGCGCCTCACGCCTGCGAATCTCTGATACAAACACACCCGACAACACAAGTGCTGAAAAAAGAATGCAGACAGCAGCCTGCCAGCCCCACACAAATAAAACGATAAGTGCGGCGGCTGCAAGCATACTGTCTGCCATGATTAATTTATGGTATTCTGGTCTCATATAATTTTTCCCCTTTTTATTGCTCTGCCCGATCTTCCATGCGATATCCAATACCTCGAATCGTATGAAGCAAACGTGGACTTTGTGGATTTTCCTCAATCTTCTCACGCAGACGCTTCATATACACAGACAGCGTATTGTCATTTACATATTCGCCAGATGCATCCCATATCTCCTCAAGCAGCTGATTTCTCGTCAAAATCTGACCTTTGTTCTGCAGCAAAAGAAGCAGTAGACGATACTCAAGTGCTGATAAGAAAAGCTCTTTTTCGCCCTTTGTCACTGTCGCTGATGACACATTGACCCTAAGATCTCCGCAGCTTAAAATACGCTGTTCTTTTTTGCAGCGGCGAAGAACTGAGCGGATTCTTGAGATCAGTTCACGAGGACGAAATGGTTTTGCTATGTAGTCATCTGCACCCATATCAAGACCTGCAACTACGCTGTACTCGTCACCCGATGCAGTCAGAAAGATCACCGGAATCTCGTATTCTTTTTTTATTTCTGCACAAATAGAAAAGCCATTTCCATCCGGCAGACTTACATCAAGGAGCACCAGATCAAAGGCTTGTGCCAAAAGGCATTCGCCCGCCTCTTTTTTACAACCTGCAATTTGCGTATCAAAACCCTCTGCGCGAAGCAGTTCGCCTAGATATGAAGCAATTTGGCCATCGTCCTCTACCAGTAGTATTTTTGTCATTTTCTTCTTTGCCTCCCGGAACTTTAATGCCACGTTATTTTATCGCGCACAGCGCTGATAAGCAAATCGCGGTGTTCCATTCTCTACATATATAACACCACAGCGCTCAAATCCATTCTTTTCAAACAAATGCTGCATGACATTGTTATCCTTATGCGTATCAGCGCGCAACTCCGGACAAATAGCCTCACAAAAGGAGACCATCTTTGAAAATACACCCTTTAATGTCCCATCGCTTGCGACGCGGTGAATTGTTCCGTATGTATTGTTGTTTTTCCAGCTGCCCTGCTCGATCACGCGATACGTTGGATCCTCTCCCACAAAGAACTTAAATGCCGCATGGGGAATGTTATCCTCGCCAATGCAGACAAAGCTGTATCCATTTTCAATATCATCCTGTATCATTTTTCGTGTTGGATAACCAACCTTCCACTGCGTTGTGTTTCCAGTACTATCCATAAATCGCTTTGCCTTCGCATAAATTTCCATCATGCGATCAAGATCTGTCAGCTTTGCTTTTCGTATTGTTATTGTATCCATCTATCTCCCTTCTGCTATTAAAAAACAGTAGCCCAAAAAGAGCTGCCGCTCCACGGATGATAACATCCATTTTGCAGCAGCTCTCCCTGCTAAAAACTATTTATTTATCCTTATCTTTTTCAAAGAAATCTTTGATCGGATGCTTTTTCTTAGTTGTCGTTGTATTGGCAGTCGGCTTTCCATTCATTGCTTCATCGAATGCCTGAAGTGCCTCTTTTTGCTCCTTTGTCATGCTGGTTGGTACCTGTACCACAAAAGTGACATAATGGTCACCGCGTACATTTTTGTTGCGAAGACTCGGAACACCCTTGCCTCTTAAACGTACCTGCGTATCAGTCTGAGTTCCTGCTTTAAGCTCATACTCCACCTGACCGTCAATTGTATCAATTCTAATCGTTGCACCAAGCGCTGCCTGTACAAAAGATACTGGCACTGTTGAGAAAATATCGTAGTCCTGACGTCTAAAGATCGGATGCTGTGATACTGCAACCTCAACAAGAAGATCACCCCACTCGCCGCCGTGAATACCAGGCTCACCCTTTCCGCGGATGCGAATACTCTGACCATTGTCAATACCAGCTGGAATCGTAACCTGAATGGTCTTTAACTTTGTCTGATATCCGGTACCACGACAATCCGTACACTTGTCCTTTATGATCTTACCGCTTCCATGACAATCCGGGCAGACCTGAACGTTACGAACCATACCAAACATTGACTGCTGTGTGATTGTAATCTGGCCGCGTCCCTGACATTTCGGACAAGTAATAGGAGAAGTTCCTGGCTTTGCACCTGAGCCATGACAAGTTGGACAAGGATCCTTAAGATTTAACTTAAGCTCCTTCTCGCAGCCCTTTACAGACTCATCAAAAGTAATACGTACTGCTGTTCGAAGATTTGCGCCCTTCATAGGACCGTCATTTCTTCTGCTTCGTCCGCCGCCAAATAAATCTCCAAAGATATCTCCAAAGATGTCTCCCATATCGCCGCTAAAGCCACTAAAACCACCGCCGTAGCCTCCGCCACTGCCATCAAATGCTGCATGACCAAATTGATCATACTGTGCACGCTTTTCCTTATCACTTAATACACTGTAAGCCTCTGAGGCCTCCTTAAAAATTTCTGCAGCTTCTGCGCTCGGGTTAATATCCGGATGATACTTCTTGGCAATCTCTCTGTATGCCTTTTTTATGGCGGCATCATCAGCGTCCTTCGCTACACCAAGGACTTCGTAGTAATCTCTCTTCTCTGCCATAAATACTCCCATCTGGGCAACCGCTCAAAGCCGCTTTGGCCAAAAGGGCTACCAATACTTTTCTTACTCTTAACATGGCAAAACTCCTGGAGAAGTCCCCAAGAGCAATGCCATTTTTTATCTTACTAAAACTTCTTAATTATTTCAACCCACAGTTGATATTTTTTCAAACTTTCTAATTAAGCGTTTTTTTATTAAACTTCCTTGTAGTCTCCATCAACAACATCGTCGGAAGATGAGGAACCTGCACCTGCGTTCACGTCTGGACCTGCCTGTGCGCCACCCTGAGCTGCCTGTGCCTGCTCATACATCTTGGAGAACAGCTGCTGTGCACTGTTCTTTAAGGTCTCAGTCTTTGCCTTTAACTGCTCAGTCTGATCTGGTGTTACGTTGTTGATATCGGTAGAAGCTACCAGATCCTTCAGTGCCTGAAGGTCGCTCTCTACCTGACCCTTTAAGGTCGGATCCAGCTTATCGCCAACTTCCTTCATTGCATTCTCAGTCTGGAATACGAAGGAATCTGCCTCATTACGAGCATCTACGCCTTCCTTACGAGCCTTATCCTGTGCCTCGAACTCAGCTGCTTCCTTAACAGCCTTCTCGATATCAGAATCAGACATGTTGGAACCTGCAGTGATGGTGATGTGCTGCTCCTTACCAGTTCCAAGATCCTTAGCAGATACATTTACAATACCGTTTGCATCGATATCGAAAGTAACTTCGATCTGCGGAACACCTCTTCTTGCTGGTGCGATACCGTCCAGACGGAACTGTCCTAAGGACTTGTTGTCACGTGCAAACTGTCTCTCACCCTGTACAACGTTGATATCTACTGCTGTCTGATTATCAGCTGCGGTAGAGAAGATCTGGCTCTTCTTTGTCGGGATTGTAGTATTTCTCTCGATCAGATGAGTAGCAACACCACCCATAGTCTCGATTGAAAGAGTTAACGGAGTAACATCAAGCAGAAGGATATCACCTGCACCTGAATCACCTGCTAACTTACCACCCTGAATGGAAGCACCGATTGCTACACACTCATCTGGGTTCAGTGTCTTAGACGGCTCCTTACCAGTCAGTGCACGAACCTTATCCTGTGCGGAAATCATACGTGTTGAACCACCTACAAGAAGAACCTTATCAAGCTCTGCTGCTGTCAGTCCAGCACCCTCAAGAGCCTCTCTTACTGGTCTCTCAGTACGAGCGATCAGATCTGCAGTCAGCTCATCGAATTTTGCTCTTGTCAGTGTCATATCTAAGTGCTTCGGTCCCTCAGCAGTAGCGGTGATGAACGGAAGATTGATATTTGTGGTAGTAGCAGTAGACAGCTCTTTCTTTGCCTTCTCTGCTGCTTCCTTTAATCTCTGAAGTGCCATCTTATCGTTAGACAGATCAACACCCTCAGTCTTCTTGAACTCATCTAACATCCACTGAGTAACCTTGTTATCAAAGTCATCTCCACCTAAGTGGTTGTCACCAGCAGTTGCTAATACTTCGATAACGCCATCACCGATCTCAATGATAGATACATCGAATGTACCACCACCAAGGTCATATACCATAATCTTCT
>ERZ779869.2797-NODE-2797-length-14013-cov-4.207695_pt1 | contig 14013 bp, 9 predicted proteins | sample MGYA00511557_ERZ779869 | MGnify/ENA primary metagenome ERZ779869 (study PRJEB29588, sample SAMEA2154620) | human gut metagenome | biome: human gut; feature: human-associated habitat; material: faeces | place: Denmark | collected 2008/2010 ...
GCCAGCCGCTTCCCGGCCGTATGCTTCGCAGCCAGAAAGCTTCCGAGGAAGACCGCCGCAAAGCTAATGCAGCAAGCCACCGTCGAGATCTGCTTTTGATCGATCGCACCGCCGAGCACAAGCCCCGCCCCCAGCGCCGACAGAGCCAGAAGCGCAGCGCAGGCAATGGCAAGGCATTGCAGAACCGTACGCAGGAAGCTTCCGTTCCAGAATTTTGTTTTCATGTGTTCTCCCCTCCTCTGCAAAAGGGTATGTTTGTCCGGACAGAAAAAGAACCGGCCGAGGTCAATTCCTCAGCCGGTTCGTATGCGGTCAGATGATTTTATTTTTCTTTTTTGGTCTTCTTCTCTTTTTCCTTCTGCTCCTTGCGGGCAGCCAGAGCGGCAGCCTTCTGCTTGGCAGCTTCCTTTTCCGCCGTGTTGTTGGTGGAAACAGCGAACTTGGCGAACTCCACACGGACGCGGTCAGTCGTGGTCTCGATGACGATGGAATCGTCCTTGATGGAGACGATGTCGCCGATGATGCCGCCGATGGTCGTGATGTTGTCGCCGACCTTCAGGGAATCACGCATCTGCTGGGCTTCTTTTTTGCGCTTGTTTTCCGGGCGGATCATAAAGAAGTAGAACACCGCGATCAGAACGACGAACATGAGGATCATGGACGCGCCGCCGCCTGCTGCACCGGTGGAATCCGCTGCGCTTAAGAAAAGGTACATGGTCTTTCCTCCATATTTGAATTTCGTTTATTATATCGTGTTTGGGGCAACATTTCAAGTCAGCACGACAGGATTTCTGAATAATTTTCCGTTTTATATTTTTTCCGCCAGCTTTTGTGAATATTCCGCGCGGAAATCGCCGAAGGTTCCGGCATCGAGGTTGTCGCGGATGCGGCGGGTCAGCATATTATAAAAATACAGGTTGTGCATGACGGACAGACGCATGGCAAGCATCTCCTCAGCCTTGAACAGATGGTGGAGATAGGCGCGGGAGTATCTCCGGCACACCGGGCAATCACACTGTGGGTCAATGGGGCCGTCGTCGCGCGTGTACTTTGCGTTTTTGAGGTTGATGCTCCCCTGCCATGTAAAAAGCTTGGCATGGCGTGCGTTTCTGGCCGGCATGACGCAGTCAAAGAAGTCCACACCGCGCGCGACGGATTCAATAATATTCGACGGCGTACCGACGCCCATCAGATAGCGCGGCCGGTCCTTCGGCATATACGGCTCGACCGCCTCGATGATCTCATACATAATCTCGGTCGGTTCGCCGACGGCCAGACCACCAATGGCGTAACCCGGCAGATCGAGTTTGGCAATCTCCTTCATGTGCCAGATACGCAGATCCTTGAACGTCGCGCCCTGATTGATGCCCCAGAGCTGCTGGCCGGGGTTGACGGCGTCCGGCTCTGCGTTATATCTGGCAAGCGCCTCCTTGCAGCGGGCAAGCCAGCGCGCCGTGCGCTCACAGGATGCCTTAGCGTACTGGTATTTTGCTGGGTTTTCCACGCATTCGTCGAACGCCATGGCAATATCAGAGCCGAGGTTCGACTGGATACGCATGCTTTCCTCCGGGCCCATGAAGATCTTATGGCCGTCGAGGTGAGAGGCAAATGTCACGCCCTCCTCCTTGATTTTCCGAAGGCCCGCCAAAGAGAAAACCTGAAACCCGCCGGAGTCTGTCAGAATCGGGCCATTCCACGTCATAAATTTGTGCAGGCCGCCCATGTCGCGCACAACCTCGTCACCAGGACGCAGATGCAGATGATAGGTATTGGAAAGTTCGATCTGGGTTCCGATTTTTTCTAAATCTGCGGCCGAGAGCGCACCCTTGATGGCAGCCTGTGTACCGACGTTCATAAAAACCGGAGTTTGAACTGTCCCATGCGGGCAGGAAAACTCCCCTCTGCGGGCAGCACCCTCTGTTTTTAATACTTTAAACATAGTTACCTCAACTTTTAATAGATAAACATTGCGTCGCCGATGTGTACGGGAGTCGGGAAAGTGAATAAACTGCACATGATCCTACTCCCTTTCATAGCGAAGTACGGCAGCCATGGCCACCGTACTTCCGGTTGAAATCACTTGCCATCAGGCGATGCCTTCCGCTTCTTTCGAATGCCGATATAAATATTCTGGCGCAATGTCAATGTCACCGTCATTCCAGACAGTCACACCGTAGTCAATATAGACGCCCGCAAAGGTATGTTCATCGGCCAGCGGCGCAAAACCTGCATCTTTCAGCAAGGGTGTAAAATCAAAAACTTTTGCTTCGCCAGTTGTAAATCGGAGCCAGAGCCTATGACCGGGCAGCGGACGAACGCCGCAGACCTTGATGACTGGCTCCTGCTCCCCTGCATACGCAATTCCGTTAGAAATATACATAAGCGTTCCTCCTTATCTCAGCGGTTCGATTTTGCCGAACGGAATGTTCTGCACCGCCTTATTCCACGCGGCATAGAGTTCGTCCTCGTGGATGGCAGCCCAAGCCTGCACCAGCTTCAACTGTTTGACTGGAAGACTTCCCGCGATCAATTCGCCATCCACGCCAACAGAGGCTTCGTACTCGTTGTAATAAACATGAAAGTGCGGCTTGTGGTGCTTGTCAGTGTCGCTGAAAATCATCTTGATAACGATGTTATAAAATCTGCAAAGTTCCGGCATGATCTTCTCCTCGCTTTTTCCGTGTTCAAAATCGCATCATCATTTGCTCCGGTAATTCTATTATGCCATATTATTTTTCTAAGTCAACAATGAACGTTTTTCTTGAACGAAAAAGTTACGCCGATATCAATTCTTCCCGAAATGTTTTATCAATATCGGTCAACCGATGTTACCATATGGTATTTCGTGCTTACCAATTTGTAGTATTGCATAATTTTAATCTATCTAAATAATGTTATTTTATACAAAATCACGAGATGAACATCGCATCTCCGAAGGAGAAGAAGCGGTAGCGTTCCTGCACGGCAATGTTGTAGGCATTCAGGATCTTTTCGCGGTCTGCAAATGCGGAGACGAGCATGACGAGCGTGCTTTCCGGCAGATGGAAGTTTGTAATGAGCGCATTCATAGCTTTGAATTTGTAGCCGGGATAGATGAAAATATCTGTCCATGCAGAGGCTTCATGGAAATAGCCGTTTTCATCGGCCAGAGATTCAAGCGTCCGGCAGGATGTCGTACCGACACAGACGATCCGTCCGCCCGCCCGCTTTGTTTCGTTGATGATATCCGCAGTTTCCTTGGAGATCATGCAGAATTCGGAGTGCATGTGGTGCTCTGAAATTTCCTCGGCCTTGACGGGACGGAACGTGCCGAGGCCGACGTGCAGTGTGATATACGCTTCCCTGACGCCCTTGGCGGCGAGCTTATCCAGCAGCTCCTGCGTAAAGTGCAGACCGGCTGTCGGCGCGGCGGCAGAGCCGTTGATTTTGGAATAGACGGTCTGATAGCGCTCACCGTCCTGCAGTTCTTCCTTAATGTACGGCGGAAGCGGCATCTTGCCAAGCCGTTCAAGCACCTCAAGGAAGATTCCTTCATAGTGGAACTGCACAAGCTTGTTGCCGTCATCCCTCTCCCCTACTACAGTTGCCGTCAACTCGCCGTCTCCGAATGACAGTTCGGTCCCAGCATGTGTTTTGCGCCCCGGCTTTGTGAGGCATTCCCAAACGCCGTTGCCCTGATCCTGCAACAGCAGCACCTCAACAGCACCGCCGGTCGGAACCCTGTGTCCAAGCAAGCGCGCAGGAAGCACGCGCGAGTTGTTCATAACCAAGCAGTCTCCCGGCTGCAGGAGTTCAAGCAGATCGTAAAAATGCCGATGTGTAATCGCTCCTGTTTTCCGGTCGAGCGTCATAAGCCGGGATGCGTCGCGCCGTTCCAGCGGCGTTTGCGCAATCAATTCTTCCGGCAGATCATAGTAAAAGTCATGTGTTTTCAACAAATACAGCCCTTTCTGATATGCTGATTTTTTCCGCGATTCACATTGACACCCCAAATTGAATATGATATGATGAGGCCGTTGGAAGTCGTGGACATTTGTTCATAGCACAAGTACAGCATTTTCCTGTGCGAACTAAATGTATTATATTACATTCCAAAGTGACATGCAACCGGAACTTTCCGGTGAGTTTGAGGATGGGAGTTTTCATCATGGAGAAATTCAGAGTCGGTATTATTGGCGCAACGGGTATGGTCGGGCAGCGGTTTGTGCTGCTGACAGCAAATCATCCGTGGTTTACCCCGGTTGTTCTGGCTGCCAGCACACACAGTGCAGGCAAGACCTACGCGCAGGCGCTTGGTGAAAAGTGGCATATGGCCGATCCCATTCCCGAAAGCGTCAAATCCATGATCGTAATGGATGCAGAGGCAGATGCGGAAGAGATTGCGAAGCAGGTTGATTTTGTGTTCTGTGCCGTCAACATGAAAAAAGACGAGATTAAGGCACTTGAGGAGCGGTACGCAAAGCTTGAATGCCCGGTCGTGTCCAACAATTCTGCCCATCGCCACACGCCTGATGTTCCGATGGTCGTACCGGAAATCAACGCCGACCATATCCGTATCATTGACGCACAGCGCAGAAGGCTTGGTACCCAGCGAGGTTTTATTGCCGTCAAATCGAATTGCAGCCTGCAAAGCTATGTACCAGCACTGCACCCGCTGATGAAATACGGCATAGAAAAGGCGCTGGTTTGTACCTATCAGGCAATTTCCGGTGCCGGCAAGACGTTTGAAACATGGCCGGAAATGCTCGATAATGTAATCCCATACATCGGCGGCGAAGAGGAAAAGTCCGAGCAGGAGCCGTTGAAACTCTGGGGCCATATCGAAGACGGCAAAATCGTCGATGCGACAGAGCCCAACATCACCGCACAGTGCCTGCGCGTGCCTGTGTCCGACGGCCATATGGCAGCTTGCTTTGTTTCGTTCAAGGGAGAAAAGCCGTCGATTGAGCAGATTAAAGCAGACTGGGCGGCATTCTCCGGACGTGCGCAGGAATTGAATCTGCCGTCGGCGCCAAAGCAGTTCCTGCACTACTTCGAGGAAGCCGACCGTCCGCAGACGAAACTGGACCGCATGCTCGAGGGCGGTATGGCCGTATCTATCGGGCGGCTGCGCCCCGATACGCAGTACGATTACAAATTTGTCTGCCTGTCCCATAATACCCTGCGTGGAGCAGCTGGCGGCGCAGTTTTGCTGGCAGAACTGCTTTGCGCGGAAGGATATATCACAAAGAAATAATCCCGAAGGGAGCGATTCTTTGAAAAAGCCCATATTTGAGGGCGTTGCGACTGCGCTCGTCACGCCTTTCAAGCAGGGTACGATCGATTTTTCCGTCATGAACCAGCTGCTGGATCTCCAGCTTGCAGCAGGCGTTGACGCAGTTGTTGTCTGCGGAACGACCGGCGAGGCATCTACCATGACAGACAACGAAAAGCTTGCACTGATTGCGCATACAGTCAAATATTGTGCTGGACGATGCGGAGTCATCGCCGGAACAGGTACAAACGACACGGCTCATACATTGCAGTTGAGCCGTGTCGCTGCATCTATGGGCGTGGACGCGGTTCTTCTTGTAACGCCCTATTACAACAAGTGCACGCAGGCAGGATTGATCGCGCATTATACGGCAGCAGCTGACACCGTTCCCTGCCCCGTGATCGTCTACAACGTGCCAAGCCGCACGGGTGTAGATATCTCGGTTGAGACGTGCCGAACGCTCTGCGAGCATCCGAATATTGGTGGAATCAAGGAAGCTAGTGGAAGCATACCGAAAGCCATGCGCATTCTGGATGCTTGTGCGGAAGAACTTCCGCTCTGGAGCGGAAATGACGATCTGACTGTCCCGCTGATGGCAGTCGGTGCACGGGGCGTGATCTCCGTTTTATCAAATGTACGGCCCAAGTTGACACTGCAAATGGTTCGTGCCTGTCAAGCGGGGGAATATGCACAGGCCGGCCATATGCAGACGTCTCTGATGGGACTTGTGGACGCGCTTTTTTGTGAGGTCAATCCGATCCCGGTGAAGCAGGCGCTGGCGCTGGAGGGCGTTCCAACGGGCCTGCCGCGCCTGCCGCTGACACCGTTGAGCGGTTCGCATTTGCCGATTCTGGAGCAGATGCTGTCTGCCATGCCGGAGCCATAATCCCATTGGTTCACCATAATTTTTTTATAATTTAATCCGCAAAAAGTTATTCACACTGTCAACAGATTTGTCAACACACGAAATTTCCACATATTTCGACAAATACGCGTCTTTTTGCTAGCATCTTACAGGAGCGAAAAACGAAGAACTTTCACAACATAGCGCACAGATATTGTTTACATAACGCTTTTTATGCAGGAGTTTTTGCAGGTTTGCATGCAAAACGCCCGGCGGCAGGTACTAGCCGCCGGGCGTTTTTATTTAAGTGTTTCGCTGTGATTAAGAACAGAGACGCTGTAGAGAAACAGGACGTCCTGCGAGTTAAACGTCAGCCAACTGCTGAGACGTTCCGGCTGCACATAGCGGATATCGACCAGCGTGATCTTCGCATAAGCCTCAGTCAAAAGCGGCGCAAGACTGCTGGCGAATGAATCACGGAAGATCACAAGTTCACGGTCCGTATCCGCGCTGGGGTTTGTGATCGTGAGCAGGGATTTTGATCCGGAGAGGAACATGGAATACGGGTCCCCCTCTGTCAGCGCAGATAGATCATACACTGGCTCAGTACCGCCTGTCTCATAATCGTAGACTGTGCAGCTGCCAAGCGTCTTGTTCGTCAGATAGCAGAGTGTATCTGGGGCAAGCGGCAATGCCGACTGGCCGTAGTAGACACCGTAGAATGGCGTGTCAGCCGTCACCGTATCATATTTCTCCGACAGTTTCACACCCATTGCTTCTGCTAATTGACTTGCAACCGGCACAATCGCCTCTTGTCTCCAGTGCAGATCAGTACGATAATAGCTGTTCAGAGACAGCACTGGCATCAGGTCGATTGCTTCCGCATAAGGCATATTCTTCTGAAGCAGCGCGGAAAACGCACTGTAGTCAAGCGACGGATAGCCATTCTGCCGCGCAAGAAACGCTCCCTTATCCGGGATAACAGCTTCATAGATTTTTACCTCTGTCCCAGCCAAATATGTTTCATAGATGTATTGAAAGCGCTCTGCAGCATGTTGAACAGAGGCTTCGTTCAACGGGTATTCCAGCTTGGCAGCGTAGCCTTCTGTAAGATAGATGCCGTTATTGTCCTTTTCATGCAGCACATCCAGAAGTACGGCAGCCTTGAGCCGCCGGAATCCGTCACGCAGCGGGAACTGGTCGAGCGTGTACGATTCAAATTCCGTCATAAACTTGCCGTTTAAAATAGACGCAGCTGTCAGTTCTGGTTTCTGCGTCAGTTTCCGGCGTTCACTCTGCGAAACCGTATCGTCTGGCTTCAGGAGGCTCCAAACCAGAAATCCGAGCAGGAACGCAGCCGTCAGGCAGACGACTGCATAATTCTTTCGTTTTTCCATTGCATCCTCCTAAAAACGGAAATACAGGAACGGGTTAAACGAGCCGTCAACTAAAAATGCTGTACAAACGGCAAGAAGTGCAGTTAGACCGACTGGCTCCAGAATAGCAGAAATCATTCTTCCCATGCGGCTGTGCTGTGCCACTGTATACAGTTTTTTCGGCAGCGGCATTGCGCCCAGAACAGCGAGCAGGAGCAATACGGCGCAGCTGCGCAGTTCGTACACGCTTTCCGTGCTGACTAGCGGAAGACCTCCGCCACCAAACATGGCACGGATAGACTGTGCGGCGTCCTGTACGCTGGACGCATCAAACAGCACGAAGCCGAGCGTCACAAACAGGAGCACATAGACGTGGTTCAACACGCGCAGCTTTTGAAGTCCACGCAGCAAAAACAGCTTTTCCGCCGTGAGTAGGATTGCGTACAGGAGGCCCCATAGGACAAAATTCCACGCCGCGCCGTGCCACAAGCCGGTTGCAAGCCAGACAAGCAGGATATTCAGCAGCTGCCGGGCGCTCCCCTTCCGGTTTCCACCCAGAGGAATATAGAGATAGTCACGGAACCATGAGCCGAGCGAGATATGCCAGCGCCGCCAGAATTCCGTGATGCTGCCGGACAGATAGGGGTACCGAAAGTTCTCCGGGAACCGGAAGCCGAAAATCCGGCCAAGGCCGATGGCCATGTCGCTGTAGCCAGAGAAATCATAGTAGATCTGCAGGGTGAACGCAATCGCGCCCAGCCAGTAATACAGGATCGACAAATCGGCGGACGCGCGGAAGCTTGACACCAGCTCTCCGAGCAGATTGGCAAGCAGGATCTTTTTCGCAAGGCCCAGAATGAAGCGCCGCGCGCCAGCGGCCGCCTCTGACACACTGTGTTCGCGTGTTTTCAGCTGCACGGCGATATCGGAATAGCGGACGATCGGCCCGGCGATCAGCTGCGGGAACATGGCGATATAGGCTGCAAGATCGATAAAATTCCGCTGTGCTGGGACTGTCCCGCGGTACACGTCCACGGTGTAACTCAAAATCTGAAACGTATAGAAGCTGATGCCGACCGGGAGCGCAAGGCGCAGCAGCGGCACAGACAGCCCGGTCAGCGCGTTCAGGTTTGCAATCATGAAATCGGCATACTTGAAATACGCAAGCGTCCCGAGGCTCAGGAGAACAGACAGGACCAGAAACAGCTTCACCCGCCTGGTATCGCGGAAGCGCTCGATCAGCCGTCCGAAAATATAGCCTTGCAGGATGGAGACGAGCATGACCGGCAGATAGCGCGGCTCACCCCAGCCGTAAAACACAAGGCTCGACAGGAGCAGCACGCCGTTTTTCGCCCGTTTGGGTACGAGAAAGTAGACAAGCAGGACAGCGGGGAGAAAATAAAACAGAAACGGAACACTAGAAAACAGCATGGCGGCCCTTTCGGTTTACATAAATTAATTATTTCACGCCACGATCGGCTCGTCAGTGATGACAACAGCGCCAGAATACGCGGCCTGCAGCTTGTCGCGGAAGGTGTTGACGAGATCCTCCGCGCCGAAGCACGAGATCAGATAGTTGTCAACCGAAACGACGATCAGCTTGTCCGGAAAGCCGCACATCCACTGCTTGGCCATGATATAGTCCCGGATTTCCTTTGCCGCCTCATCCAGCTTTCCCGCATCGGTCAGGCGCAGCGCACCGCAGGTGAAGGTATTGCCGTTCATCATGTGGAACAGCGACGCGCCGTCGTCCGCCATCGCAACAACGGATGCAGGGATGCTCAGCAGATACTCGACATCGGACGCGTTTTCAAGCCCAACTGTCCCAGGCTTGCCGTCGGTCATGTTGGCCTCGGAATAATCGCCGCCCGCCGCAGGGAATTTTTCGTCTTCGGAATAGCTTGCCCAAACGGTGTTCAGAATGGTCAGCGCGTCGGGAATTTCCGACGCGTCCGGCTGCGCGTCAGACTTTGCCGCACAGGCTGTCAGAGAAAGCGCCGTCAGAGCAGCCAAAAAAATCGCAATCAGTTTTTTCATGTTAGAACTCCTTTTGAATCTTTTTCTGGCGCGGGATTCTCCGCGTCCACTCTACAGACGCGTTTTTACGCCGCGGGTTTTGTCAGTATACGCGATAGTTGTGAACAATTCATGAATAATCTGCGGGCAGGCACAAATCGTGCCTGCCCGCATGGAAGCAAAGGAGTTATTTTACAAGATACCGGTGCAGCATCGCTGCAATCTGTGCGCGGGTCGCTCGACCGCGCGGCAGGAGGTTGCCGTTCGAGCCCTGCATAACGCCTGCTCCGCAGGCCCACTGCATGGCGGGGAACGCATAGTCGGAGATTTCCGCTGCGTCGGCATAGCTGAGGATATTTGTATCCTCGCCAACACTTACATCGACTCCCTTGTACTTTGCGTACCGGTACAGGATGGCCGCCAGCTGTTCGCGGGTAATGGAATCGTTGGGCCGGAAGCTTCCGTCTGCATAGCCGGTATAGACGCCGCTCTGTGCGGTCCATGCGACAGCCTCGGAATACCACTGACCAGACCTGACGTCTGTAAAACGCGCCTCGGCAGTCGGTGCAGGGCTTCCCTCCATGCGCCAGAGAATTGTCGCCATCATCGCACGGGTCGCAGTCAGATGCGGACCGAAGCGGGTATCGGAAACGCCCTGCATCACGCCTCTTCCGCAGACGAACATCACGTCGTCATAGAACCAGTCAGCGATAGTCACATCCTCGAAGAAACGATTGCGTGTCCATGCGGCATATACCGTTTTGTCAGCATCCAGTGTAACGGAAGTCACGCGCTGCGTCAGCGCCTCATCTGCGTACCAGCCATCGAACGTATAGCCATAGCGATAAGCAGAATATTCCGCAAGATCAATGACTGTGCCCTTAATCTTAACAACCGGCTCAAGCGAACTACCACCGTTTGTCTCAAACGTGAGTTTATAATAGGGCAAAACGTAGCCGCCAGTTACAGGAAGCTCTTCTGTTTCCTCATAATTGCAGATCGTACAGCTGCGTACCCTTTCTCCCGTTTTTGTCGAGGTCGGTCTGCGTACAATCGACCATTCTCCAAACCTGTGTACTCCCATATCCTTGATATGATCGCAGCGGGCGCAGACATGCCAATGTCTCTGCTCGTTTGTAATCCACTCTGGCTTATAAGTATGACCAAGCGGCTCACCATACTTCTTGCCACAGAATTCACAGGTCGCCTGCTCTGTGCAGGTTGCTTCGCCGCCGGAGCAATTCTCTGTTTCTGTGTGGATGGCATCTCTCGAGCAGACGCGCGTATGCGTGCCGTTGTCGTTGGATGTCCACGCGCCATAGTCATGTCCAAGCGGATTGCCGTACTCAAAGGTTTCCGTGCCCTTTTCGCCGCAGACAGTGCAGGACTTGTAATAGACCGCTTTTTCCGTGCAGGTTGCAGCAGATTTCAGGTACTTTTCTTCTGCTTGTTCTGCCGTGAAGTCATGCGGCAGAAGATCACCGTATTCCGCCTTGCAGTCCTCGCAGACTGCTTTCTTCGTGCAGGAAGCCGTGCCGCCGTGATGGGCGGCTCTTTCTGCTTCTGCCTGGCAGCAGGAGTAGACTTTCCAATGGTTTTCACCGTCATGCTGCCAGTCACTCAATACGCCGGTGTGGTTATCAGGGTCCTTTTCACCATATTCAAAGGTTTCCGTTCCCTTTTCGCCGCAGATGGCGCAGGACTTGTAATAGACTGCTTTTGCTGTGCAGGTCGCGGCAGATTTCAGATACTTGTCGTCTGCTTTTTCGGCCGATGGGTCATGCTCTGAAGTCTTTGCGCCGCAGGCATCGCACTTATGGTCGTTATCCGAATCAAAATGGCCTGCTTTCTCTTGTGCCGCGCCGCAGATTTCGCAGACGTGCCAGTGGTTATATCTGTCTTGCTTCCACTCACTGCTATAGCTGCATGCTTCCTTCTCGACATGGCTGGAATCTCTGGAACAGGTGCGCTGGTGCTGACCATTTTCGCTGGACGTCCATGCGCCCCAGTCGTGGCCGAGAGCGGTATCTGCAGCGGAAAAAGTGTCGCTTGTGCTGATTTCACCGCATTCGCAGGACAGGTAATAAACCGCATCGTTCAGGCAGTCCGCAGGTGTTTTCAACGTCTCGTCATTCTGAACTTGTTGATCAAAGACATGTGTATGGAGCGGAGTCCAGTGCGCGTAGAGCGTCTGTTCTTCGGTATTCTCAGGCATAATGTCGGTTGCCTGAATCTGTGTGCCGCCCTCTGCTTCTGTGAACCAGCCGTCGAACGTGTAGCCTTCCCGGCTCAGGACGGGAAGTTCACCATAGGCACGGCCCCAAGGTACTTTTCTAGGCATTAGGGCACCGTTGGACTCAAAATGAACTGTGCAGAAATCCAGAACCGTGAACTTGACTGCATTCGAGCGTCCGGCTCTGTAGTTCGCAGTTTCCGCTGTTGTGGCGTAGGCCCAGAATTCGCCTGCATCGACAGCCTGTGTAAAGGAATAAATCACCTCATTGTTGCTGTCATTGTCGGCATAGATCAGCGACGGGTGCTCCGCATAGCGATATGTGACCTCCGCGTTTTCCATCACGCCGGTGACGGAGAGCGTCTCATAAAGCCAGTCGCCCTTCAGGAACTCGGTCTTCAACATGCTGAGTTCGAGGTCGGGCTCTGCCTTGTGGATGGTTCCGCCGATGGTGAAGGTATCCGTCGTCGTGCCGTTCTCGAATACGAACTGCTCTGCATTTTCTCCGGTGAGCGTTACCGTGACGGTGACTGTTTTGCTATCCCCGGCTTCGGGAGAATCAAAGACAGCCGAGATCGTGCAGCCAGTTCCGTCTTTAAACTCAAGCGTAAAATCTCCGGCCTTATAGGGAGCACCGAAATTGGTCACCGGGAAATCAGGCGTTCCGTCGTAATACTTCTCTACCTTTGCATTGTTGATGCTCATCGTCCGCTCGAGGACCGTCCGCGAATCTGCGGTAACAAGATACAGTATCTGGTCGCTCCTGTACGCTACCTGAGCATTCGCATCGTCCGAGGAGAAGTATGCGGCGTAATCCTCCTCATAGGCGTTGGAGAACGCCACAGGGTAGCTTGCATTTCCGACAGTCACGCCGACGGATGCGCCGGGCTCCATGGGAGCAGAAATGGACAGCGTCTTGCCGGAGGGCAGATAGACGTTATTTGCCGCACCGGAGACGGTGTTGTTTCTCACAGTGGGCGCACCGCTGAGCTTCAGCTGACCGGAATTCTTGGGATTGACATAAATTCCGCCGCCGCTGCCCGCCGTGTTGTTTTCAATCGTACCGCCGGAGAGATTGCAGATCGAGCCGGAGCGGTAAATATAGACGCCGCCGCCGTTGCCCGTGGCGGTATTTCCGCTGATAACGCCGCCGGACATATTCAGTACGGACGGTTCGCGGTTAAGGTAGATTGCACCGCCGTCCACAGACGAGTTCCCGGTGATTTTGCCGCCGGAGAGGTTAAACGTGGATGTGCCGTACACATGCACCGCGCCGCCCTCGCTGGCCGCCTGATTGCTGCTGATCTCGCCGCCGGTCATAGTCACCGTTACGCCATTGTAGAGATAGACCGCGCCGCCGTACTGGCTGGACGTATTGCCAGTGAGCTTTGCGCCGGAGATGGTGACCGTACCGCCTGCCATGTTGATGACGCCGCCGTCGCCGTTCGTGGCCTTATTGCCAGAGATCGTGCCGCCGGCCAGATTGATCGTGCCGCCGCATTCGGAATAGATCACGCCGCCTTTTTGCGCTGTGTTGTTGGCGATCGTGCCGCCGTACATGTTCACGGTGCCACCCTTGTTGTCTGTCTTGTTCAGGAAGATCGCGCCGCCGGACTTGTTGCCGTTGTTGCCGGAAATTTCGCCGCCGTAGATGTTCAGCACACACTTGCTGTCATCCAGCGCGATGGCGCCGCCGCCCTTTCCGGTGACCTTACCGCCGGTGATCGTACCGCCGAAGATATCCAAGGTACTCTGGTAGAGATACACGCAGCTGCCGCCCCAGACGCTCTTGGTCGCGCCTTTGATCGTGCCGCCTCCGGCGCAGTCGCAGAGGACGAGCCGTCCGCCGTTTTTGACTATGATCTTATTCGTGCCGTTGCTGGCGAAGGTGTTTCCGCTCAGGCAGAGGTAGAGCGTTGTGCCGTCCACCACCAGATTGCTGTTGATGGTGACATTCTGCGACAGATACACATAAGCGGTTTTATTGGTGTACGAAATGGCGCTCTTTCCGTCCCACTTGGAGAACTCAACGTTGGTGTGCACGGTATGCTCCCCCACCGCAGTGTCGCCGCCGCAGATGCAGTGCTCGTGGAGGAATGTCCAGTGGGCGTAGAGCGTATGCGCCTCGCGGGAGGACATAATTGTGGTTTCCTCCACCTTCGTGCCGCCGTCCTTCTCGGTGAACCAGCCGTCGAAGCGGTAGTTGACGCGCGTCGGCGTCGGCAGCGCGCCGTAAGCATCGCCGGGAAAAACCGATTTGCTGCTCATCTCGCCTTCGCTCAGCGTACCG
>ERZ779869.2799-NODE-2799-length-14006-cov-8.130027_pt1 | contig 14006 bp, 8 predicted proteins | sample MGYA00511557_ERZ779869 | MGnify/ENA primary metagenome ERZ779869 (study PRJEB29588, sample SAMEA2154620) | human gut metagenome | biome: human gut; feature: human-associated habitat; material: faeces | place: Denmark | collected 2008/2010 ...
GGCTCGATGCCGACCCGCAGATCGGCCGGGGACTGCGCGATTACCTGCTTTACGGCTGTATGGAAGGCATGCGTGCGAACGGTGCGGTGCCGGCCGAACGGATGGCCGGATTGTTCCTCGATCCGGCCTATGCGGCGCGGGTGCGCGAACGGGCGGCGGAACGTCCTGCTTTCAGCACTGTCCCGCTTTCCGGCGTGCTGCGGTGCGATGCGGCGGGACGGATCGATACGCTGCCCGACTGCGAGCTGCTCTCGATGTTGGCGGCCCGTCATCCGGGGAAGGCGCTCTACGTCGATTTCTGTTCGACATGGTGCGGTCCTTGCCGCAGCGAGTTGAAAACGGCGATGCCGATCCTGCGCGAGCATTACGCCGGCTCGGACGAGGTCCGTTTCGTCACGCTGTGCCTCCAATCGCGTCGCAAGGCATGGATCGAATTTCTGGATGAATTCGGTCTGACGGGGCTGGGCGAGAACTATTTCCTGCCCGATGCGGCTTCTTCGCTGACGCTGGCCGAATACGACCTGTCCGGTTTTCCGACCTATATGCTCATTGCGCCCGACGGACGGCTCGCGACGTGCGATGCACCGCGTCCCTCGCAGTTCGAAGCGGCGACGGAGGCGATCGACGCCCTGCTGGCCGGAAAAGGGGTGCGCGGCGGCGAAAAGTGAAAATAATCCGTTGCGGAGTATTGATAATTCGCGGGAAATCGCTATCTTTGCCCCGCTATTTGGCAATTAATTAATTTTTAGCATTATGAACAATTACGAAACCGTTTTCATTGTCACGCCGGTTCTCTCCGAGGCTCAGGTTCAGGAGGTGGCTGACAAATTCCAAGGTGTCATCACCGAGAACGGCGGTCAGCTCGTGAATGTGGAGAAGTGGGGGCTCAAAAAGCTCGCTTACCCGATTCAGAACAAGACCACCGGTTTCTACTTCCTCGTGGAGTTCACGGGCGAGGGTTCTCTGATCAACACGTTGGAGACCCAGTATCGCCGCGACGAACGTGTGATCCGCTTTTTGACGTTCAAGCAGGACAAGTACGCTGTCGAGTATTCGGAGAAGCGTCGTGCAAAACTTTCTAACAAAACGCAGGAGGAGTAACCATGGCACAGGAGAACAAAGCACAGGCATCGGAGATCCGTTACCTCAATCCGGTATCGGTCGACGTGAAGAAGAAGAAGTACTGCCGTTTCAAGAAACTCGGCATCAAGTACGTGGATTATAAGGACGGCGAGTTCCTGAAGAAGTTCCTCAACGAGCAGGGCAAGATCCTTCCCCGCCGCCTGACGGGTACTTCGCAGAAGTTCCAGAAGAAGGTCGCACAGGCCGTTAAGCGTGCGCGTCACCTCGCCATTCTGCCGTTCGTAACCGATTGTATGAAATAATCAAGGAGGAGCAAGACATGGAAGTGATTCTTTTGAAAGATATGGAGAAGCTGGGCTACGCCAACGACATCGTGAACGTGAAGCCCGGTTATGCGAACAACTACTTGATTCCTCAGGGTTATGCCAAGGCCGCGACCGCTTCGGCTAAGAAGGTGCTGGCCGAAAACCTGAAACAGCGTGCCCACAAGGACGCCAAGATTCTGGCCGACGCACAGGCACTGGCCGAGAAGATCGCCAACCTGCCGCTCACCATTGCGATGAAGGCCGAGGAGGGCAAGATCTTCGGTTCGGTGACCGCAGCCGATCTGGCCGAGGCGCTGGCAGCCAAAGGCGTCGAGTTGGATCGCAAGACGATTACGGTCGAGGCGATCAAGAACGTCGGCGAGTACGAGGCTTCGGCCAAGTTGCACCGCGAGGTGAAGGCCACGATCAAGTTCACGGTCGTAGCAGAGGAGTAAACGTCGAGTTTTCTCTTCGTTTTCTCGCCTCGGCAGAACCAACATCGGTTCTGCGCTCGGTTTAACGAAAACGTTGTAATGTATTGATAGCGGTTGCGGGGACTTCTTCGGATGAGCCCCGCAACTCTTTTTGGGGAATTGGGAATTGGGCGGTTTCTTTTCCTCTTGTAAGCAGGCCGCAGGCCTGCGGGAATGCACTGCGAAAACAACCTAATTTCCATTTCGGGAAGCATCCCGCACCTCCGATTAGGCGCTCCTGCGAGGAGCAGTTTTTACCACCTTTTGACACCAAAAGGTGGCGCCAAAAGTGTCCGCAGGGCGAAAAGCTGCGGGAAACTCACAGCGCCTCGCTAAAACGGGCGCCTGTCGCGGGTTTGCAAGCAAACCGGCCCCGTTTTTTAACGCTCGTCGTTGCTCGTTTCTTTTCCGCACTTTCCGCAATGCGAAGTCTGTTGTGCGCTTCGCGCAACGATGATTTATTCCGATGTAAATCCTCTCTACACATTTAGCAGGCCTCCGGCCTGCGGGGATCGCACTATGAAAATAGCGGAAGAAGTGACGGCAGCAGCGCGAGCGTCCGGAACGATCGTGCGAACGACGGCCAGCAGGGCGAGCGCAGAGCCCGCTTGCGCCGCCACAGTCGAAACGGCACAAACGTGTCGTAACAGCGACGTCTTTCGTGATCGTTCTGCGAGATGCCGTTGATGCTGGCGATTACGGGGAGGAACGTACAGTTGCGGACTTCTTCGATCAGTATCAGGTAGCGGCGGAATAGGTCTATGCATATTCCAATGAAGTGGTTGTGCGACAACCACTTCTTCGAAGATCGATTTCAGCACGACGGCTCCTGCTCCGTTTGATATTGGCCTGTATCGCCGTGTGGAGCAAACTTGCCCCGTAACCAGCGAGTCGATTATCTTGCCCCAATAGGTATTCTCATAAGTTTATCATGTAGGTTAACAGGGTGGCATTGGCCTAAAATCCCGCGTCGGAATCAGAAAAAAAAGAGGCCGCTCTTAGTTAGGGCGGCCTCCGTAAATTCTATGAATTAAAGTTATTCGTAAGCGACAACTTCAATCTTGATATTGTCCAAATAGCAACGGTGCTGACCAGCTACGTCGTTACGATCCGTAGCGATTGCAATACGAGAGGTCGACGTAACACCGGAGATTTCGTAGCTGTAAGACGCATATCCATACGTGCTGCTGAGTGAGAATGTTTGCGCAACAGTCGTTGTACCTCCGGTAATGACATTAACGCAAGCTCCGGAATATGTCGTGCCAGCCATTCCCGGAACGGCCCCGCCTTTTTCTACTTTATTGCTTGAGGCTCCGTCGATGACCAAGATCTTCATGGTCAGAGGATCCATCTTCGGTACTTCTTGATAAGGCGAAGCGTCGAAAGATACCTTGATTTTGGCTTTTCCGCTCAGGCAGCTCAACTCTGGGGTTACGATTGTACCACATTCGCTGGCTGCTCCCAATTTCAGATAACCTACTCCCGAAAGAAGCGCTCCTACCTGGTTCTTTTCAATAAGAACACCCCAATTTTTCAAACGAGTAGTCGGAATAGCGCCGGCCAGCGTATTGAATAATCCCATGTTAGTACCTTCCTTCACCATATACTACAGTTTCTTTGCACCGTCGGGGCCATCCGTTGTAAGGGGATCAGCTCCTGTTGCCTTGTCGATGGAGGTACAAGTTGTACGATAATTGGAGGAATAGCCTGCGCAACCGTATACAGGTTCGCTACCCCATAGGAATTCGCTGAAATCTTCATAGAGAATGACATCTCCCGCTACGGCCGGAGTTGCAGGAATTTCCTTTACGTAAGATTTTGTTGTCGTATACTTTTCAGTTGTTGAAATAGCCTTCGTCATATTGGTTACTTTGAACCAATAGTCCTTTTCTGCATCCAGTCCGGAGAATATGAATGCGGGTTGCGGTGCAGGCCATTTGGTTCCCCACGAGAACAGTTTGCTTGAAGCCGTGATCTCGAATGCAACGTCAAGATCGCTACATGCGGCATCCTTGTAAAGTTCGATTTTCCAGTCATCGGCAATATCGGCTGCTGTATCGCCATTGTTGGCGGTCCAGCTGACCATCAATTGCGATTCCGTCGCCTTGATCAGCGATGCTGTGACGGTACCTGTAATTTTAAGCGTTTCGATCGTCTTGATTTCCGAATATTCGGATTCGCTATCGCCGGCTGTCGCTTTTACACGCACGTCATAAGAAGTCTCAGAATCGAGGTTTTCGATTTTGAACGATGTTTCTCCGGTTTCACCAGCAAGAGTCCAGTCTGCATTCGCCGTTTTCTTGTATTCGACCGTATAGGAACGTGCGCTTTGAACGGCTCCCCATGTTGCCGTTATTGTTATCGGAGTCGATTCGACGGTGACTACGGGGGCGTCCAGATCGACGTCAACCGAACCGTAGGAGAGGAGTTTGATCTGGATGTCGTCGAGCAGGAAACGGTGCTGCGTGCTTCCTCCGCCGTTCTCGCCGCCGATGGCGATACGCGACGTAGCCGTCACGTTCTCGATGGTGAATGTAAAGTCTTTCCAGCCGTCGGCTTTGGTTCCGGTAGCGCCGGTGCCCACCTGGGTCTTCGAAGCTGCCGTTACCCAGTAGCTGCCGTCGATCTGCGTGTCATCGAGCAGGTGGACCAAGATGGTCTGGTTCTCATCGCCGCCGTCGAAGGCTGATGCCTTGAACGAGAGTTCGATGGTCGCAGGCTGGGTGAGGCATTTCAGTTCGGGGGTTACGACGCAACCGCGATAGCTGCCGGCACCCATCTTGAGCAGACCCTGACGTGCGCAGATTGCACCGTTTTCTTTGCTCGTCGTGCTCTTATCCTCATACATCCGGCCCCAATCCTGCAATGTGGTGGAGGCGGCGACAGAACTCTTGAGCGTATTGAACAGACCGATTTCGCGATCGCCGGAGCAGAGAACGAGACCCTTCTCGGTATCTTTTGTCGGATCGTCACCCCGGAGCGGCCAGAACTGTTCGCCGCTGCCCTTCTTCGTGGTCGAGACACCGGCTGCTGCGTCGATAGGATTACCGCCGTAAACGAGCTCGTGGAAGTCCTGGAAGAGGATGATCTCATCGACCGTCGCTGCCGCCGGCATCGCCTTGTAATTCGATTTGCCGGTTTTGCACTCTACGGGCTCGGAAACGACATTGTCCGCCGTGTTGGTGACACGTGCCCAATAAGAGGTTTCCGGATTCAAATTGGAGAAAGAGAAACGCGTGCCGAGTTTGAATACGGCATTCTTTGTACTCGTGCCATCGGGAAGGTTTGCCGGGGCATTCCATGCGACGACAAGATCCGTACACTTGTCATCCGCGAAAAGTTCCAGACGATAGGGCAGGCTTTTGTCCAGATCGTTTGCAGTCCATGTGTCACATGTCGACCATGCAATGCTGACGGAAGATTCGGTGCTACCGATGAATCTCGTTTCGATATCGGAACTTTCTCCTGCCTCGGGGCCTACGAGGCCTTCACCGACCTTGATGCGGGCCGTAGTGGAATCCTCTTCGCTGCTGGCTGCCAAGATCCACGGAGAGTAGACCGAACGGGGGTAGTTGGCGCGCACGCGAACATAGTAGATGCGGCCTTTGGCAAGGTTTTCGAACTTGGCCTTGTCGGCAGGCTGGTTGTCCTTATCGACGCTTGCCAGCGTCTGGGAGATCGTGTTGTCGTATACGTCGCCTGCACCGTCTTCAGATTTGACAAGTTGGACTGTAAAGGAGGTTGCGCCGGCGGAGATGGCCTGCATGGGATTCCAATATACGGCGATCGTCTTGCCCGCGGAGTTTGCTGCATCGTAGAAAACGCTCGGTGCCGGCATGCCGGAATCGATACCGACCGTCGGATCATCGTCTTTACAGCTACTCAGAACAACCGCTAACATAGCGAGAACCGCTATAAGCATTCTGTTGATTTTCATAAGTTTGTCTTGAACTGTTTGGTTAGAATAAACATAAAATAACATAAATCAAGGCCTCGCTTCTCAAGCGAACCTTAATCCACATTATTCAATTTATCTAAGAGTCGGCCGGACATCGATGTCCGCGCCTTTGTTCCAAACTTGCAATGCAAATATATGTCTTTTTTTCAAAAACAAACTTTTTTCCTGAAATTTTTAATTTCATCCGGATTTTCGGGCGGGTTTCATAAATGCGGACGGATGGAAAACCGTGTCGGGAATCGAAGTGAATCGAAAAATCTGATTGGGGAACTGAAAGAAATTGAAAGTATTTGGTTTCTAAGGAATTGGCTTTTTTGAAGGAGATGCAGGGGGGGGGTAATTTGTTATTTGTCAGTGATTTATGCTGTTTTGTACCCCCCCCCTCGTCGGGCGATTGGAATTAGTTTCAGTTTTGAGTAAAAAATATCCGATTTTATTTGTTTGAATTCGAAATTTATTATATTTGCATAAAGGTTTTGTATAAAACATTAAGTAATAATCTCTAATTCATTGCCTTAACAACCTAAACGAAAATTACGACGACCCAGAAAGCCATCCAAACATTCCCTTAAAACCATTATTCGATTATTTTCAGAGAATCCAAACTCGCAATCGTCCCCGCTTGAATGCCCCTCAGGGCAGATATAGGTAAAGGGACGCCTGAAAATTACTAAAAATGTTGGAACTAATTAAAGAAGATTAGAATGAAACACGTACTACTTCCCCCCCCCAGTAAAAAGTTTGCTGTGCGAGGTGTGTTCACGTGTGCTCTTGCTTGTTTGATGATGCTCATATCATCGAGCGTTTTCGCACAGAGCCAAACGATTTCTGGTACTGTTACCGACGCTACGACCAACAGCCCGCTTGCAGGTGCGGCGATCATGGTCAAAGGAACAACAGTAGGTACCATTTCCGATGCGGACGGTTCGTACCGCATCAACGCAAAACCGACCGACGTGCTGGTATGTACGTTCTTCGGTTACAAATCTCAGGAAGTCACGGTCGGCAATCGCTCGGCTGTCAATTTTTCCATCGCAGAAGATAATACGAAAATCGACGACGTCGTAGTCGTAGGTTACGGTACGCTGAAGAAAACGCAGCTGGTAGGTGCTGTCGAGAACCTCTCCGGCGAAGCGCTCGAAGGACGTACCAACTCGAACATCACCCGTTCGCTGCAAGGTCAGATCCCCGGTCTGAACATTATTCAGACCGACGGTAAGCCCAACCATCAGGGTGCTGTCTATGTGCGTGGCGGTGCGACTTCCTATAAGACTCGTGCTTCGGTTTCGTCGGCCGGTGAGGGTAGCCACACGATCGGTCAGGGCGGTTCGGCACTGGTGCTGATCGATGGCGTTGAAGGCGATCTGACGACGGTCAATCCCGACGATGTGGAGACGATCTCGGTGCTGAAGGATGCCGCTTCTGCTGCTGTATACGGAGCCCGCGGTGCATTCGGTGTTATCCTCGTTACGACCAAAAATGCCCAAAAAGACAATATCCGCGTCAACTACAACGGTTCGTTCTCGGTTAACCGCCGTACGGTGATCTGGGAAGACAATCTCGTGTCCGACGGTTTGGAGTGGTTGGATAATTTTGCAAATTTCTTCCAGAACGATACCCGTACCCCCGAATCGCCAGGTAATCTGCCTTCGGCGGTCAACAACCGTGCGGATACCTATTCTACAGCTTATCATGAGGAGTTCCGTCGTCGCAAAGCCGAAGGCGATACGAATCTTTACGGTCTGACTTCGAAAGGAAACTACGCCTACTACGGCAGCACCAACTGGCTCGACATGTTCTATAAAGATTACAATATTTCGCACACTCACAACCTGAGCATCAGCGGGTCGAGCGATAAGGTGTCGTATGCGTTGTCGGGACGTTATCAGAACCAAGACGGCGTTTACAAGATCGGAAACGAAGAATTCAAAAGTTACAACCTGCGCTCCAAGGGATCGGTCAAGATTGCCAAGTGGGCGACACTGAGCAACAATACGTCGATCTTCAGCCGCAAGTATTATCAGCCGATGGTGACGGGCGGCAACCAGCCCATTCTGCGTCAGTTCGAGCACCGCGGTCAGCCGATCTATACGCCTTATAACGAAGACGGTACGCTGAGTTTCTATGGTGCTGCGGTTATGTACGGCGCTTTCCAAGACGGCAGTTCCTATCAGCAGAATGACAAGTTTGATGTGATCTCGACTACTACCTTGACGCTCGAACCGATCAAAGATGTACTGAAAATCTCGGGTGACTTCACTTACAAGGCGATCCGTTCGACGCAGGTGCGTATTTCCGATATTCAGACGGGTTATGTCGCTCCGGGCGCGGAGGAGAGCTATAATACCTCTTCTTACAAATCGGATTGGCGTTACAATACGGATCATCTTGCGTCGAACATCGTGTTGACGTGGACTCCGAAACTGGGCGACAACCACAACCTCAATGTAATGGGTGGCTGGAACATCGAGAAGACCAAGTACCGTCGTCTCTACCTCCAGCGCAAGGGCCTGCTTTACGCGTCGATTCCGAGTTTCGAATTGATGGACAGCGATGAGTATTCGGTCGAGGACGACGGTTACGATCGTTCGATGGTCGGTGTATTCGGCCGTATCAACTACACGCTGCTGAACCGTTATATTTTCGAGTTCGCTGCGCGTTACGACGGCTCGTCGCGTTTTCCGAGCAATCAGCGCTGGGGTTTCTTCCCATCGGGTTCTATCGGTTGGCGCCTTTCGGAGGAGCCTTGGATGACGTGGTCGCGCAACTGGCTGGACAATTTTAAGATTCGTGCCAATGTGGGTTCTTTGGGTAATGCCAATGTCAGCGACTATTCGTTCATGGATCTGATGTCCGTAGCTAGAAGCGGCATCGTGATCAATGGTGCAAAACAACCTTATACGATGTCGCCCAACTCGTTCGTTCCCGCATCGTTGACGTGGGAAACCGTGACGACCTATGATATCGGTCTGGATATGGATTTCCTCCGCAACCGGCTGTCGTTCTCCGGAGACTACTATTGGCGTTATACCAACGATATGTTGATCAACGGTCCTGACTATCCCGAACTTCTCGGCGCCGATTCGCCGAAAGGCAACTACGGATCGTTGAAAACCAAGGGTTGGGAGGCTTCGCTTTCGTGGCGCGACAGCTTCAAGCTCGGCGGCAAACCGTTCAACTACAACGTGAAAGTGAGCGTGTGGGACAGCCGCACGTGGGTGAAGGAGTACTACAACCTCAACGGTAATATCTACAGTTACTACGCAGGCAAGGAGCTTGGCGAAATCTGGGGCTTCCGCACCGACGGTTATTTCCTCAGCAACGAGGAGGCCAACAACTGGGTGCCGGATACGTTCCACAAGAACGGCTCTAACTTCCGTGCCTATGCGGGCGACTTGAAGTTTATCGATGTCAACGGCGACGGTAAGATCAATGCCGGTGCAGGTACTCTCGACGATCACGGCGACTTGGAGCGTATCGGTAATGAGAGTCCGCGTTATTTCTACGGTATCAATCTCGGCGCCAACTGGAACGGTATCGGCCTGAGTCTGTTCTTTCAGGGTGTGGGCCAGCGCGATTGGTATCCGGGTTGCGAGTCCGGTTTCTTCTGGGGTATGTACAACCGTCCCTACGGTTATCTGCCGAAGGTTCATACGACCGATGCCGTTATCATGGATTACAGCACGCCGAACTGGGTGGTAACCAACGCTTCGTCGAGACCCTATTATACGCGTCAGGTGGCCTATGCGGCCAACCGAAACGTCGGTCCGCTGACCTATGAGAACGATTATTACATGCAGGATGCTTCGTATTTCCGTTTGAAGAATATCACCATCGATTATACGTTCCCAAAGGAGATGACGCGTAAAATCCGTATCGAAAATCTGAAAGTATACGTATCGGCCGAGAACCTCTTTACACACTCTCCGATTTATAAGCATACGAAGATGTTCGACCCCGAGGTAATCGGCAACGGCGATAGCGATTTCAGCACGAAGTTCGGGTTGTCGGGTGTAGGCCAGGGTTATAGCTATCCGATGCTGAAGACGATTACGATTGGCTTGAATGTCACCTTCTAATATCCGTAAATGATTATGAAAACAAATATCGTAAAATTATTCTTTGGAGCGGCCGTGGCTCTTTCGACCGTTTCCTGCGAAGACTTCCTTACGGTCTCTCCGGTCGATAAAGTCGGTGCCGAGACATTTTTTGCAGGAGAGAAGGATTTGCTCCTGTTTGCCAACGGTATGTTGCAGAACTATCTCCCGTCCGAGAGTACGATCGGGTTGGGCGATGCGTATTGCGATCTCGTGGCGACCAAGACGTCGAACGACTACTATCGTCCCAATATCTGGGACTATACCAAACAGTCGGGGTGGTCTATCAGCAATTGGCGCACTATCCGTCGAGCCAACTATTTCCTCGAAAACATGACCCGTTGCCAGAATGTTGTCGATCCTGAGGTTTACAATCATTATGTCGGTGTCGCACGTTTTTGGCGGGCCTATTTCTATTTCGACAAGGTGAAGACCTTCGGTAACGTACCTTGGGTAGACCATGTGCTCGATATCGATGACGCGATTCTGTTCGCAGCCCGCGACGATCGTGAATTTGTGATGAGCAAGGTGCTCGAGGATCTGGATTATGCCTGTGAAAACTGCTTGGGTACCGATGTTTATAAGGGTGTGATCAACAAGTGGGTCGTTCTTGCTTTCAAGTCGCGTGTTTGCCTCTATGAAGGTACTTTCCGTAAGTATCATTCGGTAAATCCGTCTACGAATGCGGCCTGGAACAACCAGTATGAAACGGCGAACGATTTTCTCACCGCGGCAGCTTCGGCAGCCAAGGAGGTGATGACCGACGGCGGTTTCGAACTCTACAAGAAGGGTACGCCGGAGAAGGATTTCCGCACTATTTTCACCTCTCAAAACCCCGACGCTACGAAGGAGGTGATCTGGATTCGCGAGATGGCCGGCGATCCGATCAATGTCTTCAATGAATTGACGTGGAATTTCAATTCCGCCACTTATGGTCAGCAGTACTCTCCGACGAAAGATCTGGTACACATGTTCCTTACACTCGACGGTAAGCCGGTGGAGACCGATCAGGTGTCGTTGACTAAAGAGTTCGATAATCGTGACTGGCGCCTGAGCCAGACCGTTCATGGCCCCGGCCACACCTATCAGAACTCGGCGGGTACGACGATGTTGAAGAATATCGACTTCTCGACGACGAAGACGGGTTATGCCTTTATCAAGTGGAGCGTTGAGATTCAGGAGAACTATTCGAAGGGTAAGGCCGACAACTCGTTGCCGATTCTGCGTCTGGGCGAAGTTCTGCTCAACTATGCCGAGGCGAAAGCCGAGTTGGGAGAGATGGACAAGTCCATTTGGAACGAGACGGTCGGCGCTCTGCGCGAACGTGCCGGTGTAACGAATATTTATCCCGAAGATGCGAATTATGTAGAGGACGAATGGCTGAAAGACTATTATGCGGATTCGCCGATTAAGCTCTCGAATACGCTTCTTGAAATTCGCCGCGAGCGCGTGACGGAACTTATCATGGAAAACGGTCTGCGCGTATCCGACCTGTATCGCTGGAAGCTGGGCAATCTGATTCGGGACCGCAGCACTGGCAATCAGGGCTGGAAGGGTATCTACCTGTCTACTGACGAATATAATAACGGTTTTGAATTTAACGGATATAAGTATTTGTTTAAAGATCAGGCGCAGGGTACTTATTCGTATCCGATAGGTCAGTCCTCTGACGATATGAACTATACTTTGAGCGATGGCGATCACGGCTATCTGATCTATAATTATAAACTCCAATGGGATGAGAAACGTTATGTGCGTCCGATTCCGTCGACGGCTTTGACCAAGAATCCCAATCTGGGCCAAAATTATGGTTGGGAGCAGTAATTCAGTTTTCGGAGAGAATAGAAATTGATGTAAGTGATGGGCAATCTTTGGTTTTTAGCCAAAGATTGCTCGTCATTCATGGCTCCGTTTATTAACAGTGGGATGATTATTCAGAATAAATCCATAAACAAGAGAGGATTGATATGTTAAGAAAATTTTATTATCTGTTTTTGACGGTGGCTTTGCTGGGCGGAGCCGCTTGTTCAAGTTCCGATCCTGATGATGATCCGGATCCTACGCCTCCCAGCGGAGGGAATGAGACCGTCCTCATCGGTCAGATCTCGGATGCTACGACGGGGAAAGGTATTGCCGGCGTTCCCGTGACGGACGGCTATGCGTTTACCACTACGGATGCCGACGGTAACTACCGCCTCGTGGCGAACCGCTATTGCCGCAATGTCTATTACGTTACTCCGGCGAACTATAAGGTGGCGCTCGATCCCTCCTCCAAGTTGCCCCTGTTCTATTCGACCTCTACGATTCAGCGCTACAAGGAGAATCGCAATGATTTCAAACTGGAGCCGCTCCCCGCTGTCGAGGAGAATTTTACGCTTGTCGCCATCGGCGACCCGCAGTGCAAGACCGATTCGGATGTGACGCGGTGGAGCAATGAAACGATTCCCGATATCAAATCCACGCTTACGAGTGCTCAGGCGAACGGAAAGTGGCAGAATGCCTATGCCGTTACGTTGGGCGATATTACGTTCGACAATACGGTGCAGTGGGATAAGATGAAGAAATCAATGTCGAACGTGCAGGTCGGCGCGAATTACCTGCCGATTTTCAACTGCATGGGCAATCACGACCACGATGCGAAACAGGTTAACACCTATACGGCTCAGACGAATTTCATCGAGCGTTTCGGTCCGGCCGACTACTCGTTCAACCGCGGCAAGGCGCACATCGTCGTGATGGACAATGTCGTATGTACGACGACCAATCAGTCTACGTGGACTTATGAGGCAGGTTTTTCGCAGCAGCAGTACAATTGGCTCAAAGCCGATCTGGATCTGGTCGAGAACAAAGCCGACAAGATCGTTTTCCTCTGCTGTCATATTCCTTTCCGGAATGGCGGAGAGGCTACGGGTTCCAATGTGAACAAAGACAAGTATTATGACGAAACGCTCAAATTGCTGACGCAGTTCAAGGAGGCGCATATCATGATCGGGCATACGCATTATCCGCAGAACTATATCCACTCCGGCTACAAGTGTCAGAGCGGATTGCCTGTTTACGAGCATGTCCACGGCGGCGCTTGCGGCGGTTGGTGGGCAAGCAACCTGAATGTCGATGGCGCTCCCCAAGGTTACAGCATCTACGAGATCAAGGGCAATGTCGTTGACAACTGGGTGGCCAAAGCGACCAACCAGTCCGAAGCTTATCAGCTTCGCGCATATGACGGCAATGCCACCTACACGGGATCGAAGAAGTACTCCTACACGTGGACGGACGGCGGTAGCAGTGACAAAATCAGCACGCCCGGTATTGCTGGTCTGAAAGGGTGTTTTATCGCGTCGATCTGGAATGACGATCCGCAGAACTGGAAGGTGGAGTTCGTTCAGAACGACAAGTCGACGCCGATGACCCGTGTAAGCACGAGAGACATGTGTGTCGTATCCTTCTTCTTCAACGAATGCGGCAAGAATACGACTACGTGGAACAAATCCTTCCAGCACTTCTGGAAGATCGCGGCTCCGGGCGGCGAGCCCTCCAAAGAGGAGGGGTGGGTCATTCGCGCTACGCAGACGATTCCCGGAAGCAAGAAAACCAATGTCTACGAAGCGAGTGCTTTGCAGACCGATTATGCCGGTTTCGCTCATTAGCAGCTTGAATTCTTTTTTCGATTGCGGCGCACCATCGCGGGTGCGCCGCTTTTTTTATGCCCAGGGAAGCCCGCGGTGTAACAGGACGGCAGCCGGAGGGTGGCGGGAAAATACAAATAACCCCTGCCGAATTCCGGCAGGGGCTATGCGATGTTTGGGAGGGCGGCTCAGCAGTTCGTCGCCCGAATTTTATCCGTCTATTTCACCTTGTTGCTGCCGACCATGCGGTATTTTTCGCAAAGCAGCTCCACGACCGGCGCCACGGCTTTTGGGAAAACCTTTCGCAGGTCGATTTCCTCGCTTTCGAGCAGTACGCCTTTGAGCGCGCGCATGAAGTTGTCCTTGATCTCGGTGGCGAGGTTGACCTTGACGATGCCGTTGGCGATCGCTTCGCGCACCATGTCGTGGGGGATGCCCGAACTGCCGTGCAACACCAGCGCCGC
>ERZ779869.2802-NODE-2802-length-13998-cov-4.627125_pt1 | contig 13998 bp, 16 predicted proteins | sample MGYA00511557_ERZ779869 | MGnify/ENA primary metagenome ERZ779869 (study PRJEB29588, sample SAMEA2154620) | human gut metagenome | biome: human gut; feature: human-associated habitat; material: faeces | place: Denmark | collected 2008/2010 ...
ATGTTATATCCACATCATCAAGTTCAATCGTGACATTAATATAATCATCCGGCTTCTGTTTCAATTGGGACAAAAGAACAACTGTCTCGACATGCGGTATAACTTTGATTCGTATTAACATTCGCGCACAATTTGGTGCTTTTGTTATTTTTTGCACTCCTGAATACGAATTACAGAAAGTTGCACCATTCCGGCGGACTTATCTCATAATCATTTCTATAGCCTTTTGTCTCGACATTCCATAATCTTCAATAAAAACTTTAATTGCTTCGCCTGTACTCTTTATATATATATTAGCTTCTCCCAACTCTGTAAAAGGACCTTCTATTTCTTCTTCTGGTTCCACCTCAACCGAATCTAATATTTCTAGCCAGCCATAATCGTAACCCTCTATTTCGTAAGCCACAAAACCTCTTTTATAATTTACCTTCTGGACTATTGCTTTCATGTCTCGTCACCTCCATATCAACATTTTTCCATCTCAATAATAACGCCAAATATACAAATGTGATAAATATACATCCCCCAAAGAAAATAAGTGCTACAATCGGCATACACAAGTTCTCAAATTTGTATATGCTATTCTTCAACGCACAAATCAATGGAAAAATCACTCCAAGAATTGAAAACGCAACAAAAATGCTCAATCCTGATTTCATTCCTTTTGGCTTTTTTATTTGCCGCTTTTTTTCTTCATATTGCTTTTTTTCAAATTTTAGTTCTTCAATTCTTAATTCCGCTTTCTCAGCCTCACTTCGTTTTTTATGATACCAGATCCCGGCTGTTTGTGGAACAATATCATCAGCATCAATTAATGAATTAGCAAAAAAAGAATTCGAATTACGCTTCTTAGTATTCTTCTCAATTTCATGTACTATTTTTTCACAAACTCTATAGTCAAAATCATTTACATATTTATTCGCCAATATCACTGGAACTTTATCCGAATTCACATTTGAAATTTCATCTTCATCTAAATTGACTATTTCTTTGCATATATCCAAAGCTCTACGCCAATACTTTTCCATTACGTTATAATCGAGACATGGCTTTTCTTCTGTTTTATACACAACATCTATGCTTTTATTTTCTATTAGCATAGATATATTATCTCTAACAAAACCAAAGGCATCATCAGCATTAAGTTCTTCCATAGCTTCATTGTATTGCCTAGTTTTCATATCCAATTCATCCTCAATTTCCTTGATTTTGTCTAAAATTTTATCTCTGTCTGCGCTAATACTAATTAATTTTGACGCTATAAAACCACCAATAATTGCAATAATAGTTGCCGAGCAGCCAGCTATTGAATAAAAAAAACTTGTATAATCCAACTCATCATCTCCTTCTTAATTCTCCACTTGTCAAATTGTCACTCCTCCACTTTTCTATAACAATTCGATGCCAGTTTACTCGAAAACCACATAATAATCTTTTGAAAATTCCTCGAAAGACTCACTGATTTCCATTTCAAGTTCATTCCAACTATCCTCTAATTTTCCAGCCACATAAGCCTCTCTAGCTAGAGGCTTTTCTACCACGCCCCACTTAAGCTGTTTATACGAGTACTTAGCAAAGGCGACCCACTGTGGATAGTTTATTGCCATCGGATTTTTAGTGAAATACACCTTTCCAGCATTAATAGCAGTTGCACCAGAATGCGCTATAAATAACATTGTTGCTAGTTTAGGATGTTTCTCTCTATTCAAAGAGAATGGAATGGAGTCACGTATACGCTTCCCCTCGTTTATTCTCTTAATCGCATAAGATATTCTGACAATCACTTCTGTTATCATTACAGGAATTGACATTGAACAGAAATGAATAAAGTCATATCCTTCATAGTACATACCCTGTACAATTTCAGCAACAGTCTGCTCATACTCTCCAATACTACCAAACTGAAATAGATTAAACACTCCCATTAAAGGGGCTGGCAATCCCATTGAAGTCGTAATATCTGATTTAAAATGAGCTAGCTGTTTTGCCAATGCTGCAAAGATATTGCTTTCTTTTCTATCAGCATAGTTTTCCATAACCTGCGATACGAATTTTCCAGTCTTGTCAATAGTTGTCATTCTTCCCGTTAGTATATCAAACACTCCAACTACAAAACCCAATAACGGATCATGGCCAAGAGAAAGTAGTCTATGATAATAAGCTGATAAACCTTCAACACGAATTGTTGTATTTCTACTATCTTGCGCGTCAAAGGGAACCTTACTCTCTTTAGAATTAGCCAATTTTTCCATTTCGTCTGCTGAAAAAGCCTCATCAAATTTCTTTCTAATAAAGTTTGAAAGGGTACCGGCTTCTAAGCCTTCTGGACCTTTTTGTGGAATTCCAACCATAAGAATATCAACTGCTGCGCCAACAATACCTGCAATTGCGCTTATAGCAATATCTGTCTTATCAAGTTTATGTATCTGATTATATTCTTTATTTAACTGTTGAATTGCAAGCTCATTGCTTTTTAATTCAGCCTCAGTAAATATTGATTCAAGCTCACATGAACCACCGATAACAGACTCTGCTTCTGCACAAAGATTCTCCCAGGAAGGTAAAACCATTACTTTTTTAGGTGCCTCTACAACAGTACTTTTCTTAGCTGCTTTACTAGGATCCAGACCTCTTTTCCTCAAAAAAGTCTCCATTGCCTCTATTTCTGCATCTGTTTCATTACGAGTACTTCGGCTCTCCGCCAATAGTTCCTTAAGTTGATCATCTTGATATTTCAGGACATTATTCATCTTTTGTTCTTCTTCAGAATACTTATATTTTCCCATAACTATTCCTCCATTTCAGTTTGAATTTTCTGCCCAGAGCCTATCCCTATACTCACGACGCTCCTTTTCATTTTTCAGCTCATTTATTTGAGCTTGATGCTTTTTTAAAACCTCCTGATATAGTTTATTCTTCTCTCTTTCTTGTTTAAGTTTTCTACTGGTAAAGAAATCTTTTATGCCAATCCCAATAGTTGTAAGTCCAAGGCCAATTGCAGCTATCAACCAAAAATTATCAGAGCCTTGTTCTGCTAATTCTTGATTAGGATCAACATTACTTATTTCGTAATCTGACATAAAACACCTCCTATGCTACACCTAAATCATGCTGTAAGTCTTCAACTGCCCTCTGCAATAAAATATTAAGACTTTTCAAGTAATCCAGTCTCTCCTTATCAGCATTAACTTCTTCCTTTAATGCTTTAATAATAGCCTCATGCTGCCTCAATGCTTCCTGATATAATCTTTCCTTTTCCTGCTTCAACTGTTTATTTTTCAAATGTGAAGCAACACCTACTCCTCCGGCTGCTAGTACAACTGCTGGAGCCGCCAAAACAAAAACTCCTGCAACCATTCCTCCACCGACAATACTACCTGCTGCGGCTAATCCAGATGTTATTCCTGCTGCTGAAAGTCCGACTGTACCAAGTCCATATAACGCAGCAAAAGAACCTATTCCACCGATACCTGCACCCAATGCACCTGAAAAAACCTCCGGGATAGCACTCTCCTTTATTGTTCTCTTCTTATCATTTAAAGCAGCCGCAGCTTCGTTTACAACATTAACAACTGATTGTAACGAATCAACTGATTGAAAGTTCATGTCTTTTTTCTTTTTAATTTATTCTCCCATATCGCTACTCCTTTTCTTTTAAAATTTTTGCCAGCCAGCCTCCTGCAACTGCAGCGCCAACTGCAACGACTGGATTTACCATTGTGACCGCTAATCCCATTGCGCCTGCAGCTCCCATCAGCTCTTTAGATACCGCTTTTCTAGAAGTTGTTCCTGCAAGAATTGATGGTGTAAGCATATTCGCCTTTGCCAACAATTCCTCTTTATCCTTCTCATTATAATTCTCAGGGTTGTCTACAAACACTTCTAATATGCAACCCAACATTTCTGTTTCTTCTGGTGCCTTTGCCATCTCTGCTTCGATTACTGCTCTCATAGCAATATACTGAGTTTTATTTAGCTTATTTCTTTTTGCCTCAAGATTATTAATTGTCTGTCTTGTAACACCGATCTTTTCACCAAACTCCTCAGCAGTCCACCCAGCGGCGCGTCTTATCAATAATAAATTATCCTGTAATCTTTCTATTTCATTCATGTTGGCACCTCCTTATGTTTATATATTATACATCGACAAATATTTTGTCAAGAAGAAACCTTTTTTCATTTTGTAAAACAAAAAAGCCGGTAAGAAAACCACTCTCGGTTCACCTACCGGCCATTTAACTCTACTCCCTTATTCCGTTTCTACTTCAAACTCTGTTCCATCATAAAACTTTATCTGAAGCCTGCCATCTTCAAACACTGTTATTTTTAATATGATACTTCGGAAGATCTCCATCATTAACAACACGCCTTTTTGAAAGGAAGTCTGCAGTGTAGCTTTTCTGCAAAATGGTATCTCCCATATACTTCTCATTTCGAAGCATGGAATCAAGTGTGCTTGCATGCCAGTTGTATTTTCCATCCCAGTTCCTTATCTTCTCGGCTTTAAATATTCTGGCGATATAATCAACGGTCTTTCCTGATAAAAACTCCTCATAAAGCCTGACTACAATCTTGGCCTGCTGCCTGTTTACAATAAGGTGTCCTTCCTCATCAGAATCATAACCCAAGAAGCGCTTTGTACTCATTTTGTGCTGTCCCTGTTCAAATCTTCTTCGAATCCCCCAGGTACTATTTTCAGAAATGCTGCGGCTCTCATCCTGGGCTAAATAAGATAAAATGGTAAGAAGCACCTCTCCCTTTGTTGAAAGTGCTTTTTATATATCTTCTGATTACAATTCAAAATGTATTTTAACTATATCATTTAATTGTCTGGATATATCTGAAAATGGTAAATTTAAATCCAATGTTTTAACTGATATTTGATTACCACTCATCTGATATACATTATCTGGTTGAATATCCTCATCTGTCTTTGCATATAGCAACATTCCTGAAACTTCATGTTCTTGCTGTCTAAATTCATAATCTTTGTTTTTTACATATGTAAAAATCTGATACAAATTATTAGAATAAAGTGTATGTTTGTCATATTTCACCTGAGTTGTATGTGAATAATATTTTGCGTCTATGATGAGTACTGTATTATCTTTTTGCAATGAAATATCACTCTGCATAATTGGAAGCAATGTATCCTCTCCATTATCCAACTGCCATGATATTCGGGACGCATTTACTGAAAGCTGTGGAAATTCTTTCTTATAATATTGAAGAATAAATTTCTCATATAAATAACACATTCTCTGCTCATCTATAAAATCCATTAGTTTTGTATTACCATATGAATTGGTTTGAAGAAGTCCTTTTACAACTAAATAACATATAGAAATCATCATTTGATATGTCTGATTCGTTCTATTGTATTGAATATTCCAATTAACAATATTTAAATCAATCAACTCAACATCTGCAAAAAATACCATAAGTTTTTTTAGTTCTTTTTTTCGTTTTGCCGAAATGTCTGACTTTAAAAGCAAATACACTGTTGATTTTAAAATTCTGTTCATCAATCCATTCACTGAAAACTCATCATATGAACACACCATCTGACTCTTTAACATTGTCTGAGTTTTTACAGACTCAGAAACATCTATCTTCCCTCTTAACAATGAAAGCTCTTCTGTTCTTCCAATGTATTCTTTTTGTAATCCGCGTTTTAATTGCGTTGCAATACCCTTTACCAATATTGCTGCCATAAGTTCTGCAATATTATCAAATTTTTCTGTAGCAATGCTTTTATACCCCTGTTCATTCAATACACTAAACGAATATGAAAGCATATAATATATATTCTGTATTGGTATCACCTAATTGCGCTCCTTAATCTCTCGCTCCAATCATGTACTTTGCCCGATTCATCAAACCAATATTCTTTTAGCAATGGAATAAGCTCGTATTCAACTATTCCATATAACCATTGTTCATTAACATCTTCTTGTTTTAAATTACAAAAATAGCTATGTCCAATGCAGAATCCTTCTCCTAAAGATTCATCTGCTAAAATAGAATTATTTAAATTCTGTACACAATTTATAAGTTTATCAAATTTTTCGTTATTAATTGATTTTTTGTATTCAATAAACCCTTCTGTATCAAATCCCGGCTCGATATCAAAGAATGCAAATCTTCTTCGAAGTGCATAATCAAGCATTGCAAGACTTCTGTCAGCTGTATTCATCATTCCAATAATATAAACATTTTTAGGTACTGCAAATTTTTCATCTGAATATAAAAGCTGCAACTCACTTCCACGTTTATCTTTTTCAATCAGCATGAATAACTCACCAAATATTTTACTGAGATTTCCTCTATTTATTTCATCTATAATGAAAAAATAATCATTGTCACTATCTATTTCTGCTTTTTTACAGAAGTTATAAAACGCACCTTTTTTTAATTCAAACCCAGAAAGTGTTGGTCTAAATCCCATAATAAAATCTTCATATGAATAACTCTGGTGAAACTGAACCATCTTTACACGCTCAACATCTTTAACTCCCATTATGGAATATGCCAGTCTTTTTGCTACATATGTTTTACCTACACCAGGTGCTCCCTGTAAAATTATATTCTTTTTATTACAAAGAACCCCTGTTAATCTATTATAGTCTTCCTCTGACATATAAACATCTTTTAAGAAATCTTTTCTTGTATATTCAGGATATACAATTTCCTTTTCATCTTCATCATCAATATTTTCAAATAAAGAATCTAATTCCTGCACTAAATCAGTATATGGAGTAATATCTGCCAGCATTTTTTGTGGCAATTTCTGCTGAACTGACCATAACCCTTCATTTATCCAATTGATTTTTCTAACATTTCTATATTCATTGTCACAATCTGAATCATAACTATAATCAGATTCTACTATACCCTTTCCAATAACACTGCTATTTCCTTTCTTAACAAAAATTATATCTCCAATTTTAATATCATGAGCAAACTGCCATAATGTATTAGATAAATTTATGTAAGAACTTTCATTGCCATATACCTGCTTAAGTTGCTGCTTTATTTCATCTTTGGTATTTAATATTTCTAAATCTCCTATTTTACCCCAACCCAGAAGCATAACTTCTCTATCACAGCACTCTTTCCATTTCTCAGCTCCCTGCCCAGGGGTATAAAGCCAATAGTGCACTGTATCTACATCACTATCAGAAAATGTATTTTCATCATCTTTTCTTCTCTTCTGTGTATCTGCAACAACATTTTTAAATATTTCCGACGCTAATTCGTCTGTCATTTCTACATTTTTTCCTGCATCAGTAAGTGTCCATATACCATAGACACTTTTATCAATATATCCTGTTTTTACCAGATAGCTTCTTGCAAATGCCACTTCATTTTCAAATTTATTGGCATTATTTTTACCTCTTTTAATGCTTATCTCTTCATCTGTAAGCTTTTCGTTTTCTACAATTTTTTGTCTTGCCTGTGCAGGTGTACCTGAACCACCTAAATCCCGTAATGCCTGTATCAATGGTTTGAACCATCTTAAAAAGTAAGCCTTAGATGCTTTTTTATCTTCTGATTTTAATTCTTTATTCACTCTTTCAGATTCTATCCATGCATAATACGATAATTCTGGGAAAGATTTATATTTACATTCTGCTGATTCAAATGTTTTTTGACATATATCTCTTATCTCAAGATATTCTTCTGCATATGGAACTTTATTTAATTTTTTATTTATGGCAGTTACAAATTCATCTGGCATATTATTGGTATCTATCATATACCAGCGATTTCTAGAATCAAGGTTAATAAATGTATATGGTCGTATCCAATATAATCCAATTGTTATATTCCATTTAATACATCTCTGCTCATGCACTATATTGTAATACTCTATAAACCTTTGACGATTCTCTTTACTATTTGATTCCGAAAAATTTATTGCAGCCTCAAATAATTCCCATATATTATCTATATCACTGTCATTTCTTTCATCTATGAAACTATGGAATGTAGCTTTTAAATTATTTAATACCGGAACCCCATCAAAATTAACCGGTATATTCGCAGATATTTGAAATTCTGAAGCAATACCATTAAGAATTAATATACGATTATTATTAGTTATACCTTTATTAAACAAACCAAATACAGTGAACGGATCAATGTCTGTAATTTCATTATCTTTCTCCAACTTGGGAACACTTATACCTATATTGTCATAAATACTATATATTTTATGTATCAATTTTTCTCTATTATCTTTAAATTCCAATAATTTAGTTGCAAATTCTGTATAAAAATCAATCCATTCAAAATTCATGTTAAACCTCTCTCGTTAATTAATTTGTCCCAGCAACTTCATCATCCCACTGAATCATATTCTTATTTCTTTGCGTTTTCTTCCAACTCTAACATATACTTATCAAAATCAGACATAAACAATCTGTCCTGAACAACTCGATATTTCTCAAACTCAGTCTCAGCATGAAGCTTTGCAATCTCAGCAGACACCTTACCTGCATCCTGCAAAATCCCATAATCAAACATTTCAATAAAACTATTAAGACGCTTTTCCCAATCCTCCATAGTCAACGGAATATGCCTCAGTGTCATATTTTCAGCGAAATCTAAATACGCAGTAACCATACGATTTAATTGTTTCATTTCATCCTGACTCAAATAATTTTTAGCAATTGTAACATCGCTTTTCTTAATCTTGCCATCCGGAGCATCTGCCCAAGTAGTTAATCCCATATGTTCTTTGGTATGGTCTGCTCTTTCTACAATCAGCTCTGATGCTGTGTGTCCATGAACCGCATAATGCATTTTATTCTGAACAGTAGCATAAAATCTCTTTGTTGTAGCTGAATTTTTATCATAATCTATTGCAGTAGCATAAAGGTCTGTAATTTTCTGATAAAACTTTCTTTCACTTGCTCTTATTTCGCGAATGCGCTCTAACTGCTCGTCAAAGTACTTTTCTGTCAGATAAGTTCCTCTTTTTAACCTTTCATCGTCCATGACCCAGCCTTTGATGGTGTAGTCCTTAACGATATTGTTAGCCCATTTACGAAACTGCACTGCACGCTCATTATTCACTTTAAATCCGACTGCGATAATCATTTGAAGATTATAATGCTTGGTATCACGTGTTACCTGACGGGAACCTTCCGTTTGAACTATCCGGAAATTCCGGATAGTTGAATCTTCCTCAAGTTCTGAATCTAAATATATCTTTTTTATGTGCTCATTAATCGTACGTACATCTACATCATACAATGTAGCCATCATCTTCTGTGTCAGCCATATATTCTCGTCCTCATAACGCATCTCAACACTGTCCTGCTGGTCTCCAACAGAAGCAACATATGTCAGATATTCTGCTGCACTAGAACGGATTGTTACTTCTTCTTTTTTCTTTTTCAAATAGTTTCCCCCTTGTTCATTGTCTGATTTCAAATCAGATACTAATGTTACTGCTGATTCAGTACTCCGTCTATATTACCTTTGATAATCAATAATTTCAGATTCTCACATTTACACAAAGTTAAATATATTTCCATCTTTGTAGATTTCTAGAAATATATCAATGCGTTCAATAAATGTCTGCCTCAATCTGATTTTTCTTAAGCTCATAAATCTTAGACTTCAGTTCTGTCATTGTTTCTTCCATTTCATTTATTCTATCATATTAAACATCCAATCGTCTCTGTAAATCTTATATTTTTTATCGTAATGAGTATCTGTAACATCTTGTTTTCTTCTTCAATAATTCTGCCACACTCTCTACTGTGGTAAAACCAAAGCTGAATTTTTCAACAGCATTGCAATCACAGGAGCATATTTAGATACCCCGTAATCCTCAACAATGCTTGTTATTCTTGCCCCTGCATCTTTTGATGAAGCCCCACATAAGAAAACCCTTTCATCAGCAGTTCCATAATCCAACACTATAAAACGATCATGGAATATACCGCCAGTCTTTTTCATTGAGATTTTTACAGATGGATACTCCTTGCAAAAATTCGTAAATTCTATATTATGAAGTTTAATATTTCCAACATTATCACTGAATAAAATAATATCTACTCCTGTAGGAGAATTCTTAAGGTGTACCAGCGTTCTTAATCCAATATAGTTATCAACGACATATATTGACGACTTTGCCTGCTTATAAATGGACTCATATACCTCATCTGCACTACTAAATTTTGCTGATTTCAATTTTGTTGTTAGCTGTCTCCATGCTTAACTGAAGTATTTCCCGCTGACCTATTAAATCACGATTTTCTAATATGTAATCTTTCATTTTCTTAAAGGTTCTTATTAATGCCTTGCTCTGCTTAACAGCCAACGGTCCTTTCAAGACAGTCATCAGCATATATAATCCTTGCTCTGTAAATACATGAGGATTATAACGACTTTTTGAACTTATATTTGCGGTACAATTTTTGTACCGCAAATCTTCTAATTCCTCATCTGTCAATTCAAACATAAAATCTTCATCAAATTTTTCAATATTATTTTTTACCTGTCTATTAAATCCCTTCGTATCATAGCCATATATCTCTGCTAAATCAGCATCAAGCAATACCCTTTTACCCCTAATTTTATACAGTTTTTCTTTTAGATATTCTTCTGTTACTTCTATTACTGTAACATCGATTTCTTTCTTTTTATCTTCTGCCATAGAATTCCTCCATCCATTTTGCGGTCAAAAAAATTGTCCGCAACTCTCATATAACATATTGCTGACATCAGCAAAATGGTCTATTCCTCTTTTTCCCTCAGTTTGTCATAATACGCTTTATACCTATAAATCGTCCTCTCACTGACATTGTTCCGCTTCGCAATTTCTACCATTGTCATGCCGCTCTCATACCCAACAACAAAATCATTATAAATTGCCATCCACTTGGCGTTATGTTTCTGACGACCGCTTAACTTACGATTTCTGTAATACTCCAATTCCTCCCGAAGTTCTGCATTCTCTTTTTCCAACTCCGCAATTCTTTTTAATGCCTCTTCAAGTGTTACAGATTTCTCCATTATCCTGTCCTCCGTTCATGTCATTTTCGTTTTGTCTATATTATAAATATCTATGCCGCTTTAGTCAATCCGATTATGTCATGTTGCATCATTTTTTACAATAGCTTTCATACAATCGAAATACCGCTGGTATCGTTTACAGGCTAAACTTCTCCAAAAGCAATCAGCTTGTATGTTTTTTATCAAATCACGTAAAATCCATTTTATTTTTATTGCCGGTCCATATTTTAAGATCAGTGCTGTCACAACATCCACACATCTCTCAAATGCTGCATTCTCTTTTGCATCATCATAATATTTCTTTCTCATTTGTCCGCCCCTTTCTGTGCTTAAATTGCTTTGGCAGCCAATTATCGTTATGACAGCACTTCCCACCACACCGGACTTTATTACATATGAAGCAGTCTATCTGCCGAAAAATCATTTCATCAAAGAAGAAAATATTTCGACGGAAAGATATCTGTCCTGCTTCTTCCCTTTCGATAAGATTGATTTTCGTAAGAAAGGCAGCGAATCCAGTTGGAATACAGACAGCCCGGAAATGATGGCACTTATTATGACAATGAAAAACAAGCCACAGGCAGTGATGATGAGCTTCCAAAGAGAATATGCCGAATCCTATGACTGGCTGGTTGAAGTATTCCGTGACTGGGCATTTACCTTTTTCTCCAGCTTTTTGTATTATCAAGACTATGACAAGCTGGATGAAAACGAACGAAGCCTCTATCGTCAGGGAATGGCTGCATTTGGCGGTGTGGCTCCCACCTATCACATTGAGCTGCGTGATCGTCCTACCTTAATTTGGGATTTCAATTCCTTACTGTTATGCATACAGATGATGTTTTCCTTTATGCTGACCGATGACGATTCCAGCCTGAAGGTATGTAAACACTGCGGCAAGGCATTTGCTGCCACAAGATCAAACATGGAATTCTGCTCTCCACAATGCAAGAATCAGTACAATGTATATAAGAGCAGGGCGAAGAAAAATAATACACCAGCACAGGAGGACTGATTATATGAGAACTTCAAGCATAATTATGTACACAACCGAAGAATGGCTTAACCAAGATAGAAACTACCTTTGATGAAGATACTGTATGGCTGTCACTAGACCAAATGGCAGAGCTTTTTCAAAGAGATAAATCTACTATCTCAAGGCATATCAAAAACATATTTGAAGAAGGTGAATTACAACGAAATTCAGTTGTTGCAAAATTTGCAACAACTGCCTCTGACTGAAAAACATATCAGGTAGATCACTATAACCTTGACGTCATTATCTCCGTCGGCTACCGTGTGAAATCCCACCGTGGTACACAGTTCCGTATCTGGGCTATGGGAATATTAAAGGAATATATGAAAAAAGGATTTGCCTTAGATGATGACCGACTAAAAAGACTAGGCGGAGGCAACTATTTTGACGAATTGCTTGCCCATATCAGAGACATCAGTTCTTCCGAAAAAGTATTCTGGAGAAAGGTTCTGGAAATCTATGCAACCAGCATTGATTATGATCCCCATGCTGAAAGCTCTGTTCTGTTCTTCAAACAGGTTCAAAACAAAATGCACTGGGCTGCCCACAAGCATACCGCCGCAGAAGTAATCTATAATCGTGTGGATAATGAAAAACCTTTTGTGGGAATGACCAATTTCAAGGGTAACTATGTAACTAAAGATGATGTGAAAATAGCCAAGAACTATTTGTCTGAGATTGAACTCCAACGTTTGAATCTGCTTGTTTCAGGTTTCTTGGATTTTGCGGAATTCCAAGCGTTAGAAATGAATTCCATGACAATGAAAGATTGGATAGAAGCACTGGATAGACAGATTATTGCTCATAAACGGAAAGTCTTGATTGACAAGGGAAACATTTCGCATAAACAAGCGATTAAAAAAGCAGAAAAAGAGTTCGAAATCTATCGCAAACGTGAAATGGATTTATTGGAAAGTGATTTTGATAAAGAAATAAAGAAATTGAAAGATGATAAATAACTTTATCATCACATTACGTAGTATATTGTTGAGATACCCTAAATCGGTTATATTAAACCGATGAAAATTTTCGATAAAAAAGCTGTTCGCTATTCTTCGTTCAAGACTCTCCACAACATGTCTTTCAATTCCATGATTCCACTCCCCGTTACGGAAGAAATGAACACGTAGGGAATATCCGGTAAATCTTTCTCCATCTCGGCCATCAATTCCTTGTCAATAAAATCCGATTTGCTGATAGCCAGAAGTCGTTTTTTATCCAATAACTCGGGGTTATATTGTTTCAATTCGTTCAACAATATTTTATATTCCCCGTGAATGTCCTTACTATCCGAGGGGACCATAAACAGCAACACTGAATTTCGTTCGATATGTCGCAAAAAACGCAATCCCAGACCTTTTCCCAAATGAGCACCCTCGATGATTCCGGGAATATCAGCCATCACAAAGGAACGGTTATCCCTGTAATTCACGATTCCCAGGTTCGGGACCAACGTGGTAAACGGGTAGTTCGCGATCTCCGGTTTTGCAGCGGAAACAACGGATAACAAAGTTGACTTACCCGCATTCGGGAAACCCACCAAACCGACATCAGCAAGTACTTTCAACTCCAGGATAACATTCCGTTCCACCCGGGGTTCTCCCGGCTGCGCGTAACGAGGCGTCTGATTCGTGGCCGAACGGAAATTCCAGTTTCCCAAACCACCGCGACCACCGCGAACAGCGATACAAATCTCCTCGTCTTTCGTGATCTCACAAATCGTTTCCCCGGTATCCGCGTCCCGGGCAACAGTTCCCAGTGGAACATCTATAATGACATCTTGTCCGTCAGCTCCGGTACACAGATTTCCACTCCCGCTCTCTCCATCTTCGGCATACACGTGACGCTGGTATTTCAAGTGAATCAAAGTCCAGTAATTCCGGTTTCCCTTTAATATCACGTGTCCTCCGCGTCCACCGTTACCGCCATCA